>LSQX01204427.1_pt1 | contig 26546 bp, 30 predicted proteins | sample 654561 | NCBI WGS metagenome assembly LSQX01 (sample SAMN04489861, study PRJNA283612) | anaerobic digester metagenome | isolation source: 4 biogas reactors fed with cattle manure at either 37C or 55C with and... | place: Denmark: Kongens Lyngby | collected 2014 | reverse complement strand
TGTTTTTCGGATGTTTGCGTTCACGGTTGGAGTCCCTTCTCGGATGGTTCAAGTCGGTAGGAGTCCCAAGCAATAAAGAGAAAAGCCGTCATGGCGGGGGTAGGTATGGCCGACCACCTTTTGCCCTCAGCTTTTTACAACCGAGTTTTTTGGTTGTTTACTTTGGAACTCCGCCTGTCAGGACGATTTCGCCTCAGCCTTCACGAAGACGTTCTCCGGTGCCTCATCGAAGAACTGGAAGAACATGGGGCAAAGCCATCCTTCCATCGCTGGATCGTCGGTAGCGTACCAGACCCCACCCATTTCTTCCCGAACTCGATTCAGCCGCCGCTGGAACCCCGGAAACGGCGATGCTGAGAACAACATTCGGAAGCCGCTCCGGGCATCGGGAATATCCTTGACCAAATCGTCAATCATCTCCGGCACGCCCTCGACGAACGGCTCCCGCTCGATTTCACGGGACGGATCATCGAAAAGCCAAGTGCCAACCGTCTCGTCGTAGTATGGTGCGATCACCAGAATGGCATTGCTCATGTTTCACCCCTTGATGCTGCCTTGTCGTAAAAATGGCCTCGCCGTTCGTCGATGCCCATCGTTCCTTCATGCACGACGGCGACCTTGGAAAGTGCTTGCAGCTTCTCTTTGATGACGAGCAACGTATCGTCCTGCACGATGTAGCCAGTCGGATTACCCTCGTCATCAAGCTCCTCGCCCTCCAGCACGTCCCAATAGCCCATCACGGCTACATCGACATTCGGATCATCTCGAATGCCCCAGAGGGCGACGATGATGTTCCTGGCCTTCTCTTCGACCTCGGCGATGCTGGCCGTGGCCAGTTCCCGGTCGATGATGCGATTGACCTTCCTTGCCAGAGCCGCTCGTTCTGGCGGCAGACGTTTGCGTCGTTTCTTCTTCATTGCTGTTCGTTCAGTTCAAAGTGGATTGGCTTTCCATCAATGGCCATCGTCGGAGGCGTGGAGTTGGCTGACCTCTTCTCGACCTGCCCTTTACAGTCGAGATACGTCATCTCCCGCCGATTCCAGACGAGGCAGATTCGTTTGTGAAGCTGCCGAGCGACCCCAGCAGCCCATGCTTCGGCTTGTTCAAGGTCGTTGATCTCGTCGGGCAAGTGTCTCCGGCAATAAGCTGCTGAGAACACCCGAATCACCATGAACGGCTCGATAGGTTCAGCAGCCCATCGCTCCCATTCCTGGCGATCTCGCTCTTTCAGTTCCTCGACCGTGGCGGCATCAATGCCCAAGGCATTGGCCAGCTTCATGAGCAGGTCGTCCGTGACCTGCCCGGTCTGCTCAAAAGTGCCGATCCGGCGACAGCCCTTGCTGACATTCCGGTAGCCGACCTGCCGGGCAAGCTGACTGAGGCTGACGCCCCGGCTCAGCCGAACGCTTCGGAATTGGTCGGCAACGTGGGATCGCATCGTTTGGCTCTCAATACTCGTCGGGAAGCAGCAGGCAAGTGCTGCTCCGATCTGCCTCGGTGATGACCCAAATCTTGGTGCCTGTCTTCAGGTGGTATGCAGATAGGATGCGGCTGCCGTCCTCGACGGAGCGGTCATTCGCTTCCCTGTCCTCGTCGCCGACATCGCCCCAATCGCCCTGGACGTGACGAGAAATGAACTCCCAGGGCGTCTGGCCAGCTTCTTCAAATTCGGCCAACGCCCCAGGCGTGCCCACCACCTGACCAAGCTTGAATAACGGTTTCTTGACATCAATCATGCTGCACTCTCCTCTCTCATCACGGCCCGACTCAGCTTCACCGCCAAGTCGAGCAGATAATCTTGAAAGTCTCGGCTGTTATCCGTCGCATTGGTCGTCCAGTGAGCGATTTCCTCCAGTGCGACTTTGAGCAGCCGATTCGACAACGCCGAGCGACCGCTTTTCACTGACGCCGATCCGCCGAGGTCGGAGTTGATGTAGACCACCCCGTCTCGGTAGTACCCGTTCAGCATCACGCCGCCATCGAGGATCGTGGTGAAGCCCTTCACAGGCGGCTTCTGCTTTCCGTTCGTCAGGCCGTGAGCCTCGATCACTTCCCACACAAAATCCACAGCAGCCTGAGCGTCCGGTGTCGGCTCCGTAATCTCTCGCCCCAGCAACTCGTCAGCAGACAGGACGGATGCGGCATTCTGCACGCCGTACCGGCTCGCCGCCGTGACGATGGCTTCCGGTGCCTCGACCGGCTGGTAGCCCTTCCGCTGAAGCTGGTCCGAGGTCTTCTCCCCGGTCAGAACCGCCTTCTCACCGGCAACTTGGAGAAACGCTTCTTGCCAGTTCTTCCGCCGTGTCTGCTCGACCTCCGCACTGTCGCCATAGGCTGGCGTGAGGGCGTAATTGTCGAAAGAGTATTCCCAGAACGACTTGTCGCTGTTGAGCAAATGATCGAAGAACATTCCAAGAACCTCTTTGTCCGCACTGGCCAACGCACGACCGGCATGGTGACGGACATCCCAATCGCTTGCCTTTCGAGCCTCATCAATCGTTAGACCATCCAGGTTGTAGTCGAACAAAGACTCGGTATCCGAAGACGTGAATTCCCGAACTCGGACGCCTCGACGGTAGATCACCGCCGCCTTCCGGTCGCCCAGGTTGCGGTTCTTCTTCGGCAGGATCGCTTTGTCGAGCGACTCCGGCTCGCTGAAGTGCAAGAACCACTTGCCGAGGTCGTTGTAGAACTGAAGTACGTCGGGGTTCAGCGGCACGAAGACACGGGTGTAGCCGCTCTTTGCTCGGACCTTGCTCTCGTCCACGATCTCGATCTTCACACCGGACCAGTCGCCGAGTTCTCGAATGCTCCGGTCGATGGCGTTCGACACGAACTCCCGCAGAGCCAGAGCAACCTCGTCCCAATCCTGCTTCCCATAATCGAGGACGAAGCCCAGGTCTTCGGTGCTGGAGCGGCTTGAGCCGGTGACAGGATCGGTGCCGCCGTACTTGACGCCGACACGGGCGAAGTCTTTCGTTGCCTTCGAGTCGCTGACCGTCTGGTCCTTCGTGAAGAACTCCATGCGGAGCGTCCCGGCGAGGACAACCGGCGATAGTTCGTTCCTCAGTAGCACATTGACGGCGTGCTTGTTGCCCGACCCAAACTGGCCGATGACTCCTCGATTGCTGGCGGTGTCGGCAAGGCTGACACCAAGGACCGTGAAGCCCTCCGCTGGGCTGACGCCGATGTTTTCGATTTTCAGGTATGCAGCCATTTGTTCTCCTCTCTGGTTCGTGGTTGGCTGCTCCCTGGGGTACTACTCTCTAATCGGGTTCAACCTCCTTGGGTCGGACCTCGCCGGTGATTGCGTCGATGATCTCGGCAGCGTGCTTCTCCTTGGGCGGCTCTAATTGAATGGCGATGATGACGGACACCCCGTCCCTCTCCGCTTTGACGAGAAACATCGGCAGCGTGTCGAGCCGCTCGTCGTAGCTGGCGACGGAGAACCCCTCGATCTCAAAGTCTTCGTCGATCTGTTGAAGGAAGACACCGGCGTCGAAGATGAACGGCGTCCAGACGACTTCGCCATCCCGGTCGCCGCCATAAATCTCTTGATACACAGGGCATACACGAAGCATCCAACCGCCCTCGCCGTCTGGTTCGAGGGACCAGTTCAGAGTTCGGTTGGGACCGTGCGGCCACCAGTTGTTCCAGATCAGTTCCCGAAGGTCGTCGATCCAAGATGGCGGATTGTCAGGAACATGCTCGTCGATCATCGTTTTGCCTCTGATTCTTGTTTGCGACCGGCCTGTCTCTGGGATTGACGGCCCGGCTCCGGCTTCTCATGGCCATAGGTTGTGATCCGTGCTTCTGCCGATTCCCGATAAGCCTCGTCTATCTCGATGCCATGAAACCGTCGCCCAAGCTGGACGGCGGCAATGCCCGTTGATCCCACTCCACAATACGGATCGACGACAAGTTCCCCCGGCTCCGTGAGGGCATTGACCAACCATCGCATCACGGATACCGGCTTCTGGCAGGGATGCTGCTTGAGGTCGTGGCCCGTGTAGACGGTTTGCGGGAGCGAGGCGATGTGACAGTCATAGTTGTGAAGCTCGGTGTCCCAGGACTTGCTCTTCGAGATGATCGCTCGCTTCGATCCCCGTCTGCGGTACAAGAAGATTGGAACCCAAGTCTGCTTGAACCATTGTCGGTTTTTCGGGCTGGCGTCGTTGCTAGCGTGCCAGACGAGAATTTGCTGGAACTGGTATCCCTCCAGCGACTCATCGAACCAATTGCGGGCATCGAACATTCCTTCCTGGCTCCAGAAGATGGCAATGAAATCTGCCTCACAGGATGACCAGCGGTGGCACCATTCACGGGTGAACGACTCCAGGTCGTCCGGCTCCCACGGCTCGTTGGTGATCCCGTACGGCGGGTCGGTGATGAGAGCATGGCATTTCACCACCCTCTGGTCGGCAGTAATTTTCCACAACCGCCGTTTTCGGGATGAGGTTCGCTGCTGACGCTCATCGGCGACCTGCCGCTCATTCCGCTCATTCTTCCGACGCTGCCGAATTTCCTTGGCCGCTTTCAAAATCGCTCGGTCATCTTCCGAGAGAATATCGTCCAGATCAGCGGGATCGCTATCCGCCAGCCGTTTGGCATCGGGGACGCTCAGCACACCAGCACGAATTTTCTCGACCAACTGCGGAGCCTTCTCGGCGAGACTCTTCACTGTCTCGACGTAGGCGGAGTTTGTCCGTGCGATCTGTGCCGCTGCCTTGGTCGCCTTTCCGTTGCCAGAAAAGGTCGCCAAATCTTTGGCGACCTTTTTTCCTCGTCCGTTCGACAGACGTTGCCGTTGTTTCGCTTCCTCCTCCAACAGCGGCAGGATGTCGTGGGCGATCACCGCCCGCTGGCTGGAAGTCAGATGGCGACGGATCAGATTCGTCGAGATCACCCACTCCAGCGGCGAACCGTCACCGTCCCACTCGATGAACCGTGGCTCGACACCGGCGATCTTGCAGGCTTCGAGGCGATTCCGGCCATCGAGAACTTTGCCGTCGAGCAGCACGATTGGGTGCAGCAAGCCACGCTCACCAATGTCATCGGCGAGTTCCTGAAGTTCCTCATCGGAAAGCCTGGGGAAGACGAGGCAGGCTGGGTGGATTTTCGGTCGTTTCATGCGGTGCATCTTTCCTGCCATCGTCTTTCCGGTCATTTCGGATTCTTTCGTTGTCAGTCTTGCGTCGTCCGCTCGATCAGTTCTTGCAACACCTCATCATGATCGCCGAGGCTGGCGATCAAGTCACGGATGATGCCAATCTCGTAGACCTGATGAGTGCCCAGGGCCTCATAGGCTGTCGTCAGGCAAAGCTGAGCTTCATCCAGAAGGCGGCGGGCTTCCTCAAGACTCGCCTGAATCGGCTCCGGCTTCTCCTTCTCTTCCTGCTGTGCATCTCGAATGCTGAAAATGTTGTCTCGGTCCATCTGTGCATCCCTTTCTTTGAAGTCGTTTTTGAGCCAGTCATTCTGACCCCTTCATGACTCTATTCCGGTAAAAGGCGTTTGTAATGTGGCTCCCCAACTTTTCTCGAACTCTCACAAATCGACCTTCTTCATGGCCTCCTGGTAACGCTCTTCGAGTTCGCCATCGAGGGCAACGTGCTGGTAGATGGCGAGCGTCTCCCGGCGAGCGTGGCCAGTGATGAGTTGCAGTTCGGCATCGGCCAGCCCCGAATGCCGAGTCAGCCATGTGATTGCCTGATGCCGGAACGTGTGCGGGGTCGCCTTCACCCCAGTCTGCTCGGCGTACTGCTTGACGATTTGCTGCACCCGCCGTGTCGTGAACTTCGAGTTCCGTCGAGTCTGGAACAGCCAACGATTCTTCGGATGGGCGGCGATGTGGGTCCGCAGGGCGGTGGCAAAGGATTTGCCAAACAAGACGTAACGGTCCTTCGCTCCTTTGCCGTCGTTGATGCGAATCTTGTTGTTCTCCAGGTCCACGTCGGCGACCTGAATACTGCAAAGCTCCGACACTCGAACGCCCGTGAAGAAGAGCAGCCGGAGCATCAGCGAATGCTGAACGTCCTCGGCTTGATCGACGATCTTGTAGAAACGTCGGAATTCGTCGCCGTTCAGCACCTTCGGCAGCTTCCGGCCTTTCTTCTTGGGCTTCAGGTCGCACGCCTGCCGGACCCGCTTCGAGACGTATCGCCAGCCTTCGTAGTCGAGGCCGTGCTTGCGGACGATCCGGGCGATCTGAACGACCAGTTCCGATTTCGCTTTTCCGTTTTGGGATGCGAAACTGGCGGTGTTTTCGGTTGTGGATGCTGCCATTTCATGCTCCAGATGCGGGTTGGATTTCGTGATCTGTCTCTTCTGCGAAATTGGAATCAGAAGGGATAAACCACGACATCGAAAATCTTCTTCACCTTCGGCTTGTTGTCTTTGGTCATGGGAACGACCTGGAAGTACAAGCCGTCGTTGTCCGCCCAATGCTCCGAGTTCCTGCCGAGATACTCGACAATGCCGTTCTTCCCGGCTCGCTGGCGAAGCTCGTCAAGCGGAATGGCCCCGCTGCCCATCATGAAGTCTCCGCACTCAACGAATCCGTGCTGGTCATGTTCCTGGATGAACTCGTCGATGCTCATCACCGGATCGACCGTGTACTTTTCGTGATACCGGATGAATTCAGGGTGCATCGGTCGGCTCCTATCGTTTGTGTTGCAGGTGCAGGAAGACTCGGCGAATCACTTCGCCCCGGTCTTCATCCTTCCAGCCAGTCGGGTACAGTTCCCTGACGGCATTGCCCACGGCCTCCGTCGATGCGGTCAGGCCCAGCCCCTTCAATGACTCGACCAGTTCGCTGTAGTCGTCTGCATTGGCCGGTGAGGGCGAAGAGGCACGACGATTTCGCATCGTGGTGAGCGACTTTTCCCTTTTGGCGTTGAACAGGACCGGCTCGCCGTTATGACCGATGCCCGTGCGTCGGATTTCGAGACAGGTCTTCTGCAATTCCAGGTCGTAGATCGGACGTTTTGACGACGGATGGCGGACAGGTTGCGGAAACACACCAGCGTTCATCAGGTCGTAGAATCGTGACCGGGAAAGCTGACACATTTCGGCCATCTCCGAGACACTGACGGCACTCTTTGTGGGCTGTTTTTGAACAGGCATCGCACGCAAAACCTTCGGTATTCGGTCAAGTCTTTGACGGTTTCAGGACAGTTCCCGGTCACAATCTGGCCAATTGCTGACGCTTTTCGGACGGCATTCAGACGGTGGCCGGACGCAATTCGGCCAAATGATCCCGACCCTTCTCGGTAAGCTGCCGCAGGCCGGAGTCGCTCTTCACGACCATGCCCGACCGCAGCAGGAACGGCTCAATCGTGGTTGTGACGGTCTTCATCGAGACGCCCAGCATCGAAGCCAGCACGTTCAGCCGGTTAGGGCCATCGGCCAGCAGCCGAACGTATTTCTGCTGCATGTGGTCCAGTCCCAAGTCACTGACCCGTTCGATTTCGCACGCCTTCCTCAAATGAGCGACGGTCACTGACTCTGCCCCCTCGGCGACACTCACCCGTCTCGCACTCTGGAGCAGCCGCAGGGCGATTCGAGGAGTCTGCCTTGCTCGCTGAGCGATCTCCTGAAGTAGTTCGGCTTCGTACTCCCAGCCCAGGGCGTGGCATCGCTGCCGAACGATCTGAGCCAGTTCCGCTTCGGCGAAGTAGTCGAGATGCAGGACGATGCGGAAACGGTCGATGAGCGGCAGGATGAGGCCCTCCGGGTTCGTGGTAGCCCCGACCAAAGTAAACGGGGCCACGGGAATCGACTGCACCGACTTGCCGCCGCTGAGGAAGATTCGCCGCTTGTCGAGAACCTGGAGCAGAGCGTGCTGCTGAACCGGACTCAGCAGGTGGATTTCGTCGAGAAACAGAATGCCGTCGCTCGCCGAGAGCAGCACGGCGTTCAGTTCTGCGGTATTGGTGACGCTTTGAGCCAAGACCTCGGTGAACGGAACGGCGAGTTCCGCCGCCAGCACGTTGACGAGAGCCGATTTCCCCAAGCCGGGCGGACCCGTCAGCAGTAATTCGTCCAGCCGCTTGCCTTCCTGAAAGCTCGCTTCCACAGCGATCTGAAGAGCTTCGGTAACGTGACGTTGGCCAATGATGTGCCGAAAACTCGTCGGTTGCACGTCCCGCAGGTCATTCGGAGTTTCGTTGAACTCGGTCATGGTTGTTTCCTTGACTCTCTCATAGTTCGTTGCAGCTACGCTGCAATCGGAGCCTCGACGCCGAGTTTCTGCACCCAACGGCGAGCCTGGGCAATGTCCACGAACGATGCGTGAAGCTCACCGTCCCGAAGAACGTCCACGGTCAACACTCGACCATCGGTGAGCGTGACCGGCTCAGCCTTCTGTCGAATCTCCAGATGGCCGTGGTGGTAGTTCGGATGCTGGTACAAGACCCGCCCACCGGCACTCTGTCGAATCCGCACAATGCAGTGATCGAGAATTGCACCGCCGCCGATACTGCGACGGTTTGCCAATAGCAGGGGGACTTTCACCGGCCCCATGCTTCGGGCGACGTACCCGTGGGTGTCGAACTCTTCGAGCCAGTCCCGTCCGAGTTTCCCTCGGCTGTTGTCCGTCTCACCCAGGCTGATGTGTAGCCGTGTGCGGCTCTTACGAGCCGATTCCAGAACTCGGACGACTTCATCGGGCGTGTCGGTGTGGTAACTGGTGCCGTTGACAATCTTGTAAGGCTTCATGGTCATGCCTTCGTGATGCTGAGGATTGATGCCGTTGGTTGTGGCCATCGGGGTACTATCTTCAGACGGTCACAGCGGATTGCTGAAAACCCAGGCCGTCGAATGCACGCCGGAGGGCTTCCTCACTCGGATAACCGCCCTGGTCGTCCAAGTTCTCGATCTCGCTCGGCTCGTTTTCCGAGAGCCACGAACAGACCTCGAATGGCCAGTCGTCGGGCAGGTCGTATTCGCCCTTCAGCCGCCACGCAGCCTCACCGATGTTCTGGACTGTGGCTTCCAGTTCCCGTTCCGAGTAGTCGCTCTCGTCGAGGATCGGATACTCAGTCATCGCCTCGGCCAATTGGTGGTAGCGGCGGAATGCGTCGGTGATGTGGCCATCCCGAAAAACTCGAATGCTGAATCCATAGACGTGGCCAACTGCCCAATGGCTGTGGGACTCGAACACCACGTTGGGATCGTCGCCCTCTGCGAGCGGAGCCAACTCTGTCGAGATGACAGCGGCATTGCTCTGATCCAGAAGGCCGGAATCTCGGTGGTGCGTGTAGAGAACGGCCCAATTGTCAGCGTCGTCGAGGTCGTCCGCACGAAACCACAGAAACGAGTCGAAGTCCTTCCAATTCCCGGCAGCCAGTCGGGCCGCTTTCTGGAGATCGAGTTCGCCGAGGCGGTTGCTCATGATTGCTTTCTGTCAGGTGGTTCACGGGATCGTTGGTGTCGCATCGGGTACTATTCCCTGATGTCGGAAGAACGAGGCGGTGAGCATTGCCCACCGCCCCTTGTCGGATCAGGCCGCCGCTGGCTGCTCCGCTTCCTGGTCCACGAACGAGAGCAGGTAGTCGGCGATCTTCGATGCCTGAGTGGAAGCCTTGAAGATAAACGACGGGTCCGCCTTCATTTCTTTGAGCCACGACTTGAGGTAAGCGGCGTGGTTCTCCAGGCTTTCGCCCTGCGGCACGCCGAGTTCGGTCGAGAGGTAGCTCGCAGCAATCTCGGCGACCAATTCCGACATTGCATATCCATATTTTTCACCATCCCATCCAGTGCGAACCTCGCTGTAGTGGGCCATTTCGTGCAACAGCGTCTCGTAGTACGCTCCAGCAGGGTTAAAACGGTGTTTCGGCGGCATCGTGATATAGTCGCCGTCTTTGTGGTTTGGCCACGACCCAATGGGTGTGGGCAGCGTATAAAACGCCTTGTCCCCTCCGTGGCGGACCTCGACGCCAACCGCTTCGACCAGTTCCTCAACCGGGCTAAAATCACCGTCCCATTGCGGAACTTCGCCATCGTCGTAACCGCCCTGAAACTGCTCGACGCCATTGACCTGATCCGCTGAAAACACCGTGTACTGCTTGGCGACAAGGAACTGCTCGTCCCGCTCTTCGCCGGTTTGCCTGTCTTCAACCGTCTTCCTGACGGGCCGATAAAAGACGATCCTCGATCCCCACTGACCCGATGGAACATCGTCGGGGCGTTTCTTCACCTGACCGCCGATGCTCTGCCACTGCTTGTAGGTGCCATACCATTTGGACGTGAACCCGTGCCGCAGCCGGTGGAGTTCCAGCAGAAGCGGGTTCACGCCGCTATACGGTTTCTTGCTGATGACGTTGGCGGGTCTGCCACTGTTCTTTGACATGCTCCAGGGCCGTCGCCAGGGCAGCAGGTCGCTCTCAAGGGCCTTCACGATTTGGTCGGTCACTTGCTGACGAAGATTTGTCTTGTGGCTCATATTTCCCCTCCGGTGCGAGTGATGTGACGACCGTTGGGGTACTACTCTCTAAAGACCGTTTTCTCATGATTTGCTCGACCAGGGCATTCATTCCCTGCTCGACTTGCGGATCAACTGCTGCCCCCTCGTCATCGTCGAGGTAACTCAGCAGGAACTCGGCGGCTTCCACCCCACTGGCAACGGCTCGCATCATGCTCGCTGGATCGTCTCTCCACTCCGTCAGCCACATTGGTCGCCAGAGCCGGTAGTTGGTTTGGTCAGGACAGTGCGGCAGGCCGAGAATCGGCTCCAGCAAGGCAACGCCGACCTCGGCCCGCAATTCGCCCGCTGCCTCAGTGCCGAGGAAGCCCAGAATCCACTCAGAACGATGAACAAGTTCGTGGAGGACCGTGGACCAGTAAGAGTCGTCTGATGAGAACCACGATCTCGGCGGGAGGACGATGTAATCGCCCGGTGGCCGCATGTAGCAGCATTTCTCCCCCATCACCACGACGACTTTGGTGGCGTCGAGAAGCTCACGGGCATGTCGGCCACAGTGCCGGTGCTGGCGGGTCACGACCTGATCCGTGGCCGCTGAGATCGGCAAGCCTTGCTGGAGAGCGTGTAGCAGCCTCCGAGCTATGTCCTCGTCACTCGTTGTGATGATCTCTGTGGCCACGGCTAGGCCACTTCCAAGGCGGCAAGGATCGCCTCACGGCTCTGCACGCCGAGGAGCTTCTTCGTGGCTTCGCCACCGTCGAAGATGAGCAACGTCGGCACCGAGTTCACCTGGAAGCGATCAGCGAGTGCCGGTTCTTGCTCCGCATCAACCGTGACGATCTTGAAACGGCCACCGGCTTCGGCGGCGAGGTCTTCGATAATGGGAGCGAATCGCTTACAAGGGCCGCACCAGGGCGTGTAGAAATCCACCAGCACCGGAACGTCAGCCTGCAAAACCTCCGCTTCAAATTGGTTTTCAGTGATCGTCTGCGTCACGGCTGAGTTCTCCTATAGGACGAGTTGCCAGATTGTCGTCCCTAAGACGCAGCACACGCTCTCCGGTTCAGAAAGTTCGGGGCGAGGAATGGACATGATTCAATCCGCCTGCTTGAACCGCTACAATGCGGAACAACGTCCACAGAACCGCAAAGCGTGGAAGAAAGGCGGCTTACGACGATGAACCCTGATCCGGTCGGCCACTCGAATGAGCGGAGCCAGCACGGCGGCATCTACGAGGAGATTCCGTTCGGCGTCTGGATGTGCGATCCCGATGGAGGCTTACGCTATGCCAGCGATGCGTTTCTCGAATTGCTGGGCATGTCGATGAGCAAGGCCAGTGGCTTCGGCTGGATCGAACGCATCGCCCCAGACGACACGGATTCCGTCGAGCGTTGGAAGGAATGCGTAGAACAGGGAACGGATTGGGACGATGAACACCGGATTTAGGATCGGCAGGGCAATATGCGAACGCTCCTGGCCCGTGGCCACGCCGTCCGAAACGAAGCGGGCGAAGTCGAGCATTGGATCGGCGTCCATCTGGACATCACCAAACGGAAACAGGCCGAGCAACGAGTTGAGGACGAGCGAGATTTCGCCCAAGCCATCATCGAGACTGCCCCAGAGCCGATGATCGTTCTCGACGAGGAACACCGGGTCGTGACAGCGAACCCCGCTTTCTATCTCCGCTTCCAGGTCCAGCGAGAGGACACGGAGGGCACCCTGCTGCACGACCTCGGAAATGGCCAGTGGGACATACCGGCCCTTCACAAGTTGCTTGAAGAGGCTCTCCAAGAGAGCGACTCGTTCGACGAGTATGAGGTCGAACACGACTTTCCTGACATCGGGCGAAAGGTGATGCTCGTCAGTGGTCGCCGTGTTGAGCGAAAGGTGAATCACACGGAGATGGTCCTGCTGGCGATCCGGGACGTGACGAAAGCTCGCCAGAAAGAAGATCGACTGCGGATTGCCCAACAGACGCAGGCCGTCCAGCAAGAGCGTCAGCGGCTCGCTAGGCGGCTGCACGACCATCTCCAACAACTGCTGATCGCAGCGAAGATGCACATCGGATTTGTTCAACAAGGCGTGCCGGACAATCAGGATATGTTGAATAAGACGACAAACATTCTGGACGAGGCCATTGACGCTTCACGGGACTTGGCTGTGGAGTTGACCCCACCCGCCTTGGCGGAATCGGGATTGATGGGAGCATTGGAGTGGCTGGTCGATTGGACGCAAGAGAAGCATGGCTTCCACATCCATCTGGAAGTGCAGCAGGACGTGAAGCTCGGCGATGAGCAGATTTGCCTTTTGCTGTTCGATGCCGTGCGGGAACTACTGCTGAATGCCATCAAACATGCTGAAGTCGATTCCGCTAAGGTGCGAGCGGAGCAGCAGAACGATGGATGGCTGCAAATCACTGTCGAAGATGAAGGGGTCGGATATGATCCTAATCAGGTTGACCAGAAGGACGATCTGGCAGCCGGTTTTGGCCTTTCCGGCATCCGGCAGAGCGTAGAATCGGTCGGAGGATCATTTCAGGTCGAAAGTAGTCCCGGAACGGGCACGACAGCAACGATTCGTGTGCCCCTGCGGCAAAAGTAGCAGGCGACGATTAACCGACAGTCGGGCCTCTCTGCGTCATGGCCAATTCTGACAATCATAGAATCTCCGTAAACTTCACTCAGGCCCAACGCAAGGTCGTGGCCGAGCTATGTCCTCGTCTGGCCGACCGCCTCGAACTTGACGTGAAGAGCAAGACGGTCCAGTTCAGCCAAGGCGACGTGAAGGCGATTCAGCAAAAGGCCAAGCAGGCGATTCCACACGCCGAGAACGGCATGAAACGGAACTCGCTACGTCACATCATCGAGAAGACCGACGAGGCCATCGAGCGGTCGCAGGGGATCGGAGCTATTCCCACATCGAAGAGGATTTACCAGTTCAAGATCACTCTGAAGGACATTCAGCCACCGATCTGGCGACGAATCCAGATCAGAGATTGCACGCTCGACCGGCTGCACGAACACATCCAGCTTGCGTTCGGCTGGTGGAACTATCACCTGCATCAGTTCGAGATTGAGGGCCAGCGATTCGGCGATCCCTACCTGCTCGACGATGGCTTCGAGGACTTTGAGTGCGAGGACTCAACCGTCACGAAGATCGGAAACATCGTGCCGGGGGACGGGAAGCGATTTCGATTTGAGTACGAGTACGATTTCGGTGACGGCTGGAAACACGAAATCCTCTTTGAAGGCTGCCTTCGAGCAGAACGTGGCGAACGGTATCCGGTGTGTCTGGAAGGCGAGCGTGCCTGTCCGCCAGAAGACGTGGGCGGGCCTTGGGGGTATGCCGAGTACCTGGAGTCAATGGCGGACCCGGACCATGAACGCCACGACGAGTTCATGCGGTGGCGAGGTCCATTCGACCCAGAGGAGTTCGATGCCGAGAAGACGACGAAGAAGATGAGACGGGGCTTGCCAAAGTGGAGAGCGGAATAGCCGTGATATAGGTGCCCTCGACCATCAGGTGCCGAGGTAGCCGAGGAAGCCCTCCCTCGCAAGCGTCTCCTTCATCAAGTTGAACAACTCACAGTCCTCGGTATCTGAAAAAGCAGCGACATAACGGTCGATTGCCTCAAGGCAGAAGTCCACAGAATTGAACTGAGAGTAGTGGATCAGCAGAAACATGGCATTCGCACGTTGATCTTCGGAAATGGCGGCATCGAAAGCGAGGGCTTCCAAAATCGTCTGAGCGTCTCGGACAGCGAAGACGATGGTGGACACGACGTATCCGAGCGAGCCTGCTGCGAAGCCGTACTCATCGACGAAGCTGATGAGTTTCAACACTTCTTCCCGACCGAACGTCTTCGCCAAGAGAGACTTCCCGTACTTCTCGACGTTGGCGTCGAGAATGTTGCCGCTGTGCCAGAAGACGTATGGGTTGTTCGGCAGATGTCCCAGCACTTTCATCAACTGGACTGCACTGATCCCCTCGATGCTCCTGAATGACTGGATCAGGTAGAACCACGTTGCTTTTCGGTTTCGGTGGTAAGCGAAAAGCGACCCCAGACCAATCATGCACCGCTGGTGGTCTTCATAGTCGGCAAAATATTCGAGCGACCGGCCAAAGTAGAAGTCGGAAGAGTAGTTGTAGGATATGACCTGCTGCTTGAAGCTCTCGAACGTCTCGGCACTGAATGCGTTGCTGACGGGAACGGGGATGCTGTACGGGCCGTTCTCGATGGCATCTGGATGCGACCGAAGATATTCCGAGATGTTGATCCAAGCGGCGAATTTCCTTTCGGGATCGTAGACGACGCCTACGACCGGCACCGGGCTGTTGTTCCAGTATTCAAAATGCTCCCTGTCCGCAGGAATGGCGTAACCGTCGCTTCGCCGGTAGGAAGCACCCGTCTTGATCTGAACCCAAGCGAATAGGCTCGTCGCCACTTCACCGGAGATGAACTCGATATAGGCGTCGTTGCCTTGATCGTTGCCCTCATCGACCTTCTGGATGATGCAGTTGGCACCAGTGGCGATGCCACCGACGAAATGAAATCCTTCCGAGGAAGTACCCGCTGTTTGCTTTCGTCTTGTGGTCATGCAGCCTTCCTACGCCGTGATTCTCTTCCGGGCTGTCTTCAGGTACTCTTTCTCTTGTTCAATGCCGATGACCTCGGATGCCCCATTGTCCAAACCAGCGGCGAGCATCGTGCCAGAGCCGCAGAATGGATCGAGCAGCACGCCGTCTTGCGGCAGAAGATAGCGGGACCACCAGTCGGCCAATGTGTAAGGCGTGGTTGCTGGATGGCCTCTGCTCCCACCCGGCTGCCCGCCTGTCGAAATCGGCAAGAGGTTGAAGGGAGTCGTTCCGCCTCTTTCCACGGCGGTCTGAGCGATCCGACCGTTCCGGTGCGTCCGACCGCTGGGACTTTCGTTCAAAGCCGAACTTGCCCGATAGTCGGCGAAAAGGGCGTCCGAAGGCTTTTGCAGCACAGCATCCTGATTCCGATAGCAATCCGGTGGACCGAGCCAGACGCACATTTTCACCGATTGCCGCATGAGTCCCTGTGTCCGATGCGTTCCAGCCAGCGGCATCGCATCCGTCGCCCACCACCAAGCGTCCTGGACCAAATTCCACTGCCGTCCGGCCCAAGCGACGAACTCCCACAGCCAGAGCCGCATCTTGCCAATCTTTTCGTAGTTCGGTTGTAAGATTACGACCATTGAGCCGGTCGGCTTCAGCACTCGCCGAGATTCGGCAATCACGTCCCGCATCAGGTCGTGCCAATCGGCCTCGCTGATGCGTCCATACTCCCGACGAACCTCCGGGTAGATCGGATCAGTGATGATGGCGTCGATGCTCTGGTCGGGGATCGTCTTGAGCTTTTCCCGGCAGTCGCCGTGGATCAACTTCGTCGCCTTGAGTCGGGATTTTCTCTCCGCAGCGGTGCGTTCGACGGCCTTGGCCAGCTTGAATGCGGGGCGAACCTTGCCGTCAGCCCCCAGGGTCCGGTCCAACTGGATAATCTGACCAGTTCCAACGAGATCAGCCCGGACCGATGCGACCGTGGCGTGGTGGACTCCAAGCTGACGCCCGATCCAGCGGTTCGACCTTCCGGGAGTTTCTTGAAGTTGGTCGGCGATTACCTGCCGTTTTTCTTCTTGGCTGAGCTGTCGCCGAGCGAGGTTGAGGGATCGGGCTAATAGCCGCTTCTCCTCATCGGTCAGCCCATCTTGGATGATCTCAGGACATTCATAACCGAGTTCGGTGGCGATCTGGTGGCGGTGCCAGCCGTCGATGATTTGTTGGTCTTCGTCGATCAGTATGGGGACGAGGACACCGTTGATTCCGACGTTCTCCCGCAGTGCGGCGAATTGGTCGCCGGGCAAAGGGGGAAGTTCGAGAATCGGCTGATAAGGCTTCGGTTTCTGTGGTCGAGGCTTCTTGGTGGTCTTGGTCATTGTCCCGTCTCGGTTATCAACGGCCCCTGCTCCGACAACAGAGAAGGGAGCAGGCCAACTCTGTTATTATCTCCCATGCCTCTCCCACGCCAGCGAGCAACGCTGTGTAGCATCGGGACTTACGGGCGACACGGTTGGCACCATTATTACCGAGGGAGACGCTGACGGCGAGTGTGTTGTCGTTGTGTTTGAGGCCGAGGGTGTCACGCTAATGCCGTGACCTGCCCTCAGCACAGACCGTCCCCGTCAGAGCGGCTCATTTGCCGCTCCGTTTGGCCGAGATCGACGTGGGAAAGAGGAGGTCACGTCACGGAGGAGGACGAGATTTGGTCAGGAAGCCGAAAACCGAGAAAGAATCACATTGCTCTAACAAGAAAGTATTATGTTCCTTTCTCTCCTCTTCTCCCCAAAGAGCGGTGAGGAAGTCAGCTAAGCTGACCTTTTCACCTTGCCCCTGCGTTTTCTTCGTTTTCCACAGCCCCAGACCAGGAAAGAACGTGCCCACAGCCCACCGCATTGCCTTCCCAGGAGCGAACCTCCTGTCGGTGATTTCGATGATCCCCGCCTGAGCCAGACGATCACGGCAAATTGCCCATTTCCTGTCGTTGAAGGGGACGACACCTTCGAGCTTATTCCACAAAGCCTTCGCCCGGTCATGGGGCACTGAGCCGTCCTCGTTGGCATCCACCAGCAGACAGTAATTGACCACCGCCATGAAGACGGCGATGAACTCAGGCGAGACGTGAATGTTTTGCTGAACCTCGAATACCTCGCCTTCTGGCGTCATGTACGTCCTGGTCCCGCCCGTGATTCCGTTGGGGAACTTCTTCTTCGCCCAGCCCATGTACTTGTCCGTCTCCACGCTCCCCTGACCGCACTTGGACGGGTCGAAGGTCTGTGAGATGTACCGAAGAATCTGGCCGACCCTGGCTCTTCGCCGTGCAGCATTGTCCTCCCACGCTCCGGTGAAGAGGTTCTGGCTACGGATCGCCTCCAAAGCCTCGTCCACGGACGGCACCCGCTTCAGCTTTCGGGACAGTCGCCGCAGGAACTCGGCCTGACGCACGAAGCTGTCGGCTTCAATCTCAAGGTCATCGACCTGAATCGAGCCAAGAGGAAGCGGCTGGTCCACCACCCTTTCAAGAGAATCAGACATCGTGTTGCTCCCGGAGGGAGCAACCTGCTCCAAACGCAGCGGAGCGGAGTGCGGAGCAGACACCGGAGCAACGGTCGCTTCCACTTTCTCCGAAACGACTGACTGCCCGTGTCGTCGAAGCGTTGAAACACGAATCCACTCTTCCGGCTCACCCGTGACTCCAACCTTCGTCAGGACTTCGTTCCGCTGCCGAACGGTCAGGTGTGTTTTCAGGAAATCGCTGACCCAGATCAAATCCCGATCCTCCTTGCCGGGGAAGCCCAGCCGCATCTGCTCCAGCAGCTTCTCGGCATTGGCCTCGTCACGCTGACGTTTCGCTTCGTTCCAGTTGGCCAACGTCTCGGCGGGAATCTTCTCCTCGATCTGATCGCAGAGCTTGACCAATGCCCCAAGCGGAATCGCCTCTGTTGCCTGAAATTCCTGCAATTTCTGGTCGTCCCAGGCAGGATGGGAGAACGGCAGCTTTCCGAATTGCTTGCGGACGAAATTGCCGCCTTGGAAGTGGGAAATCTTGCCCTTGATCTCGAAGTCGGCCCAGCATTTGTGATGAGCGAGGAAAAGCCGGATGGTATCCTCAAGCCTGTCGAAGACGAGATTGGCTTCGGGAGCCGCAGTGTTGCCCAAATCGACCTTGAACCAGGAGTTCTGCCCCCGGCTGCTGTCGAGCCAGAACAGCCGGGGGACATGGGGCTTGAACAGGTCGAATAGATCAGTCAGCAACGTGCGGGCAAACTCGCCATCCTTCTCGGTATGCCACGGCTCATGCAGGTCCACATCGTTGTAGAGCAGCACCGTCCGTCTTCGCTCGATCTGACTTCCAGACTGACGCCAGAACGGTGCCTTCGAGGCGTAGTAGACCTTGCGTTGTTTCTGCATCGCCTCCTCGACGACCCACTGCTTAAACTTCCTGACGTAATAGGTCTTGCCGTTCTCACGCTGGAAGGTGTGCGATCCTTCGACTCCTCGGTTCCTGCTCGCACTTTCGATCTCGGCGTTCCGGGGACCGGCTGCCGGACTATCCAAAGCCCACTGATATGGATGGATGTATTGTTGGAATTCGTGGAAAGTCGCCTCGGCCAAGGAGCAATTTTGGGAGGCGACGGCACTATAATACTGTAGGTCGCAAGGCATTCGTGACTTTACCAGTGGCCTCGCCGGGGACGCATCTCACGGCGAGGCCACTCTCGTTTCTACGGCACTCGTTATTCATCGTGGAAACGGCCACTGGTCCCACCCAGCAGCCGGTCATTTTCACTTCTCGTCGCTTCCACCGGCGACATTTGCAAATTCCGGGGCCAGCTTGCAGCCGAAGTGCTGGGCAAGACGTTGAACGTCTTCTGGCCGAAACACTCGGCGACCGCCAAATCGCCCGACATCCTCGACCGCTCCAGACGTGATGGCATATACGACCTGATGAGGCTTCTTGTTGAGCAGTCGAGCGACCTCGCTGAGTAAGAGATATTGTTTCATAGTGATCCTCCGTATTTATGTAGTAATGCAGCCGTCGTTTTTGCGAGAAGACATCTGCGGAATGGGCATTCGCCGCCATTGTCCGTCATGCCGACCACGAACGCTGATGGTGCTGGTCCGACGTGCCACTTGGGTCAGGACCAGTACAGAATACGTTTGCCCGACTCACTTACACGTCGAGATGTCGGTGCTTGTCAGGGCGATCAACTCGTTCAGAAACCCGTTGAAGCAGGAGTCGCAAAACCCATCCGGCAGATCGAACTCGAAGAAGTGCAGGCCGTCGTCATCAACGCCGATTTCCGGCTCGATAGCCCATCGTCGCAAGAATTCGAGACTATCTCGGTGGGCTGTACAACCCGCATCGGAGCAGCAGGTCCAGATACGCATTGTCACGATCCTCAATTAACATGGTGTGATCCAGGTCTTTGCCTCGGCAGACAGCCGAAGGCGAGACAGCCAGTGCGTCATCAGACGCCCGGCGAACGCCAAAGAAGCGGCGTTCCGTTGAGTAATGTCGTGGTGGGATTTGTAGGGAAGGACGTTGAAGGGATCGTGATGCAGATAGTTATATTTGTCGTTACAAGAATAGTAGGGCTGGGCGAATTGGCGGCAAGCAAATCGAGGAGGAATTCAGAAAGAGATATTCGGGCGAGCAACATGCAATATCTCACCGTGGTCGAACTGACTGCCGATATGGGTGACGTGGTGGAAAATGCCGTTCCCGATGGGTGTCATCGCTTCCATCCACCAGGAACGGCACACTGAAATTTGCAAATTTCAGCCACTCTCGGCCAACCGCTGCCGCCCCTTGGCCACGGCGTCGGGGTCACAATCACAGGCGATACAGCGACGATTCAAATTGCGGCAGGCCACGGCGGTCGTGAATCCGCCTCCACACGGCTCGACGACGAGATCGCCCGGCTGCGTGAAGTATTGGACGAGTTTCTCGACCTCCCCAAGCGTTCGTTGCCAAGGGTGCCAATCTTTCTCACGGTCGCCAACGTGGATCGTGTCGGGGAAGACCCCGAAGTCTTTTGGCCAGTCACCTTTGACGTAGACTACGACCGGAAGCCATCTATTCCTGGCGGGCGTCCACCAGACCGGCATCCCCCCACCATCCCAGAACGTCGAGATCATCCAGCCGAAGTTCAACTTGGCCGACAGAATGCGGAGAACTTGATCCAGGTATCCAACACCCACATGGCTGACAAATAGCCCGCCTTCAACCAACACCCGTTCGGCGAAATCGGCAAGCTCAGGGAGTTGTTCGAGGAACGCCTTCCCGTAGGGGATCTCAGTGATGATGGCGTTGACCGTCGCCGGTTCGATCTCAAGCTCCTGAAATCGGGAGTGAAGAATGTGGATGGAGTCGTCTGGTGGCGTGATGTTCTCTTTGGCATTCCGCTTTTGGGCTTTGCGACTGCGGTTGGCCCGTCGCTCGGCGGTCACAGCATCGACGACCTTACCATTACAGTGTTCAGGCAAGGCATTTACCGCTCCCAACGCCTTCTGATGCTCGACAGGCGTGGTCGAGATCACCCGCTTGACCTTGTACTGCTTGTCGTCTTCTCCGATACGGGCTTGGACCTGGGGAACTTCCCCAACTGCGGACAATCTGCGGCGGACCTTCGCCACCGTCTTGTGGTCGATCCCCGCCATCCGTCCGATCCTGCGATCACTCCAGAATGGGCACGCCTTCAGGAACGCTTTGGCGACTTGCCGTTTCTGCTCGTTTGTGAAGTGCTGACGGCACAGGTTCAACTCGTAGATCAACTGCCGCTTTCGCTCCAGCGATAGCCCTTTGACCGTGATCCTTGGACACGGAATAGCCAACTCGGCACAGAGTCGCTGCCGCCGTCGCCCATCGAGAATTCGCCCCGACTCGTCCACCAAAACCGGCACCTGCGGGCCATGAACCTTCAGACTCGCTCGAAGAGCCTCATCGTCTTCCGCCGTCGCCTTCGGAAGCCCCACCGGGGCTGGAACACCGACACATCGCTCAATGGCCTCGACGACCCAGGCGAGTGGAATTTCGTCCTGGTCGATGATCTCGACCTCACACTCCAATTCGCCCTCATAGACGCCGAGGACTTCGACTCGAACACAGGTGGGCGGGCCGGGAGAGCAGATGGGAATATAGTGGTCGCCATCGCCCAGCATATCGGCGATGAACGTTTCCACTTCCCGGCGTTGGGCGGCTGACTCCATTAGGTCGATCATTGCGGCTCCTTCTTCATTACAGGTGAGGATGTAGTTGCCGCAGGGATCGTACTCCGGGAAAAGCTCATTCGATAAGTTGGCGGCGAAGAATGGCGATCTTTCTGGGAAACACTGGCCGCAGTTTACAAAGCCGCCTTTGCGTAATAGAGTCTCTTCAACACAAACCTCAAGGGCTGTAGCGTGCCACTTCAGGGTCAGCCAAGCGGGCAGCCGGATGACACCGGATGCGGCTGACACGCTACTCGGCGTTGTGCCGCCGAATGGAATGAAGGGTTCGAGCGTACCACTCAAGAGTCACCACTGATCGGTCAAGATCGGTCGGTAAAGACACGCTCAGATGACTGTTCTCGCTGTGAGGGCAGTTCGTCTGAATCTGTGTCTGTAGCCGACCGGCATGAACGTCAGGTGCCTCGATGAGTCCTCCAGAGCAAACGCCACCAACCCTCGAACAGTTCTCGAAATACCAGCGAGCCTGGGAGTGGTTCAACGAGGAGTTGTTCGATGGGAATCTGCGTCCCTGCCTGCTGAACTTCTCTCGGCACCGAGGCAGCAAGGGGTTCTTCACGCCGAGACGCTGGCGAAAACACGGGCAGGAAATCCATGAGATTTCCCTGAACCCTGACCGCCTGTCTCGGCCAGTTGAAGATGTCATGTCCACGCTGGTCCATGAGATGGTCCATCAGTGGCAGTTCGACTGTGGGCATCCTCCAAGAGCCGGTTATCACGACCTCGAATGGGCTGAAAAGATGGTGGAGGTCGGCCTCGTCCCCTCGGACACCGCCGAGCCGGGCGGCAAGCCCACCGGGCAGAAGATGAGCCATTACATCGACCCGGCAGGTAGGTTCGCTCAAGTCCTCAAGCGTATGCCCGCCGAGTACATCCTCCCTTGGGTCAGCAATGGGCCTGACGAGCAGGCGAAGCCGAAGAAGCCTCGTCCGAAGAAGCACCGCTTCATTTGCCCTGGGTGTCGAACTCGTATTTGGGCCGAGGACGAAGATTTGGAAGCAGAATGTCTGGGCTGCGGAGAAAAGTTTCTGAACCCCGAAGAGCTTCGAGAGGAGTTGGAGAACCGCCGTGAAAATGACAGATGAAGAGCGAAAGCATTTGGCAAGCCTGGAGGTGAAGTATCAGGCGATCCGTGATCGGACGACGCTGTGTGCCGAGGGCTTCGGTAACGGAGCTTATATCTGGGGCGAGGGCGGGATCGGGAAGAGCTTCGCTGTAATTGAGCGTCTTCGTGATCTCCGCAAGCCATACATCCTGCATAACACTCGACTGTCCAGTCCAGCATTCTTTCAGACCCTGGAGAAGCACCCGAAGGAGGTCCACGTTGCCGAGGACATCGAGAACATTTTTACTGAGCGAACGACGATGAACCTGCTCCGCAGTGCCCTTTGGGGGCAGAAGGACAAGACCGGCAAACAGCAGCGTATCATCACCTACGGCGTGTACCCAGCCGAGCGAATCATCGAGTTCGAGGGGCAGATCATCTTCACAGGGAATCGTCCCCTGCTCGATATTCCCGAACTGCGGGCCTTGGCGACTCGCATTCCAACAGTCCACTTGGCCGTGACCCGCCCGGAAGTTTTGGCACTGATGAAGAAGATCGCACTGGAAGGCTACCGCTCGGATAAAGGCGAGCTAACGGCTGAGATGTGTAGCGAGGTTTTGGAATTCCTGATCGCCGAGTACCCTCCCGACCGTATGTTCGATGTCCGCATTCTTATCCGATGCTTCGACGACCGCCTCGGCGTCATGAGGCTGGGCAAGGCCATTTCGTCGTCCTGGAAGGAGTTGGTCCGTTCGCAATTGAGTGGCAAGATCGAGCCAGCCGTCACTCGGCAGGACAAAATTGGTCGGGAGACTGCCATTGCATTGGAACTTTCCAAGCTGAACTTAACGAAGAAGAAACTCGGCGAGGAGTGGGAAGAGCGAACCGGCAGGAAGACGCTCGACTCCTACTATCGACGATTGCGGAAGGTGCAGTAGTTGCAGAACTCGTTGTATTTGCAAACACAGGGTAAGCTGCAACAGGTGCAACAAATGCAACTGGAGCATTTGAGGCTAGGGTAGCATTAAAAAATTCTGAAAAGCTGTCGCATCAAGTTTACATCTCCGAATGAGCCGGAGTAGTATCTGGTCATGAGGAACCGCCGTGGGGCAAACGCTCCATAGTAATGCGGCCCGGCACGCAACAACATATAACAGCTATCGCCGGGAGTATTGAAGCTCCTCGAATTGCGACGGCCCAAAGCTCGAACTGATTGTTGAGCCGGGCCGGAAAGCTGATACGGATCGACGGAGACTCTCCGCCCGTATCGCCTTCCGGCCCGGCGTTTTTTGTTGAAGGACAACGCCATGAAACTTACCAACGGCAGAAAAGCAAGGCTGATCGTGTTCAAGCTTTGTGAGTATGCCGAGGTCGGAGGGATGACACCATCAGACTGCGGATTGGTCTATGAGGCTCTCGCAAACTGCCTTGATGACATCTCCATCAAAGAAGGGGACGAATCCACGGTCGGAGGTCTTCTCGACCAAATCCAGCAAATTCTCAACGCAGAGGATTGGTTGCAATCCACCGAACACGGTCACTCAGCACGAACCCCAAAGTCAAGGAGAACGGTCATGAATTTCGACGAAGCAGCACAACTTTATTCGGAGTGGGCGAGCAAGAATTCGGGCTTTCCAAATCAACCGAGCCGGAGTTCGAGCAGGGAGGTCGAGGGAACGTGGCATCTGGCGAACAACAATGGCCCTCTCGCCATTGTCACGCAGGATGGTCGTGTGATTCCACCGGACGAGGCGGGGCAAGGCACAAACTCTCCTGCAACTGAAGAGGAAGAGAAGACCGCCGAAATCACGTTGCCGTACTACAAACAGGGTGATGATCTTCGACACTACCTGGATAGCTGCAACAGTATAGAGGACGCTCTCGAAAACCACGCCGAGGACATGGACGACGCCGCACAGCAGCTTCGCAAGATCAAGGCCCTTGTGAGCGGGCACGATGTCGAGATCGAAGCGGGGACGCATCTGATTTGGATCAGCGGCCCTGCTTCCGTCATTGACAAATTGGTTGAGAATGAGCTTGCAGAGGAAAAGTTCTTCGAGGAAGACGAAGACGATACATTCCAAAATGACGATCTAGGAGAAGATGGAGTCTCTGGCAGATAGCACCCGTGCCGGAGCTACGTTGAAAAGGCGGCGGTTGGGTAGGATCGCCAGAGGGCGACGGGCTGGGCGAAGCGAGAGAGCATGTGAGCAACGCCTCATTTGCAACCCTTGGCCCCGTCGCCTTTCGCATTGCTACACAGGTGGGCGAGGTCAAGCCAGTCGTGTTTCGGCACAGTCGTGGCAGAAACCGGGCGAACAAAAGGAATTACCCCGCCTTTTGCTCAGCAATCCGACGATAGACGGTCGCAGCCGATACCCCGACTTCACGGGCGATGTCGGGCGGCTTCACGCCTTGTTGGTGAAGCTCTCGAATCCGCTCGATCTGACCGAGCGTGATGTTGGAGCCTCCCTTCTTCACCTTCTTCGGGAACGGCGTGTCCACGGCCTCGAACATCGGGCGAAGCCATTCGTGCATTTCTTGGATCGCCTCGAAGACTTTCCGAAAGGGGCGATTGCTGTAGAAGTCGGCGAGGTCGTCGGTTTCGACGGCATCCCCTCGACTGTGAAAAATCGCCATCACTTCGCCGTCCTTGATGTCCCGCACCTTATTGCCGGATGTCTTCCGCAGGAGTTTCGGAGAAAGCCTGCGGTACTGCTTCTTGTCCTCCTGAATTCGGTCCACCGTCCGCCACCAAGCGTTCCCAATACGGCTGTTATTGTTGCCTCCGCTCGTTTGTCCGTGGTACGGGAGTCCTCGCTCAGTCAGGCAGAGCAGTGCATCCGGTCGGAAGTCTGGTTGCTTCTTTCGGATTTCCAGTGCCCACTCAATCCCCTCGACCGTTTCCGGCCAGAGAAGCCATTCACCATAGACGCCGGTTTTCCTGCGGCCCCGTTTGATCCAAGACATCTCCGGCGTCGTCTGATAATTGATGAGGTCGTCGTGCCCGTGCCGTTGGTGAAGGAAAGTTTCGTCGAGTCGTAGCGTGCCGAATTCCGCAGGCCCGAAACCGCAGTTAAGCCCCAAGAGAACATACAGCCGCACCAAAGGAGTGGCGTATTTGTAGAAGATGACCAGTTCTTCCAGCGTGAACGTCTTGACCTGATCGGGCCTTGATCGCCGGGCTTTCTCCTCGCCACCAACGTGCGGTTTCGTCGAGAGCCTTTCCACTTCTGGGGGCATCTTCCAGCGGAAATCGTCGCTGTCGTGCAGCCACCAGAGGAAGTGCTTGAACTGCTTGATGTGGTTCTTGGCCGTCGAGGGAGTGATCGGCGTCGTGCCATCCTTGACGATGGGCCGTGACCGCCACGTCTCGATGATGTCCTTGATTTTCTGGAGCGTCAGTTGGTGGAGAGGAAAGTCGTTGCTCTGCCGCTCCTTGATTCGACCCGCCTGCTTGGCCTGCGTATTACCCCACGGTTTCGTTTTGCGTGTCGTGGGGTCGATGTACGTCTTCTTCAGGTATTCGACGTACTCGTCCATCGCTTGGTGGAACGTCTTCGTTTCTGCTTCGAGGACGTTCGGGACGTGGAAGACTTTTTCAGCCTCACGGACAAACGCCGCCATCTTCTGCCCCGTGACTTCCTTGCCTCGGCGATAAGCCTCAGTGTCATCGGGCAAGACGGCGATCATCCGATAGCTGGATGCGTGGGTATCGACGAGATAGGCGTAGGCCCGGTAGTCTTCGTCCGATGGCTCGGCAACATGCGGGAAGGGCATTCGGTAAACCGTCTCGCCCTTGGCGATGGCTTTGCCCATCTCCAGAGTAAAGATCGACCACAGGGCTGCCTCCGGCGTTTTCGCCTCTGATTCGATCTGGTTCCAGAGATCGCTCAAGCGAGCCAGTCGATCCTGGGCGACCGCCCGCTCACGCCCAAAGCGGAACAGATGCGGCTTCGTCTTGCCGTTTTCGCCGACCTTCCGGCCCAGCGAGCGGCACCACACACCTTTCTGGTCTGTCCTCAGTTCGACCTTGTAACTCGGCACCCTGCTTCCCCCGCAATTCTCGCCCAGAAGGTTGGATTCTGGTGTTCATTTTGCCGAATCCGGGCAGAAAAGGGAAGCGAAATTGAACACGAATTTGAACACAGAGGCCAAAATGGGGCAATTTCAGGGCAACTGAGAATAACGTAAGTCAAATGAAAACAGCCACTTGCGACATTCGCAAGTGGCTGTTTTGCATGGAGGCGGCGGGACTGTGAAAGC
>LSQX01013807.1_pt1 | contig 26552 bp, 21 predicted proteins | sample 654561 | NCBI WGS metagenome assembly LSQX01 (sample SAMN04489861, study PRJNA283612) | anaerobic digester metagenome | isolation source: 4 biogas reactors fed with cattle manure at either 37C or 55C with and... | place: Denmark: Kongens Lyngby | collected 2014 | reverse complement strand
CGTCTGATGCGCACGGAGACCGCCCCCCCTTTATGAGGGCGGTCTCCTCTATTTCATGATTGATACGGACCGTCCCCCTCTATGAGGGCGGTCTCCTCTTAATCATATCTTTATTCCTCCTCCGCCTTCTTCACCCGAAAATAATACAATACGGTTCTCGTTGCAAAAAAACCGAGCTCAAGAATGAGAACAAGAAAAGCCAGATTCTGAACAATCATTATCGCCGGACTAAAATTCGGATGATTGAGAAGATTCCCAACAATTACCAATATGTACAGAATACAGACGGGGAAGAAACACAGCGAATACGTCAGCGCAAAGTTTCGGGCATGTTTGATTTGACTCTCGCTGTCGCTATAAAACATCGGAGGTTCGTCCGTGTATTCCTGTCCCCAGACACTCAAATTCTGAAATCGGGACAAGGACGTAAAGAACAACTTCCAACCGGATTCTTTATTCAAGTTGAAGTAGGCGGGATCTGTTTTGTTCTGGTAATCGACATGAAATTTGGATTTATAGGGTTCGACTTTGAGAAAATAGAAACTTAAGCCCAGCTTGCTTAATTTAATCAAGCGATATCCGTCCTGCGCCATTTTTTCCAGCCAGATCTCCACTTTGTCAGGGGCATACTGCCAAGCCAATTTTGTCCTTTTGATCAGTAGACCGCTCTTGCGAAGCCGATCACTTTCACTTTTGCTAATCAGGGTATCTTTGGGCAAAGTAAACGATAAATCCAGTGTATCTCCGCATAATTTTTCGAGTTCGCGGTTTGTTTTTCGAAGCGTAAAGAAAATCAAAATGTTCGGGAGCAATGTAAGCAGAAGAATAATAAATCCAATCAATGCTGCAATAGCGTCATATAAGTTGAATGAAGAGAAACCGACAAGGAGAATGGTGGTTATCATCACAATCGGGAAGTAAAAACCTATCAAAAACAGAAACAGATGGCCGGTGACCATGCCGATCATTTTGTTCCTCTTTAAGAATCCGTCATACGAAGGAGTCGTCGCCGGGGCAGTCTGTTCCGTTCGAAGCACATAGAAATTTTTCGAAAAGCAAACTTGATCATAGGCATCGTCCTGAAGAATTATTTCCGGCGCACCGTTTGAATGCTTATCAAAAATAATGCGGTAGAACATTTGCACCGGCTCAGTCTTTTCAAAAACAAACTGCCTTGCTGCAAAACGGATCTTCTGCAGAGCATAGCCTTCGGCGTGCATTTCAGCCAGCCATTTCTCAGTCTTTACTACGTCAAAACTCCAAAAAGGGCGGAATATTGTTTTGCTCATCGAAAAAGTCCCTCCTGCGATATCGTATTTTCATATACTTTTTTCAACCGGTCGATTTCAAAGAGAAGGAGTGCTTTTCCGTCGTCCGTGATGCGATACACCGTCTTTCTATCCTTGTCGTCGTAAATGGAAATGAGTCGATCCTTGCTCATTTTCCCTAAGGTTCCGTATACCGTACCGGAGCCCAAGATAATTCGACGTTTCGTCAGTTCCTCAACAAACTTGATGATTCCGTATCCGTGGCGCGGTTCGTTCAAAGACAGCAAAATGTAATAGGCTGTCTCGCTCATCGGGATATACGCCTTGATGATTTTTTCCATACTCATGGTTTTTCTCCGATCACCGAAACTATGTCGAGACTCGACTATGTCACGGCTCGACTATATCACGATGCGACATAGCGTGTCAAGTGGGCAATGAAAAGATAATGAAGAGGGAGGAATTTGGAATACATATGTTTTTCTGACTGTTTTCCCGGCTGCCCAGAAACAATATGATCCAGCACTTTCCGATGCGTCGGATCAGTCGAATCTTTCTTTTGATTCGGATTGTCTTGTCGCTCCACGCCGGGATTGTTATAATAATCTTCATTCTTATCACAGCGTTAAATTTATAAGGAGATATCTTTGAATAATCAAACGCATTCTGAATTTTCCGACTCGAAAAGCATTGAGCAGGAGCTTTGCGGCGGCCTCAATCCGGAACAGGAGACGGCGGTCCGCCACGATGAGGGACCCCTGCTGATTCTGGCCGGAGCCGGATCCGGCAAGACCCGCGTGATCACCTATCGCATTGCCTATCTGATCCGGGTGCGCCGGATTCACCCATCCTCGATCCTGGCGATTACCTTTACCAACAAAGCGGCCAATGAGATGAAGGAGAGGGTATTCTCTCTCGTCGGAGACACTGCGTCATACATGTGGGTCGGAACCTTTCATTCTATGTTTGCAAGAATCCTGCGCCGACATGCCGCAATGATCGGTTTTACGAATCGATTCTCGATTCTGGACACCGATGATCAACTGAAGATCGTCAAGGAATGCATCAAGGAATGCGACCTCAACGAGAAGGTTTTTATTCCGCGTTCGGTTTTGTCCGAAATCAGCCGGGCGAAGAACGAGATGCTCGGACCCGAGGATTATTTGAAGGATGCCGCGGCCGATTACCGGAAACGTAAGATCGCCGAAGTGTATTCCCGTTACAGGGAGAAGCTTCTGAGAAACAACAGCATGGATTTTGACGATATTTTGTTCTATACCGTGGAACTTTTCGAGAAGAACAGCGACGTGCTTTCATACTATCAGGAGCAATTCCGTTATATTCTCGTCGACGAGTATCAGGACACGAATCATGCTCAGTACCGTATCGTTTCCATGCTTGCCCGTAAGTATAAGAACCTTTGCGTGGTGGGAGACGACGACCAGTCTATCTATTCTTTCCGCGGCGCAAATATCAGAAACATCCTCGACTTCGAGAAGGATTTTAAGAAGACCAAAATTGTCAAACTCGAGCGCAACTACCGCTCGACCGACGCGATTTTGAGGGCGGCAAACAGCGTTATTTCCCATAACCGGAAACGAAAGGAGAAGGCGCTGAAGACCGAGATCGCGGGCGGAGACATTCCGATCCATTTTCGTGCAGACCACCACGGTTCCGAGGCATATTATGTTGCCGAGCAAATTCACCGACTGGTCCGAAGCGGTGAATTCCGTTACGGTGACATCGCGGTGCTTTACCGGATGAACGCTTTGTCGAGAACGGTTGAGTCCGCGCTCCGTGAACAGCGTGTTCCGTACCGTGTACTGGGAGGTCAACGTTTCTATGAGCGGAAAGAAATTCGGGATGTTATGGCGTATCTGCGTCTGATTCTTTCCTCTTCCGACGAATATGCCTTCATCCGGATCGTGAATATTCCCCGTCGCGGTATCGGAGACGTAACCGTGGAACGAATCCGGGCGATCGCTCTCGAGCACGACACGAACTGCCTGAACGTCTGTGAGCATGCCGGTGAATATCCCGACTTGTCGCGTGCGGCGGGGAAACTTCAGCATTTTGCCTCTCAGATCTCTGATTTCAGGGCAAAACTAACGGAGAACCGGATGAGTTTCTCCGAATTCATTGAATACGTTCAGGACCAGTCCGGCTTGGTTCAGGAAATAATCGAACAGCGCGACCAGAAGGGGGAAACGGTAGATCGCCTTGAAAACTTGAAAGAACTGCTTTCCGAGGCCGTCGAGTTTGAGGCCAGAAGATCGAATACGGCGGATATCGACTATGCGCCTGACCCCGGAACGTCGGACGGAGCGGACGAATATATCGCACTCGATCCGGTCTTCCCAAACGATCTGTCCGGACTCTTACAGGCATATTTGGAAAATGCGGCGCTTTACTCGGAAGGAGACGACGATGATTCTTCGGATGATTACGTTCGTTTGCTGACGATCCACAGTGCCAAGGGCCTTGAATTCAAAGCGGTTTTTATTATCGGGATCGAGGAAGGGATCTTTCCGGGAGTCCGATCCATGGATCGCGAGGAAGATATCGAAGAGGAGCGACGTCTGATGTACGTTGCCATCACGCGGGCCAAGAGGAAAATCTTTTTGTTGACCGCAAGGAGTCGGATCCTGTTCGGTCAAACGCAGGAGCTGATGCCTTCGCGTTTTATAAAGGAGATCGATCCGTCGTATTTGCAACAAATCGGAACCGAGGCACGTTCGTTTGATTATGATACCGGCGGCCTTTCCCGCTTCGGACGGGACGGCGCCGGCAAGTCGGATCAGACCGCGCGGACGGGTTCGTCCTCTTTTGGAACGACCGCATCTTTTCGCTCCGCTTTCGACAGTAAACCCAAGCCTCCGACCGGCGCGACGGGAGATCTCGGAGATTATCTCAGACCGGAAGACGTAACCAAGGGGATGACGGTCATTCATCAGCGATTCGGCACGGGAACGGTACAAGCGGTCGAGAAGGTAGCCGGAGATGCTCTTATTTCGGTTCTTTTCGAGAGTGGGTCATCCAAGAACATGTTGCTCAAACAGGCGAAACTTAAAAAAACCTGATTCATCGGTTTGCGACGGTCTCGAAATGATATAATCAGAGCAGTATCGGAGGTGAAAAGATGTTCTTTGAAGAAGAAGAAGACAATCTTTTAATCCGTCAATACGCGAAAACAAATGATGCCGATACCGTCAAACCGGATTCGGTGGATAACCCGCGTGACCGGGAACTGCTTACGATTCTGCGTAACGAGAGAGAGGCAGGTCTTTCGCCTTACGCGTTCAAGAGCCGCTCCAGCAGAGGACGGTCGGATCCCGAAGATCCCTGCGCGATCCGATCACCTTTTGAACGGGATACGGGAAGGATCATTTATTCGCAGGCTTTCAGAAGACTACGTCATAAGACCCAGGTTTTTTTTAATCCGCAGAATGATCACATTTGTTCCCGTATTGAGCATGTGATTTATGTGAACTATATCGCGACGACCATCGCGCGCGCGCTGAATTTGAATCTGGATTTGGTTCAGGCAATCGCGCTCGGTCATGACATCGGGCACGCCCCGTTCGGCCATTCCGGAGAACGCGTGTTGGATGAGTGTATCAAACGGCATAAACCCGATTGTTCTTTTACGCATGAAGCGCACGGACTCCGTGTCGCGGATGTTCTTTCCGGCAGAAACGCGGGACATAAGGGCGGACTCAATTTGACATTTGAGGTACGGGACGGGATCGTGTCCCATTGCGGAGAGACTTACGGAGAACACCGGATCGCGCCGGATCGTGACAAGTCGACCGACAGCATTCTCGAGCCGGACGCTGCCGCTATCCGCCGCCCGGCAACCCTTGAGGGATGTGTGGTTCGAATTGCGGATAAGGTTGCTTACGTCGGAAGAGATATAGAGGATGCCGCCCGGGCGGGGATTTTGGAGTTTGAGGATCTTCCGCCCGCGATCACATCAAGGCTGGGAAACTCCAATGCGAAGATCATCAATACTCTGGTCGAGGATATCGTGCACAACAGCCTGAACCGGGACGAGATTCGTCTGTCGGAAGATGCGGGCGAAGCGATGGAGTTGTTGCTTCGGGAGAATGTCAGAAGAATCTACAGCTCGGATAAAATAAAAAGGTATGAACAAACTGTTTTCAATACCGTAGAAGCGCTATTCGACGCGCTTCTGGCCGCTATGAGCGACCCGGAACGTTCATCGAGGTCCGGAAACATTGCTTACGCCGGCCTTTCCGAGTACGCCCGCGGATATCCGGAGGGCTCCGATGATTCCGTGCAAATCGTTACGGATTACATCGCGGGCATGACGGATTCATTCGCGACGCGGTGTTTTGAGCAAATTTATTGGTTGTGAGGTGACTATGAACGAGCGGCAATGCCCGGAATCAGACCGGCTTAACGAACCCCGGCCGTTTGCGTTTTTCGCGATGCTGGATCGAATGCAGTACATCAACCGTTGGGGGTTGATGCGTAATAACCGTACTGAGAATATCAAAGAACACTCCATGGATGTGGCGATGGTTGCGCACGCATTGGCAACCATTCGACAGACCGTGTTTGCGGATCCGTCACCCGCAGTCGATCCGCTTCTGGTTATGGGTATCGCGCTTTTTCACGACGCTTCCGAAATTGTTACGGGGGATCTTCCGACTCCGATCAAATATAAGAATCCCGAGATCATGAAGGCATACAAGGACTTGGAGGATCAAGCATCGGAGCAGTTGATCCACCTTCTTCCGAGTGAGATGAGGGGCGAGTATCGTCGATTGTTTTGCCCGGATCTTTCGAAAAGCGACGAGGCCGAGGCTTATCGATTGGTCAAGGCGGCGGATCGTATTTGCGCATATATCAAATGTATTTCCGAGGCAAAATCCGGAAACACAGAATTCATTTCTGCGCAGAAGACCATCATGGATTCGATCGTAAGCCTCAATCTCAGGGAAGCGGATTACTTTATGGAACGGTTCATACCGGCGTACGGTATGACACTGGATCAGATCAGTGGGTAAAGGAATGGCAAATAATCATATGAGAAAAGGGTACTTGATCATCTCGATTGCATCGCTTGTTATCGGACTTGCGACGTTGATCGTCATTGCTTCGATCCTGTATTTTCCGTCCGGAGGACGCGGGATCGACGTGCAGGAGGATGAGATCATTGTACGCACCGGCATATTGGCCCAAACTTCGGATTCATACAATGTTTGGCGCAGAGAAATCGAATCGGGGCAACTCAGTCTGGCCGATTATGTTCGAATCAGCCTGACCGGATCAGATTATCTGCTTCAGGACCGGACGGACAAGGTTTTTGCCAATGATCTGGCATATATCGCATACGGAACCGTCGAACAATCCGAAGAAATATTGGACCAACTTGACGGAAGGTCGCGGAAATACGTTATAGAGAAGGTTCTTTCGGGAATCAATTCCAAATACGGACCGTCGCGGGGCTTTTCCGACGAGAAGGGTACGCGACTGATTTCGTATGAAGCCGAGAATCCGCTTCAGGACGAAGTCGGTTATGCTTTCGGTCTGCGTAAAATCTCCGGCATCATTGACATTGACGGCAGTGAGGCGCGCACGGACTTTTTTGTTAACGATGATTTGCGGCCGGGGCACCTGAAGATCGAGACCTCGACAAGCGGACAGCAGAATTTCTCGATGACCTGGGATGCACGCAAGGAATCGGCCGGCATTTATAATGTCAAGGTTCTGTTGAGAACCTCTGACGGGCGAGGCAAAGTGATCACGGGCGGACAGGTGATCATTCCGGAATTCACCGTCCTTCAAAATGACCGGGTGATCCCGGGCAAGGTTGAGGAGCGGGAAAATATTGCCTGGTATACTTTGAATGCGGAAGACCGCGACGCATACATTAACTTCATCAATGTTTCCGGTGATGTGCGCGTCAGCTTATATGATATTAATGGCGACCTCATCGGCATGAATGACCTTCACTTTTTTCCGCATGAGGTTCTCCGCGGCCGGAAGCAAACCATCTCGCTCAGCGACTTGAATCTGATCGGATTGGATGAAAGCGCGAATATTTACTATGTGAGAGTGGAGCGTAGCCCGGACGCAATGCCTTCCGTGATCGATATCGATTATACTGTCGTTGTTTCTAAGAATGTCGCGATTCACACCAACGGCTCCATTCTTGCCGTGATCGACGATATCGGCTCTGTTCCGACTTCGATTCCCTATCATTCAACGGCCGATGAATCGGACCCCGACGAGCCGATTAAATGTGCCGATATAAACGGAGAGCAGTCCTCTTTCGCGCGCTCCGATTTACGATTTCTTCCGTTGAACGGCGAGTTGACGTCTCTGATCGTAACCTCGGACGGCGGTACGCGTACCTATCGAATATATCCGAATTTCGATATCGGGACGTACGACTATGCATATGTCTCCGAGACGGACATTTCGGAGATAACCGTCGGATGCATGCCTGTAGAGGGTTATTCCGCCCAGGTTACCGTAACCAAAATTAACGAATCGCTCGCAATACCCCGTAAGGACGGATCCGTTTCTCTTTCTGAAGGGGAGAACATCATATCCGTACGCATTAATTCATTCAGCGGAGATGAAACCGAGTACCGGCTTTTCATCCTGAATCGCAGTACGGCCGACGGGTTTGCCGATGAAGTGCTGGCAAAATTTCCTGCCGGCTATCGAAGCGGACTTTGGCTCCTGCACAATCTGTTCCCCGATTATCGGTTTGCAGCATATAACACGGGCATCGAATGGGCGGATCTTGTTTCCAATCAGGACAACAAAGCAACCAGCCTGGCGAACGCGAGCTCGCATCCGCAATGGGTGAAGCCCGACAGTCCCGTATATGACGGATCATCATGGAAAGCCGCGAAACGGCAGGTCGTCGAGTTCTTTCTTGATCCTCGCAATTTCCTGACTCCGATACATATTTTCCAGTTCGAAAAACTATCCTTCGACTCGTCGGTACACACGCCGAGCGGGGTCACGGAAATGGTTCGCAACTCATTTCTCGACGAGAAGAATCCGAACTATCCCGAGATTTTATACGAGGCCGGACAAAACGCCGGTATTTCTCCGTATTTTCTGGCAAGCCGGATTATCCAGGAGATGGGAAGGAAGGGACAATCCAAGCTTGCGACGGGCACGCTTGAAGGATACGAGGGGTACTACAATTTTTATAACATCGGCTCGACTCCGAATCCCGGTGTCGTTGACGGGGCCCTGATCAACGGGGCGCGTTACGCTCAGTGGGGAAAGGCTCCGGACGAGCGCCAGTTGACGGAAGACGAGCTTGCTCTTCTTTTGCCATGGACCTCTCCCGAACTCGCCATCAAGGGAGGAGCTCTCTGGATCGCGTCGAGTTATGTGGATATAGGCCAGGATACGTTATATTTTCAGAAGTTTGACGTTATTGAAAACGAAGACGGACTTTTCCGCCACCAATATGCTCAGAACATTTCAATGGCATACTCCGAAAGTTCCCGTTATTTCTATGCGTATTTGTCTCAGAATATGTTGGGATCGCCGTTCTTGTTTATCATACCCGTTTATAACAACATGCCCGATCATTATGCGGGGGTCATCTCATAAATGTGTAAACCGTTGACGACGGACGACAGCATCCGGGGAGTGGTTGGAAAATGACGAACAGCAAATTCAGAAACAGAATCGCGATTATTACAGTGTTTGCGGTCATCACGACCATTCTTGCCGTGCCGTTGATCGCAGTACATGCCGAAGCGGGCGTAAAAGTCGAATTGAGGTCGGATACATCGGAGGTCATTCCCGGTGATATTATAACCGTTGAGTTGGCGCTGGACTCTTTTCCGAATCTGACGAGATTCGGATCGGTAGAGATCATGTTTGATGCTTCCGGCGTATCTTTTGCCGGGTTGGATCGGGGTCCCGATATCCCGTCCACGTTTTATATCGGACACACCGACAGTACCGGCGTAATCGTCGTTTCCGGCTTGGATACCACGGTTGAGTCACAGATCCTCGCCAATCAAACCGCACCGACGGCGGATCCGGAGGGAAATCCCGTCGATCCGCCCGAAGACCCTTCCATGCGCCGCGATGAGCGAACGGTCCTGTGTAAAATCAATTTCGAGGTTTCAGAAGCCGCAAAGAGCGAGTTGCGCTTCTGGATCGGTAATGCCGCAGGCTTTCGAAACAGTTCCATGAAGGAAGTATCCGTTACCATAGGTTCTCCGTTATCGGTATCTGTCAATACTGTTGTATCGACGGATTCTTCACTGGCCATGTTGAGCATCGACGGCGCAACGCTGACTCCGTCTTTTTCTCCGGGACTGTTTGAGTATCGCGCATCTGTTCCCCGATCCGTCACGGATCTGGTAGTCTCGGCGATCCCGAGCAACCGTGCGGGACAGATCTATGTTTCCGGACAAAACGGTCTGATAGTGGGCGAAAATCGGCTTACGGTCAGCGTTCTGGCTCAGGATCAGAAAACAAATTCCATATACACTGTTACCGTTACGCGGGAGCAGAGCTTTGTGCCGCCCGGTGCGACCGTGACGGATTCTTTCGGTGTCACATACAAATTTGCGGATTTCTCGGAAAATCTATCATTGCCGGATGGATTTTATCAAAGCGAGATATTTCTTGAGGAGCGTTATGTTCCTGCTTTTCGCATGGAAGGCATGAAAGACGTAATCCTTTATCTCACTTCTCCGTCGGGTGAAACAGACTTTTATGTTTACTCACCGCTTTCAAATATGATATTGAAATTCGATTCCAAGAACGTGTTTTTCCGTCTTTCACAATTGCTCACGGTGATTCCCGTGCCGGACGGAGTCAGTCCGCCGGAGGGGTTCCGCCCGGAAACCGTTCTGTTCCGGGGCCAAGACGTTGAAGGATATGTTTCTCCGGACGGCAAGGTGAAAGTTCTTTACATGCAGGACGATTCCGGAAAAGCACTTTTCTACACGGCGGATGCGAAGAATAACGATTTGTATCCGTATATTCCGCATACGCGTACGGAAACTCCTTCTTTCCTTGTCCCGTTCATTGTTCTTCTGATCTTTTCCGTGGCCGAAGCGGCAATGTTGGTCATTATCGTTTATCAGCTTCGTAAACGCAAACCGCATACTCCCAAAGTAAGGAGAGTCTAGAAATGTCTCTTAAGGAATTTATTATCGGTGGCGATACGCTTTCTCCCCGGCGTCGGAAGCAGCGGGAAATTCTTACTTACCTTTTTTTCGGAGGATTGACCACTTTGGTCAATATTATCGTCTATAGAGTGCTTCAATCCGTTTTTTACGGGAGCGGCGGCAAAGTAGATCTGCTTACTTCAAAGGGTATCCTGTTGTTCATTGTTGTGAACACCGTTTCTTGGGTCACCGCGGTCACCTTTGCGTTTCTCACAAACCGGGCGTGGGTGTTCAAATCAAAGGGGCCATTTTTCAAAGAAATGTTTCATTTCTTCTCGGCCCGTATCGCTTCGCTTGTTCTTTTCGAGACCCTTCTGTTTTTTCTGATGCTTTTTGTGTTTGAGAAGGCGACGGGGATCCAACGGACGGAAATATCCATCGATTTGAACATTATCAAATTCAACTGGGAATTCGTGATAAAAATGGTTAATTCCTTTCTGGCCGTGATTCCCGCGAATTATTTCTTCAGTAAGTGGTTCGTTTTCAGAAAGGAGAAAACCCGGCCGGAGGAATTTCAGAGTGAACCGCCGGAAGCTTTCGATGAGGACGGTTCCGATGAGCGATAATGTCGTGCCGGACATTTTTTTGTCCGCAAACCGCTTCGGGATCCGACTCGGACTGGAGCGGATGACTGAACTGGCCGGCATTCTCGGAAATCCCCAGGAAGGTCTGTCGTGTTATCATGTCGCCGGAACGAACGGGAAGGGATCGGTTGTATCCTTCATCGCCGCGTCGCTTGCCGCAAGCGGGAAAAAGGTCGGAGTCTATACCTCGCCGTACCTTGAGCGATTTTCCGAGCGAATCCGGATCCTGGACGGCAGAGAAGGATTGGTACGGTATCGGACCAACGACGCGTACGGCGAAATATCCGCAACTGCGCTGGAAAAAATTGGTGATCGCATAAGTAAGGCTGTCGGGCAAATGATTGAGAGCGGATCGGAGCATCCGACGGAATTTGAATTGGTGACCGCTGCCGCTTTTATCTATTTTCGAGAACACAAATGTGACTGCGTCGTGTTGGAGACCGGCTTGGGGGGAAGACTGGATTCGACTAATATCATCAGTCGGCCGATTTGCTCGATCATCACCGCTTTGGGATACGATCACATGGATCGGCTTGGCTCATCAATCGAAGAAATCGCGACGGAGAAAGCGGGGATCATCAAATCGGGTTGTCCCGTGTTTTTTATGTCGCCGTATGATACCACGCTGTCGCCGGACGATGCCCGCGAAGCGGAGGCGGTCATCTCGGAGATTTGCGCTCGTCGGGGGTCCGGGTTGACGATTGTTTCACAGACGGACATTCTCGAACGCATTCCCTCTGAAGCGGGCCAGGAGCTTCGTTTTCGTTTTATGGCCGAAAGCCGTGTGCATATTCGCTTCATCGGGCGCCACCAGGCTTTAAACGCCGCTTTGGCGGCAAGAGCGATGGTGGTACACGGTCTTTCGGGAGAGCAGGTCGCGGAAGGCCTTTCGGAGGCCGTGTGGAAGGGGAGAAACGAGATAATATCGTCGGAGCCGACGATCATATTGGACGGAGCGCATAATCCGCAGGGGATGGAGTCTTTTTGTGCGGCGGTCAATGAATCGTTCGGGCGTCGATTCACAGAGAATCCCCCGCGGTTGATTATGGGAGTCATGAGTGATAAGGACTATGACCTGATGATTCGAGTGATGTTGAGAACCGTTTCGTTTCCGTTTCGCGAGGTTATTTGCGTTACGGTTCGTCAAGAGAGGAGCCTCTCCGCCGAGCGCCTTGCCGAGGCTTTTCGGGAAGCGGCAAAGAGCGAAAACAAGTTTTACAACCGGATACCGAGTATGTATAATGTTCAAGGCAAGATCCTTATATCCGAGGACGCGAATGCGGCATTCAGAGATGCGGTCTCGCGCTCGCGCGACGACGGAGCCCCGCTTCTTTGCGTCGGGTCGCTTTATCTGGTCGGACAGGTTCGGAGCGTTTTTTTCGAAAACCGGGAGGAGATGGATTGAATGGATTGGATTGAAGCCGCCGGGTCGATTCCCCCGCTTGAAAAAAAGGACCTTTTGCGCTTCAACCTCACTGTTGAGGATGAAGGCAATGTCCTAAATCAATACAACAGATCCTTACGGAACATCACATCGGACAGCGCTGATATCGCCGGAATCGCACTGCGCAAGCTCCTTACGCGATTCCCGGACTGGGGCGAAGCTTCTTTGCTTTTTGGAATCTGTCTTGCGATCGAAGGAAAGATGAATCGAGCCTCGGCTGTTTTTGAACATGCTTTGGACGTCGGATTGAGATCCGAGCAACTGACTTATCTGGCTCAAGTCTCCGTTCGGGAGGCCAGAGAAGGTCATTCGAAGCGAACTCACCCGCCGGAAGAGACCAATCCTGCCAAGAATATCCTGAATGCCGTGATCCCGAAGCAGAATCCTCTGGTTCAGGAAGAGAATCAGATTCGTCCGCGGACACATATGCAGGCACCGATTTTGATGAAAGCCTCACGCCGACCTACCCGCGCAAAAATGGCGACGGACCGGGAGAGAAGAGAATTGTTGATGCAATCGACTTCGTCGAACGGCGAAATACCGGACGACGAGATCAATGTCTCGATACCGAAGACCCCGGCCGAGAAACTGAGGATCGCACTGATCGTCGTCGCCGCAATTTTACTTCTTACCGGAGCATATTTTTTGACCACGCTCCTGATTTTGCCGCAGATTGATAAAGCCAAGGAAAGAGACCTGGCGAATAAGAAACTGGAGTTTCTTACCGGAGCGCTTTTCGAGAAGAAGTCGGATCCGGAGATCGCAGAGATACTTGCACGATATGAGTCGGAATACGGATCGTCCCAATCGGAAACAACGAACCCGGATGAACAGGCTGAGCCATAGATAGCAGGGAGGAAATCATGAATTATATCAGCACCAGAGGATATCCCGGGAAATTTTCGTCAGCAGAGGTCATTCAATCCGGAATTGCTCCGGACGGAGGACTTTTTGTACCGGAAAGTATCCCTCAGTTGACGCGTGAGGACATCCTGGAAATGAAAGATATGCCGTATCAACGGGTTGCGGCCGAGGTCCTTTCCCGTTATTTGACCGATTACAGTTTTTCCGAGTTGATGGAATATTGCAGTACTGCGTATTCGGAGGAGAAATTCGGCGAGATCCCCGTACCGCTTGTTAAACTGAACAAATATAATCCCAGAGAATATATTCTCGAACTTTGGCACGGGCCGACTTGCGCGTTCAAAGATGTAGCTTTACAACTCCTTCCTCACTTGATGACTGCGGCGGTTCGCAAGACCGGGAATACGAAGAGAATCATGATCCTCACTGCTACCTCCGGTGATACGGGGAAAGCCGCATTGGAGGGCTTTAAGGATGTTGAAGGAACCGAGGTCATTGTTTTCTATCCTTCTGACGGTGTGTCTGAAGCCCAGCGTTTGCAGATGGCGACCACGGAGGGAGAAAATACGCACGTGATTGCAGTGAACGGGTGTTTCGACGACACTCAGACCGGAGTTAAGAAGATATTCGCGGATGAAGAATTGCGGGCTGAACTGGATGCTCACGGTATCATGCTGTCTTCCGCCAATTCGATTAACTGGGGGAGACTGGTGCCTCAAATCGCGTATTATGTTTTCTCCTATGTCTCGCTTCTTCGGGAAGAGGCGATCGATGACGGAGAGAAAATCAACATTGTGGTCCCGACCGGAAATTTCGGCAATATTCTGGCGGCGTGGTACGCCAAAAGGATGGGGATCCCGATCCATCGTCTGATATGTGCGTCGAACAGAAATAAGGTTCTTTCGGACTTTTTTCGCACGGGGGTTTATGACCGGAAAAGGGAGTTTTACAAGACGAACTCTCCGTCGATGGACATTTTGATTTCATCGAATCTGGAGCGATTGCTTTTCGAGGTCTCCGACAAGAACAGCACTCGTTTGACACAATGGATGCAGAGCTTGTTTACGGAGGGGAAATACTCAGTCGATCCTGCGACGCTGAAGGTCTTACAGTCCGATTTCGTCGGTGGATTTGCCGATGAAGCGGGCATCGCGAAATCCATTAGGGATACATATGACCGTTGCGATCATGTCATTGACACACATACCGCTGTCGGCTTCAACGTTTACGGTCGTTATTATCAGCGGTCCGGCGATCAAACCAAAACAGTTTTCGTTTCGACGGCCAGTCCGTTCAAATTTGTCGAAGCGGTCATGGACGCGCTTCTGGGAAGCGGCTACGGTAAAGGAAGATCTCAGGATGTGCTGATCCGCGAACTCAGCGAAGAAAGCGGATTGGTTATTCCGCCGACTTTAGCCGGACTTTCGGACAAATTAATCCGTCACGATACGCAGATCGAGAAAGAGGAGATGATCGAGGAAGTCAGGAAGAGGATATCCTAGTTCGGCCGGCTCTCGAGAATCAAGCGAACACCGTCGCTCAACCGATAATAATCTGAGCGAAGGCTGTCCAAATACATCATCCCGGTGTCGGTAACCGCATAAAATCTCCTCAGCCGATTGTCCTGCGACACCTTTTTACCGTGCTCCCGAATGTATCCGAATTTAAGCAGACGATAAATCGCAGGATACAATGTGGTTACTCGGTAATGGTTATCGCTACGGGATTCAAGTGCCTGAATCATTTCATATACATACATGGGTTTGCCGGACAGCAGATGCAAAATCAACATTTCAACCGTCGCTTTTTTAAAGTTGTCCCGCATCCCTGCAGCCGTTCCGCTTTTAGCCGCTGAGTTTATCATCTTAATACCTCATTAAGTGGGACTATAGATCCATCATAATTATAACAAATATTTCTTAGATGTCTATATCGAACCGAAAAGTAATCTGCGTATCAGATAGCGAAGAAAGCCGCGGGACCGGACGAGCTTTCGCTCAAGCTGAGTCGAATACAGACACATGACTTTCAGGTCATCCGGAGACGGCTCCTTCAAAGCGAAACGAAGTAGAATGACGATATCGAATATGTTTCGGGTGCTTTCCTCAAACCATATCGGATGGATTCTTTTCGAGAAAGCTGAGGCGGTTTCCCCCGGCATGATTGTGTATCCGAGATACGCGAATTGACGGAGGATTCTTCGATAGCAAAAGTCAGCGGAGGTCGATATATCGATATTTTTGGCGGAAATCCATTTGTGAAGAGCCTTAGCGGGCATGAATAAAAGAACGGCACGAATTGACAGATAAACCAGAAGGATCAACAACAAAATGATGGTGACCGCCAGCAGGATCTCTGCGTTTGACACGGATTGGTCCGGATTCGTTTCTGCAAAATCATCATAATCAGAAGGCCTGCCGGACGGCATCTGAGTAATCGTCGCCTGATTTCCCGGCGTGGTTTCCGGAACAAATGTATCTCCGATCGTATAGGGATTTGGCGAAAGCGGATCAAATTGAACCCATCCGATTCCCTTGAAATAGACCTCCGTCCAGGCGTGAGCAGTCGCATTCGAAGCGACGAAGTATCCCGTCGATTTGATATACGGAGAGCGCTGTAGGACAAAGCCGCTGACATAGCGGGCGGGGAGTCCGGCGCAACGAGCGAGAACAGTCATGGCGCTTGCGTAATATGTACAATAACCTTTCCGCGTGTCCAAGAAATGTTCGACGAAATCCTTGCCCTCGGGCGGGTTCCCCGGAGACAGTGTGTATGTGCAGTTTTCCGCCAGCCATGACTCGATTGCGAGTGCTTTCAGATACGGAGAATCGATGCCGGCGGTGATCTCATGCTCCATATCGAAAACCGTTTGCGGCAGCGTATCGGGAAGCTGCCGGTAGATTTCGGCTTTATCTCCATAAAAGGAGTCTTGTGAATCCTGAACCAGAGACTCCAACACAAACATATTTTGGTCGAAATCAGGCTTGGAACGATCGAAAAAATCGGCTTCGATCTCATACCACATGGCGGACATCGGTTCTCCGGCGATGAACATCTCGCCTTGCTCGTTAAAGAAGGCAGAAGAATCATCCAATGAATAACTTGCCGAAAAAGATGTGATTTTCCCGGATGCGAACAACGATCTTCCGTATATTACGGAACGCACGGATAAAACGACATGGGTTTGCATTTTCCCGGTCATCCTGCGAATATCACCGCTACCTTTCGGTAAATCATCCTGAAAAACTTCTTTTCTTAGTGATGCGGTCAAAAGGCTGTTGAAACGATATTTGGACAGTGTCGCGGTATCATACCACATCTCTCCGTTATAGGTGTCGTAGTACGCTCCGCCCATTGGGATCGGTGTTTGCGTCGTCACATACATCGTTGGGATGTTGTTCGTAATGATATTGCCGCCCAAGCGTTGATTCAGCGGAGTGAAGCCGGAAAAGGAAAGATCAAAAAGTCCGCCGGGCATGTTCGCCTTGCCGTGAAAATGAATCACGTCGGAAATGTCCTCAACAAAATTTCCCAGTGATTTGCTTTTCCAGTTCCCGTCCTCTTTCGGGGTTGTCCAGACCGATAAAGGTACAACAACGACAAGAATGACCGCCGCGGAAATGATATGAAAAAAAACAGTGTCTTTCCCCAGCTCGGGGTCAATACGTGCGGAGCGTTTTCCTTGGGCTTTGGCGAATGACACGAAAAGAACGATCAACACGAGCGGCAAAATGCCCATGGAAATTCTGGGATCCTGATAAAAGAGATAGATAAGAATGCCGAGTAATAATACAGGGACCGGTGTAAAAAAGAAGAGCCGTCGATAATAGAGAAAAGCCAGACTGCTGATCGTCAAAATAACGGCGACACGCAGGAGAAAGACATCGAAATCCGGGTATGAAGCACCTTCGGCCAAAACAACAGAGAAAGGATCAAAGAACCGGAGGGCCGCCAGAAAACGCCGATCCGGATCAAGAAGGGATACGATCAAGAGACCGATCGGGGTAAGGACGGCGATTGTAGAGGGCAAAAGCCACCATTTACGAGAAAATATGAGGACGATGATCATCGCGATCGCGGTGAGAATGATAACGTCTTTATATGAGCGGACAGGAAACGTAAACGGAAGTATGACGCACAAAATCGCGCAGGATATCCCGAACGCACAGAACGCGTCGATCAAAAGGCCTCCGTTTTTCAGATTCAGAAGTTTCATTTTGTATGCTCCCCCTTTGCTTCGAACAAACGCGAGATTTCCTCGCTGTCCCGAATCAGGTGGGTAACGACTTTGCCGGGCCGGATTTCACCGCCGACAACGATCAGCGTCACATTTTTTCCCCGCGAAACCTCGTCCTCCAGCATGGAAATAATATCATTTCCGGCATCCCGGGTGATTACAACGATATCAGAATAGGAGGCTGCTTCCGACCGCAAAACTTCGTTCATGGCTTCCGGATCGAACGCGCCGGTAAACGGAAGGTATGCCAGCATTTCACGAAAAATTTCAAACTTGTCCGCAGTTTCACAAGATAAACTGTCATCGGGATGGCCGGAGAAATGGAAGCGCGCGGCTTTTCCGTAGCGGATGGTATCAAGACACAGGGTTGCCGCATATTCACATACCGTGTCCGCGTATTTCAGAAGCTCCTCACCGGTCATGCCATGTGCGGCGGTATCAATAATCGAAAAAACCGTCTCGCGCGCCGGAACATCGTATTGTCGAACATAAAGACGTCGCTGCTGGTAAGATTTTTTCCATAGAATTCTCTTTCTCGGGTCGCCCGGCCGGTATAAACGCGAGTCCGAATAGTATTCGGGATTTTCTTCGCTTCTTTGATTGGAAGAGCCAAAGGCCTTGGAGTCCAGTTGTTCGATTTGTCTCGGATCCAATAGATTGACCTTGGGAAGAACCAACAATTCCTTCATTCGATAATATGAAAGATGTCTCATGTCGAAGCGGAAAGGAACCAACCCGAAAATGTCGTTAATCTTGATTTTGGTCATTCCGACCCGATAGAATCCGCGATAGGGGAGTTCCATGGGCACATTGAATTTTCTTCCCGAAAAGGGGGACAGATTTAAAACAAGATCCACCTTCTCGGATGGGGAGGCAACTTCTACGTGAATGCTCATCATGGACAGCGGAAGAATCGTTTCATTACGAAGGTCCAATTCTAAACCGTTCTTCTCACCCTTTACGCACTTGGATCGCGCAATTTCCTGAAGGAAACGGAACGAGTAAATGGTAAAAACATTCAACAGGATTGTGGCAATTATGAGGAAGATGCCGCACAAGAATATTGTGAAAAAAATACGCACGCCCGTATAAAGACCCATGATCAGGCACACGGTCAGAAGTCCGTAGAAACCGACACGGGCCGCTTTCATGATACGCCCGGAATCTTGATGCCCCGGATGATCCCGCCGAGTATCGAGGCGGGAGTGTCCTGAGACTGGAACTGCTTGCGATTGAGAACGATTCGATGCGCCAGTACCGGTACGGCCATCGATTGGACATCATCCGGCAGGACGTAATCTCTTCCGGCCAACATTGCGGCGGCCATGGAGGCGTTCATCAGAGCCAGCGAGCCGCGCGGACTAACCCCGAGAGAAATTCTCTCGTTTGAACGAGTGGCTGAGGATATGGATACGATATAGTCGATTACCGGTTGTGAGCAAGTGATCTTCGAATGTGCTTCCCGTAAGAAGATAATGTCGTCCGTGGTGGCAACCGGGCGGAGCGTCTTGAGCGGGTCGGCACCCTTTCTGGATATAAGGACTTTCTTCTCGTCATTTACGTCCGGATACCCAAGTGATATTTTCATCAGAAATCGATCCAGCTGGGATTCGGGAAGCGGATATGTGCCGATCTGACCCGCGGGATTTTGAGTGGCAATGACAAAGAAAGGTTGAGGTACAGGAAATGTTTCTCCGTCGATAGTGACGTTTCCCTCCTGCATCGCCTCCAAAAGACTCGATTGTGTCTTCGGGCCGGTTCGGTTGATTTCATCCGCCAAAACGATCTGTGCCATCACCGCTCCGAAATGAACTTCCCGTTCCCCGGTATTCATATTGAAGCTGATAAAGCCTGTAATATCGGTCGGGAGGACATCCGGAGTGAACTGGATGCGCCGGAAACTTAAGTCAAGAGAACGCGCCAGCGCAGAGGCCAGCGTCGTCTTTCCCAGTCCGGGGACATCTTCGATCAGGATGTGGCCGCCGCTGATCAATGCGGCGAGGACCATATCGATTGCCGGAGTGTTGCCTGTAAAGGCAATTGAAATGTTGTTGCGTATTTTGCTTATCCGATGAAGAACGCCTGAATCCTCGGGCATATTGACCTCCGATGATAATCTGAATTATTCTCTGGACTTCACTGATATATTAGCATAATTTAGGAATTTGAGAGTAATGAATATCATGGATATATCGCAGGGAAAAGGGTCTCATCGATATGCATCACACTGAACTCGTTCAGCGTTCGTGGATCTCATCGAATCGGAGCCCCGCATTCCTGGAAAGCGCCCAATCAATCGCCCATTCGGATTCGAACAAAACCACAGGGATGTCGTCACGATCCAGAACGATCATCGAAGTGGAGGTAAGAGTAAGTTTCTTGGGATCCGGAGGAAGTGCGGAATCCCGAAGCATCGGCCATCGAGCGTGTCGATAATTCAGGTTTTGTCGATTCAGTTCGACGCCGTATTCGTTCAGAAGCCTGTATTCCAGGACCTCAAACTGTAATACCCCGACAACGCCGACCACATAAGTTTCTGTTCCGATTCCCGGCTGTTTGTATAGTTGGACGGCACCTTCTTCCGATAACTGCTCCAATCCTTTGAGGAATTGCTTTCTCTTCATGGAGTCTTTGGGCATAACGCGTGCGAAATGCTCGGGCGGAAAGACCGGTATATCCTCAAAGCGGAAGGATAGTGACGGATCCGTCAGCGTGTCTCCGATGCGAAAATGCCCGGGATCGAAAAGCCCGATGATGTCACCCGCATAGGCGGATTCGATAATGCTCCTGTCCTGTGCCATGAACTGCTGAGGCTGTGCCAGTTGGATCTTTTTGTTGAGTCGCATATGCTTGACGCTCATCCCTTTGTCAAAGCGACCGGAGCAGATGCGCAAAAAGGCCACACGATCACGGTGGTTGGGATCCATATTTGCCTGTATTTTGAATATGAAGCCCGAAAAGCCCTTGTCGGTCGGCTTTACCGTTCCCTTGTCGGTATTTCTTGAAGTCGGTGCCGGAGCGATTTGAAGAAAACGGCGCAAAAGAACCTCGACGCCGAAATTGGTGATCGCGGAACCGAAAAAAACGGGAGTCAATTCTCCGTTCAGAATCTTTTTTTCATCGAAAGGGTCCCCGGCCATATCGAGCAATTCAATATCCGAGTTGAGATTTCCGAAGTAGGGCTCACCGAGGATTTTCAGAAGTTCCGGATCTCCGGCCGCGGCTTCTATTGTCTTTACCTTTGAAGCCCCGTGATCGGAAACGGAAGAATCAAAAAGGAGGACCTGACTGTTCTCGCGTATGTATACGCCTTTAAAATCACCGTCGGTTCCGATCGGCCAGTTCATCGGTGTCGATCGGATTCCCAGAACCTTCTCCAGCTCGTCGAGCAAATCAAACGGACTTTTGGATGCGCGGTCCATCTTGTTGATAAATGTGAAAATCGGGATGCCGCGTTTCCGGCAAACCGTGAACAGCTTAACGGTTTGGGCTTCCACACCCTTGGCTCCGTCGAGAAGCATCACTGCGGCATCCGCGGCGCAAAGCGTCCGATAGGTGTCCTCGGAGAAGTCTTGGTGTCCCGGTGTGTCCAGAATGTTGATACAATATCCGTCATATTCGAATTGCATTACGGAAGAGGTGACGGAAATACCTCTCTGCTTCTCGATTTCCATCCAGTCCGATGTTGCGTGTCGTGCGGCTTTTCGAGCCTTAACCGATCCTGCGAGGTGGATCGCACCTCCGTACAGGAGAAGCTTTTCCGTCATCGTCGTCTTGCCCGCGTCGGGGTGAGAGATGATCGCAAAAGTCCTTCTGCGATTGATTTCATTAACGAGAGAGTCGCTCATACCAAGTGTCCCCATTTCTTTCGGATCGGCGAAAAGGAATTGCGTACTGTGAACGGACGCAAAATGCGCTATAATCAATGTAACGGTCCCGGGCATTGCCTGACGGACAGCCGTCATATTATATCAGCACTGCCGGGTTGTGGCAAGGAAATGCCCGATATCCGGCGGTTTCGGGTGTTTTGTGATCTTGCGGATGGGAGAGCGAACAATGTCGGATTCAACAGATACAAGGCTTGCGGTCCTGATCGATGCGGATAATATCTCTGCCGGATATATACGGCCGATGATCGAGGAGATTGCCCGATATGGCAACCCTACAATCAAGCGGATATACGGAGACTGGACGAAGCCCCAGCTCGGAAGCTGGAAGAATGTGCTCCTGGATTTTGCTTTCCAACCGGTCCAACAGTTCGGATATACAACCGGCAAGAACGCGACGGACTCGGCGATGATTATCGACGCAATGGATATTCTGTACTCGGAAAAGGTCGACGGTTTTTGTATCGCGTCAAGCGACAGCGACTTCACGCGCCTTGCAACCCGCCTGAGGGAGGCGGGAAAGATCGTATACGGCATCGGTGAAAAAAAGACCCCGATGCCATTTATTTCGGCATGCGATCGTTTTATCTACCTGGAGATCCTCGGAGCCAGACAAGAAGAAAAGCCGACCGGGAAGCCGAAGAGTAAACCGACATTGAAGGCAGGTAAGGAAGCGAAGGAAGAGAAGAACGGAGACGAGCAAGCCCGATCTATTTTGCCTATTGATCAGGACACCATTGACCTGATCTCGTCCTCGATTTCCGATTTGGCGGACGATAAGGGCTGGGCCTTTCTGGGGGCGGTCGGCAGTCTTGTTTTAAAGAAGCGGCCGTCATTTGATTCCAGAAACTACGGATTTTCGAAACTCTCACAAATGATTCGCATCATCGACGGGATTGAGAGCGAGGAACGGATCAACGAGAGGAATCCACAGGTCACTTTGGTTTACATCAGAAATGTCGAGGACGTGTAAATGAAGCGCGGAAGCGGCGTTCTGCTCCACATATCATCTTTACCGGGGCCATTCGGAGTCGGTTGTTTCGGTGCGGAGGCCCGCGAATTTGCGCGCATGCTTTCCGACGCAGGTGTTTCCTACTGGCAGGTTTTACCTTTTTCCGTGCCCGGTGACAGCGATTCACCTTATATGAGTATATCAGCGTTTGCCGGAAACCCGATGTTGATCTGCCCCGACGAACTCGTTGAAAAGGGCTGGTTGACGGAGGAAGAACGGCTCGAATTGGAGCACCGGGGAGACGTGTTACAGGCCGATTTTGAGAGTTGTAGAAGGAAACGCGCGATTTTTTTGCGTAAAGCTTTCGGGCGCATTTCCGACGAAACGCGGGAAGAAGTTAAAAGATTTATCGATGCGCACGAATGGGTGCAGGATTTGTCGCTTTTCCTGATGATTCGCGGAATGAACGGAGAGAAGCCCTGGTGGGAATGGTCGGACGAGGACTTAAGAAGGCATGACACTTATTCTCTGGCGGCGATCCGGGAGCGGTATTATGACGAGTTCCTTTACTTTGCGTTCGTTCAGTATCTTTTTTTTTCCCAGTGGGCCCGACTCAAGAAGGAGATCAACGATCTCGGGATCAGCGTGATCGGAGATATTCCGATCTATGTTTCAAAAGACTCGGTCGATGTATGGGCGCATCGCAACCTTTTCCGCATTGACGGGCATCTGAAGTTTTTGAATGTGGCCGGTGTGCCGCCGGATTATTTTTCCGCAAAGGGTCAATTGTGGGGTAACCCGCTCTATGACTGGGAAGCGCACGCCGATGAAGACTATCATTGGTGGCGAAGTCGGCTTGCCGGTAATTTTGAGATCTACGATCTGCTAAGGATTGATCATTTTCGGGGCTTCAGTTCGTACTGGAGCGTTCCGGCCGACCGTGAGGACGCGATCGTCGGTACATGGGAAACGGGGCCGGGTCAGGTGTTTTTTGACCGGCTCAAGTTGGACTTTCCCGACCCGCCGATTTTCGCGGAGGATTTAGGGGAAGCGACGGAGGACCTCCAGCTTTTTCTCGAATCAACCGGGTTTCCCGGGATGCGCGTTTTTCAGTTCGGGTTTGACGACGAAGAGGACAACAAACACCGTCCGCACAATTTTTCTCACTCCTGTGTTGCATATTCCGGCACCCACGATAACGATACCTCGGTCGGCTGGTATGAGAGCTTGAGCGAAGAAAGTAAAGAAGCGGTCCGGGATTACTGCGGTCTTGATATATACGATGGCGTTAATTTCGGGCCGGAAGGCTTATGCAAGGGGATCATGAGGTCCGTAATGCAGTCACATGCCGATTTGGTTATTTTTCCGGTTCAGGATCTTCTCTATATGAACTCATCTCGCAGGATGAATATCCCGGGAACCCAAAGCGGCAACTGGGGTGTTCGATTTCTTTCGGAAGAACTTGCTAAGGCTGATATTCATTGGCTGATGAAGATAAATCGCCTGACCGGCAGGATCTAGGAGGTGCGTTGTGAGCGGCTATATTCTTTCCGTCGATCAGGGGACGACCAGTTCCCGCTGTATGATATTTAATGAAAAGGGTGCTTCCGTGGGAACCGGAAACGCTTCTTTTCGCCAATACTATCCTCAGCCCGGTTGGGTGGAGCATGACCCGGAGGATATTTTTGCGTCCGTGGTCACCTCCGTCAATCAAGCCCTCGACAGAAGCGGATTGGATGCGTCCTCAATTGCGGCGATCGGGATTACCAACCAGAGGGAAACAACGGTAATTTGGGATCGTCTGACCGGAATTCCGATCTGTAACGCGATCGTTTGGCAATGCCGACGAACTGCCGGGATCTGCGAGGAATGGAAGAACCGCGGTTTTGAACCGGAGGTCCGGGAGAAGACCGGTCTGGTTATAGACGCGTATTTCTCGGCCGGGAAAATCCGGTGGATACTCGAAAATATTTCCGGGGCGAGAGCGAAGGCCGATGCCGGCAATCTGATGTTCGGCACAATCGACACATGGCTGGTATATAAACTTACCGGCGGACAGTCGCATTGTACGGATTATTCAAATGCATCCAGAACGATGATATTTAATACCGAGTCTCTTTCCTGGGACGAAGAGTTGTGCGGGCGATTTGAAATTCCGATGACTCTTCTTCCGAAAGCCCTTCCGTCGTGCTCGGAATTCGGAGTAGTCGCCTCGGGTATTCCGGGGTTGGAGCGATTGAGAGGGGTTCGTATTACCGGTATCGCCGGCGATCAGCCGGCTGCGCTTTTCGGACAAATGTGTATTCATGAAGGGGATATAAAAAATACATACGGGACGGGTTGCTTCACGTTGATGAACACCGGCGGGAAACGAATCATTTCAAAAGGCGGTCTTCTGACTTCGGCGGCATGGTCTTATGACGGCAGGACGGTCTATGCCTTGGAGGGCAGTGTTTTTCACGCGGGATCGATTATTTCCTGGCTGAAGGACGAGATGAAACTCATCACTACACCAAAGGAATGTGACGAGTTGGCGGAGAGTGTCGAGGACAGTGGCGGCGTATTTCTGGTGCCGGCTTTCTCGGGATTGGGTGCTCCGTATTGGGACATGTACGCGCGCGGGTGTCTGATCGGGATGACGCGCGGGAGCGGACGGGCTCACGTTGCCAGAGCCGCCATTGAATCGATCGCATATCAGGTTTTTGATCTGGTGGAATTGATGAAACGAGAATCCGGATATGAGATTCGTTCGCTGAAAGCAGACGGCGGAGTCAGTGTAAGCGGACTTTTGATGCAACTTCAGGCGGATTTGATCGGGGTTCCCGTACTCCGCTCACGAGAAAAGGAAACGACGTCCCAGGGCGCCGCGTTTCTTGCCGGCCTGACCGCGGGTGTCTGGAACAGTTTGGACGAGGTTGCGGCTTTATGGGCCGGCGACCGGGTATTTGAGCCATCGGAGGCACCGGCTTTTCGAGAAGAAAGAATTAGAGGTTGGAGGAAAGCGGTGTCACGCGCATCAAATTGGGAGGAACCCGAGCGGTTCCAGACCGGCGCAACGCCTTATCTCGGAACAAATATCTCGCAGGCCGAAAGATCCGGATCATCCGTGACGTAAATGCCCTTTCCGGAGTATTTGCGGGTGATCCAGAGCGTAAATAAGTCACCGCCGGTCGAAAATATCATGATCAGTGTGATCAGAAAAGAAAATGGATCGCCAAGAAACACGGACAGGAAAGCAAGCGGAATGACCTGCAAGAGAAGAGGGGCAATCAAAGCAAAACGATAGACTCCGAGCGGGATCGCCTCGATCCCGTGTGCGTAGAAGGACATTTTGCTGAGTCGGAAAACGACGCTTCCCGGGCCGCCTTTACCCCAAATCCGGAATACGGCCGCATGGATCATCTCGTGCAGCAGATTGAGCAGAATAATCGACGCAAAAAAAGCAATCAGGACGACCGGTATCAGGATTTCCGTGCGAAGCGGGAGTTCGATATTTCCCAAATGCCTCAGATACGGATAAGAAGCGCGATACAGGATAATATAGAGCAGTGCCAAGGGTACCGGCAGAAACAGGCCGGCGACATTTGCCCGAAAAGCGGAAATGCTGTGGCGATTCGCCTCGTAGCGTTCGTTTTGAAGCGCTTCTTTTTTCATGGGAACCATCCCGCGTGTTTTTTTATTATTATAACGGATAATTAATATGACCGATACCTTGACAGGCACAGTATAACCATATAAAATGTATAACGACAGAAGAAATATACGAAAGGAGGATATACTATGTCAATTACCTCGGATTTGCTTCGCGGTCATACGGACACGATCATCCTGAAGCACCTCTTGATCAACGACAGTTACGGGTATGAGATCAATAAGTCTATTCAAGAGAAGACAAAAGGACGGTATGAGCTCAAGGAAGCCACTCTATATTCGGCTTTTCGAAGACTCGAGGAAACAGGGTTGATTTCTTCATACTGGGGGGACGAGACAACCGGAGCCCGAAGACGGTATTATACAATTACCGGATCGGGGAAAAAGGTATACAGTAAGAATCTGGACGACTGGAATGAGGCAAAGGATATTATAGACGACCTGATTAGGGAGACTAACTATATGAAGTCAAGA
>LSQX01250249.1_pt1 | contig 26555 bp, 45 predicted proteins | sample 654561 | NCBI WGS metagenome assembly LSQX01 (sample SAMN04489861, study PRJNA283612) | anaerobic digester metagenome | isolation source: 4 biogas reactors fed with cattle manure at either 37C or 55C with and... | place: Denmark: Kongens Lyngby | collected 2014 | reverse complement strand
CTCCTGCGCTTCCTGTACTGCTTTATTTCCGCTTGCAGGTGCTTACCCTTGCTTAATACCTCTTTCAGTTCTGCCACGCCCTCCTGTGCCTGCTGTGGGGATAGAGAGAGGGCAAGTACAAGCTCAGGTTGGTGCTCTGCGTTGAATTGTAATCGTATATCTGTACAAAGTGATTTCATGACTTACCCCCTATATCGCTTTATACTTGTAATGCGTATTAAATCTTCCCCCATTTAGCTAAATCTCTTTGCTGAGTTAGTAATGTTGTTAATTCGTTATGTTCACCTTGCAGTAAAATATCTGCAATATCACTTGCTAAGCCCATTTCTTCATCCTCATCTAAATCAATCAAATAATCATTCTTAATTAAATTTATTATTCTTTTTATTATTTTATCAATATCCATCGCCCTTCTTCTCCTTCCTACACATAATACTTGGAATGCGTCTATCTGCAAAAATCCGGTTGTTCCATTTCTAAAGGTGTGTATTCCCTGTTGCCCGGATTTGCGTTGCATTTCATACATGTAAACTCCTCTATGCACTCTGATTCCTCAACGTCAAATACACACATGCCATCTTTATACCAAGGACATTCCATTGCTTCCACCTCCTTTTTGCTACCGACATTAATGTCGTTCGCTATCATCATGGTAAGGACATTCGTGTCCTTCGCAATTTCATCAGAATGTGTCACTTCTCTCCGCTCCATTTTAGCGCCAGTAGCTTGTCTATCGTATTGCCGTATCGTTTCCTGCTCCACTCATAAGTCCATTCCCTCATGTCCTTACTGCTGTGTGCTTCCCTATGACAGTCAAGGCATAAGGTGATAAGATTCTCCTTGATGTGCCTGCGTACCCTGCCTGTGCCACCATAGGCTATATGATGGATATTTGCCCCTTGTCTACCGCAGTACTGGCATATGCCATCGTCACGCTCTAGGATGGCTTTGATTAGTTTCTTTGGTATTGGTTTAGCCACGTTGCCCCCTTTCCGGGGAGGTTTGCCCTCCCCTATGTGGTTGCATTTTTCTTGTTCAATACCGCTATTGCATGTTTATACTGGTCTGCTGTTAGGCTTTCGGGCTTGTCTACTTTGTAATAAGCCAGGAATTTTTCTTTGTCGGTGCCGGTTTTTTTAATAAGACCTTCCAGTACCATTGCTTCGCTTTGATTTATGGGAATAGGTATATCCTTCATGGTGTCCTTATTAAATTTTTTACTTGTAGTTTTGGGTTTGCCCCCCTCAAGCGAGTTTCCGTCATCGTCATCCTCACTTGCTATGTTGAATATTCCCGATACCGAATAGCGCCTACCGTATGTTATAGCCGCCCCTGCGCCCTGTGGAGTGATTTTTTCAGCTGTCAGGGTTAGAGGGTCGAAGTCGATATATTCTCCGCTCTCATGTACTAACATGGTATGTATGGAGATTGTTTTTCCGTCATCGGATGAAGGATACTGTATGACGGATAATCCATGTTCGGCAAGTACAGGGCGGATTAAGTCCAATACTTCACCTAATGGTGCATATTTAGATTTATAGAAAGGATTATCTGCTGTGTTCTTGGCGTTTTGTAGCTTGGATTGAACTTTTGTTAAAGCTACCGCAAGGTTTTTAATAGATTCAGATTTTGTCATTTGCTACTACCTCCTTGTAGTAATTGCAGAACTGAGCGGCGCTACAGTAGTCCTGGCATTTTTTGTCCTCGCCTTTGCGAACTTCGATATAATCTCCGTCATTAGTGGCCATCCAATTTTCCGCATCTTCCATGCTGTCCAATACCCTCATAGCTGTCTTTCTACCCTTCTTCATGACTGCAAATTTGTCGCCGGAATTAAATCGTTCCTCCGGTGTACATAGGGGTAGTTCGTCATCAGGAAGTTTTTCAGCTTTGGCTATTTCTTCAAACTTTTCATGTAGCCATCGCTCAATTTCTTCAAAATCTTTGTCGGAAAATTGGAAGGTGATTTTTCTTACAGGTTGCTTTGGGTAGTCGGCTTTTCTTTTTGCTTGGGCCTTGGAATGGTCTTTCATTAAGGCTATAATCTCGGCTTTTTCTACCGGAAAACCTATAGACTGGAGCATGTATGAGTAGATAAGCAACTGCCTTCTCCAATCGGTGTAGTCGCCATATATAACTTTCCAGACGGAGCAAGTCTTGTAATCGGTTACGGTTTTGGTTTCGGCGTTGTAAAGGTCAAATTGTCCCGATAGAACATAATCGCCAATGTCGATTTTGAGCCTAGCTTCCTTGATTTCTTGGTCGCCCTCTTGGTGATTTTCTAGTACATTATGTACTGCTGTTCCAAAAAGTAGCCATATCATATCTGATACATCTTGTTCTATTTCATCAAAGTGCCTACGCTCTAAGATGGTTTCTCGCAATCCCTTTAACAGAGAGGTCACACGGTATTCGTTGTCTTTGTATACATAATCTCGGGTAGCCATATCTACCAAAGGCTTGGGTAAGCCTAATTTATTTGTAATTATCATTTGTTTTTCTCCCTCCTAAGTGATATAATTCTTGTAAGTGATTTTGCTTTGCGGCTTTTATAGTCGCTTTTTTTATCTTCAAATTTCTTCTTAAGTCGTTCATACTCAGCTTTTTCTTCTTTTGCTTTTTCGGCTTCTAGGTCAATTTCATCTACTGATTTTACAAATTGCCCTGTGCGCAAATCTCTGTCATATACCCACACCATCAGCGGCTCTCCATGCCCTGCCTTGATTGTGATTGCCCTGCTTTTTGGCTTCTCTTCTTGCCACTCTAAAAATTGATTTAAGTCCATTTTATCCCTCCTTATATTTGAAACCCCTTCTTAATTCTGACATTTGATTTGCCCTCCTATAATTTCATTTGTCGCCATGCCCTGTCCTCGGCTAAGCGGTCTCGCTCTTGGATTTCCCTTAGCTCTTCGAGCAGGTGTTCCTGTTCATCTTCCAGTAGGTAAATCCAATGTTTGTGCTTGTCGATTTCATCCTCAATCATGCTGAGGCGCTCCAGAATTTTATCCTCCCTGTCCTCATGCAGAAGCCCTTTCGCGACTTGTTCAAACCTAAATGTATATGTTTCGTTTGGCTTTGCTTCTAATGTCATAATTTCACCTCCAATATAGGCAAATACTAGCCCGGCCACTGCCAGTATAATAGCTTCCATTACTTATCCCCCACCCTCTCTATCCATATCTTTGTACCTGGGATGACCTCTATTTCATTATGTAAACTAGCATTAAGTTCAAGATACAAGTCGCATAAATCACATAGCTTATTAAATTTTTCCCCCTCTGGAATTTCGTCAATTTTTGTCTTGAAAAATTCCTTTATAGTTTTTTCTACTGCTTTTCTGCTGATTAAATCTGTCACTTTCCCACCCCCTTTCCGATAAAAGCATATACTCCACTTTCAGATGCATGCTCTACTACTTATCCCTCCTTTCCTCGCACCAGGATGGCAGGACAGCTATGCGACAATCCCCTAGCCCTATTTTGATATAGGGCTCTGTGATGGGCTGGCCATCTAATTTGTCTATCTCCTCCCTTACTTGAGGCAGGTCTTGGTACAGCATTGATGCCCCTGGGTCAGTAAGGAATTTTGCTTTGGAAAAGACTTTCACTTGCACTCACCTCTTTGTGTGGTTTTATACTTATAATGTGTCACTTCCGATATTTTGCTTTCTGACTTATACCTGCCATATTGTGATTAATGATGTCTTTTCTCAACGTTTCGTTGTACGGTGCATGATAAGCAAACCTTACAATCATAATCACTTTCAGCTATCCATTCCCCATCGGGTGTGTAAAACCCTACTGTCCATAAATATGGTTCACTTTTTATATATACATACATTCTTATCCCTCCTTTAAAATAATCACTTTCCGCCTCTGCCTTCCGAATTGCAGGGCTTCGTCCCTAGTCTCCATACATAGGTCCAGTCGCCCTCGCTTGATTGCTCTGCCCCTGTCATTTACGGTCCTTGCTCCCACACCTTCAATCCACACCCTAGTGCCAAATGGTATACTTTTATCGGCCGCTACTGTCTGCCCTGGTATTGGTCTATCCCCTGATGCTGTGACCGCTGGATTGCCTATATAATCTAGGCCGTATACTGCCTGCGGGTCTAGCGGTGCATAGCCTGTGATGGTGTAAGTCTCGGCCATGTCGAAGGTCTCTAGCAGGCTATCTAGTCTGTCTCTGATATCTTGGATCCTGCCCTGCAGCTCCTCCATCTTCTTCTTTAAATAGTCCACTTGGCCCTCCAAGGCTTCTAGGCTCTGACTGTAATCAGGCACTTCCACTGGTGGCACTTCCGCTGGTGTCTCTACTGGTAGAGCCGCTTTGATTGCCGAAATCGTAAGCACTAAGAATACAAGCGCTACCAATATCATCAAAATAGAGATGGAAAGAAACATACTCTCAGCCTTCCTCATGGATGGAATACCTCCCTCCAATACCGAGAAGTCACAAGTGTATCAGGAGCATAATGTATAATTATTGTGGCAATAATATAGACTAGGAGTACTGCGATAATTGCCAGCAAGACAAGGAATCTAGGCTTTAGCTTGTATTTTCTTCTGTATCTTTTCAGGCCCCCGCCATGGGCCAGGGCTTTATCTGTATCGTACTTATCCATTGCTAATCCTCCTTAGTCTGTCCTAAAAAAATTTCGTCCACTTTAACCTTTAAGACTTCGGCTAACTTTTCAAGGTTCCTAAAAGATGCACCCCTCAATCTGTTTACATCTTTTTCGTAACAGTTGATGGTTTTGGGGCTTAATCCTGCGAGCCTTGCTAATTCCTCTTGCGTGAGATTGTGTCTAGCTCTTAATTCTTTAAGCGTAAACTTCATTATCATCACCTCCTTATTTTACATTTTACACTACTTTTTTTCTGATGTCAAGCTTTTTTGTCATAAAAACGGATAATATATATACAATATAGGCAGGTGGTTACTACAAATGAATAATTGTTTTCCTAATTATTTTTGGCGAATACAAAAGAAGAGCCTTTCGGCCCTCCTTATTTTTCACTTAGGGCCTTCACACCTGCCTCTATAATCTCCACGAGCGTGATCCCTTTTTCTTCTCTTAGATCGGATATTTTTTCTTTTGTGGCAAGGTCCACCCAAGTCCCCACCTGGACCTTGCTCTCCGCCACTCGCCCAAAGATTTCCTCGTAGGTGTCGGCGGATAGGTACTTTTCGACCCATTCCTGGGCATCTTCCAGGGATAAAGGCCTAATCTCGTGGCCATATCCCCACTCATTTTCGCTTAAACGCTCGCTGTACTTGCTCATAGGTCCACCCTCGCCATGAAGGAAATACTCCCCTGTCCGCTTTACATAGAGGCCCTCCCACCAGTAATTTAAGTCTCCTGGTGTGCTATAGCTTGTATATCCTACAAGCTTAGCGGTCTGCGTGTCATACCGCCGGCCGTTGATGATTTTTTTCATTTTTAATCCTCCTATTCTCTTTTTTAATATCTATTATAGAGGTTGCCGGCCGCCTCTATTTCATCTGATGCTTTACGGAGTTCTATATAATCCTCCTCCGTTAAGTAATGGATACCTTCGTATCCTGTACCGCATGAATCAAAGTCGCAAGTAGTTTCGGTATATACTCTATATATACCAGGATATCCGGAGATTGGAGAATACCGTGTATAAAATCCGTATTCACCGCCATTATTACAGCGGACACCCGGCACTGTGTCAGTAAAGAGTATATCTTTTTCTGACACATGAAGTGTTTTTCCTTCAGCTTGTAAAATAGCCTTTTTAATCTCTTTTGCTTCCTTTTTGTTTAATTCTTTTTTTCTCATTTCCTTTGCCTCCATTATTAAATTACTATTATCATATTCTCGATATGTCATTTTCTTTTCCTCCTTTTTGTTATCTCCTTGTAATGCTATTATAGCATGATGATAGCATTTGCGTCAACACAATTATGCACAAACTTTTTTGGTACTTTTGCACAAAAAAAATAAGCCCCGGGCTATAAGCCCAGGGCAGTATGAGAAGGGGGTACTATCCTATGATTTTCTTAATGTCTGCTAGCTTTCTGCTGGCTTCTTCATAGAGCTTTTTATAATCGATTTCTCTTGCCTTTATCAGCTCTGATATCTTGGCTTGAGTGGCTTTTCCCACAGACCCGTCCACCGCCAGCTTATTATCCTCCTGCAGGGCCTTGACCGCAGCCTCTGTGGCGGCGCCAAAGCTACTGTCTGCGCCCCAGGGCTCTAGCATCTTGCCATAGCCCAGCTCAATAAGGTCTTCCTGCAGAGATTTTACCTTTGGTCCCTTAGCGCCTTTCTTCAAGACTTCTCCATATCGTATATACTTCTTAAAGTCATCCACCTTATCAGCCTCCTTTTTGCTGATCTTGTATTGCTTTTCTAAAAATCTTATAATCCCCCTGGCCGACTTTTCGGCAAAATCATCTTGCATGATTACCTTCATGTCAGATGGGCTATCCATAAAACCATGCTCGATAAGTACTGTAGGCATCTTAGCAGTATTGAGCAATATAAGGTTTTTGTACTCTGCTAAAGGCTCGTATCTATTGCCTTTTAATCCTGTCTCGGCCAGTATGCAGTCATAAAGTAGCCCCTGCATGGCTTTTGTAAAGCCTTTATCCCCAGCTTTTCTAATTACTACTAGCCCCCCGCCTGAGCCACCCTTAACCCCTGCATTATGGTGGTTGGAGATTAATATGCCCGCTCCCCATGCATTGGCCTTTTTAGCCCTATCCTTTACAGGTATATCCTTCTGCCCAATAGGGTCGTCTAATCTAATTATCTCTACATTGTAGTCTTTCAGCAGATTCATGAGGGCCCTTGTGATTTTATCATTGAGAGTCCACTCCTTAATCTTGCCATAGCCCATGTAGCCTGGGACTTCTTTCCCCGCTGTATTTAGGCCGTGGCCACTATCAATAGCTATCCTAAACATCAAGCTTATCCTCTTTATCTTTTAGCTGTAGTAAGATATCTTTTAGCTTGGCTGGCACGGGGAAGTCTAGCTTAGCCGCATTTTCTAGTATACTGATTCCTTCCATTCCAATATAGTAAAATATCACTAGCCTCCTTGCTGTCTCTGGGGCATTGAGTAGGTTGTCCACTACTACGGCCACGGCCACCATGATAAGTATCATCATTTTCTTTTTTGTGATTCCAAGGTATGCCCTGTGGCTATCCAACTCCTTTTGCTTAGCTCCGCACATAAGACCTGTGAGAAAATCAAGTGCCATCAAGGTAAGTAGTGCGATAAATATCACGTCCAGCCCTCCCCATAGGTAGCTTGCTGCAGCCCCTAGGGCGGCGAATACTGTAGATGCAATCTTATCCCATTTCATTTTTCTTTCTCTCCTTTCATTTTTTATATTAAAAAAGCGCCCTTTATGGTGCATCAGATGCTGGTGGGGTCTTTTTTTCTGCCTCAAGACTTTTTACCTTTTCTGCTAAGGCGTCTCTTTCGGCTTCTATTATGGCCATCTCTCGATGGAGTAGGGCAATTCTGCTCGCCATCTTGTCTAATACCCGATTTACATCAATGTTCATCCTTCTACCTCCTGTATTTTTGTATTAATTAAATCATTTATGACTTGCTCCAATTTATTGACTTTGCTTTTTAGAGCCTCTACTTCGCTTTCTTCCTCTATTACATCTTTAGGTATCTCAGGTACAAATTCTTCAAATATATCTTCAAATTTTTCAGCATGAATATTTTTTACCCTCAATGATTTCCCTTGCTCCTGCAACTCAAAGAATCTATTATAATTTTCTTCTGATATAGGGAAATCGTCTTCGGTAATGTCATGCTCACCTTCTATCTTGAAGCCGATTCTGTCAAATTCTTTGTCAATATACATATAGTACATACTAAAAACCTCCCACTGCTATGTAATAGCAAGTAACCGTGGTTTGCGTGGCTCCCCCTCTTAAGGTAGCACTAAAGCCAGAGGTGCTCACATTGTAGACCTTTAGCGTCCCATAATCTGTACTAGAGCTACCTCCTACATTGGCGACCACCCTTACTGTAGAAGGTAGCGAACTTGAAAAGCTGACACTGGTAGAGCTCCCTGCTGTGACTGTAAAAGAGCCTGCTCTTATAGGTAGTCTGGCAGAGGCTACAGTGCCTGTTAATTGAGAAGCGTTTATGCTGGCGTTCGTTATTGCTCCATCCACTCTCAGATCACCGTAAAACCGAGCATTTCTGTTAGCGTCTAAATAAAGAGTAGACTGCCCACCTGACCTTAAAATCATAGCACCTGGATAACTGCCATCATTTTCTCCGTAAAGATTTATACCAGCTGCGTTTCCTGCTTCATCTGCTCTTATTAGCAAGCCTTGTCTATCATATGAGGTCAGTGTCCTGATAGTTGACGGTGTACCCATGCCATCAGATAGATAAATTGTTCCATACATCCAAAGCCCCCTAGAGGCGTTTATATCCACCCATCCATCTTCCAGCTCCACATGTGCATAATCGCTTGCGACGTTTGTACCTCTGGTCTCTAGACATACACGATTACTACGATCTCCACTTTTGGGCAGGACTTGAATCACTGCATGATCAGAGCCGTAAGTTTGAGGGTCTCTAGTATGCAGGCTAATGTATCCCGTTGACGAAGGCTGAATTGATAAGATGGTGCTCCAGTAATCATGGCTAGTGTCTGCAATAATTTGCCCCCCGAAAGCACCAGTAGGGTCATAGAATCTTATACGGTCATTATCTATTAATATTCTTCGGGTACCGTCTGAGTTTTTTATAATTTTACCATCATGGAATATTTGCAAGTTAGCCCCTGTAGTAGTATTTGGGTCGGGTGCTCCTGTGGCAAAAGCTACTTGACCACTACCCTTTATCGTAGTGTAGGTGTCCCCATGCTTGGAATAGATGCTGTTATTTATCGACCAGTCACCTACAGTGCCACCTGTGGCTGTGACTGTACCAGTTATTTCTGCTCCCCGCGCTTTCAATACACCTTCTTTTGTGATTACGGTTTTCCATGCCGAAGTAGAGTCGTACGCGGCCAATAGGTAAAGGTAGCTATTATCGGGTGGAGCGATGTAAAAGAAGCTACCATCCGACCCATCACCCCTCAGGGCTCCGGTATTATTATAATTGATAATCCAGTTGCCTATTTGCCCACTCGTAGCAGTAACTTTACCTGTTATGTCGGCATTTTTAGCCTCAATACTACCATCTGTTAATATTTTAAAATTGCTATTAGCAGTGACTAGCCCTTCTAACTTAATTTTATTAGCCTGTATTTTTATTTGCTCGGCTGTCTGATTGATAGAGGATATTATTTCATTGCTATCTACCTTGCCATTCAAATCACCTTGATATGCTGTAGACTGCCTCACAGTCTGGACTATCGCATTAGGTGTTATTTTAAACTCTGCCTCTTCGAGTCGGTCCGCTAGGTCGCCTAAATCACCCTCTACCTCTTCTACTTTTTCGATATTGTAAGATAGGCCTTCCTTTACTATCCTTAGCTCCGACTTATAATTAGCCATTTCCAGCGTGAGCGACTTCTTTCCTGTAGACTCCTTTTCAATGTTTGATTTAGCGGGGGCTCTTACATCTTCTAGCTGTCCGCCTGTGTAAGTAAATTTGCGGCCTAATATATATGTATCCTGGCCATCGACTGTAACTTTGTCGCCTAGGTCCAAGCTAAAGTCTCCCTGCCAGCTCAGCTCACAAGCTGTGTAGTTTACATTCTTTAGCACTTCATATAGAGGTCCTACTACATTATTAGGGTCTTGAACAAAGAGGTTATCTACAACAGTGTAAATATTGTCCCCAGTGCCTGCCTCAGCCTCCTCTGCACCCACCTTGACTATTACCCTGTCTATCTTACCAACGCCTGTCTCGTGCAATTTTAAGTCGAAATAGCTATCACTGGTAATGGCTCTTACAGGGGCTACTCCAAGGGTGCGGATTTCAAGCTTGCCTTGGTCATTTATGATAGCGTATCCCCCCGCCAGCTCGGCCACCTGCGCAAATATATCCCTGCAAGTGATCCCTTCATATACTGGCTCATTTGGGACTGTGTAATCAGCGTTTGCAAAGGATGTAGCGGCCAACTCAATACCACATTGATTACATGCAGACTCTAATATATCTAGTACAGTGGTCGGATATTCTAAGTCGCTGATATATTCTCTTTCTGCCTTGTACATTCGATCTACACATCTAAGAGTCACAGTGTCATTTTTCTTTTTCGCTTCTTCTACGGTATACAGGCCTTGTGGTACATATTCGACTGTTTCATCAGGCAGGGTCAAACCTAGCTCAATGCTGCATTCCTTGTTTCCATAGTCATAGTTTGCGTAATCTTCTGGGGCAGGTGTCCATGGGGTGGCTATAGAGCCTTTTTCGAGTTTTGCTGCTCGGTATGAGTAGGGTACATTAGTTGCTGTATCTGGGTTTCTAGTATCTGTAGCAATTCGTATTTCCCCTGTACGCTCTATAGGGAAACTGAAAGTAAGTGAATACCTTCGCCATATATTATCATCTATAACTTTAATTGAACCAATTGAAGTATTCCCTTGCCCATCACTCCCCCAAAGGTAATTGTAGGAGATTCGTTTCAATCCTGAGTCTGCTTTTAAATCAAAAGATAATGTATAGGGTTGGTTTGCTTCAAAAGTATGTGACCCAAAAGATATTAAAGTTTTAACATTCTCCGATGGCCCCGTACCGTCTCCTGATTGAGTTTCCCCGTCAATAGCTGCCATAGAGGTACCTAAGGTTAAATTCCTCCCCCACTCATCCCCTGTATCCACCACTAGCTCAACCTCGGCCGTGGCCATCGGGGCAGTGCCTATCTCAAAGTCTTCATCATATACCAGGTCTGCATCTATAGCGATTTTGCTTAGTGTGGTGTCGTTAATTTCTAGTCCTGGGAAGGTGACCTTGCCCTTAATCTCCAGAGTATCTGATTTTATGGCTTCTTTAAATTCATCTGATACATTCTTCAAAGTCCTACACCTCTTCCTACACCTCTATCGCATTGAATTTAATGTACTCAAATGCATCTACACTTGGGTACTTTCTCGATTGCCTACTAGTCACGTAGAATCTTTTGGTCACTATTCCGAGTTCAGCATCATCATACTCAATGAGGCAAGACTTGCCCTTTACCTGCTCCAATATTTGCTTGCCCACTTGTATTGGCACTCCCTTTAGCTCAAAACTCAATTTACGCTTGTCACCGATAAAATACCTTATCATTAGCCCGTTAGTAGTCCTCTTGCTATCCTTGTCTAGGGCTTCTATTCCCACCTCAGGAGGCAAGAGATGGCCTTTAGGTATCTCGTATCCATTTATTTTTGGTGTAAATGCCATATTGCTGCCTCCTTTACACTGGAGCTAGTCCAGCTTTTCTTCTTCTTCTATTAATTGTCCTCAAAGATATCCTGCCAAGCTCATCTCCATCTACCTCTATTACCAGGTCCCCCGCATCCTCACTTGCAGCGCTATAGCCCATCATATCTGCAAGTTCACCAGCTAGCTCTCTTATCCAGCCGGTATTATTCTCAAGTGGCATTACAGCTTCTTTACCACGCTCTCCGACCATTGCTAATGTTGGCTGATCTATGATACCACCTTTAGCGAGCTTAGGTATAAGGGGGATGTTAAAACCAAAGTTCTTTCCGCCTATTAAAGGCACCCAGTCAGGTACGTTAAAGTTGATTTTATTTAGACCCTTGATAAGGCCATTTATAGCGCTGATAATTAGGTTAATCACACCCTTTATTGCCCCTATAATGGTGTCCCATATGCCAGTTACTATGTCGCCAAGTCCCTTCCAGGCTCTTTTCCAGTCCCCTGTAAAGACCCCTACGATAAAGTCTATAATCCCGCCTAATATTCCGAAAAGACCATGTAGTATGTCTGATATGCCTGATATGGCCCCATCTACTACATCTAATATAATTTCAAAGACCGAGCTAACTATTGGACCTAGTACGCCGATAAGCCAATTGACAATAGGAGCTATAAATCCATTGTAGATCTCTAAAGCGCCATTGATGAGCTTTAGGATAAAATCGCCTACCATATACACTATGTCTTTTAAGTAGTCATCCCAAATCTTCTTAAGGAAGTCCAAAAAAGGTGCGATGATGGGTTCTAGTATATCAGTCCACAACCTCCTAAAGGTCTCCCTTAGGGAGTCCATAAAGTCAGATACATTTTTAAGTAAGGTTTCTCCATGCTCTTCCCATAAATCGCTTATGGTATCCAATATATCAATGATTACATCCCTTATAATCTCATAGGTAGGCTTTATTACTGATTCCCAGATTACATTTATCGTATCGGCCATAAATTGAAAGTTCTTGCTCGTCTCTTCAAACGCAAAGGGTAAGTACTCAGCGAAAATAGGGACCACAGTCTCTAGTATCGATTGACTTACGGGACCCCAAAATTCGTAGAGCATAAAGTCCTTCATAGGTATTAAAGTATCGTTCCACAGACTGTTGAAAGCCTCACCAATAGGCGCTAGTAAATCCCGACCAGGGCCCTTGATCCAGTCTATGAGGCCGGTAAAGCTCTCTCTTATAAACGTAGTTATCCTGCTTGTCTTGGCCTCTATTTCATCTATATTAATAGGCATCTCAAATGTCCCTAGCTCTATTCCGCCACCTGCACCTGCATCTGCTGAATCTGCTATATTGTTTATCTCATCAAATGAAGCTAATCCCCTTGCAGCCTTTTTAGCAGATGCTCCATAAGCATCCATGCTTTTTTTAGCTGCATCTAGTCCCTTGGCAGCATTAAAGCTTTCTTTATAGGTCTTACCAAATAGTCCGGATACGAAAGAGGCTATATAAGTGGTGGCGGTGGCCAGCCCTCGTACTAAAGCATTAATGGCCGGTACAATGAAATCAAATATGGGCTGGAAAGCAACTTTTAGATTAGTTTTAATGATGGCCAAAGAATTGGCATACTCTTTATTGGTTTTTAGGCCTTCATTCATGTAATTTATGATGCCTCTTATCGCTTTTAGCATCAGGTTGTACACAAACAATCTTCTTAAAATACTCATGAATGACCTATTTATCATCTTAGCAAAGCCACCAAATTGCTTGCCACTCTTAGTAGCTTTCCTTCCCGCCTTTTCTACTTCGGTGCCGGTCCTCCGGATCTGATTGCTAGCTTCACTTGATGTACTTTTCATCTGGGCCATGGCTTCATTAAGTTTTCTTATTTCTTCTTTTGTGGCGCTACTCTTTGCCCTTAAAGGCTCTAGCCTGCCCTCGAGCTTTGCGGTCTCGTCATTCAATTTTTTAAATGCAGAGTCCATTTCAAGTAGTACTGCCAGGCTGTCCTCTTCGCTTAGCCCAGAAAAAGCAGGGAGGTCTCTATATTTGCTTATTATGGCGTCCTGCTGAGCGTATAGCTGGTTCAACTCTCCCTGCAGGCTAGCTATTTTAGTCTGGTTTTTTTCAAGGCTTGATTCAAGAGATGCTAGGCTTTTCTGCATCCTTGATATTGATTGGCTGGTCCTATCTCCTGCCTCTGTTGCCTTTGCTGCTGCACTATCAAATCCACCTGTAATGCCTTGCAAAGTGCTCCTAGCATAGTCACCCATCTTCTGAAAGCCTGTATCTAGCTTAGGTCCTTTTACATTTTTGCCAGCTATACCATCTAGAGTCTTCTGCAGGCCTTTTAGTGATCCTTGTATCGTCTTTTGTAGTGTTCCTGCCAAATTTCTAAACTGCTGCTCAATATCGCCTTGCAGGGTTACTTCTAGTCCTACCTTACCTACGCTGCTTACGCTATCTGACATATCTATATCTCACCTCCCGCCTGTTTTAGGTCTGTAAAATGATTTTGATTTCAAGCATTAGCTGAAAGCCATTTTGCATGCCTCCTGGAAAGCCTTTATTTGCTCTATTACTGCGGATGGATTATCTAGGGCTTTTTGGTGTATCCTGGTACGCCATTCATTACGAATCCTGTGCTGATCTTTCGTAAAGTGCTTCAGCATCTCCTTATCATTCTCGCTACGGATAGATATTATCTGACCAAGAGGGGTCTCTGGCAGCAGGCCAGATACTAGGGTGCAAAATTCGTCCCAGCTCATATCTGGTTCATTTCTTAGCCTTATACCATACTGTGCAGCTATGGAGGATTCTATCAAATCCCAGTCCTCATATAGATCATACCAATCTTCTCTATTGGCGTTCTGTCTCTGTGCGAAATCGGGCCTCAGCGACCTCGTAATCCTCACCTGTAATAGCAGCTATTATTGCTATCATAATAGCCTGGTAGGACTTAACAGATAGGCCCATAGCATCTATTTCTTTTGCTGCCTCTTCACCTAAGGTCATTTTAATTACTTCATCTATGGCCTCAATGTTGCTAGAGTCCATGCCTTGTATTTTCTGATTGAGCAGTACCACTGTATTTTTACGGTCATCTATATCGTAAATCTTATCCTCTGCCAGCTTTAACTGAGGTCTTTCATTCGTAAGCTTTTTAGATATATCAATTACTTTGCTCATTTTTCTTTTCATCTCCTTTTTGCGCTACTACTTCTACCAGTGGGCCAAATTGAGAGGCTGCAATCTCTCTTAGCCTCTCTTTGGTCACCTCAAACACTTCACCTACTCTTCTTTGCTTGCCCGCTTTTATATCGGTGAATCTTTTTATTACTTTTACCTTCATCACTTCAAGCCTCCTATACAGCTGGTACATATACAGGCTTGCCGTCTGACTGTAGCTCAAATTCTAGACCGGATACATTGGTTGAATCTCCACCAAAGGGAGTAGTAACATTGACTATACAATCAAACTCTAGCTTGTCGCCATCCGGAAACTCAATGGCCGCTTTGCTAGAACAATCCAGCCCACTCTTCCAAGCAAGACCTGCTATATAATCATTGCCTGGGTCACCTACATGCCTTTTACCACTGAGGGATATTGCAAATCCTTTCCCAGTCATTAGCCTTCTTACCCAGCCTTCTGTATCCATGGGAGTCCACTCTTCCACGTTTCCGTCTATAGATGGGGAAAACGTTTCCATGTCTTTTATGATTACCATATCTTGTTCAGTGCTTTCCCTACCTGCTGTCCCAATCTTAAAATCCAGATTAAACACTGGATATACTCCTAAATTAGTAGCCATTATTCATTACCTACCTTTCATGTATTATCTCTAAATCAATTACATATTCAAATATCCCGGAGTTATCCACTCCTAGATACACGGGTTCCGGGTCCCGCATATTGACTTGCACTATCTTCTTGCCTGCCACCTCTACATTAGTCAGACCGTGTAGGGCCTTGTATACCTCCTGGGCCTTTAATTCGCTTTCCCTTACATTCTTGGTCCAGTGTACTAGTATCCTTATGCCCTTGCCTTTGTAGGAGCTATTTTGAATACCACCAATGGCCATAGGATTGATAAAGGCCTGCCCGTTATAGATAACTATAGCCTTTTCATCTGTAGCCCTTAAACCGCCACTAAACCAGGTAGGGCAATCAATTTTAGTCTTAAGCCAATCCTTGAAATCAACGATGGTCATTTGATCACGCCTCCTGACAATCTCTTGAGGAATTTGCCAAAGGTCTCGGCCAGCCAGTCCTTTTTTGGCCCATGGATAAAGCTATCTAGCCATCTGCCCTGTGCATTTGGATTCTTGTCCTTCCTGAAATTATATTCAGGATGATAATAGAGCCTCCTGGCATAGGGAGTATTGTAGCTTAAAAAGCCTTTGCCCCCTGCCACGCCCTCGACTGCCGACTCTTCTAGGGCGCCAGTTTCCTTAGGCACCACCTGCATATTATTTACTTCGGTCTTCATGGCCATCATGGTAAGGGGCAAGGCATTTATGGCAGCTTGTTCAATCTTCTTGATATTGGCTTCATTCAGTGTTACAGTCACTTTTATTTTCATCTACATCAAATCCAATTCTGTAGAATATACTGAGCCATCAGGATTACGGGGTTTACGGGATCTATATATAGTCTTCTTAATACCATCTAGCTCCACATAGCCCTTTATAGGCTTGCCTGGGTATATGTCGCCTTTGAACAGGGCCTTGCCAGTTAGCTCTACTACTTGTCTTTGCTCGTTTAGAGTGGTTCTGGACCTTTCGCTAAAGTTACATTTGCCATCAAATATTAGTGTATTAGTTACACCATCCTCGCCAGGCACCTCTGCATATACTTTTATAGGAGTTACTAAACACCAATCAGGAAAAGGAAGTTTCATATTATAACCTCCTTGTAGATAGGCCTGTTTGTGCTAAATAGTCTAATGTTTTCTTGTCTGCTATTATTCCACCGGGACCTTGATTTTCTTTTCCAAATGATAGACTAACATCTCCTATACTAAATCCACTCAATGGAGAGTTAAGATATTCTCCATAGTTATCAATAAATTCTGCTTGATGGCATACTGCCTTTTTAATCATTTCTTGCTGATACTCTGTCAAGTCGTTAAATCCTCTAGCTCTAATCCTGCCATAGGTGAGCCTGTCGACCTGGTCAGATGCTTCTTCTAATAGTTTAATAGCTACATTTTCTTCTAGGGTGCCTTTATAAGTGTCTCTATAATACTCATAATCTACATAAGCTATAGCCCTCACATCCTTTCAAAAGAAAGGAGAGGACTACTTGCCCTCTCCTTTAGTCTTTTTTGCTTTCTCTGGTTTTTCGCCAGCAGCTTCTTTTTTCTGTAAAGCATTAAATTCAGCTTTTAGCGCTTCATATTTTGCTTTAAGTTCTTCTAGTTCCTTAACTTCTTCTGTTTTTACTCCCTCAAATACTAGTTTACCCTTTTCAAGTTTAGCAATTTTATATCCTTGGTCAATATATTTTTGCTTTTCATCTTCTGTTATCTTACATTCTCTGTTATCCTTTATGGCATACAACATAGTCCACACCTCCTATCCTTAAACAACCTTTACCTCTGCCAAAGCACTTCCGCCAGCTACGGCTTTATTTTCATTATCTACTTCAACAAGTGTAATTATGTTACCTTCGTTTACTGCAATATCAGTTCCTAATGCGTAAGCTGTCCAACCCTTTCCACTTAAATCCTCACCAAGGATTGGAAGTTTTCCGTTTATCTTGTATACATAACTATTACCTTGAGTAAGAGCTGGAAGGACAGTTACTATTTTTGTGCCAAAAGTTGTACCTTCTGTGCATTCAAATGTTAAGCCGGCAAGAGGTTTACTACCAAACGGATTAGCATTAATCGCTACTGCGCCTATTTTTGCCTTTATAATAAATAGGTCGGTATACATCCTGTTTTGATACAAGTACCCATAAGCGGATTCTGGTGTTTCTCCCTTATTCCAAAGGTATATATCTGCTACTTTCACAGGTGCTAATATAGCGCTTGGATGACATAGAATCATGTTAATTTGGTCAGCTGTATCTGCCGGAGTAAACCCAGTTGTAAAATTATAAGCAGTTTTCATTCTGTCAGAAGGTACTGTGTCTATAGTAACTTCATCTAAGGACCTAACATTTCTGTTTATTCCTTTTGCGCCACCTGTAACATCTAAAGTTCTTTGAATTCCTTCCGCATTTTTAAGCATAGTATAAACAGGAGGTGTTACTTTTAGGATTCTTCCAGACTGAGGAACACCCGCCTCATCCATATCCTCCATCATCTTATCGAATATGTCTAAGATGTTAGCTTCAGTTAATACCGTATTATCTACCGTCCCGCCAGCCTCCACAAATTCAGCGTATAACTTAGAATATCTATAAGCATCTAGTTCAGGGATAGCTTGCTCCTCGTTGAATACTGCTGTGATATTAGCCGCAGATAAAACTTGGTTGGTCTCGTCTACATCCATCTCATCCACGAAGAATTCAATATCTCTGTCATGTTTCAGGTAGAATACTTGATAGGTATTTCCTACAGTTCCCCTGTTCTTGGAGCCATCTCTTTCGTGGTCTTTATAACCAGATAGCTGTATAGTAGGTATTTTAATAGTTTGTGCGTCTATAAATCTGTATCTGTTGTTTGTTGCTATGTTTGCAGAGGTTAGTTCCCTTGCAAATTGTTGTTCTATTTGTCTTTCAAATCTTTCAGCATAATTAATGCTCATTAATTATCATCCTTTCTTTATTTGTCCTTTAAGTTTCCAAATGCCGCAGCTATAGCAGTATCTATAGTCTGCTGATTATTAGGGGGAGGGTTGCCTACCTTAAACCCTGCCTGTTGCTGTTGTTGCTGGTTGGCTTCATCTTCTGGCTTGAAAAGAAAAGCCTTGCTCTCTTTTAGAGCCGCTATCTGCTCATCCAAGCCCACTATCTTGCCATCGTCACCGATAATCAGTTTGGTCTTGTCCACCAACCCAGATACCAAGTCCTCATCATGCACCTTGCCGGCCACTGCTAGCTTAATAGCACTGGCTAGCTGGATATCCTTAAGCTCAGCTTCGTATTTTTCTGTAGTAGCTTTATTCTCTTCCTGTAGCCTTTCGATTTCAGCCTTCAGACCTTCAGCATCAATCTTTTTCAAATCTTCCAGCTGCTTATCTCTCTCGGCTATACCTTCATCAAGCTTCTTCTTAGTTTCAGCCAAGGCGTTATAGGTCTCCTTTGGTACTGCATGCTTTGGGAATTCGGTATTGACCTCTTTTAAGAGGTTCTCAGTGTCAACAACTCCGTCTTTTGTGTGTTTTTCAATTAACTTTTTTAGCCATTCCATTTCCTATTACCTCCATACTTTTTTATACTGGTCAGTGCCAGTCTTGGGTTCTTGTTTCTTTATACCCTGACAATACTAAAAAAGGGTAAATAAACAGTTTAATGTCTTGTTTAGGACATAAAGAATACACCTATTAAGGTGTTTAGCGTCCTGCTTCCTTTGTTATAAAGGATTTAAATAGTTCCTCGTTTACTCCAAATTTAAGTATTCCATCTAATCTGAAATACACAATACCATCTTCAACAAGTATAGTGCAATCATCTTTATACTCAAATTCTTCTGTTTTTGTAAATCCCCCATCACAGATATCTATGACAATTGACTTTTTCATTCTATCCCTCTCTTTTCGTTCCAAGCAAATACAAAATAATAATCGTTATGCATATAGTTAATGTAACCTGTGTAGCTGTAGCCATATTAATCCCTCCTTACCTTTATGGACCTACCATTCTGATATCATGTATTACACCTCGACCAATCTCTTTTCCATTTATTTTAAAAGCAATTTCACCTCCTTTATCCTCTACGCCATCTAGATACTTTAGCACTTGTATAATCTCCTGAGGTTCGCCCTCTAAGTCTATACATATATCTCCTACGTATTTTGAATACCTCACTTATATCTCTCCTTTTTATTCATACCCTCGGATTTTCTCTCCTGGGAGCTCTCCTCAGTTGAGGATTAGCCTCCAAAAATTCTCTCAGCTCAAGCTGTAAGGTAGCCAGTTTGTTTTTTTCAGCCTTTAGATTTTCCTTGTCTATGGTACCGGCTATAATCCTTTTCTGCTCTCTTATCGCTCTTTCTAGCTTCCTCTGGTGTTGCTCCAGTCCGTAGTATTTAAGTGCCTTTTCAGGATCTGGCACTTTAGGCAGTGTTGTTATTCCAGGGAAGTAGGTGCTTAGATTGTGCCTGCAATTCGGATGCATTAACCCTTCTTCCATGGCCGTGCTAAGCAGCTGGTACGGACCATCCTCTTTCTTTCCACCGGAATAAACATCATCAATAATGACAAGCCCTTGCCAGGGTACACATAATTCACAAGCAGTAGCATGAGCCGATACCACTACTAATGACAAGCCCAGCTCCTGCCTCTTCTTGCCCTCGCCCATTAAATAAGCCCTGTGGTTTGCTGTCCTCAGGGCCATTTCTGCATAGCTTGCTATATTGACCTTCTTGCCATCACTATAGGTTATTGCATCTATGCCCTTGGCCAAGAAATCTTTAGTAGCCATATCTATAGCTTGGTCTAATGATACAGTGCCAGTATTATAATGGACCTGGGCCTTGAATATTGTTTGCCTATAGACATCATCCATACGTCTTAATACTGCTGTATTAGCCTTCTCAAAGTCATTCTCAACGGTTTCCATTAGTGCATTAAACTTAACGTCATTGGTTCGGAAAAATACCTCATCCAATGGCCTAGGAGCCTCTTCCCATTTCTGTGCGTTCTCTAGCACATGCTCTAATGTGTCTTTTATCGGCTCAATATCCACAGTTTCCACAGACTTATCCACAGTGTCTAGGATAGGTTTTAGGTCTCCGGGCAGTATTACGGTTATACCTTCCAGGAGCGTGTTCTGTATCCGCTTCACAAAGCGACTTACATTGTCCTGGGACTCTTTGTAGGTCTCCAGCAGGGTGGATGATATATGCTTTTCTATAGGTCCACTGTACTGGCCTATAATCTCCCTGTTTTCCCGTCTAAATCTTTCTAGGTCTCTCAGCTTGGCCGACTGCCATTGTTCAAATTTAAAGCCCATTTTCTCTTCTTCCAGCTCATGCCTCTCTAAATTACGCTTCAGGGACCTAATAAGGTCTAGCTCCATCTGCTCATAGATCCGCCGGATATCATAGGCTTCATCTCTTTTATTCCTCGTCATCGTCTACCACATCATCTAGACCGTCTATATTAGCCGCTGGCTCATCTACTACATGATCACCTTGCCGGATCCTCTTTACCTCCAGTGCCTTTTCTTCATCTGTCCAGGTGTCCCCATACAGCTCCTCAATTGCCTGCTCTAAACTCATTATACCTAGAGATTTAGCCTGTCCTACTACCTCGGCTACACTGCCAAAATCAGGAGATGCATACTCACCAAATGACACAGTGGCCACATAATCCTTAGGCAACCTGCTACTCATATTGTCGTAAACCTTTAAAGCAGTATCCACTAGCAAGGGTATGACCTTACTAAGCACTTTGATTATTTCGCCCCTGGTGTAAAGGGTGGTCTTTTCCTTCTCTCTTTGTGCCTCTGCATTGTCTGTCTTTTTAAGGTCTATACCCAGGGTAGAGGGACTGATTATTCCCTGGAGGCACATGTCTAAGGTGCTAGCGTAGGATTCCACAAAGGCTTGATAGTTTATTTCAGCTTGCTTTTGCTCTATTTGATTTTTGCCATCCTCAGCCATGTTGGTCCCTATTTTGATAAACTTATTATCAAAAGGATTAGGCCTCATTGCTGCACCAGTAATAGGGTCCCTGGGGACTAGGTCCTCGGGAATATAATCTTTTACCCTTCCGGCTCTTATAGCATCTATCCATTGAGATATAACTTCATCCAAAGCATCAAAGTTATCACTCTTACGCTCAAAAATAGAGTTGCCTCTACCTTCAAACTTGGCCGACTTAAAGAATCTCATAGGCACTGCCATAATAAAATCACCGGTAAAGGTAATTTTGGTTAGGTGGCTGACCTCTGGTACCTTGCTTATAGGTACTTCCTTGCCCTGGTCATCATATAGCTTATAATCGATAAAACCTCGGCCATATACCTCATCAAGCCTGTAGGTCTTTTTTTCATGTGTATAGTAAGCATGGAAAATGACTTCCTGGAGCCTGTTCCTAATGTAGGTATATGAGATATCGGACCCGCTGTAAAATTCAATTATAGGGTACTTAGATAAGTCAGGATCCACGCTAAGCTTAAAGACACCATCACCGTCTATAAGTGTATCTTTTATGGCATCTGCCAAAATCTCATCACTTAGCTTATTATCAAGCGCTATCTCATCCCATAGCTTTTGATGATCTTCGTTTTCAAGATCCACGCTGTCCAGGTCTGATACCACCATGCCGGCCAGCCTGTCCACTATCTGCCCTGGTATGCCAGAATGAAACTTTCTTATACTAGAATCTTGACTAGGGACTGCGGCCCAAAATCTCGACTTCCCTACATCATCTGTTGCTGTTTGTTTAAAAAATTGGTCTAGCTCTGATGGGTCGCCCCTGTACCAAATTCTATTCCTTAGTACAGTTCCTGCGTGGGATAGTGGTTCTTTGATGGATATTTGGTCGTCTTCTGCTGGCTGTATATTTAATAGCTTTGCTATCACGCCTTTAATCACCTCTCTTAAACCCATGGTTTAGCCTCCTATGCCTATCTTAGTTCTAAACGGAATCCACGCATATTGCGAAGAATTAATTGTATGGTCATTCCTGTCCTCCGGCTCATACTTATCATCTTTCCAGCTGTAGCTTTCTAGTTCTCTTATATGTTCTTTACAATGGTCCAATACAATATAATCAGCTTCAGGCTTAACCTCGCTTACATTCAACCAGCCCAGCATAAAGTGGATTCTATCTATTACCTGGACCTTCTTATATGCATTAAGGAAGTTGTATACACATCCGTGTTGCCTTTTATACTTCTTAAGCTCCGTTATAGTCGCCTGGTCTGCATTGTCGATGAACACATCTCTAGCAAAGCCCCATCTATTTCTATTCCTCTCTAAGAAAGATACAAGCCTAGGAGGGATATCGCTTGGCGCAAGCGGCACTTCCAGGTTTGCATTGTCGTATACCTCTTCATCTAGTATTATGAGCTGTCCTTTGTCAGTAATTCCCTGGTATATAAAAGCAATGGTATCAGGGCTTTCCTGGGAATAGGCCGTATCCACACCACATGAAAAATGTATAAACTTAAGCGGGTTATGGATGTCTGCCATCCGCTTCTTAAGCTCAGCGACCGACCGGACATTGTGCTTCCTGCTAAAGTTCGGGAATATCAGCCCTGTGGCCCTACCTCTTAATCCCTGTATCTTATTCTTATAGAGCTTAGTCCCTTTAGGTACGTTTGTTATGATCTGCTCTAGCTTTTCTTTGGTCAGCCCTAAGTTATGCTTAAAAGAAAAGAACCAATGGACCCATCCAGGCTTAGGTTCCTCGTTTAACATATTATTCAGTTCCGCCGGAGCATCGCCTTTATATTCCGGCAATGGCCTGCTATGATTGATATATTCCTTGTATATCGGTAAACTTGGATCATCAGGGTTAAGTGTGCCAAGGAGGTAGTCGCACCTCATACTTATTTCCCTTACATAGTTCATATCTGCTATATTAATCTCATCTATATACACACAACCGTATTGGCCACCTAAGGCTTTTTTCCACCTGGATTTATTATCATAGCCTAGTACATAAATTATTTTAGTTCCTTTAGGTGTTTGATAAATTATGTGTGGTAGAGAATGTTCCCCTCTGCCATTCGCATTGTATTCTGCTAAACTACCAAATATATCTATAATTCCTAAGTCTTTGTTGATTATATTTTTTTCTATAGTTCCTAGGTCTAGTCCAGATAGGACATGTAACTTCTTTGGACTATCTGCTACTTTTAGCATAAATTTAACTATACCAACAGTAGTTTTTCCACTAAACGTAGTCCCTTCCATAAATTCTACAGGTGCATCGTGTTTGAGGAATGCTTTGTACTTATCTGATAATAGTAATTCTTCTGCCATAGCATCAATCTTCCTTTAACTGCTTTAAGATTGAGTCTAGTTTTTCTGTTCCTGTATCTATAGTTCCTTCTATGTCTAATTTATCAGCGAATAGCGTATAGCGCTTACCCAATAACTCTGCTGCCTTTGTTCTTTCTTTTATCTTAGCTGGAGCCTCTACCTCTACTTCTTCACCGTCATCATTAAGTATTATAAACTTTTCTTTTTCTTCTCCTCGCATTACTGCTGTTAGATACTGCAGAACCTCATCCGCTTTGGCTATTCTCTCATCTTCCAGTTGCTTTAGTCTCTTGTCAATATAGTTTTTAATATGAGGTTTTCTGAGGTTTTCATATCCTGTTTCTGCTGCTGAGTTCTTACTATAACCAGCCCTAATAGCTGACTCTGTAGCATTTAAAGTTTCAATATAATAATCACAAAATGCTTTTTGCTTTTCCGTTAGTTTTCTCACTACCACCACCTACCTTTTTTATCTGTGCGCCTAGATGGCCAATGCATCACCTAAATATTAATCTAATAAAAAGCTGGACCACCTATGTAGTCCAGCCTCAAAAGGAGGAATTAGTGTGTGATACACTCAATGCACACTATCATAATACCATACTATAAGGACCAAAAAGTCCCGGACTTTTACAAGGTATTTATTTTTATTAATCCTTCCTGCACTGCGATCATGGCCGTGTATACTACTATCTCCTCACGCCACCTGTAGTAGGTGCTTCTCTCTATGTTTAGCTCCATGCATATCTGTACCTCGCCAAGTTCTTCAAAGTATTTCTTCTGCAAGAGTCTCCCATGGCCACTTCCCTCATGCTTTGCCATGACATGCTCAATTACCTTTAACCATTTCTCATAATTGACTATTTCCTCCTTGCAAAGCCTCACCGCTTTGGAGGCTGTAGGGTCTGAACGGAATGCCTGCCCTCCTCCATACTCAGAATAATCCCGCCCACCAGCTTCGATAATATTCTCCTTAGTTTCTCTTACCTTTCTCCTTAGATGATGGTAATTGTAAAGATACCATTCTATTTGCTTATATGTCTGCCTTGATAGTATTCCCATCCTCTATCCCTCCCACAGCACGCCATAGACATGATATTTGTTCTCGAATGTATCTCCGCATATGTCGCAAGTCAATTCATAGTACTCTGGTTAAATTTAGTTTCCATCTGTTTCCTTTAGCAGTTCCCTTTCTATCTTCTCAATGGCTAGCTTGTAAAATTTTCTCTGATTTTCATAATCCTCTTTTTTAACCTCAATCTCCACCAGTTCCTCAATATGCTTATTGAATACTTTATTTTGTTTTAGTAGAATGAAATGATTTTGACTTACTCTAATTATTTGTGTTAAAACTAAAACCGTTGTTATTATTGTTAAGTATGTAGTCATTGTTTTTTCTCCTCCTTAATTCTTTGTTTCTTCTTTGGCTCTCTTTTACTTCTTGTCCGTGTAACTCCCACACATCACGCATTGCATTTTTATTCCTCCTTGTATAATTTTAAAATGGTAGCCACCCATCATCCTCTATTTCTATTGGTATAAAGCTGAACTCTGTCTCTTTTTTCTCGCCCCACTCTAGAAACTGGACCTCATCCGCTACTACCTCGGTAACATAACGCCTCTGGCCATCCTGGCCTTCGTATGACCTTGTCTGTATACGCCCTGATACTGCTACCAGTCGGCCTTTTGCCAGATATCTTGCGCAGTTTTCGGCCAATCCTCGCCAGGTTACAATCGGTATAAAATCTGCTTCCTTTTCGCCATGTTGGTTGGGGAAATTTCTCTCCACCGCTAAAGTGAAGGTGGTCACGCTTGTTCCACTTTGGGTCGCCCTGAACTCTGGGTCTTTTGTAAGTCTACCAATTAATATCGCTTTATTTATCATTGTTTTTCCTCCTTATTTTTAAATGGTAAGTCAATCAGCTCCGGTCTTTGATTCCTCTGATATGTTTACGTCTCTGTGGTTGTGTTCATTGCCCTTCGCTCCTTTCTGCCAACGAACAATAAAAATCGTCATTTGTCCCTCTGTCCATTCTTTCGCACCAGCCAAAACCATCTGAACAGCCTATTCGGTTATAGTGTTTACAGTTTCCACACCGCACAATCAGCTCATTCTCGCAACTACCGAGGTTTACTCGGCGGTTCCATGCTTCGTTAGCTTTCGCTTCACTGTCGTAATATCCGCTACTAGCACCACAGCCTCCCTCGTGCATATTGCATACAACGCAAACGTAAAGTTCTGTTGAGGGGCACTTCTCGAAATACCTGCACCCCTCCAACTCTTGGCAGTTAGAAATTTCGGCCACTTCCTTACCGCAAAACGGACATTTCTCAATCTTCATGGCTCTACCTCCAATCGCTTGCCACACATGGGGCAGAATCGCACGTTTGGCAATTCCACAAGCCGCCCCCGCAACTTCTCTATTTCTTTATCTCTTGCTACAACCTCATCCATATGGCATTGTACTTCGTGCTTCCAATCTTCAAGTTTTGCCCGGAGCTGCTCATTCTCCTGCTGCAAGGATTCGATGGTGTCAAATAAGTCAAGCACTTGTTCAACGCTTGCTGTTGCACCCCGTAATCCTTGTTCATATAGTTTTTTAATGCCGTCATGCTGTTTCCTCACTTCATCCACGCTCAACCTCACGTTATTCAACCTCCTTATCCCCCACCAGCTTTAGCGGGCAGTCATCACGCCTTTTGTGTGGCAATCCGTTAACAAGTAATATTTTACATATCAGCGTTAACGTGTACCCATTGGATTCCCAACGGTGTAATAAGCATTCTTTGCAATTATCAGGCATCTTCGGCAATTCCAATATCGCTTTAGGCATCGTGTTCGACCTCGCTTTCCAGCCCAAATTCCTTCATCTTCCTTTTTGTTGCCTCCATGACCTCTTTAGCGTCAAACATTACATATATCCCTCTACCTGGGATTTCTGATACAATTTCACCTTCTGGACCTCCTGGCCATAGCCGTCTTGTGTTTCGTTTGCCCCATTTTCCCGGCAAGAGAAAGCCTACGTTAGGACTGCCTAGCATTAGTTGTCGTTCGCAACATTGGATTATTTCTTGTGGTGTCATCCTTCCTCGACCTCGCTTTCCTTCAACAGTGCCGCAAG
>LSQX01228289.1_pt2 | contig 26568 bp, 31 predicted proteins | sample 654561 | NCBI WGS metagenome assembly LSQX01 (sample SAMN04489861, study PRJNA283612) | anaerobic digester metagenome | isolation source: 4 biogas reactors fed with cattle manure at either 37C or 55C with and... | place: Denmark: Kongens Lyngby | collected 2014 | reverse complement strand
GCCTAACGCAATGGTTTCTAAAGCCGCTGTTAGCCGACCATTGTTTAACATAATGCCTCCGACCAAACCAGCACCTAATAGCAAATCAGTCCGTTCCAGCACTACCACTTCTCCGCCAACCTGACGAGCGGACAGAGCAGCTGCACAGCCGGCCCAACCTCCTCCTACCACTACTATCTTCGCCATGAATTAATTGCCCCCCTTGCTGAGACGGTACTGGGCTTTGCACAATGGGATCCGTTCTTGACCAAAATGGACACTGAGACAACTTCCGCACAATCCATCTCCGCAGCACATAGTGATGTTTTGTGAGCGCACAAACTCTGTTCTGCTGCCAGGGGCCAAAGCCGAGACAGCGGCTTGAAGTACCTCCGGTCCGGCACAGACAACCACTGCCGGTTTTAATTGCGTTAGCCAGCCTGCAATCACTCTAAGACCAAAGGGGCGCATGCTGGCTACCTCCTCCACCTCGGCGCCATAACTTCTCAGTTTTTCTCCCACATAAACCAAGTTAGCCGAACCAGGGGCCAAGCAAACCTTAATCGTATTCCCACCGCGTAGCAGAGCTTTTGCCGCCATGACAATAGCGGATTGTCCCATTCCTCCCGCCACCAGCACAGCCTCTTCATTGCGAGTTGTTTTTAAAATCTGGGTATCGGTAAGACCACTGAAGTAAGGCCCTCGAATAACCACTCGGTCATCAGCTGCCAATAGCAGGGAAGTTTTCGGTCCAACGCACTTGACTACCAGGCAAACCTCGTTTCCGCTCACGTCGACAACGCTAATGGGAACAGCAGCAGAACTGGGCGCGAACGCCGGTCGGATAAACAAAAATGTCCCCGCCTGGGAATAACTTGGCAGCCACTCAGCCTCCAACGAAAACCGAATTTTTAGTAAGTTGGAACCTAAGCGTTGTTTCTTGACGATAACAGTTCTTTCGCTTCGGTTGGCAATAGCTCCGGAACCAAACCAATAATTAAGATAACTACAGCTGCCGCTCCAACGACAGTCACAAGACTCGGCCCCAGCTAACAAAGAGCAAACGAAACAATGGCCGTTTTCGGCTAAGTAGCACGGACAGTATTCACTCCCGGCATCAACACACTTTAGAGACCATTGGGCCGGCTTTCTCATTCACACCACCTCCATAGTCAGACTATGAATGGCCCCAGGAGATGGTGTCAGGGCACGGAATGCCAATCCCCGGAATAGTATGGGCAAAAGCGCCCGAAATATCTTACGGAGGTGATAAACATTGGTGTTGGGCCTTGAGTTAGTTACATTAGTACCGTTAACATTGATTGCCCCGGCTTATATCGAACTCTTTCTATCAGCAGGCAAGCATGTTATTCCGGCTTCGTTTGGCAAAGATGAATACACCAGCACAGTGATTCTGGCACCTCATAGTCGTGTGGCCGCAACAGGCCGCAAGTGCTTGTTTCTTAATCATCAGCGACCTACTTATATGGTTCAGGCCGGGCCGGCAGAGCTGGTGGACATGTCTCACTGTGCCAACAAGGAGACCAGTCTTCACCTCTTTCTGTCGTCTTCGTTGTCTATTACATGTGCCCAACTGGCACAGGACTTTTGTCTTAATCTTGTAACTCCAAGGGGGTCACAATTGATGGTCTGTGACCCGGATCTAATTGAATACTCCGGCAACGGGAAGTTTGTCATCAACTTAGGGTCATGTCTTGCTCACATTACCGGTAACTAACAGAACAGCAAGCGCGTAAGTACCACTGCTGCCGTTATCCCAGCGATATCGGCCAGTAAACCCACGAACAGGGCATAGCGAAACCGTTTTACCCCTGCCGAGCCAAAATATACAGTTAATATATAGAAAGTGGTGTCAGTAGCTCCTTGTAAAGCTGATGCCGTTAGTCCTAGTAAAGAATCGGGACCGTAGGTCTGTAGTGCATCTATCATTAGGGCAAAAGAGGCACTACCGGAAAGAGGACGCATTACCGCCATTAGCAGCAGTTCAGGTGGAAAACCCACAACAGCCAAGGGGTCTTCAAGCGGACAAATAATCAATTCTAACAGACCGGAGGCCCGAGCAACGCTAATGGCTGCAAGTATTGCCACCAGATAGGGAATCATTCTTATGGCCAGTTCAAACCCTTTAGCAGCCCCCTGAATGAAGGCTTCGTATACTCTTACTCCTTTAAGCTTGGCTATTAGTAATATCGTACCAACAAAAAATGGTACCACGTTATTGCTGAAGGTAACGAGACAAGAAGCCAAGGGTCAATCCCTCCCCCACAAGCACTGACAAATACGGTCGCCGATGATGGCTGTTGTAGTTGCTACCACTGTAGACAGAAACGTCACTACTACTGTTGCCGCCGGGTTTGTAGAGCCCGCAGCCATACGAGCGGCGATGATGCTGGTAGGTACAAAGGTGATACAGCACGTGTTGAGGGCCAGGAACGTACACATGGCAGAAGTTGCCTCATCAGGGTTTGGATTCAACTGCTGTAATTGTTGCATTGCTCTCAGACCTAACGGAGTGGCGGCGTTGCCCAATCCCAACATATTGGCTGACAAATTTAACAAAACAGAGCCGGCTGCTGGGTCAGAGACAGGTATGGTTGGAAAAAGAAACACAAAGACTGGTTTGCACAGCTGAGCTAACATAGTGACAAGGCCGGCGGCCTCAGCAATACTCAATATGCCCAGCCAAAAAGTCATACTGCCGATAAGAGTGAGGGTAAGTGTCACGGCTGCTTCTGACTCTGTCAATAGAGCCATGGTTACGGCTGCTGATTCACCTCGCAACAAGGATGTGACCATACCGCCAAACAAAAGAATAAACCAAATTGAATCTAACATGTTCTCCCCTCCTCAGTTTAGGCTATGATCTCTAAGATAGGGGAAGAACAAAAGAGGAGGTTTTTTGCCTCCTCTTACCTGCGGCCCTGGGGGTTGTATGCCGGGACTTCTGGGGTATTATCAGTTTTGTCCCTACTGCCGGTACCCGCTCTGGGTTTCATTTCACCCCCTAGGAGTGAGTTTACCTGGTCCAGAATTTGGGGGGCCAAGTCAATCAAACGATCGTAAAAGGCTCGACTGTCCACCGGCAGCAACCGCACCTGTCCGTTCCCTACAACCAGGAAAGCAACCGGGTTAATGCTTACGCCGGCACCGCTCCCACCTGCAAACGGAAGTGAATTTACCTCATCCCCAGTGCTACCATGTCCTCGGGAAGGTTCGTATTCACCCCCGCCGGCGGCGAAGCCAAAAGTAACACGTGAGATGGGAATAATTACGCTCCCATCGCTGGCTTCTACTGGGTCTCCCACCACCGTATTTACGTCAACCATGTCCTTGATACTTTCCATCGCTGTTTTCATTAGCCCTTGAATTGGATGCTCTGCCACAGTTTTCTACCTCCCTGCTCAATAGTTGACCGACTCAAATGCTTTACGGTTCGTACTACAGCAGTAATAATATGGAGCAGCGGTAGAAAGACTATACAACGGATGTTAACATTGAAGACAACAGTATTGAATCTCGGCTCAATTGTTACCTTAAAAGTCCCGCTTGTCATGAGTGCTTGGGAAACGGCTTTGGCCCAGCCTAAAATCTGCCACATGATACCTGTCAGGATCCCTGTAGCGGCGGCATCGCCGGTTCCTATAACTATGGAACCGCTAACATCTAAGCTACTGTAAGGCATAATGAAACGCACGAAGGTTAGCAGCACTGGCCTGGCTGACCTTAGCCGACCTCCGGTTTTATAATGACGTCTAGTGCCAGTTGTTGCTGGTGGTTGGGCTGTTCGGAGTTGAAACTGATACAACGGTATAGCCACCTGGTACTTGGACCAGTGCCAACAAAGGCCAAAGCGCAGATTATTGCTCGAACAAGTAATAACTAGCTCAATCCATAAAGTACCAGCTAACAGCAGCAACAAGGCAAGCAGGCCTAAAACAATAAGGAGGGTAGGCATCCTGTCACCTTCAACTGGATCCTTTCCCCTAGTTTTTCCCCTTTTGTTATTAAAATACAAGTCTCCGGAAAATCATTCCGGAGACTCTTCTGTGGTCATATCTGGCAATACTGACCGAGGTAAATCCCGCAGACTATTTAGCCCCAAGGATTTCAAAAAATTATTGGTGGTGCCATACAATATAGGGCGCCCTGGACCTTCTTTTCTGCCAACTTCAGTAACAAAACCGCGCTCTTGCAAAGTGGCTAGCACTGTATCCACCTGCACACCCCGCACTAGCTCTATCTCCATCCTGGTAATCGGTTGGCGATAAGCAATAATAGCTAGTGTTTCCAACGCTGCTTGGCTTAGACGCGGCTTTTCTTGCGGTTGGAGTAGACGCTGTACATAGGGTTTGTACTCCGATCGAGTAAAGAACTGCAGCCCCCCGGCTACTTCCCGAAGTACTATGCCGCGACAGTTGCGATTTACGCTTTGCCTGAGTTCAGACAAGGCCAGTTCGGTATCGGCCTCTGACAACTCGGATGCAGCAGCCAGTTCCCTTACTGACACCGGTCGGGCTGCTGCCAGTATTAAAGCTTCCAACAAAGCTGTTAGTGATTGCTCCGGCATGCTGGGTCCTCCTTGCGCGCCACAAAGATATCGCCAAAACGTACAGTCTGCCGAACCCTAATCTTACCTTGGCGCCACAGCTCCAGCAGTGCTAGAAACACGGTCACTAAGCGAGGACGTGAGGGCTTGTTGCCAAGATAACGGCTAAATGAGAGGGTTCGTCCACCCTTAAGATATGCCTTCAGGTCAGCCATTTCTTCTTCTACAGTTGGGCGCTCAGGAATAACCGTAACCGAACGGAGTGCGGCAAAAAGCGGCTTCAAACGGATCCAAGCAGAGACTACCGCATCCAAATCCGGCGGTGGTGCTTCGGCCACAAGCAGCGGTTGGGCGTCTTCCGACCTGACAGGGTTTATGCCAGTGAAGGCAGCTTCTTTTTCCATCATCTTACCCAGTTCCCGACCGAGATCACGGAACAGACGGTATTGTCGTAAGTGCTGCACTAATTGCTCAGTGTCTTGGTCTACGGCTAATTCCTCTTGTTCAGATTCCACCAGGTGACTTGACGGTAGTAATACTCTGGTTTTTAGGAGCAATAATCTGGCGGCCAAGATGAGAAATTCACCTACTGCATCAAGATCAGTTTGCTTTTCAGCCCAGGTGACGTAAGAGACATACTGATCCACCACCTGAGCCAGGGAAATTGCACAGATGTCCAGTTCCGCAGTCTCAATCAGATAACAAAGGAGGTCAAAAGGTCCGCTGAAATTCCCCAGCTTGATCTCATAACCCAATCTTTATTGCTCCCAGTTTAAAAGTCTCGTAAGTTCATAGCTTGGCGCACTTCAGCCAAAGTAACTTCAGCTGCCAACCGCGCCCTACGGGCTCCGTCACGCAAAACATCAACTACATCATCTGGGCGACGGGCCAGTTCTTGTTGCCGTTCGTAAATAGGTGCCATTCGCTCAACAATAATGTCGGCTAACCTCTTTTTGCAGGCCACGCAGCCTACCCGGGCACCGCGGCATTCCCCGGCAACTTGTTCTTGTCCCTCAGGCGTAAACGCTTTATAGAATTGGTAAGGTACACAAATTTCTGGGCGGCCGGGGTCGGTTTTTCTAATACGTTCCGGGTCAGTAACCATCTGGGCTACTTTGATCCGAATTTCTGCTGGAGTATCGGACATATGGATTTCATTGCCATAACTCTTGCTCATCTTGCGGCCGTCGATACCCGGCAGTAAGGCAAATTTGGTCAATTTGGCAGTGGGTTCGGGAAAGACAGAACACCGGAACAAAAAGTTAAAGCGGCGAGCAATTTCACGTGCAATCTCGATGTGCGGCAGCTGATCTTCGCCCACGGGAATAGTCTCCGCTTTGTAAGCTAGAATATCGGCCGCCATTAGCACCGGGTAGCCCAGAAAACCATAAGTGGCAATATTGCGCCCTTCCAGCTGACGAAGCTGTTCTTTGTAAGTGGGAACTCGTTCTACCCAAGAAAGCGGCGTCGGCATCGACAACAGCAAGTGTAACTCAGCACCTTCTTTTACATTGGATTGAACAAATACTACACACTTATCCGGGTCTATACCCGAACTCAACCAATCTATCGCTATGCTCAAGATATTATCCTGGAGTTCTGTTGTGTCTTCATAACCGGTGGTAAGTGCATGCCAATCCACAATACAAAAAAAACACTCGTATTCTTCTTGCAAAGCTACCATATTAACCACCGATCCTAGATAATTACCCAGATGGAGCCGCCCTGTGGGACGCATACCATTGAACACTCGACCCTTCAACAAAATCGCCTTCCTTCGTCTTGTGATCTAGAAATGCAATAGGATTTTATAAATGACACCGAACACAATAACATCGGTTAATTGGTACAAAAGATCATAAATACCGCTGGCTAAAGGCAGCAAAATAGAGTTAATGCTGCCTAAATACAGCAAGATAATAAGTAAAATAGGCCCGTACTGTTCATATTGGGCTAAGTAGTAGGCAGTCTTTCGAGGCAGTAGTTCGGCCAGGACCTTAGAACCGTCCAAGGGCGGTATAGGTATGAGGTTGAATACGGCCAAGAAAAGACTGTACCACATGGTCATTTCCAGGATGCCAGCAATGACGCCGTCCCACGGTATCACTTGCAGTTTCAAAACAATCAATAACAGAGTTGCTAAGGCCAGATTAGCTGCCGCACCCGCCAGTGAAACAACAATAATGCCCAGACGGCGGGGTCGTATGTACATAGGGTTAATCGGCACCGGTTTGGCCCAACCAAACCGTAACAACCACAGCATTAATAATCCTAGCGGATCTAAGTGTGCTAACGGGTTCAGTGTCATTCTACCGCTAAGCCGCGCAGTGGGATCCCCCAAAGCATCGGCTGCCTTAGCATGAGCATATTCGTGAACGGAGATGGCCAGCAGCAAAGCCGGTATACGAAATAACATCTCGCGGCCAAATAGCATGTATATCTTCCCTTCCAGCGGCCTGTTGGGGGACGTTGCCACTTAACCGCAATTATAGCATAATAAGACAGCAAAACAAAGTGAAGCGGTACAGATAAAGCTTTAAGCTATTTGCGTACCAATTTGCTCGCTCCAGCGACCACAGCGGTCACCCCAGCAGGCTAAGGTTTGCCCCTCAGCTATTATTTCTACTACCTCACAACAGTTACTGCAGCCGCCACAATGTTTGCCTTTCACATCAAAATTCCAGTGGCTGATCTCAAAACCACGGAAGCTGCTCTTGGTCCCAGGGTGAACTTTTTTTCGGGCCAATAATGCAGCTCCCAAGGCACCCATAACGGCGTGCTGTTTCGGCACCGTCACCTTTAGCTTCAAGGCCTCTTCAAAAGCTTGTTTCATCCCCGCATTAGCTGCAACCCCACCTTGAAACAAAACCGGCGGAAGTATTTCCTTACCTTTAGCGACGTTGTTTAGGTAGTTGCGAACCAAGGCTTGGCACAAACCGCGGGCAATATCTTCCATGGAGTGTCCCAGTTGTTGTTTGTGAATCATATCCGATTCAGCAAACACGGCACAGCGTCCGGCTATTCGAACCGGGTTTTTTGATCTGATCGCCAGTTGCCCGAATTGCTCAATTGACAGTCCGAGTCTTTCTGCTTGACGGTCAAGAAAAGAACCGGTACCGGCAGCACAAACAGTGTTCATGGCAAAATCCACTACCATGCTGTTCCGCAGAATGATTATCTTGGAGTCTTGTCCACCGATCTCAAGAACCGTTTGCACATCAGGAAGTTCGTTAGCTGCGGCTATGCCGTGGGCTGTAATTTCGTTCTTCACGGTATCAGCCCCTACCATAACACCGGCTAGATGACGGCCGCTGCCGGTACTGCCTACGCCGCGAATGGTAACTTCCGGGGACAGTTGGTTTTGTAGCTCAATTAACCCCCTTTGCACTGCCGCAATAGGGTTCCCTTGGGTACGCAAGTAGAGATGGGCCAAGGCTGTCTCATCTTGACTTAAGACCAAGAAATTTGTGCTGACTGAACCTAAATCAATACCCAGATATGCCTCCAAAGGTTAACTCCTCCCTGGTTAGTGGTGACGTTCTCATGTTCTTCTTGCAGCTGGACCCACGGGCCCGTCTTCGTGCCCACAGCAGCTCGCAAAATGCTTCCAATCTGGTGAGTATTCCTGCTTCGGCAGAGTGTTCGTCCAGCATGAGCGTAAGAACCGGGATATTTTCCTCCAAACTGACCCGGGGCAATATACTCTTGGCTACAATCTCCGGCATACAAGTCAAAGGTGCCACCTGAATTACCCCGTCCACACCGGCACGAGCGTACATTATGGTGGTGCTTATGGTCTCAATCCCATGGCCACCAACAAAATGGCCCAGATACGGGGCCGCTAATCGATAATGCTCACGGTCGTCGCGAAGACGAAGGGTATGCAGGATAAGATTAGTCATCACCCAATCGCTAAGGTAGATTGACCGGATGACCTCTACACCCATTTCGCCCAGCAGTCGTTCGATTTCCAGATTAACTGCCGGTTCCAAAACAGTATATATCTCCCCAACCAAGCCCACCTTAAGGGTGTCTTTTCCTGATTCAACCTCGATTTCCTCCAACAGCATGCTTCCATGTTCAGCTGCTTCTTGCACAGCCTTGATGTTTTCTGCCCGGTCAACTTGGGCCAAAATTGTCTTCCAAATACGGGTTGTACAGCCGCGAAGGACCTCGCGGGCCCGAACAGGGTATGCTTGTTCGGCCAGTGTGTCCAGGGCTTTTAGCTTAGCCCAAGCCAGGGCGCCGGCTCGGTACACGGTCAGGGGAGTAGCCCTGGCTGTTAAACGTCGGAGCCCCTGAATTAATAGGCGCCATTGACCTTGGGGCGGCTCCAGTACAATCATATCCAGGTTGACACCAAGATCCGCCAAGATCTCTTGCTGAACCTGGGCGTAGTAACCAAACCGGCACGGTCCAATTCCGCCCGCCATTACTACCGTATCGGCTCCCAGCTCTGCAGCCTGAAGAAAATTACCGATGTTTACCTTAAGAGGCAAGCAGGCAAACTCAGGAGCATAACGAGTACCAAGGTTAATGGTGTCCTGGCTAATAGCAGGAGGTTCCACAACTTCAAGTCCCAGACCGGTCAACAATGACCGTACCGGTATATGAAGGTCACCCATATGAGGAAAGGTAACTTTCAAGATCTACTCCTCCACTCAATCATGTCCAAGAAGGCTTCTAATCGAGTAACCAGTCCCACTTCCCCGGTATGCTCATCCAGCGTAAGGAGTAGAAATGGTATTCGCCTAGCTTTATGTGTTCGCCGTTCCAACAGTTCCCCTACCAGGGAATCGGGCCCACAACCAAAAGAAACCACATGGACAATACCGACCACCGAGTTGTTCCTTAAGTAATGGCTGGCAGTACCCACCAGCGATCGACCCAGACTCCAAAACAGGTGTTTTGGCAAACGAGCGGCTTCACGCTCGACGATAGAGGGCGATAGCATCTCCGGTGTAACAACTCCATAGCCGCGCTGATAAAGTTGGCTGATCAAATTCATACTGACGAATTCATCGAAGATGTTGTAAGGATGCCCCAGCAGTAATAAAGTGGGGCCAGAAAGGGAGTTGGAAGAAGGAGCACGTTGGCCGAGAAGATCAACCGGGGTACAGCCACGTTGCAGCTCTCGCTGATATGATTTTAGTTCACATCTAGCTTGGTACCAGGCAGCTTCGGCGGTTTTCTTGCTGAAACCTAGCTTTTGAGCTGCCTGAATGTGTGATCGCCGCCAACCGGCGCTCTTCTGCCGGGCGTTAAGCGTCGGGGCAATCAACTGAGGTAAGTTGTAACCGCTATGTCTAATCATGTCCGGCAGTCCCATAAGCTTAGGGCAAATATAGGTGCCTTTTTGGGCACTAATTATCCGAGGAACAAACAGACAATCAACGCTGCTGGCCAGAGACAAAGCATGTCCGTAATACACTTTTACCGGTAGACAGGCCTCGGGAACCGCTGCAGTAACTCCCATATCCAAAATAGTCTTATCTGTTGGGGGCGAGACCACCACCTTCAAGCCTAAATGGCTCCAAAAAGTTTCCCACAAGGGATAGTAATGGTAGTAGAGCAGCGCCCGGGGGATGCCAATCTTCACTATCGGATCACCGAACCTTTCTAAACTGCCAGCCAGCCTCTATCCTTTAGGATTAAAAAGAAGGGCTATAATCACTCCCAGCACAACAGCAGTTACAACCCCCATAGACGTATTTTTGAACACACCGCTTAAGATACCGACAGCTCCCTTGGTCTCTACCTGTTCGAGAATTCCCTGAACCAAAGCATGACCAAAGCCTGTAAGTGGGATGGTAGCACCTGCCCCGCCGAAGGCTGCGATTTTCTCATAAAGTCCTACACCACTGAGAAGTGCGCCTATGCAGACAAACAGTACCAACACATGGGCCGAGGTAAGGGAAGTAAGATCCATGAGCAATTGTCCCAGAGAACAAATAATCCCACCAACCACAAAAGCCTGTAAATAATCCAAGACAACTCCTCCTAGACCTTTTCTATTGATACAGCATGGGCAATGGCGGGAATGGACTCACCTTGTTGGTAAGAAGTAGGACTAAGTAAGGCACCGGTGCTGACTAGCAGCATTCGCTTCAGCTCTCCATGCACGAGTCGCGGAAAAAAGTAGCTGGAAAATACAGCGGCTGAACAGGCGCAACCACTACCGCCGGCATGAGTGTCCTGTTCTGGATCATATATGAGTATCCCGCAGTCGGTATAGTTACTCTTAATGTCGTAACCGGCTTCAGCCAGCATATCTTGGGCCAGACCCTTACCAAGGCTACCTAGATCGCCGGTGGCGATTACGTCGTAGTAATCAGGCTGGCGACCGGTATCTTGAAAGTGACGCTCGATAGTGTCCACAGCCGCTGGTGCCATAGCTGATCCCATATCATTTATGTCTTTCACTCCCATGTCGATTACCTGTCCCACTGTTATTCCGGTAAGGGCGGCACCGCTTCCACTTTCGCCGATTATAGTCGCTGCGGCACCGGTTACAGTCCAATGTGCAGTCGGTTTACGTTGAACGCCCAGTTCTGTCGGATACCGAAACTGTCGTTCCGCAGTCTGATAGTGGGACGAAGCACTAACCAGCACTTTCGACGCAAACCCTCCGTCAAGGGCAATTCCAGCCAGCCCCAAGGCTTCGCTGAAGGTGGAGCAGGCTCCAAAGAGACCAAAGAACGGAACCGGCACATGTCGAGCAGCTAAATTAGCGGCAATTATTTGGTTGAGCAAGTCGCCACCAAACATAAGATCAAGACCGCTGTAGGCCAAATTTATTTTGGCCAAGGCCAGATCCATAGCCCGTCGGACCATTTTTGACTCCCCTAGTTCCCAACTTTTTTCTCCATAAAGGGGATCATTGATAATTTCGTCAAAATAACTACCCAGGGGGCCCATTCCTTCTTTTCTGCCCATCACCGACGCAGAACTCAAAACAGGTAACGGCCGGCTAAACAGATAGGTTTGCTTTCCTACTTTCTTTTGCCTCAAACCTTGATTATCCCACCTTTTAGCAGCCAATGAACAAAACCTACCAGGACTGAGGTAAGAATGCCGTAGACTAATACTGGGCCGGCTACAACGAACATTCGAGCTCCAACCCCCAGGACCAGACCTTCGCGTTTGAATTCCAACGCCGGTGAAACAATGGAGTTGGCAAACCCGGTGATTGGCACAGCTGAGCCGGCACCGGCAAACTTGCCTAACTCATCGTACCAGCCTAAGCCTGTCAATAAAGCTCCCAGAGCAACCATTACGGTGGCTGTAAGTCCGGCAGCTTCGTTAGCAGCAAACCCGCGAGAGGTAAATAGGTTAAGTACAATTTGGCCGATGACGCAGATGAATCCGCCTGTGGCAAAAGCAGTGAGCACGTTTCGTACTACCGGGGGCTGGGGTCTCTTTTGCTGAACTCTTCGCTGGTATTCTTGCTGCTTGGGGGTCTTGCTTTGAGCGGCCAACTGATACCACCCCTTTACAGTCGTGAAATGAGGGAGAGCACCTCCAGGTGCCCTCCTAGTGTGTTCCGTCCACCGGGAACGCTATTTTGCAGTTGGCCTTGTATTCAATTACATCGCCGTCTTCTACATTACCTGTAAGGTTATAAATTTCCACCCCAGAAATATTGCGCACCGTCTTGGATGCTTGTCGCACAGCATCTTTTACGGCGTCGTCCCAGCTTGTTTGGGACTCACCAACAACTTCTATTACCTTGACAACTGCCATCTTGACGCCCCTCCTCTCTGACAATAAGCAGAAAAAGTTGAACTAGTTGATTCTGACACTAGTATGGCTTATCAAGCTAAAAACATACAAAAAAGCGGGCATCTACCCGCTTTCTAGCAGTTCCTTTATTTTCAGCAGAATTTGTTTTTCCAGCCGCGACACTTGCACCTGTGACAACCCCAATTCTTTCGCCACCTCAGCTTGTGTCTTGTCGACAAAGAAGCGCTGCCGGATGATGTGCTGTTCCCGTGGGGTTAATTTCTGCAGTAGTTGCCTCAACAGAATATGCTCCAACCAGTCATTGCTGTTTCCTTCTCCTAACCGGTCTTCCAGTTTTAAGGCGCTGGTTTCGTCTCTATAGATTGGATCCGACAACGAGGCCGGAGTCTGCACTGCTTCCAGTGAACAAACCAACTCTTCCGGACTCACACCGATTTCAGCCGCAATTTCGCTCACACTCGGATCTCGTCCTAACCGTTGGGCCAGCAACTGTTTTGCTCGACGGCCCTTATGCGCAGTCTCTTTAAGAACCCGACTTATCTTAATCGGGTTGTCATCACGGAGAAAACGCCGTATTTCGCCGATAATCATGGGGACAGCATAAGTAGAGAACTGGACATTGTAAGCAGGGTCAAATTTGTCTACGGCCTTCATCAAGCCAATTGTACCAATTTGAAAGAGGTCTTCAAACTCATGGCCGCGGCCAGCAAAACGACGTGCTATGTTAACCACTAGCCTTAGGTTCTCATTAATCACCTGTTCCCTAGCTTCGCCATCACCCGCCCTTATCCGAGCCAGCAATTCAATTGTTTGCTGCGATCCTTTACTCCGCTCAGGTAGATCTAATCGGAGAAAATGTTCAGTCATTGTCCAGGCCGCCCCCCTGTTGGCCTAAACGTTTAGTCATGAAAAGGCAGGTGCCTTCTCCCTCCTTCGACTGAATATCAACCTGATCCATACAGGCTTCGATTAAGGACAAACCAATTCCCATTCTCTCTTGACTGCAGGTTGTTGTCCCTAAGCGCCGCTTGGACTCTAAATCAGAGATTCCACAGCCATTGTCTTTTACCTCCACATCTACTTGTTGCCCTGATAGTCGTGCCGTTACCATTACCAAGCCTTCTGCTTGAGGATAGGCATGGACTACAATATTGGTTACGGCCTCGGAAACCGCAGTACTAATGTCGGCCAATTCAGGAACGGTAGGGTCTAGCTGGCTGACGAAAGAGGCTACAGCGGTGCGCGCAAAGGCGACATTCTCCGGTTTGCTGGGAAATTCCAGATACATATAGTTGTCGGCCATATTATTTCTCCTCCCCCACTGCATGCAGAGCTTCCGCCAAGGTTTGCGTTTGCGGGATAAGTTTAGTTAAACCAGAAAGCTCAAATACCCGCCGCACCTGACCTTGAGGCCCGGCCACGATAGTCTTTCCCCCAGTCTCAGCCAGCCGGTGGTACCGCCCTAACACAAAGCCCAAGCCCGAGCTATCCATAAAAGTAGTATCCGTCAAGTCCAGAATGAGACCGCCGGCTGTTTTTTCAGCCAGCGCTTTTTCCAGCTTAATCCGAACAGCTGGAACGCTGGCCACATCCAGCTCTCCAGTTATCTTTGCCACTAGCCATGAGCCTTGGTAAGATAGGTCAATCCCCATTTTGTCCCCTCCCTCCGGATTCACAATATTTACCAGCTACTTTCATATTCGCGTTCCACTCTCTTTTCCCTGCCAACTGCACCAATAATGAAAAAAGGTTGTCCTTGACAGGGAGGACAACCGGATCGAATCTTACGGTTCTACTGGCTCAAGACAGAAGTCTTAGGGGGCGGCTCCTTTCGTGCCGCCGGACAGCCAGGTTGTAAGTACTCGGCCAAATAAGCCGCCAAAACCTAATCGGTCAATACTTTCCCCCGCCATCAGGTCTGCTGTCGCCACCGGTTGGTCATCTTTCTTGACGATGATTTTGCCTAACAAAGCACCTTCGGATACCGGGGCTTTTAGTCGGTCAGCTACGAGCTCCAACTCCCAACTTACTGTACTTTCTTCTCCCTTCGGTACGCTCACCGCCAACCGGCGGCTACATAAGAGCGCCACTTCCTGTTTTGTTCCGCGCAACACAGGCAAACTGGCCCTGATTTCTCCTTCATCTGCCACTAACAGGGAAGTGTAACGGGCAAAGCCATAGTTTAAAAGCTTGATAGCTTCTTGAAAGTGACTTCTTGGAACAGGACATCCTAAAACAACACTGATTAGACGAAACCCATCTTTTTCGCCGGTGGCAGCAAGACAATACCCCGCTTTTTCGGTCCAGCCGGTTTTTAGTCCGTCCACTACCTCTTCGTACCAAGCCAGGAGCTTGTTGGTGTTCCATAAGATAAGAGGAGGGTCGTCACGGTATTTGTATTCATAAATCGACGTGTACTTGAGCAACTGAGGAAATTTAGTTGCCTCGACGCACATGAGCGCAATGTCGTAGGCTGTGGTATAGTGGTCCGGGTGCGGCATGCCGTGCGGATTAACAATGTTAGTGTTGTTCATTCCCATTTCTTTGGCCCTGTTGTTCATAAGCTCCACAAATTGTGCTTCACTGCCAGCTGTCTGTTCGGCCAGGGCCACACAAGCATCGTTACCAGAACCAACTGCAATACCGATTAAGAGTTCTTCCACTGTGCGCTTCTCGCCCATCTCTAGAAATACCACCGAACCATCGGTGTCCACTTGCCGGTGGGCGTTCTCGGAAATGACAACTTCCTCGTCTAACCGCAGCCGGCCTTCTTCCACCGCTTCCAAGGCCAACAACATTGTCATTATCTTAGTTATGCTGGCCGGTTCTCGCTTCTCGTGAGGGTTTTTTTCGTACAGAACAGCCCCGCTGGTGGCATCCATGAGTAAAGCACAGGCGGCGGAAGTGTCCAATGGTTCAGCTTGAGCTGAAATTGGCATGGCTGCCGTTAGAACAAGACAAATTATTAAGCTGCCCAAAATTCGGACCAAAACGCTCCTGCCCATCCTGGATCTCCTTTCCTTTGGCATTCATAGGTAGGTTAACCAGGATGGGAACAGGAAATACATGTATGTCAGAGCCGGGCACAAACCCCTCTTAACAGTCGGGCCAAAGTGGGGCCAGCTTTACCGGCTACATCCAACACCTGTCCATGTTGAGCTACTTCGTGAGCTTCACCGCGGGCAATATTAGTAATCACTGACATAGCCAAGACCCTCAGATTAGCATGGCTGGCCACAATCACCTCCGGCACCGTAGACATGCCTACAGCATCGGCTCCCCAACGAGCAAAGGCCCCAAGTTCAGCTGGGGTTTCGAAGTTAGGGCCGGAGACACCGATATAAACACCTTCTTTCAGCTCCACCCCTTCTTTGGCCGCTACCGTCTTAAGTAAAGAGGCCAGCTGAGAGTCATAGACGGCTGCCATAGAGGGGAACCGTGGCCCAAGCTCATTATCATTAGCGCCGATTAGAGGGTTAGCCCCCATAAAATTGATGTGATCAGTAATCAGCATGATATCGCCAGGACAAAAACTAGGATTCATACCGCCGGCTGCATTGGTAATGAAAAGAGACTTTGCTCCTAATGCAGCTAGCAATCTTACCGGGAAAGTGACCTCGCTCATGGAATACCCCTCATAGTAATGGAAACGACCCTGAAAACAAGCCACCTGCTGCTTGCACCACCGGCCCAGCACCAAGCAACCGGCATGACCGGCAACTGTTGACTGGGGCATGTGGGGAATTTCCCCATAAGGCACTACCAACTTGTCTTCGATTTCCTCCGCCACCTGGCCTAATCCGGAACCCAAGATAAGACCTACGTCCGGACGAAGGCCACGTAAAGTTTGCAGATAGGCAGAAGCTTCAGTGGCCTTTTTCTTGATTTCCAGCACTGGAAATCACCCCCTATATTAAGTATGATTGGCAACGGCGGCCCAAAAACTAGTACCGGCACCATGCCAAGGGACTCCCAAGATTTCAGCGGTGGTGGCCCCAACATCGGCGAAAGTCTCTCGGGTACCAAGATTTTTTGGCCTGATTCGATCACCGTAGGCCAAGAGAGGCACGTATTCTCTTGAATGATTGGTACTGTGGGTAGTGGGATCGCAACCGTGGTCAGCAGTGATAATCAGCACATCGTCCGGCTCCAGATATTTGAGGAAGTCACCTAAATCTTGATCGAATTCTTCCAAACAACGTGCGTATCCTAACGGATCGTTACGGTGCCCGTACAACATGTCGAAATCTACCAGGTTAGTGAAAATCAGGTCCCATTGCCCGCTGGTAACAGCTTTCTTTGTTAGCCTCATACCTTCTTTGTTGTTATGGCTGGGCCAAATGTCACTTAGACCGCGACCGGCAAAAATATCTCCAATTTTACCAACGCCCAATACGGCTCGGCCAGCACTGAGGGCAATATCCAACACCGTCGGAGCCGGCGGCGGCAGTGAAAAATCGCGACGATTGGCAGTCCGGTGAAAATCTCCCGGTGCCCCGACAAAAGGTCGGGCAATCACTCTTCCTACCGCATTCGGACCCGCAAGCAGAGCTCTAGCTTCCGTGCACATACGGTAGAGATCAGCCAGCGGAATGACTTCTTCGTGAGCAGCCACTTGAAAAACACTGTCCCCAGATGTGTATATAATAGGGTAACCTGTGGCCAGGTGCCGTTCACCCAGCTCGGCAATGATCTCGGTTCCGGAAGCAGGCTTGTTACCCAATGTCCGTCGTCCGATACGTTCTTCGAAAGCAGCAATAATATCGCGGGGAAAACCGGTAGGGTAGACGGGAAACGGCTGATCTAATATCAAGCCCATAAGTTCCCAATGGCCGGTAGTGGTGTCTTTTCCGGCCGAAGTCTCAACCATACGGCCATAGGCAGCTTCCGGAAGAATTGCAGGCACAACTCCCTCGGCCGGGGCAATATTCCCTATACCCAAACGTGACAGAGAAGGCAGCGTTAGCCCGCCTGCGGCCTGAGCCATATTAAAAAAAGTGTTAGAGCCTTCGTCTTGATACGAACCGGCATCCGGTAGCGCTCCAATGCCAAGACTATCCACTACCAGTATTATTACCGCCAAGTTCTACTCACCTCTTTTCTGCTTGATCCGAGGGCGATCTTGTTGTTGCGTGGGGATGGCATTGTCGGTAGACCGTCAGCAAGTGTTGGGGAGTCACCTGGGTATACACTTGGGTGGTGCTAATATCAGCGTGCCCTAGAAGCTCTTGGACTGTGCGTAGGTTAGCTCCACCTTCCAGCAAGTGAGTAGCAAAAGAATGGCGTAGAGTGTGGGGACTCACATCTTCAGGCAGCTTGGCGGCACGAACATACTGTTTTAAAATAAGCCAGAATCCCTGACGGGTGAGGCGCCTACCCTGGCAGTTTACGAACAAAGCCTTCTCACTCGTGCGCTTAGCCAATAACAGCCGCCGCCCTTTGTCCAGCCAGGCTTCTATTGCAGCAGCAGCCTGTTCGCCCAGGGGCACGATGCGCTCTTTACCTCCTTTCCCCTGGCAAAGCACATATCGTTCTTTAAGATGAATGTCTCCCACATCAAGTCCCACCAGCTCCGATACCCTCAGTCCGCAAGCATAAATAAGTTCCAACATGGCTCGGTCACGGAGCTTAGCAGGAGCAGGTCCATTTACTTGTTCCAGTAATACCCCAATCTCAGCTTGTCCCAAATAGCGGGGTAAATAAAAGTTCGGGCGCGGAGTGTCTATGTTACGGGCTGGGTTCTCTTGTATTATCTCTTCTTCTTTTAGATAGCGATAAAACGTCCGTGCAGCCGCAGCTGCACGCGCTATGGAAGAAGGTGCCATCTTGTGGCGAGCTAGCAGCTGAAAATAACCTACCAGCAAGGCATGGTTAGCAGTGCGTAAGGTATAACCTTGGGCCGAAAGATATGCCGATAGTTTTTTTAGGTCCCGACGATAACTGGTAGCAGTGTTAAGCGACAGACCACGTTCAGCCAAAACATACGCACAAAAACGATCGATGTCTTGCTGGGATAAATCTGTATTTGAATCTTTACTGTGCAAAGCAAACACCTCTTAAGTCTAGAGTACCCGCAGCCAAACTGTACTGGTCAACGCGATCGCCAACAGAGGCTAGAGCAACCAAGCGGCGGTGATTTTGGCTAACACAGGTGTTATGTAAGCTTCAACCAGAGCAGCCAAGAATATCGCCAGTCCAGCGTAACAGATGAAAAGCGTATAGCTCCAGAAGGGTGAAGCCTCACGATGGCTCCGACGATTGAAAAAGCGTTGTCGCAACACGCAATAAGCGAACGATATTGCTCCTGCAGACAAAAACAAGAGCGCAGGAATCACAAACAGGCTGTGTGGCAGTATGGCTGTAGTAGCCAGGACAAAACCTCGCCATTTGACTTCTTCCACCAAAAAGGCTACTGTAAATCCGCTGCTAAAGCCCTTGGTAAAGAGCAGTATTAGAGTTAGCGGAAGTCCAACTACAGTAAGCCCGCCCAGCCATAATAAGATAATGGTTTTAGCGTTTGCCCACAGAGTGGGAAGTAGAAGCTCGTTTCCGCTCGGCAGTACTTCGGAGGTGACATCACCGACGAAAACCTGTAGATACTCCATAAGCTCAGTTTTTTGGTGGCTGGCCAATGTTCGTACCGCTAAGGCACCGAATACCACCCCGGTAAGAAACAATATGACCACAAAAAAATATATACCTTGGTTTGAGCGTATGTGCCGCTCCACTTCTTCCTCAAACCGTCGCCAGCGCATAAGCATCTCCCCCTGCCCACTTACCTTCATCCATATGCAGGGGGCAGGACTGCTATGCCATCTGTTGACAAGCAGCCCACTGCAGAGCGATGATAGTCTTGGCGTCTCTGATTTTACCTTGGCTCAACCAGCAAAAGGTATCTGCCAACGGGATTGTGGTCAGAGCCAAAAACTCATCAACGTCTGTGTTGCTTAGAACCGGTTTCAAATTTGTGGCACTAAACAAATGCAGTAATTCTGAACTAAACCCTGGGCTGGTATAAAACGAATAGATGTGTTCCAATTGCTGGGGATAGTATCCTGTTTCTTCAGCCAGCTCCCTGGCAGCACAGTCGGCCGGATCTTCATTAGGTTCTAACTTCCCGGCCGGTATTTCCCACAATTGTCTGTCGGTGGCGTAGCGAAACTGGCGTACCAAAATAATATCACGGGGACTGGGCCAAGCCAAAACAGCCACCGCTCCGGGATGCTTGACCACGTCTCGGCACGTCTCTTTGCCGTTGGGTAGCCTTACCAGAGCTTTTTCGACCCGAAAGATACGACCTTCATAGATGCGTCTTATCTGTAGGGTATCCTCGTCCAAGTTCATGTCTCTTGCTCCTATCTTTTTATTTCACCTGGAAGGCAAACTGAATCTATGCTAGGAGATATTTCGCCGATCCTCTCTTCTTCCTGATCCTTGCTTTCTCTCTTCAATACGATAATTCCTGCTGCTCATCGTTCTTTAAACAACGTTATCAGAAGTAGATGGTAGTACAATTTGTTTCGTATTTGTTTCGGCGGCAGACTACAACCAAAAAGGTTATGTTCTTCCAGCATAACATAGCAGGAATCTATCGATGGACCGCGAATATGTTGTGCCAAGGGATTTACTCTTTTACCTTTAAGGCAAGGCTAAAAAGTTACCTAAAAACATGCTTTTTATAGCAGGATTTTCTAGAGTTATGTCAAAGTATTTTATACCAGGAGACAGGGGCGAAATAGCAGCACATTAGCAGGAAAAATTGTCACAATTATAACGGGAGACAGTACATTCCGAATTGTCTTACCGATGCGGCCTGGTTTACTAAGCAAACGGCCAAGTAAGGGGGTGATGTTTGCGCACTAGTAGAATCATGGTAACCGTAGTAAAGCATTGATAAGGAGGTTGGACTTATGGGTGAACAAACTCGTGAGACGTTTGGCAGTAGAATGGGCTTTATCTTCGCTGCCGCCGGATCGGCCATTGGTTTAGGTAATATTTGGCGTTTCCCGTATTTAGTCGGTGTTTATGGCGGTGCAGCTTTCCTCGTTGTTTATTTGGCTATTGTCATCATAATTGGTGTTGTCTGTTTCATTGCTGAAGTGTCGCTAGGTCGACATACACGGCAGTCAAACGTCGGTGCCTTCAAAGCCCTGAAACCGTCCTGGGCTCCGGTGGGCCTAATCGGTATTACGGCAGGGTTTATGATTCTATCATTTTACAGTGTGGTTGGTGGCTGGACTATTTACTACTTTTTCCGTGCTGTTGCCGGCTTTAAATTTGCTGATCCCAGCGTCAGTGCCGATTTATTTGTCGGTTTTATCAGCAACCCATTGTCGCCTGTTCTCTTCCACGCCTTGTTCATGGGTGCTACTATCTGGATCGTTTATCAGGGCATTCAAGGCGGTATTGAAAAGTACTCTAACATTATGATGCCCGCCTTGTTTGTAATCATAGTAATCTTGGCTATTCGATCCATGACTTTGCCTGGCGGCGGCGCTGGGTTAGAGTTCTACTTGAAACCGGACTTCTCCAAGATTGACGGCGAAACTCTGCTGGCTGCTTTGGGACAGGTGTTTTTCTCCTTGAGCTTGGGCATGGGATCTATCTTAACCTACGGTAGCTATCTGAGTAAGGACGAAAACATTCCCTATGTTTGCACTGTTGTACCCCTTATGGATACACTAGTCGCATTCTTAGCTGGACTGGTTGTTTTCCCGGCTGTATTTGCTTACGGTTTCGAACCTGGTTCCGGTGGTGGTCTGGCCTTTATCACCCTGCCGGCTATCTTTAATGAGATGCCCGCCGGGAACCTGTTCGGTGGAGCTTTCTTCTTCCTGCTCTTCTTGGCTGCGCTCACTTCGGCCATTTCCCTGTTGGAGCCGGTGGCAGCTTATATGATCGAAGAACATGGTTGGGAGCGCAAGAAGGCTGTGCTCGTTATGGGTACCATTATATTTGTTGTTGGTATTGCTTGCTCGCTGTCTAACGGGGTATGGAGCGGGTTTCTCATCGCTGGTAAAAATTTCTTTGATTTCATGGACTTCGTTTCTGGGAACATTTTCCTTCCCGTTAGCGGCATGCTTACCGCCATCTTTGTGGCTTGGGTTTGGGGAAGCAAAAACGCCCTGCAAGAAGCCACTAATGACGGCACTGTTAAGTTCGGTTGGGGCAATCTGTGGGGCAGCGTGCTGATTAAATACGTAGCTCCGATTTTGATTGCCGTTGTGTTCCTAAGCAGTGTTGGCTTGATCAAGCTCTAGGATAATAAAGCATCTAACAGGTAGTCAAGCAAGAAGGTGGCGCTTTTGGAGCGCCACCTCCTTTTTGGGTGTCTTTTCAGGGGTAATCGGAAGTCAATGAAGCGCGTACAAGGGCATCGAACAAGTCCCCTTCACACCATTGCCACCTGAGGGCTTTGCCCGAAAGATCTTAGGATTCCTCAGTCGCTTTGCTCCTTCGGAATGACAGGTAGTCTATTCATTTGCCGTGCTACGGGCATCGCTGGATATCCAATAACCATTGACTCTTGAATAGACACCTTCTTGGCTTTATAACGGTTATGTGTTCGCTCAATCGCCACCATTAACGGTATTGCGAATTTAATAGACGCACAATGAAATTGGATCGCCAAAAACTTGTAAGTTTAGGCAGGATTTTCTGTCTTAATGTCTAATTAGTAAATTAGGGTTGGCGAGCGAAGGAGGTGTGCCTGGAATTATCATAATTGCAATAACCATGTTAAATGATTGACAAGGAGGTTCGATGAATGGGTGGAGAAAGTCGTGAAACGTTTGGTAGTAGACTAGGATTTATCTTTGCCGCCGCAGGATCGGCCATTGGTTTGGGCAACATTTGGCGCTTTCCGTATTTGGTCGGTGTCTATGGCGGTGCAGCTTTCTTGGTGGTCTATTTGGCCATCGTGGTAATAATAGGTGTCGTGTGTTTCATCTCTGAAGTGGCGTTGGGCCGCCACACCAGACAGTCCAACGTCGGTGCCTTCAAAGCTATCAAGCCCTCCTGGGCCCCAGTAGGCCTAATTGGAATTATCGCCGGGTTTATGATTCTCTCATTCTACGGCGTCGTTGGCGGTTGGACTATTTACTATTTTTTCAAAGCAATTGCTGGCTTTGCTTTTCCTAACCCCGGTGCCAGTACCGATTTGTTTGTCGGCTTTATCAGTAATGCCATCTCGCCGCTTATTTATACAGCCATATTCATGGCCACGACTATCTATATAGTCTACAAAGGTATACAGGATGGCATAGAAAAGTACTCTAACATCATGATGCCAGCTCTATTTGTGATTATTATTATCTTGGCTATTCGCTCGCTAACGTTGCCTGGTGCCGGCGCCGGGTTAGAGTTCTACTTAAAGCCGGACTTGTCAAAGATTGATGGCGAAACCCTGTTAGCTGCTTTAGGACAGGTGTTCTTCTCGCTAAGCTTGGGCATGGGATCTATTTTAACCTACGGTAGTTACCTCAGCCAAGACGAAAACATTCCCTTTGTTTGCACTATTGTCCCTATGATGGATACACTGATCGCGTTCTTAGCCGGACTGGTTATTTTCCCGGCTGTGTTCGCCTACGGCTTTGAACCCGGTTCCGGTGGCGGCCTGGCTTTTATTACCTTACCGGCTGTTTTCAATGAAATGCCGGCAGGTAACCTGTTCGGTGGCGCTTTCTTCTTCCTGCTCTTCTTGGCAGCGCTCACTTCGTCCATTTCCCTGTTGGAGCCTGTGGTAGCTTACATGATGGAAGAACATGGTTGGGAGCGTAAGAAAGCTACAATCACCATGGGTGGTCTGATATTCGTAGTTGGCATCGCCTGTTCATTATCAAATGGGATCTGGAGCGGATTCATTGTTCTCGACAGAAATATCTTTGATCTGTTGGATTTCATTTCCGGCAACGTTTTACTTCCCATCAGCGGAATGCTTACGGCCATTTTTGTAGCTTGGGTCTGGGGCAGCAAAAATGCCTTACAAGAAGCCACTAACGACGGCACAATCGAACTTGCTTGGGGCAACTTGTGGGCTAACGTCCTGATTAAGTATGTAGCGCCCATTTTGATTGCCGTTGTATTCATGAGCAGCGTAGGTATAATCAAAATTTAGACCTGCGGACACTACAAGAAAGGCGGCGCTCAGGCGCCGCCTTTCTTAGTACTTGCTTCCCGCTCCTGTTCTTTTTAGCAGGATTTGTTCTGCTGGTAGCGAATCATCAAGCAATCCCATCATTGGTTATAATAGAAACAGGGGGTACAGTCATGACGCCTGACAGCAATAGGGGATACGTACAGGTCTACACCGGCGACGGCAAAGGAAAGACTACAGCAGCCATCGGCCTGGCAATTCGAGCTTTAGGTGCCGGGAAAAAAGTACTGTTTGTACAATTCATGAAACAACCGACTTACAGTGAGCATGAAATGCTGAGCAATTTTTCACCTAATCTTAAGCTGGTAACTTTAGGAAAGCCGTATTTTATAGCGCGTTCTGACCAAGTCTCGCCAGAGACTGCCACTGCCATGGGGGACAAGATTGTATTATATGAGCCCGGACAGCCACCTGCCGATTATGTAGCCCTCATTCGCACCGGGCTGTCCTTGGCCCAAGCAGCATTTCGGAGCAGAGACTACGACGTGATAGTTTTGGACGAACTTTGTGTGGCTTTGCACCTGGGGTTGATCACTTGGCAGGAAGTACAGACAATACTAGAGGAGCGCCCACAGACGGTAGAAGTAGTAATAACCGGCCGCGGTGCTCCCGAAGAGTTGATTGATTGCGCTGACTTAGTTACCGAAATGAGAGAGGTAAAACATTATTACCACCAAGGTGTTCCTGCTCGAGTAGGTATCGAGAATTAGTTACCGCTCCGGTTCCCAAAAGACATTATAAGCCCTGTAGGCGGAATAAATGTCCACTTTGCTGGCTAACTCAAACGGAGCATGCATACTAAGAATCGGAACGCCGGCATCCAGGACATCCATACCCAAGTCTGCTAAGAATTGGGCGATGGTGCCGCCTCCTCCCTCATCTACTTTACCTAGATCTCCTGGCTGCCAGGGGATACTATGGTCATTCAGGAGCCTACGTACTTTACCTACAAACTCAGCACTGGCTTCGCTGGCACCGCCCTTGCCGCGCCCCCCCGTATACTTAGTCAGGCTGAGGCCGTATCCTAAGCGGGCTGCATTGCGTTTGTCGCTTACCTCGGCATAGGAAGGATCCAGCGCAGCATTCACATCGGCTGACAAAGCTTCTGCTCGAGCCAGCGCCCTCCGAACCTCTAGATCTACATTAGCCGCACCTTCCCGGTACACCAATTCAGCCACCACGTTGTCAAAAAAACGCGAGCGCGCCCCGGTATTACCCATGCTTCCGACCTCTTCGCGGTCAGTGAACAGACAAAAGGCACTATACTCCGGTGACATTACGTCAAAAAACCCAAGTAGCGAAGTATAAGCGCAGACACGGTCGTCTTGGCCGTAGGCTCCAACCAAGCTGCGATCAAAACCCACATCCCTGGCCGCTCCCGCCGGCACTGCTACCAGGTCTGCACTTACCAGATCCTCTTCACTGATTCCATAAGTATCGTACAGCAGCTTAAGAACGCCTAGCTTTACTCGTTCTTTCACGTCCTTGTCTTCTGGATAAGGCAGATTGCCCACGATGATGTTAAGGGCTTCACCAGCCACCGCGTTCTTGGCTTTCTTCTCCATCTGTTCATAAGCTAGATGGGGCAGCAGATCGCTCACACAAAATACCGGGTCCCCAGGATCTTCGCCCAAGCGCAGATCAAGACGGTCTCCGTTGGCCAGAACCACTACCCCGTGCAAAGCCAGAGGCTGAACGGGCCACTGGTACTTCTTAATACCACCATAATACTGGGTCTTGAGCAAAACCAGCCCCTCTTCTTCGTACAGCGGCCGGGCTTTTAAGTCTAGTCGGGGGGCATCGATATGTGAGCCCACCAACCGAAAACCGGCAGTAACGGGCTTCTGGCCCAAAACCACCAAAACCGAGCTCCGCCCTCGGTTATTAAAGTATAGCTTAGTCCCCGGGCGCAACTGACCGGAAACCTTATCGGCAGGAACAAAACCACGCTTCTCAGCTTCGGTGAGGATGTAGTTGTTAGCTTCGCGTTCTGTTTTAGCTTGGGTTAGAAACATTTTGTAGCCGTCGGCAAAAGCAAAAACTCTTTTTAACTGTTCCTTGCTGAGACGATCCCAAGCTGACTTGGTTTCAAAAGACAGTTTGTCCATGAGCCTTTTGCCCACGTTATCTTCTTTCACGTAATAACTCCTCCTCATGAATGATTCTTTCCTAGTTTATCACATTTTTCGGCCATAGGCATAACATAACTCCAAGTAGCCAGTGGTATGCTGCTTTCCCATGCGCTGAGGAAGCGTTGGCGCCAATTGGGAAAATGTTCGCTTAACCTGGCTATTAAGTCCTCCATTTCTGCCCGTCTGGTGTTTCCTGCTGCCGGGCAGCGGCTCTTGCACACCGGGAGCTGGTCGCGCTTCACAACAGCACTAATTATTTCCTCAGGTATGTAAACCAACGGTCTTATAGCCACCAGACCACTACGGCTTAACTCGGTTCGAGGTTGGAAGGTGGCCAAACGACCGGTATAAAAGAAATTCATGAACAATGTGGCCAAAACATCATCTAAATGGTGACCTAAAGCAACCTTGTTGCATCCCAGGTCTAGAGCAGCATTGTTTAGAGCCCCTCGACGCATATGCGAACAAAGAGAACATGGATTACGTTCTTGCCTGACATCATAGATTATGGTGCCAATTTGAGTCTTAACCTCGGTCAGTTTCAGCCCCTTGGTTCGGCAAAAATCTGCTAACGGGATTGTATCCTCTTGCCATCCTAAGTCCACCCGGAGAGGAAACAGTTGTACATCCTGAAAGGACCTCTGACAGAGCCAGTCAAGGGTATGTAACAAAAACAAGCTGTCCTTTCCTCCGGAAACGGCCACAGCCACGCGATCGCCACGATCCAGCAGCCGATAACGGCGGATGGCCCGCTTTATTTTGTCAAGAAACCATTTCTTGTCACTAGGCTTCAACCTACGGTCTCCTTTCCAGTTACTGCTTACCCTCCAATTCCAACAACCAGCGCTTTAGGTCTTTGCCCCCGGCATAAGTGCCTAGAGAACCGTTTGCCGGTAACACCCGATGGCAGGGCACAAATACAGGTAGCGGATTAGCCCGCATAGCATTGCCCACTGCTCGCGCTGCTTGCGGGTATCCTGCCTTTGTTGCTA
>LSQX01407382.1_pt1 | contig 26587 bp, 18 predicted proteins | sample 654561 | NCBI WGS metagenome assembly LSQX01 (sample SAMN04489861, study PRJNA283612) | anaerobic digester metagenome | isolation source: 4 biogas reactors fed with cattle manure at either 37C or 55C with and... | place: Denmark: Kongens Lyngby | collected 2014 | reverse complement strand
GATCTATTCCATGGACGTGGTTCTGCCAGTCAAAGACAAAACTGAAGTCCGGCTTCGCTTGGTCGCCAAGCCCGAAAAACTCGCGGCGGATCTGCTTGCTCACATGGGCTTACGGCTCCCTACACGCCCCAAAACAATCCAAAATGTAGTGGAGACTTTCAGGGGGTGACGAGCAAAAACCCCTGTAAATCCCCACTTTTCATCTCGTAACTGTCGAACTTGGGCTAATGGGCGGGCTTTTTTACTAATGACGAGACACGGATGAACTCTGTGAAATCAAACCATTTGAATGATGTGCTAGCCGAACCCGGAGGAAAAACGGTTTTTCAAGAGGCGGACCTTCTGCCTCTGTCCGGTCTGCAGCATTTGCTCTATTGTCCGCGTAGGTTTGCATTGGTCCATATTGAGCAGATTTGGCAGGAAAATCGTTACACGGCGGAAGGAAGTTTACAGCATGAAAAGGTGCATGCCGCCGGCTGTGAAACTCGGGAGGGTATAAAAATCGTGCGCAATTTGGCATTGCGCTCAATCCAACTGGGGCTCGTCGGCAAAGCCGATGTTGTGGAATTCCATGGAACAGTGCCCTTTCCTGTTGAACATAAGCGCGGGCGTGACAAGACAAATAATTGTGATCGTGTTCAACTATGCGCTCAAGCACTTTGTTTGGAAGAAATGTTGGGAATTCCCATTCCTGAAGGCGCGATTTTTTATGGACAACCTAGACGAAGAACAAGTGTTTTGTTTGATACTGCACTCAGGGAAGAGACCATAATGGCCGCAGCCGGGATGCACGCTTTGTTCAAAGAGGGATACACGCCGTCGGCTCAATATGTGCGGGAAAAGTGCGACCCCTGTTCTTTGTTTCACCTCTGCAAACCGCGAGCCATCCGCAGCGTGGTTGCTTACTTGGAGACAGCCATTAGATGAAGCAAGTATTAAACACGCTGTATATCACCACACAGGGCAGCTATCTCCGAAAGGAGGGGGAGACCATTGTGGTGGAGGCGGAAAAGCAGATTCGTGCACGGCTGCCCATTCACAACATTGGCGGGTTAGTTTGTTTTGGAAACATATTATGCAGTCCGTTTTTGCTGGGGCATTGCGGTAAAAACGGGGTGGCTGTCAGTTTTCTTACGGAATATGGCAAGTTTCTTGCCCGGGTGGACGGTCCGCAGTCTGGAAATGTGCTGTTGCGCAGGGAACAATACCGCCGAGCGGATGACCCGGAAAAATCAGCAATTCTTTCCCGTATGTTTGTGTTTGGTAAACTCAACAACTGTCGCACCGTGTTGCAGCGGCATTTGCGGGATCATCCAGGTAAGCCGGGGAATGATGTTGTCGAGGCGCTGGCATCCCGCCTGCGGGGGTATTTGATGCGATTGCAGTCGCCGATGTCGCAGGAAGTAGTTCGCGGACTGGAGGGTGATGCGGCGCGCTCGTATTTTGGTGTGTTCCAAGTGCTGCTTAACGAGAAGACAGGTTTTGAGTTTCACGAACGAAACCGACGCCCGCCTCTGGATCCCATCAATGCACTACTGTCGTTTCTTTATACACTGCTTGCTCATGACTGTCGAGGAGCTTGTGAGGCTGTCGGGTTGGATCCGCAAGTGGGATTCCTCCATCGGGACCGCCCGGGACGCCCGGGTTTGGCGCTGGATTTAATGGAGGAATTCCGGCCCATGCTGGTGGACCGGCTCGTTTTTTCGTTGGTCAACCGCCAGCAAATCACCCTCAAAGATTTTGAAGTATCCGAAAGTGGGGCAGTGCTGCTCAAGGAAAAACCGCGCAAACGAGTTCTGCAGTCGTGGCAGGAGAGAAAGCAAGACACAATCACCCATCCCCTTCTTGGTGAAAAAATGACGATTGGCTTGTTGCCGCATACTCAAGCGTTACTATTGGCCCGTCACTTGCGGGGCGACACGGATTTGTATCCCCCTTTTCTTTGGAAATGAGTCATGATGGTATTGGTAAGTTACGATGTGTCCACCGTAGACAAAAGGGGGCAAACGAGATTGAGAAAAGTGGCCAAGACGTGCGAAGATTACGGTATCCGTGTGCAAAACTCCGTTTTTGAATGTGTTGTTGACCCCGCACGCTGGGTGGCTTTTAAGGCGCGTTTGGAAAAAATATACGATCCTGAGCAAGATAGCTTACGCTTCTATTTTCTGGGTTCAAATTGGTCAAGAAAAATTGAGCATGTTGGAAAAGTAAAGGGATTGGATGTCACCGAACCACTGATTTTTTGAACTGCGCGAACCTCTAGCACACAGGAGAATGCCAGGGGGTTCGCGAATTATCTAATCCGTTGGAATACAGAAAGATGCGGCGACGCATTAATTAATTGTTCTTTGACAATCAAATAAATGAAGAACTTCGCGCACACATATCATTTGTCTATTCCAAAGCAATGAGTTAGAAGTAAAGGGTCGCGTCCCGTACGGGGCGCGTGGATTGAAATACAAAATGGCTTTCGAGGCTGATTGGGAGCTATTGTCGCGTCCCGTACGGGGCGCGTGGATTGAAATGGCCATGGGACGCGCCTTGCCCTTTAGGTTCCACGTCGCGTCCCGTACGGGGCGCGTGGATTGAAATTTTACGCATGGCGCCGGGCATTCGTGAAAGCCGTGTCGCGTCCCGTACGGGGCGCGTGGATTGAAATAGGGCCATCGGCCAGCGCGTAGATGCCGTCCGCTGTCGCGTCCCGTACGGGGCGCGTGGATTGAAATCTGCGCCGCCGCAAGGCGCAGCTAGACAGGAATGGTCGCGTCCCGTACGGGGCGCGTGGATTGAAATAAGGACAAGATGATCTGGTATGCTGGGGAGTCTAGTCGCGTCCCGTACGGGGCGCGTGGATTGAAATGGGCAAGGTGAGATTGATGTTCGTGATGGATGTGTCGCGTCCCGTACGGGGCGCGTGGATTGAAATTTGGCAAGTGTTTCGGCTTACCTCCAAGGCCAGAGTCGCGTCCCGTACGGGGCGCGTGGATTGAAATAGCGCACCGGCAATGGCCTTGTCGGTGGGCCGGGTCGCGTCCCGTACGGGGCGCGTGGATTGAAATTTCGAACCAGTCGAGAAACTGACCGGCCACTTGGTCGCGTCCCGTACGGGGCGCGTGGATTGAAATATTTTCTTATCTCCTGTTTTTCTGAGTTCCGCTCGTCGCGTCCCGTACGGGGCGCGTGGATTGAAATTTCGCGAAAATCTTGCGGGTGGCCGGCAGCGCGGTCGCGTCCCGTACGGGGCGCGTGGATTGAAATCGGCCAACAGCACCCAGATCAGGTTGGCCAGGGCGGTCGCGTCCCGTACGGGGCGCGTGGATTGAAATTTCGCGAAAATCTTGCGGGTGGCCGGCAGCGCGGTCGCGTCCCGTACGGGGCGCGTGGATTGAAATTGTGGGACCAGGTTTGGGTGGGTATCCCCGACCAGTCGCGTCCCGTACGGGGCGCGTGGATTGAAATACCGCCGGCGCCACCAAGCTGGAGAAGACCGAGGTCGCGTCCCGTACGGGGCGCGTGGATTGAAATTGGAGCTTCGGCATTTCGTCATTCAATGTCAGCTGTCGCGTCCCGTACGGGGCGCGTGGATTGAAATTCGGCCACCCTGGGCACATTCTCGCGATATGCCGTCGCGTCCCGTACGGGGCGCGTGGATTGAAATACCTCGAAGCGCGGCGTTGCAAAATGGGTGTAGGTCGCGTCCCGTACGGGGCGCGTGGATTGAAATAGCGTCGTTGATGACTTCGAGGCCGTGGGGTTCTGTCGCGTCCCGTACGGGGCGCGTGGATTGAAATATGGTGGCCCCCGGCGATGAGTCCACCGCCGACGGTCGCGTCCCGTACGGGGCGCGTGGATTGAAATAGCCCTTTGGCGGGCTATACTCCATCAGCGGCTAGTCGCGTCCCGTACGGGGCGCGTGGATTGAAATGCCGCTGGCCGTGTCCGCCTCTCTTGCGGATGCCGTCGCGTCCCGTACGGGGCGCGTGGATTGAAATTCATCCTCCGCATTCACAATCGCCGCGCCGATCAGTCGCGTCCCGTACGGGGCGCGTGGATTGAAATACCCCTTCATTATCGCCGAAAAGCACCCCCGCCGGTCGCGTCCCGTACGGGGCGCGTGGATTGGCACCCCGCCGCCGTTGTTGGCGGCGGGGACATTGGGCGAAAGATTTTTCGCCCGTACGATGGGGCGGCGGGGGGGGGCGCGGCGGTGCCGCGCAGACGAGAGACTACAGACTTTAGACTGTAGACTTGGGCGGGGGCTGCCGGATTGAACGGGGTTCTGGAACCATTTTTTCTTCGCCGTGGCGGGGACACGGCGCGGACGATTTTTCGCCCGTACGATGGGGCGGGGAATGGCGAAAAATGGGGCCGAAATGGGCCAAAAATGGCAAAAATGCGCCGAAATGGGTCGAAATGGGCCAAAAATGGGTGTTTTTTCGAGTTTTTGGGCGTTGGGGGGGGAATGAAATGCCCGGCCTCATCGAGACCGGCTACAGAAAACCGGGAAAGGGCGGGGGAGGGGAATTTGGACGGATTTGGGGTGTAGAGCGGGCGGGAAGCTGGTATAGGTTGGGGAGTTGGCACGGGTCGGTCCCCGCGGGGGCCGGGAAAGGCGACGAAGATGAAGGTTCAAGAGCGGTTCGAGAAGATTAAGGCGTTTGTGCTGCGGGATGTCTGGAATTTGCCGGGGAGCGAGAAGGGCAGCATGAGCTTTCTGGCGCGGCTGGTGCGGGTGGGGCATCTGCTGTTCCGGGGGTATATTGACGACGATTTGACGATTCATGCGTCGTCGCTGACGTTTGTGACGCTGACGTCGCTGGTGCCGATTCTGGCGGTGGGTTTCGCGCTGATCCGGGGTTTGGGGATGGGGGAGGAGCAGCTGGCGCGGGCGGCGGAGATGGAATGGATCGGGCAGATGCCGGAGCAGTTCCAGGTGTTTGTGCAGCAGATTCTGGAGATTGTGAACACGACGAATTTTGCAGCGCTGGGGTGGATCGGGCTGGCATTTTTCGTGCTGACGGCGGTGCTGGTTTTGGCGAACGTGGAGAAGAGTTTCAACCGGGTGTGGGGGGTGGACAAGAACCGGAGCATTTTGCGGCAGATCACGAATTATACGAGTGTGCTGGTGCTGGTGCCGCTGCTGATCGGGGTGGCGGGGGGCTTGAAGGCGCGGCTGGCGTTTAGCGAGCAGTTTTTCGAGGTGGATGTGAACGCGTGGGTCCAGAACCTGATGTCGTTTGTGTTTATGTGGCTGGCGATCGGGTTTTTGTATATGTTTGTGCCGAATACGCGGGTGAGGGTGCGTCCGGCGCTGGTGAGCAGCTTGTTGACGACGGGGGTGCTGCTGGGGTGGATCCGGATTTTTGCGGTGATGCAGACGGGGGTGGCGCGGTACAACATGATCTATGGGGCGTTCGCGGCGGTGCCGGTGTTTCTGTTCTGGATGTATGTGACCTGGGTGATTTTGCTGCTGGGGGCGGAGTTTACGTTCGCGCTGCAGAACTCGGACACGTTCCAGCTCGAGGCGTCGGCGGATCAGGCGAGCACGCGGTCGCGGATTCTGATCGCGCTGATGGTGCTGCGGCGGGCGGGGCAGGTGATGGAGGATGGCCGGGGGGTGTTTGACCTGGCGGAGTTCGCGCGGCAGAACAAGGCGCCGATCCGGCTGATTAACGCGGTGGTGGGGGGGCTGATGCGGCGGGGGTATCTGGCGCAGGTGGCCAGCCGTGACGCAGGCTATGTGCTGATGCGCGCGCCGGACGTGATCCGGATCCGGCAACTGGTGCGCGAGCTGGTGAGCGAGAGCGGCGGGTTTAGCGAGGTGGACGAGCACATCCAGTTGGACGCGGCGCTCAAGGGGATCATGGGGCAGATTGATTCGGGCCTGGCCGGGGAGCTGGGCGAACTGACGCTGGCGGAGATGGTGAGCCGTTCCGCCCCTGGCCCGGCGGGAGCCCCCGCGGGCTGACGGCCCGGTTGCGGACATGGCGCTGAATCTTACCCAATATCTCAACCCGGCCCAGTTGCGCGCGGCCACCGCGCCGGACGGGGCCGTGCTGGTGATTGCGGCGGCGGGGACGGGCAAGACGCGGACGCTGACGCACCGGGTGGCCTGGCTGGTGCGCGAGCGGCAGATCGAACCGCGGAACATCCTGCTGCTGACGTTTACGAACCGGGCGGCGAACGAGATGCTCGAGCGGGCGAGCCAGTTGATCGGGCGGGACGCGGCGCGGCCCTGGGGGGGGACGTTCCACCATACCGCGAACCGGATGCTCCGGCGGCACGCGGGCCTGCTGGGGTACGGGCCGGATTATACGATTCTGGACGAGGATGACTCGGAGAAGCTGCTGAAGGTGTGCACGGCGGAGCTGGGGCTGACGGACAAGCTCTTTCCCAAGCCGTCGGTGTTGTCGTCGCTGTTCGGTCTGGCGGCCAGCCGGCGGCAGGTTCTGATGGATACGGTGTCGGCGGATTTCCGCCAGCACGCGCCGCGGCTGGAGGGGGTGCTGCGGGTGCATGAGCGCTATCAGGCGCGCAAGCGCCAGTTGAACGCGATGGATTTTGACGATCTGCTGGTCAACGGGCTGCGCCTGCTGGAGGAGCACGCCGAGGTGGCGGACGCCTATAGCGAGCGGATGCGGCATGTGCTGGTGGACGAGTATCAGGACACGAACGCGCTGCAGTGCGATTTTGTGGACCGGCTGACGGCGCGCCACGGCAATCTGCTGGCGGTGGGCGACGACTTCCAGAGCATCTATTCGTGGCGGGGGGCGGAGGTGCGCAACATTTTGTCGTTCGAGCAGCGGCATCCGGGGGCGCTGGTGGTGAAGCTCGAGGAGAACTATCGGAGCCGGCCGGAGATTCTCGAGGTGGCCAACCAGGTGATCGCGGGCAACCCGGAGCAGTATCAGAAGGTGCTGCGGGCGACGCGCCCGGCGGAGGTCAAGCCGGTGAAGGTCGAACTGCCCAACGGCAACAGCCAGGCGAGCTATATCATTGACAAGGTGCGCCACCTGCTGGCGCACGGAGTGGCCAAACCGCGGGAGATCGCGGTGCTGTACCGGTCGCATTTCCAGGCGCTCGAGCTGCAACTGGAGCTGGCGCGGGCGTCGCTGCCCTACGAGCTGATGAGCGGGGTGCGCTTTTTCGAGCAGGCGCACATCAAGGATGTCTGCGCGCTGGCGCGGCTGGTGGTGAACGCGGCGGACCGGCTGGCGTTCGGCCGGCTGGTCGAGCTGCTGCCCAAGGTGGGGCCGAAGCGGGCGGAGAACGTCTGGCTGGCGCTGGGCGAGCGGTTCAATTTGCGCGACGCGGAAAGCCGCCAACTGGTGCTCGACAAGCTGCCCGCGCCAGCCCGCGCGCCGTGGGCGCGGATCATGGCCGGGCTGTTTCCGGAGGAGGACGAGCGCGAGAACCTGCTCGAGCGGCCGGACGAGGTGGTGTTCCGGTTTGTGGAGGCGTTCTACAAGGAGCACGCCGAGCTGACCTATGACAACGCGGCCAACCGGCTGGAGGACATCGAGGAGCTGATCCGGTTTTCGGCGCGCTACGCGTCGACGGCGGAGTTTCTGGCGGAGATGGCGCTGCTGACGAATCTGGACACGAACCAGATGAGCCGGGCGGGGGAGCGGGCCGAGCAGATCCGGCTGTCCACGGTGCACCAGGCCAAGGGGCTCGAGTGGAAGGCGGTTTTCGTGCTGTGGCTGAACGAGGGCATGTTCCCGGCGGCCCGCACGCTGAGCGAGAGCGAGGACGACTCCGAGGAGCGCCGCCTGTTTTATGTGGCGGTGACCCGGGCCAAGGATTATCTGTGGCTGTGCGTGCCGCGCGGCCGACGGGCGCGGGACGGCAACTATCAGTTTTTGTCGCCGTCGCGTTTCATGGATGAAATTGACGGGGATTTGTTGCAACACGAGCATATCCGCTCGCCCTCGGGGTGGGGGCCGCGCGGGATGCGCTGGTGAGGGCGGGAGCCGGAAAGGCGCGAGCATGAAGCGTTGGGCGGGTATGATGGTGGTGGGTTTGGCGACTCTGGCTTCGGCCGCGGAGAGGGCGTCGCCGATTCTCGAGTGGGGCGGCATTCTGGCGAAGGGGCGCACGCAGGGCCTGCGGCTGCAGGCGGGGCTGGTGACGGAGTTCAAGGGCGGGGTGACGGAGACCACCCGGCGGCTCTATGAGGTGACCGGCGCGGTGGAAAGCCAGGCGCGGGCCCAGAGCTATGACATCAGCGATTTCGATTTGAAGGGGCCGTTCGGCGCGGCAGGGCTGGCGGTGGACATGCACTGGAAGTTTGTCAGACTGCGCCTGGACACGATGTTTCTGGCGCCCTCGGTGCGCACGACCGCCCGGCGGGACTATTATCTGGGGGTGCACGACAACATTGCTTATCAGGGGCGGCACTATGACCACATGATGATTCCGGACGGCACGGAGTTTTCGGCGGAGGTGATCGGGAACGTGTCGGAGGTGGTGCTCTCGCTGGTGCCGGTGGGGCTGCGGATCGGCGACTCGGTGGTGGTGAATCCGTCGCTGGACGCGGGGCTGCTGCTGTTTGGCGGCCAGTATGAGATTGACGCGGGGCCGGTGACGGGGCTGACGCGTTATCAGAACCCGCCGGAGGATTTCGTGGTGGGCGGCAAGGCGAGCGGGCTGGTGGGGATGGGCGCGCCGGAGTGGGGGCCGAGCCTGGCGGTGCGCGTGGAGCAGCCCAACGGTGTGGCGTGGGATGTGAGCGTGAGCTATCTCTTTTTGCACTACCGGGGGAGCACGTCGCTGTTTACGACCTCGAGCCACCGGGAGAAGGACCTGGATTTCAAGCACCGGAACGTGCGGGTGCGGGGGCAGGTGGAGATTCCGTGGCGGGAGATGGCGTGGGTGGTGGGGGTGCAGGCGCAGATGGTGGACAGCAAGGGGGCGATTGAGTCGTCGGCGCGGACGGATGAGGAGGTGCTGGCGCGGCGGGAGAGGTTTGACAAGGAGTTTAAGTTTGGGGTGGAGAGTATCTACCTCTCGGTGGGGTTGTTGTTCTGAGTTGTTGTGCGGTGTGCGGGGGGTGGATGGGTGGTGCGGGGCGGGCGGGGGGTGGATGGGGGAGAAGAGGGGCGGTTTGTTTGGGTGATTGGCGGTGCGGAAACCAACCGCGGTTCTTTCTGTTCTGCCGCTTGGAGAACGACCCTCGCGTACTAAAGTACTGCGAGGGATCGCCCGCCAAGCGGCATCTCCAGAAACTCCCGCGGTTATTTCCGCGTGAAAACCCCGCCAATCCCCCAAACAAACCGCCCGCTGCCATCCCGCAGGCGCGGGACGGACGGCAATCGGCGATTGGGCCTGGTTATGCTGGGGCTATATGCGGCGGCGGGGCGCCTTATTTTGCCGGGGGAGCTCCTCGTTTTTCAAAATCCTTTGCCGCGCTACCATCCCGCAGGGGCGGGACGCACAGCGAGCCATCATGGTCTCTCAACAGAGCGGGAGGGGGACAGGGGATGACGCGGTGCCGCTTTGCGGCGGGTGACAGGTGGCCGGTGACAGGTGGCAGGTGAAAGGCGCTGATGCCGTTTTTGGGGGGACGAGGGGGGGATGAACAATTTCCATGGTGTGGAAAATAGTTTTCCACGGCGTGGAAAAGGGAAGTAAGGAGTTGGTTAGATCCAGTTGTTGAGGCGGTAGTAGGCGAGGGCGGCGGCTTCGCGGAGGGAGTCGAGGGTGTAGTAGAGGTTGTTCCAAAGGTTGTAGCGCAGGATCATGTTGTGGCCGACTTCGGGGAGTCGTTGGGCGGGGGCGGGCGCGGGGGGGGAATCGGCGGAGAGTTTTTTGAGTTCGGCGGCGCGCCAGGGGAGGGGGTCTTCGATGGAGAGGGCGAAGGCGGGGAGTCCGGCGAGATCGTTGACGCCGGTTTTGCGCAGGGCGGCGGCGGTGCGGCGAATGTGCTCGGGGCAACTGATGATGAGGACGGTGGCATGGGGGGCCTGGTTGCCGAGATGGGCGGCGAGGCGCAGGGCCTGCTCGCGGGTGTTGCGTCCCTGGGGCAGGACGCTCATGCGGTTGGTGGGCACGCCGCGCAGGGCGAGTTCGTCGAGATAGACGCGCGAGGCGGCGGACTCGTCGGCGCCGAGGGGCATGGCGACGAGGAGTTGGGCGCCGGGATGGAGGGCGGCGGCTTCGGCGCCGTAGTGGGTGCGCATGAGTCCGGACTTGCCGGGGATGCCGCTGCCGCCCATGACGAGGATGTGCGTGGGCTCGCGCACGGAGGGGGCGGGGCATTGGCTGAGCCATTTGTAGGCGCGCCAGGGGAGGGGGCTGAATTGAAGGAGGAGCGCGATGAGGGCGAGGACGCCGGCAGTTTGCAGGGTCAGGCGCACGGTGCGCAGCAGAATGTGCAAAGCGCGTTTCATGGGGACAGGCTAGCGCAGGCGCCGACTTGGCGGAAGCATTTTCGGGCCGTTAGCCTGAAGAATTCACCAACATGAATGAAAATATGGCAATTTATTGCTGAGCAACATGATATGATATTTTATGGTTGTTTAACAGTTTTCATCCATGTTGTCCTTCGGTGCGACGATTCCGACCCGTCTGCCGTGTTATCCGGGGCTCGCAGTATGCCAATACAGCTTCGCCCCGCCTGCCTTGCATCCGGGCCGGACTTGTCGCATGAATTATCCAGGTTGGCGGGGGGCAAAAAGAAAATGTAAAAAAAAGAAAAAATAGGGGTTGACATGTTGGGGGGCGGCGCGTAGGATGCGCGACACTTAATCGAGGTGGGTGGCGAGAGCCTCTCACGACGAGCGAGTTTGGGCCTGCATAAAAAAGTGTTTTGCGCTCTTGACATCTTCGAGGTGTCGGACTAGATTCACGGCAGGATCAATTAAGCGAGTGGAGCGAGTCTCCGCCGCTGCGCGGTTCCGGGGTTCCTTGAACGTGAGGGATGGGAAGGACGGTTGCGCGCTGGTGCTCTTTGAAAGTGGAATAGACATTCATGTGCACTACTTCGAAACAGAAGTGGTGTGGTAAGTACAAACAGCTTGTGCTGAGTAAACATCAATTCTTGAGTCTGCCAATTTGATTGGCGGATCGAGAAGGATCGAAATATCGGATTCGCGGGCAACCGCGGATTTGAACCATTATATATATGGAGAGTTTGATCCTGGCTCAGAACGAACGCTGGCGGCGTGGATTAGGCATGCAAGTCGAACGAGAATCTGATGGTTCAAGTTTTCGGACAAGAATCATTGGAGGACAGTGGCGGAAGGGTGAGTACAACATGGGTAATCTATCTTCAAGTTGGGTATAGCTTCCCGAAAGGGGAGATAATCCCCGATGTGGTGATCCGGCGCATGCCGGAGACTCTAAAGGTGGGGACCGCAAGGCCTGCCGCTTGAAGCCGAGCCCGTGCACTATCAGCTTGTTGGTGGGGTAATGGCCCACCAAGGCAATGACGGTTAGCTGGTCTGAGAGGATGGTCAGCCACACTGGGACTGAGACACTGCCCAGACTCCTACGGGAGGCTGCAGTCGAGAATCATTCGCAATGGGCGAAAGCCTGACGATGCGACGCCGCGTGGAGGATGACGGCCTTCGGGTTGTAAACTCCTGTCGTGTGGGATAAAGGGCCTGGGGGCGAACACCCCCCGGGGATGATAGTACCACAAGAGGAAGAGACGGCTAACTCTGTGCCAGCAGCCGCGGTAATACAGAGGTCTCGAGCGTTGTTCGGATTTACTGGGCGTAAAGGGAGCGTAGGTGGCTTGGTGTGTCGAATGTGAAAGCCCACGACTCAACCGTGGAATGGCATTCGAAACTGCCAGACTTGAGTACTGGAGAGGAGAGCGGAATTCTTGGTGTAGCGGTGAAATGCGTAGATATCAAGAGGAACACCGGTGGCGAAGGCGGCTCTCTGGACAGATACTGACGCTGAGGCTCTAAAGTTAGGGGAGCAAACAGGATTAGATACCCTGGTAGTCCTAACCGTAAACGGTGTACACTTGGTGTGCGAGGAATTGTCCCTTTGCGCGCCGGAGCTAACGCGTTAAGTGTACCGCCTGGGGAGTACGGTCGCAAGACTAAAACTCAAAGGAATTGACGGGGACCCGCACAAGCGGTGGAGCATGTGGCTTAATTCGATGCAACGCGAAGAACCTTACCTGGGCTTGACATGCAAGTAGTAGGAACCTGAAAGGGGGACGATCCGTAGCAATATGGAAGCTTGCACAGGTGCTGCATGGCTGTCGTCAGCTCGTGCCGTGAGGTGTTGGGTTAAGTCCCGCAACGAGCGCAACCCCTGTGGTTAGTTGCCCTTATTCAGTTAGGCACTCTAGCCAGACTGCCTGTGATAAGCAGGAGGAAGGTGGGGATGACGTCAAGTCAGTATGGTCCTTATGTCCAGGGCTGCACACGTGCTACAATGATCGGTACAGAAGGACGCAATCCCGCGAGGAGGAGCCAATCCCCAAAGCCGGTCCCAGTTCGGATTGGAGTCTGCAACCCGACTCCATGAAGCCGGAATCGCTAGTAATGGCGTATCAGCTACGACGCCGTGAATACGTTCCCGGGTCTTGTACACACCGCCCGTCACATCATGGAAGCCGATGGTACCCGAAGTCGTTCCTCGTGGACGCCCAAGGTACGATTGGTGACTGGGATGAAGTCGTAACAAGGTAGCCGTTGGGGAACCAGCGGCTGGATCACCTCCTTTCTAAGGAGAATCCCCGAGGGGAGGCTTGCCTTCCGTCTCGGCGGATATGGACAATCATCCGTCCGCGAGGGTGGATGGGCTCCGGCTTGACCGGGGCCGCCAAACGACAGTGCAGGCTGAGTAGTTGCCGCACCGCTTCTGCTTCGATGGCAGAGCCATGAATGTTCGAGAGAGTCGCCGGCGTCACTCGCGAATTGAGCGGTGTCTGCCACCACGGGGCAACCCAGGGGGCATAGCTCAGTTGGTAGAGCGCCAGCTTTGCAAGCTGGAAGTCACGGGTTCGAACCCCGTTGCCTCCACCACCAGCGCCACGGGCGTGTAGCTCAGTTGGTTAGAGCGCGTCCCTGATAAGGACGAGGTCACTGGTTCGACTCCAGTCACGCCCACCAACCCTCTCGAAAGTTCCACCATTTTCCGCCCTTGAGGGCGGTCTGTTCTTTGAAAACTGCATAGGATACATTTAATGAAAATAAGATTACAATGAAGGGTAGTGATACTCTTCACCGTAGATCGTATGTCAAGAATCAGAAAATTACTCATGAAGGACCAATTTTGAGAGATTTTGGTCAAGCTCAAGAAGGGCGCATGACGGATGCCTTGGCATCAGCAGGCGAAGAAGGACGTGATAAGCTGCGATAAGCTTCGGGGAGCGGCAAATACGCTTTGATCCGGAGATGTCCGAATGGGAAAACCCAGCGGGGGTAATGCCCCGTTGACGGAGTCTGAATAAAATAGGGCTTCGTCGCCAACCCCGGGAAGTGAAACATCTCAGTACCGGGAGGAAAAGAAAACAACAGTGATTCCCTCAGTAGTGGCGAACGAAAGGGGAACAGCCCAAACCATCCGGCTTGCCGGGTGGGGTAGCGGGATCCCGACGTGGGACTTGGGCGGATAGGAGAAGCTCGTGGAAAAGAGCTCCATAGAGGGTGACAGGCCCGTATCCGAAATCCAAACAAGCCCTAGGGACCTCCCAAGTAGCACGGGACACGTGTAACCCCGTGTGAATCCGGCGCGGCCACGCGCTAAGGCTAAATACTGCTGATGACCGATAGTGAACTAGTACCGCGAGGGAAAGGTGAAAAGAACCCCTGTTAGGGGAGTGAAATAGTACCTGAAATCATGTGCCTACAAGCTATGGTAGCCTGCCGCAAGGCGGGTGGCCGTTTGCCTTTTGCATAATGAGTCCGTGAGTTATGGTTGGCAGCGAGGTTAATGGGCGGTGGCCCAGGAGCCGAAGCGAAAGCGAGTGCGAAATGCGCGTTGAGTTGCCAGTCATAGACCCGAAGCCGGGTGAGCTACCCATGGGCAGGTTGAAGTCTCTGTAACAGGAGATGGAGGACCGAACCAATGTAGGCTGAAAACTACTTGGATGACCTGTGGGTTGGAGTGAAAGGCTTATCAAACCCGGTGATAGCTGGTTCTCCTCGAAATAACTTTAGGGTTAGCCTGCGCGAATGCAAGCTGCGGGGGTAGAGCACTGAATGGACTAGGGGCCTTACCGGGTTGCCGAAGCCAATCAAACTCCGAATACCGCAGCCGTCACGTGTGGAGTTAGACTGTGGGGGATAAGCCTCATAGTCGAAATGGAAACAGCCTAGACCGCCAGTTAAGGCCCCTAAATCCGGTTAAGTGACTAAGGATGTGAGATTGCTAAAACAGCTAGGATGTTGGCTTAGAGGCAGCCACCATTTAAACAGTGCGTAACAGCTGACTAGTCGAGTGATCCTGCGCCGAAAAGGATCGGGACTAAACCGGATGCCGAAGCTGCGGATTTCGTGAAGCCTGCGGGTTTTGCGGAGTGGTAGAGGAGCGTTGTATCGGCCTTGAAGCGTTCGGGTGACCGGGCGTGGAGCTTATACAAGTGATTATGCGGACATGAGTAACGAAAAGCCGGGTGAGAATCCCGGCCGCCGTAATCCCAAGATTTCCTGAGGAAGGTTCGTCCGCCCAGGGTTAGTCGGCCCCTAAGTCCAGGCCATGTAGGCGTAGGCGATGGGAAGCAGGTTTAATATTCCTGCACCGCCGGTTGGCGATAAAGACGTGATGGAGTACTCGGAAAGTTAGATCAGCCGTCGATTGGAAGTGACGGTTTAAGCCCGTAGGGGTGCTGCCAGGCAAATCCGGCAGTGCAACCTGAAAGGTGATGAGACGCGGAGGCCTTGGCCGAAGTGGATTGATTGATACTCTGCCGACAAGAAAAGCTTCTAGCGAGTCAACAGGCGACCGTATCGGAAACCGACACAGGTGGGAAGGTAGAATATACTAAGGCGCGCGAGAGAAATCTCCTTAAGGAACTCGGCAATCTAGCCCCGTAACTTAGGAAGAAGGGGTCCTTTAGACCGTTCGTGTAACAGCAAAGCGGACTGAAGGCGCAGTGAAAAGGCCCAGGCGACTGTTTATCAAAAACATAGCACTATGCTAACTCGAAAGAGGATGTATATGGTGTGACACGTGACCAATGCTGTAAGGTTAAGGCAAGGGGTTAGCCGCAAGGCGAAGCTCTGAACCGAAGCCCCAGTGAATGTCGGCCGTAACTATAACGGTCCTAAGGTAGCGAAATTCCTTGTCGGGTAAGTTCCGACCTGCACGAATCGTGTAACGATCTGGGCGCTGTCTCAAGGAGAATCTCGGTGAAGTTGTAATTCCGGTGAAAATGCCGGATACCCGCAGTAGGACGGAGAGACCCCGTGAACCTTTACTGTAATCTGACATTGTGTTTTGGTTGATTATATGTAGCATAGCTGGGAGGCTTTGAAGCGATCTCGTCAGGGATCGTGGAGCCATCGGTGAAATACCAGTTTTGGTCAACCGGAATTCTAACCGCAGGCCGTGAAGCCGGTCGCGGGACCGTGTCAGGGGGTCAGTTTGACTGGGGCGGTTTCCTCCCAAAAAGTAACGGAGGAGTTCTAAGGTCACCTCAGCATGGTCGGCAATCATGCGTAGAGCATATAGGTAGAAGGTGGCTTAACTGCGAGACCTACAAGTCGAGCAGGTGCGAAAGCAGGACTAAGTGATCCGGCGGTTGCTAGTGGTAGCGCCGTCGCTCAACGGACAAAAGGTACTCCGGGGATAACAGGCTTATCGCCGCCAAGAGTCCATATCGACGCGGCGGTTTGGCACCTCGATGTCGGCTCATCACATCCTGGGGCTGAAGAAGGTCCCAAGGGTTTGGCTGTTCGCCAATTAAAGTGGTACGCGAGCTGGGTTCAAAACGTCGTGAGACAGTTTGGTCCATATCCACTGTGGGCACAGGAGATTTGAGGAGAACATTCCTTAGTACGAGAGGACCGGGAATGACGCACCTCTGGTGTTTCGGTTGTCGCGCCAGCGGCATCGCCGAGTAGCTACGTGCGGAATGAATAAGCTCTGAAAGCATCTAAGAGCCAAGTCGACTCCAAGATAAGATCTCCCTTCCAGGTTCGCCTGGACAGTAGGCAGGTTGAAGACTACGACCTTGATAGGGCGGAAGTGTACGCACAGCGATGTGTTTAGCTGACCGCTACTAATCAGCCGTGAGGCTTGACCATTTATTTCGTTCGCGGCCCGTCCCGCTTTTGCGGGACGGTGCCGACGAACCCTTGAATGAGTTAATCATCTGAATTCGATGTATCCTATGCACCCTTTTTTCCTGGTGGCCATAGCGCGAGGGTAAAACCTGTTTCCATTCCGAACACAGAAGTCAAGACTCGCTGCGGCGATGGTACTGTCTCAGTCGGAGGCGGGAGAGTAGCACGTCGCCAGGATTTTTCTCAGGCCGGTTCGCTGACGCGGGCCGGCCTATTTTTTTTGGGGGGGGAGGGTGGGCGCGCCGGGCCTGTGGTTTCGGTGCGGGTTCGACGATGGCATCTGGGGAGCGGGCCAAAAAAAGCGGCAGGCCCGATGGCCCGCCGCGGGGGATGTGCTCGATGCAGGGGATTATGCACCGAGCTGCCAGCGGATAAAGCGCCGGATGGTGAAGGTGTCCTCGACGGCCTTGCCGGTTTCTTCGAGCAGGGCGGTCACGGACTTGCCCTGATCCTTCACGAAGGGCTGCTCGACCAGGCAGATCTGCTCGAAGTATTTCTCCAGCTTGCCGGTCACGATCTTGTCAATGATGTTGGCGGGCTTGCCTTCGACCTGCTTGGCATAGATTTCCTTTTCGGCCTCGATGGCGTCGGCGGGCACCTGGTCACGGGAGATGCAGGCGGGGTTGACCGCGGTGATGTGCAGGGCCAGGTCCGCCAGCATTTCCTGAACGGAGGCATTCTGCAGGGAGTCGGCCTTGGTGAAGCCCACTTCCAGCATGACGCCGAGCTTGCCGCCGAGATGCACGTAGCCAGCGATGGCGCCGATGCCCTCGACGCGATAGGTCAGGTTGCGGCGAGCGACGATGTTCTCGCCAATTTCGGCGATCTTGGCTTCCAGCTTGGCCTTGGCGGTCTCGGCCAGAGTGTTGTCGGTCAGACCGACGGCATCTTCGAGAAGCTCGTTGACGAAGGCCTGGAAGTTTTCGTTCTTGGCCACGAAGTCGGTTTCGCAATTGACCTCGATTATGGTTCCGGTCTGGGCGTCGCCGGCAATCTTGGCGGCGACGATGCCCTGATTGGCCACGCGGGCGGCTTTTTTGGCGGCGATGGCCATGCCGGCTTCGCGCAGGATGCGGATGGCGGCGGCTTTGTCGCCGTTGGTTTCGACGAGGGCGCGCTTGCATTCCATCATGCCGACGCCGGTTTCCTCGCGCAATTCTTTGACTAATGCTGCAGAAATAGTTGCCATGGGGCTGTTCCTTTCCTGGTTGGGGTGAGGGGTTGGGGGGAAGGGTGGCGGTCGCGCCACCCGTCCGGATTATTCAGTTTGGGGCTCGTCGGTGGCCTCGGCCGCTTCTTCAGCGGCCGGGGCGGCCTCGCCTGCGGGCTCGGCTTCGGTGGCTGGCTCTTCGGCGACCGGGGCGGCCTCGCTTGCGGGCTCGGCTTCGGTGGCCGGGGCTTCCTCGCCTGCGGGCTCGGCTTCGGCGGCCGGCTCTTCGGCGACCGGGGCGGCCTCGACTTCGGGAGCCGGCTCTTCGGCTGCCGAGGCTTCCTCGCCTGCGGTCTCGCTCGCGGGCTCGGCTTCGGCGGCTGCTTCTTCAGCGGCCGGGGCTTCCTCGCCTGCGGGCTCGACTTCGGCTACCGTCTCTTCGGCGGCGGGTTCGGCTTCTTCGGCTTCAGTCTCCACGACCTCGGGGGCGACTGCGGCCTTGGCTTTGGCTTCCGCCTTGGCCTTGGCGGCGGCTTCCTTTTCAGCTTTGGCCTTGGCGTCGCGCTCCTGTTTCAGGCGGGCCTGTTCGGCGGCGCGTTCGGCGCGCTGCTTTTCGAGGGCTTCGCGTTCGGCTTTGGCCTTGGCGGCGGCTTCGGCTTCCTCGGCGGCGCGCCGGCGGGCTTCGGCCGCGGCGACCTTCGAGTATTCGGCCTGGGCCTGCTTGAGGGTGATGCCGATCAGCTCGGCGATAAGCTTGATGCCGCGGACGGCGTCATCGTTGGCGGGGATGGGGTAGTCCACGGGATCGGGGTCCACGTTGGCATCCACCAGGGCCACCACGGGGATGTTGAGGCGGTTGGCCTCGGCCACGGCAATGGCTTCCTTGTTGATGTCCACGACGAACAGGGCGCCGGGATTGCCGGTCATGTCCGCGATGCCGCTGAGGTTGTACTGGAGCTTGTTCAGTTCGTGGCGGAGCTTGGTCACTTCCTTCTTTGGCAGACTGTTGATGCTGCCGTCCTTTTCCATCTGCTCGATCTCGCGCATGCGGGTGATGGTTTGGCGGATCGTGGCATAGTTGGTCAGCGTTCCGCCAAGCCAACGGTGCACGACATAGGGCTGTTTGTGTTCATCGGCCACCTGGCGCAGCGCCTCCTGGGCCTGCTTTTTGGTGCCGACAAACAGAACCTGGCGCCCGCGGGCCACGGTGTCATAAAGAAACTGGCGGGCCTGCTGCAGCCCCTGCAGGGTCTGTTGCAGGTCAATGATGTAGATGCCGCTGCGCCGTCCGAACAGATACTTGCGCATCTTGGGATTCCAGCGTTTGGTGCGGTGCCCGAAGTGCAGTCCGGCTTCGAGCAGGTCTTGGATGGTGACGTCTTCGCGGACGTCCGGGGTCGTTGTGTTGACCATGGTGTCTTCCTCTCTTGATGTCCTGGACCGGTCTTTCAGCGCCGGTCAATCCGCTTTTGTCCGGGGCGGAGGGCCGCCGCGGAAGTTCGCTTCGGGTTTTGCACTCGCAAAACTTGGGGGGCACTCTAGGGCATCGCCCGGCGGATTGCAAGCGGCAAAAAAGCTTTTTGGAAAACTGCGCTTGTGATTTGGGCTGTGATTTGGGTTGCGTTGAGCGCGGCGGGAAGGGTATCGTCTTGCGCATTGTTTGGAATCTAGGGAGTAGCATTATGACGAAAACACTACAGTGCGTGTTGGCAGGCATGCTGGCCATTTGTTTCGCGGGCGTGGCGCTGGGCGAAAGCGATGATTTGTTTGACCGGGCGCCGTTTTATGGCTCGCTGGGCTTGAGCTGGATGCAGCTTGAGGGCGACGTCGAGGCGAAGTCGGGCCTGGGCCTGGTGGGCAAGCTGGGCTACAGCTACAATGCCTGGTGGGCGTTCGAAGGCGGGTTGTATTACTGGCCTTCGCTGAGCAAGCGCACGCTCGAAGATCCCAGCAAGGAATTGAGCGGCAGCGCCTCGGCGGTGCGCCTGAGCCTGGACGCGCTGCTGCATTTGCGCAACCAGGAGAACCGGCGCATTGATCCATTCCTGAAGGCGGGGCCGGCGGTCACCTTCTTCGACAAGAGCATGGAGAACGGCCGGACGCAGCTCGGCGCCTTCGCGGGCGGCGGCTTGTTTTATCACTTCAACGATTCCTGGGCGCTGCGGCTGGACGGCTCGATCGGCGTTCAGGGCAAGAACACCGAGTTTGTCGGGCTGGTTGAGGCGGGCGTGTGCTACCGCTTTGGCGCCACCAAATATGTGGCCCCGGAATTCATCGTGGACGTGGGCGAGGGCGAACTCGACAGCGATGGCGACGGCCTGAGCGACCGCGACGAGGTGAACAAATATGGCACCGATCCCTACAACCCGGACACCGATGGCGACGGCCTGAGCGACGGCGACGAAGTGCTCAAGTATGGGACCGACCCGCTGAATCCGGACACGGACTTTGACGGGTTGTCCGACGGCGCCGAGATTCTGGTTTACGGCACCGATCCGCTGAATCCGGACACCGATGGCGGCGGGGTCAGCGACGGCCACGAAGTGCTCGAAGACGGCACCGATCCGCTGGATCCCGCCGACGACCTGCAGAAGTACACGCTGCTGATCGAGTTCGACTATGACAAGTCGTTCATCCGCCCGCAGTACTTCGCCGACATCGAGCCGGTGGTGAAGGTGCTGCAACGCGATCCCAAGGCGACCGTGCGGGTGGAAGGCCATGCCGACAAGCGCGCGCGCAGCGTGCGTTCCTACAATCAGAAGCTGAGCGAGCGCCGCGCGCGGGCGGTGGCCGATTATCTGATCGAGAAGAGCGGCATTGCCGCCGACCAGGTGACCGTGGCGGGCTATGGCTTCGACCGCCCGGTGGCGCCGAACGACACCGAAGACAACATGCAGCGCAACCGCCGCACCGACATCTACATCAAGAAGGGCAGCGAATAGCGGGTCCCCATGCAGGCACCTGCGGCTGAATTGCCCTCCAGCGTGACGCAAGTCGGGCTGGAGGGCAAATCTTTGTACATCGTGGGCGCGGCCCATGTGTCGGCGCACAGCGTCCAAGATGTGCGCGACACGGTGGCGGCCGTCCAACCCGACACCATCGCCATCGAGCTGTGCGAGCCGCGCTATCAGGGCATGATCAAAAAATCAGCCTGGCGCGAGACGAACCTGTTCCGGGTGATTCGCGAAGGCAAGGCCACCTTCCTGCTGGCGCAGGTGCTGCTGCAGTCGTTTTACCGCCGCCTGGGCAAGCAGCTCGAAGTCGAGCCCGGCGCCGAAATGATGGCGGGAATCGCTTGCGCGGAAGAGATCGGCGCGCGTCTCGAACTGATTGACCGGCGCATTGACATCACTCTGAAGCGGATCTGGCGGGACCTGAATCTCTGGCGGCGCATGAAGCTCTTCATGGGTCTGGCGGGCGCGCTGTTCACCTCTGATGAAATCAGCGCGGAGGATGTCGAGGCGCTCAAGCAGCAGGATCAGCTCGAAGCCATGATGGGAGAAATGGGCAAGGCCTTCCCGGAAATTCGCAACCGCCTGATTGATGAGCGCGATGTATATCTCGCGCAAAAGCTGCGGCAGACTCCGGGGGAGCGGATCGTGGCCGTGGTGGGCGCCGGCCATGTGCCGGGCATGGTGGCGGCCATGCGGGAGGAGCAGTCGCTGGACGAACTCGAGAGTCTGCCGCCGCCGTCGCGATGGTCGCGGGTCTGGCCCTGGCTGATCCCGGCGCTGGTGGTGGCGCTGATCGTCTGGGGATTCATGCAGGGGGGCGTCGAGCGCGGCTTGGATTCGATTTTGATTTGGGTGCTGGTGAATGGTATTCTGGCGGCATTGGGGGCGGCGCTGGCGTTGGCGCATCCTTTGGCCATCCTGAGCGCGTTTGTGGCCGCGCCCATCACGAGTTTGAATCCGACGATCGCGGCGGGGTGGGTGGCGGGCCTGGTGCAGGCCTGGGCGCGGCCGCCATCGGTGGGGGATTTCGAGGCGTTGCCCGAAGCCATGGAGAGTTTTCGGGCGCTATTCAAGAATCCAGTGGTGAGGATTTTGCTGGTGGTGGCGTTGGCCAATGTGGGCAGCAGCCTCGGGACATTTGTCGCGATTCCCTGGATTGCGGCGAGGTAGGTGACGCTGAACATCGCTGGTCGTCACAGTTGGCCGCGCAGGGGGATCATGGAATAACCACTCTCGACGGCCCCATTGTGGCCGGCGCAAAGAGGGAAAACCGCCAAATCTTCGATAAATTGACCAATTTTGCTCACATTTTGCGCTGAACTTTTATATTTTTATGAAAACTGACGTTTTCCAGCCTGGAATAATTCAGTTTCGTTGTTTCTCGGAGGGTTTTCGGGATTCAGGCAGATGATCGGTTGATTTCGGGGCGTTTTTGGCGCTTTTTGGATCGTTTGAGGTCAATTTGCGACCGTTTTTCGGGCCCATTTCCGGTTTTCTGTAGCCGGCCTCGATGAGGCCGGGGATTCAAACAAAACAGAAAAAATTGACAGAAAATGACGGAAAACGCTGCGAAACGACAAGAAGTGGCTGAAAATGGAGAATTTTGGGCGGTATTGGCCCTTAAAGAGTGGTCGTGGTAAAACTATTGTATGGCCTGCTGAATTGCGTCAAAGGGGATCCACCCGCCGCAGTGGTGTAGATTTGGAGCACCGAGGAATTCCACGTGAGGACCACGTTCCCGGTCGCGGCGACTGGCCCGAAAGCTTCCAGAGTCAACGCCGTGCGGGGCGCGTTGGTGTGGACGGAGCGGTCGGCGATGAAGCCGCCGGGAGATTCCTCGTCCAGCTCGGCCACGCCCGCAAGGGTGGCGTTCATGCCGAAGATTTGAAGGGGGATGTTGGTCACGCAGTCGGAGAGGCCGATGACGGAGAAAGAGGCCTGTCCGGTTCCGCAGCCGTTGCCTTTGAGATAGATGGTTTTAGGAAGCTGGGCGTTGGTGAACACCGTCGTGCCCAGGTCCATGGGCTCCTGGGGGGTTGGTGTCCAGTACGCCGCCGCGCTATCGAGCGAAAGCCGCATCAGGCCGTTCCAGCCGCTAGGAAGCGTCGGGTTCATCCTCAGTTTTCTCATTGGACATGCTCCTGATGTGATGGCATGGACCCGGTGTCGCGCAAAACCGGAAAGAGGCGCGGATCCCAAGCTCAAGCCCGACCACATAGCCATTCGGAACTTCCAGATGTATTCCAGAAGCCGGGGCGTCTAGCGAGAGAAATATTGGTGGGGCAAGGAGACCGAGAAGCGTTCTACGTACAAAACCGCCGTCACGCCTGCGGTGTCCACGGCTGGGCTCCGGGTGGTGCTCGCTCGCATTCGCTCGCTCGCCTCCGCCTCGGCCAAGGGCCTCGGCGTTTACGCGGACCTATGCCCTTCGGGCAAAGCGGCCCGCGTGGGGAGCGGCGGCGGCCCGCCCGCCTTCCTGCCGCGCCGGAGAACCTGCCGCAAGGTTCCGCACCCCGAAACGGGGCGGCCTCGGCACGCGCGCATTTCTAACCTATTTCTTTTGACCTTCAAGAATATTGATAATGGAGGATTCAGAGGCGCTGTAAATATACGCCCCCCCCTGATCCCATGATCGCGGCATACTGCTGTCGGGCATTACTAAATAATAGCTTTTTGACTCAAGAGTATCCTGAGCCATCCGATTTATGAACTCCTCTTTCACCGTGAATCCGCTCATTATAATTGGGTCTGGCAACGACGAAAACGAGATATTACCATCACGCCCGACGATGGTAATTGAGTCACCCATATCAATATTGATTGATTCGCCATATTCAGTCTTGTGCAAGGTGCCATCCGCTCTTCGGATAAAATATCGTTGGCCTGACGATTTCATGGTTATTGTTATGCTTGTAGATGTAAGATACACATCTTCAAAATAATGTTTTGAAAAGTGTACTGGCGCAAAGCTAGCGCTATCTTCTGTTTCAGCGATGGCCATTGAATAAAAGAGTATTGAACAGAATGCTACGATAATTATTGTTTTCATGCCGTTTCCTTATGGTCCGAATTTAATACTACTTTGACAGCCTGGATTTGCCCAATCCAGATTTGGATAGTAAAGTATCGTCAGATTAATCTCAACATTTCTACATCGTATCTCATTGTCACCAGAGGATGTGTAATGCCCCCCCATGTTATAGGTGTCGGGATTTGTATAATCACTGGCTATGCCACCGTATGACGTAATGTTGTTTGTTGTTTCTGAAGTATTTGCAATACCATCACCATCAACGTCAACCTGACCATTAAACAGATTGTATATTGTGAGATGCTCTCGTTCATGTTGTATTGTTTCGGCAACACACTGAATGCCCTCTCCACTTCCAGTAACAATGATAGCGCCATTGTGTGGAAGGCCATATCCATCATTAGCCCTATTAGAATGATAGACTTCGGGGCCGCTATTGGACTCTGGAGCTAACTCGCAAAGGCGAATGATGCTGTCTATTCCTGGCCTGCAATAACCCCACGTATTTCCAATTGAACCATCATAAACACAGCAGGAATCAATGCCGCAGACAGACCCGTCACGCCAATAATAAAACCAATTAGGCTCATTAGAGCTTACACCCCCATGGTTGTAACCCCACTTTGGGAAAAACACTTCATATTGATTCTTTTTCATTTCAACAGCATCGAATGAAACGATTGCCATCTTGCTACCGAAGGCTGAGTTATTGACCGGCAACCCTGTAAATATTGCCTGTGCAACAAGGAAGTCATTTGACGATGACGGCGTTCCGTTTGGACTGCCGGTTGCCCATGATTTTGTTGATGTGGCAATATCACTCACGGCATAGGAACAACGACTTGCAATTTGCGAAGCTACCCCAGAGGGCAAAACGCTGGCTTTAAGATGAACATTCAGCACACCGGGATTAGCATTGTCATAGGTAAACTCATTCTGGCCGTCCCCGGAGTCAACCGGAGAAGCAACCGGGTCGCCAGCCGGAGTGACCAAATCGATCTTGAATACCGTGACAAGGATCTTATCCGCACAATTGGTTTGCACAGAATACGTCCACGCAAGGGTATTGCTGCCGGGAGCGACGCCTTCGACATAAAGAGTGGTGGTGGTGAAACCATTGTATGGTCTGCTGAACTGCGCCAAGGGGGATCCTCCCGCCGCAGCGGTGTAGATTTGGACGACCGAAGAGTTCCACGTGAGCACCACGTTACCGGTCGCGGCGACAGGCCCCAAAGCTTCCAGCGTCAACGCCGTGCGGGGTGCGTTAGTGTGGACGGAGCGGTCGGCGATGAAACCGCCGGGAGATTCCTCGTCCAGCTCGGCCACGCCCGCAAGGGTGGCGTTCATGCCGAAGATGCTGAGCGCCAGATTCGTTTTGCAGTCGGAGAGACCGACGACGGAGAAAACGGCCTCGTTCGTTCCGCAGCCGTCGCCTTCGAGATAGATGATCTGGGACAGGAGTGCGTTGGAGAAGACCAAACCGGAAACGATGGGCGTCCCGCCGGTCGGCGTCCAGTAGGCCATCGCGCCGGACCAGGAAAGCGTCATGAGGCCGTTCCAGTCGATGGGCAAGGTTTGTTTCAGGGTCAAGGGCTGGCGCGCGGCGTCGGGGTGCAAGGTGCGGTCGGCCAAGGGGCCGACGGCGCCGATGTCGGCCTTGAGGACGGTGGCATTCACGCGGTCGGAAACGGGAATGCCAGTTGCGGCGACGTTGATCCAGGCATCGCGCATGGCCCCGCTATGGGCGAGACCTTCGACCTCCAGCGCCGGGATGTGGTCGCCCTCGTAGAACTGGGTACCGGAGGCCAGAATGTTGTCCTCCTCGTCGTAGATGCGCAGCCGGGCGGTGTCGTAGGTCAGGACGATGTTGCCGGCATAGCCCCAGGTGTTTTCCGGCCCGTGGATGGAGAGAACCCGTCGCTGGGCGTCGTCGTGAGCGTTCTTACTGGCCAGCAGGAAGCCGACGGTTTCCTCGGAGGCTTCGGGAATGCCCGCATCGAGGTCCAGAATGGCCGGGGCGTGGGTCAAAACGATGTCGGCCCCGTACTCGGCGGAGTTTTCGTTTGGCCACACGGTGCCTTCGTCGATGACGCGGAACGTGAAATGGGTCTGGCCGTTGGGGGTGATGTAAAAGACGCGGTTGGTCGCGGGATGCTCGTCGGAATTAAGAGGATCCATCCGGACGGAGCACGTGGCGGAAAACGATTCCACGACGTGGCCACCCTCGACCACCCGAACCATGATGGGCGGGCAATTCGACTGGGCCTTGATGTGATAAACCAGCGTCGTGAGATAGCCGATATCCCCCTGGTCGATGGTGTCCTCGATGATCTGACCGTCTTTTAACCAGATGTAGGGGCGCGGATCCACGTCGTCCGCGTCAAACGGATTGGTGAGATTGGCGACTTCGACGGCGTTGGGCACGCCATCGCCGTCGCGGGGGTTTAATTATTGCGCACATTCATGATTCCCAAGGCCCACAGATAAAATACACATTTTCGGTTTGAGGATGTATCCACATTATAGACCGGAGGAGATTACGTCCATCCGCATCCCGTGAATGAACTCGAACTTCCCATAACACATCACCAATAGTGCAAAACCCTGGAACATCATATCCCATAGTTATTATGCTAATATGCCCGGCTCCTTCATTCGCCATAATTCCACGGACTTTATTTGAATACATTTTGTCGGCGATTCTGACAGCGTCGCTAGCTTGAGATACTTTCATGCCCGGAATGCTCAAAGAGTCCATCTGGCGCAACTCTTCCAAAGTCAATATCCTTTCACCATTCGCTTGAATGACCATAATAAGAACCATCGCGCATGTCTTAATAAGTGTTTTCATTTTAGCTTCTCCTTATTCGTCACTCGGATCTTCCCAAATATCAAGTCCCGCAGTGTTTTTCCTAAACAAGTACACTGTTGTATACACTTGGAGATCTGTTTTATCCCCATCGTTGTTTAGATCAAGATTTACGGCGGGTTCATCAACAGGATATGATATCGGGCCAATACAAAAACCGTCAATTGCGCCGTCATCTAGCGCCAACAAAGATGAATATTTATTCCCATAGGCAGGATCATAATATTCCCCCCTTGTTAGCCAGTAGCTATTGAAACATCAGGGTTTTGTACTAGCGTTTCCTCGCCTTGGGTTGCTACTCGGGGTCAAAGTGGCAGGATTTGGGCTGTC
>LSQX01207190.1_pt2 | contig 26592 bp, 22 predicted proteins | sample 654561 | NCBI WGS metagenome assembly LSQX01 (sample SAMN04489861, study PRJNA283612) | anaerobic digester metagenome | isolation source: 4 biogas reactors fed with cattle manure at either 37C or 55C with and... | place: Denmark: Kongens Lyngby | collected 2014 | reverse complement strand
AAAACCTGGGGTTCAATCAATTGTTTTAATGCATCATGAATACCCTGTTCAATTTGGGCACTATTGATCGCGTAACCCGTCAGATGACCACTGTCAAGCATGAGTTCAAAGTCGTATAATTTGTTAAGGTTGTCAATTTGTTCTTCAAGGGGGTCAAAGACGGTATTTTGGGGATCATCGAAAAGTACAAGAATGTGCGGCGTTTCCAGGGGCGCCTGTTTTCGAATGCGGATGCGAGGCGGCAAACGGTCAATAATGGTGCCCTCAGTCGCACGAATCAGGGTTTGGGCACCGGGAGTGTAGTCGTAATGTTCTAAATCAATGCAAACCATTAAGCCCTGGCGGATGTAACCATTAATCCTTCGGCGCACATAAATTAACCCTTCAATGGGCTGGAAAACCCCTGATTGGAGATAGTTGTGCATTGCAAGATGGGTTTTCTTGAGGCGTTCTTCCTCCTGCGGGACGTCAAGGTACACTTCTGGAAAAATCATATGCAAAGTAGAGGGTGCATCGTCGACGATTTCTTCAACCTTTTGCCAATACTCAGGTTCTGCTGTGAATTGATCGCAGGCGATGACAGACCATCGCTGTAAATCAATACCATCTTTAGGTAAAAGGATGTGCGGGTAATGGAGTCCGAGCTCTTGAAAATTTATCACTGGTTTTGTCCTTGGTTAGTTTGTTGTTTAAGTCCCATTTTAACTGAATTTTGAAAAAGGGGGATTTCTAATCAGAGCGCCTTAAAAATTTTTTAACGGCTTGATTATCGTATCAACCATCTTCGATTGGTGTTGATGGTGGTTAAAACAATCAAGGTTGTTGAATTGCCAACAACCTTGATAAAAAAGATTTACTATAGAAAAATACCTGGTTAGGGTTTGATTAATTGAGGATCTATGCCGGAAACATAGGCAATTCCAATTGTGCCAGGGCCGGTATGTGTGCCCAGTACCGGACTGAGACTCGCCAACATGGATTCATCTGGATTAAATTTCCGTTCAGCTTCCTGCAAAAGGTCTGCAGCGGTTTTTTCAGCGGAAGCGTGGACAACACCTAAGAAATTTATGGGAGATTTACCGTTGACCTCTGCTTCAACCAGTTCAGTCAAACGTGCGTGGGCACGTTTTGATGTGCGTACTTTTTCAAGCGCTTCAACCTGGCCTTCTTTAAGATAGAGAATGGGCTTAAGCTTGAGGGCTGTACCTAAAAACCGGGAAGCCCCCCCGATGCGTCCACCGCGATGAAGGAATTCCAGCGTGTCTACCGCAAAGAAAACCTGCGTGTGGTCGCGTACTGTTTCAACGAGCTTCACGCACGCGGCCAGGGTTGCCCCGTGCTTGGCCGCTCGAGCTGCTGCTAAGACCATGAACGCCAAGGGGAGGGAGGTGTATTGTGAATCGACCAGTGCAATCTTGGCTCCTGGAACCAACTTTTTTGCCTGAGTGGCTGAATCAAGTGTTCCGGAGAGAGCTGAGGAGATAACAATCGTCAGAATTTCATAACCCTTAGCGTGTAATTCCTTGAAGATATCGAGAAAAGCTTGGATTGTCGGCTGTGACGTCGACGGCATCACAGCGGCCGTGGAAAGACGGTTATAAAAAGTTTTCGGATCAATATCAACATTGTCCAGTAACATTTCCTCACCCCAAATAACAACCAGCGGCACAACGGAAATATTGTTGGCAGAGATAAGATCATCAGGCAAATATGCGGTGGAATCGGTTACGATCGCTATTTTTGACATTGGAATCCCTTTCTAAAGATAAAACTTATAAATTATTTCAGTTCCTAACTTATTTACATTATTAACACAGGTCTATAAAAACAGTTGCGGTAAATTGACGAGGTGCTGTTATATTTGCATGATTTCGATGACAATAATGAAATCAGAATGAAAATCCCCTTGACCTGAGGGTGGTTCCATACTAAAATCACAGTTCGGAAAATTGACAAAAAGAAAAGCTGTGTTGGCTGATTGTGTTTGAAAATCTGACAGAACGATTATCGGGAATATTCCAAAACTTACGTCGCCGGGGGCATCTTTCTGAGGCGGACGTGGATGCGGCTATGCGCGAAGTTAGGCTGGCATTATTAGAAGCGGATGTTCATTATGGCGTGGTAAAGCAGTTCACCAACCGGGTAAAAGAACGCGCGGTGGGCCACGATATTTCAAGAGCGCTAAATCCCGCCCAGCAGGTTATCAAAATCGTCAATGAAGAGCTGATCAACACCCTGGGCTCGCCAAGCCCGCTGAACTTGAAAGGAGAACGGCCCTATGTCGTCATGCTGATGGGCTTACAGGGTTCAGGTAAGACGACTGCGGCGGCAAAACTGGCCAGGCGGTTAAGGGCCATGGGTGAACGTATTCTGCTGGTCGCTGCAGATCCTTACCGACCGGCAGCGGTGACCCAACTGCAAATCCTTGGAGAGCAGATCGGGGTACCCGTCTTCCACGAGGCAGGTCTTGCGCCGCCAAAACTGGCTGAAAAAGCATACCAAACCGCCCGTAAAGGCGGTGTTGGTGTGGTCATCTTCGATACAGCCGGCCGTTCGCAGATGGACCCGGAACTGATGGATGAGCTGCGCGCGATCGAGAGGAAAGTGCCTGTCACCGAAACAATACTGGTCATTGACGCCATGATCGGTCAGGAAGCCTTGAACGTTGCACAGGGTTTCAGGGAGGTATTACCTGTATCGGGCTTGTTTTTAACTAAAATCGATGGCGATGCACGCGGCGGCGCGGCGATTTCGATTAGAGAAATGACCGGCATTCCGATAAAATTCCTGGGTGTTGGTGAGTCTGTCGATGCAATTGAGGAGTATAATCCTGATAGGCTGGCTTCCCGAATTTTGGGTATGGGTGATTTGCTGGGATTAATCGAAAAGGCTGAAACTGCCTTCGACCAGCAGGAAGCTGAAAAGCAAGCCGAAAAGCTGATGCGCGGCGAATTTACACTGGAAGATTTTGCCAAACAATTAAAACAAATGCGCAAGATGGGTCCTTTGGCACAGGTGATGGAAATGTTACCCGGTCAGATGGGCCAAGTTGCTAAACAAGTTGATCCTCACGAAGCCGAGGGTCAACTGAAACAAATTGAAGCGGTGATTAACTCGATGACAGTCGAGGAGCGCCAAAGTCCGAAAATTTTGAATGCCAGCCGCAGGCGCAGAATTGCGTATGGGTCGGGATTGGATGTGCAAATGGTCAATCAGGTCATGAAGCGCTTCAGAGAAACCCAGCGGCTGTTAAAGACCCTGCAGAAATCGGGCGGCAAAGGTTTAAGCCGCTTGATGGGTTAGCCTGAGAATGCGAAAGATGTGCGTTTCCTTCAACGCCCCTCAAGCTTTCTTGCAAATCGGGCAAAATAAATGATAAACAAAGACTAAGAGGAGCGAAAGTTCGATGGTACGTATTCGATTACGCCGGGTTGGACCCCGGAATCAAGCAAGTTATCGGGTCATTGTTGCCGATAAGGAAAGTCCGCGCGACGGGCGGTTTATTGAAATTGTCGGGCATTATAACCCGCGGACACATCCTTCAACGATCGTTTTGAAGGATGACCGCATCATCTACTGGCTGGGCGTTGGTGCACAACCAACAGAAGCTGTGGCGGGATTGTTCAGACAAACCAAATTGTGGGAGCGCTATGAGCGCTATAAAGCTGGCGAGGATCTGGAAACACTGCTCGAAGAAGCGGACAAGGTTTACCAAACACGGGTGACTGATCCCCGCACCAACCCACCGCAGACAAATTAGCACCAAAGAGAGTATTGAGGCAAATATGAAAGGCGAAAACCTGCAAGGTTTGGTTGAGTTTGTCGCTCGATCTTTGGTCGATGATCCAACTGAAGTGAAGGTAAACCAGTACCAGCGCGGTTCTACCATTCAGCTGGAATTAAATGTCTCTAAGGAAGATATGGGCCGGGTGATCGGCAGGGGCGGCCAGGTCGCTAATGCCATCCGAACATTACTGAAGGTTGCAGCTGCACGAGAAGGCCAACAAGTCAATTTGGATATTGTTGAACCTTATTAAAGGCAAAAGGGGAAGGATGCCGCTCAGATTTGGAAATGACGCAGGCTCAGACAGGAATGCTGAGCCTGCCTTTCTTGTTTTAGGGAAATTACGGCGTGCACATGGGATTTCAGGTGAGCTTACCCTGGAAGTTTATACGCGTATGCCGGAATTGTTGGATGCTGGTCAGGTTATTTTTATTGGTGAAACATACCAAGCCTTCACAATTCAATCAACGCGCCCTAAAGGCAAACTCTTGCTATTGAAGTTTGCTGAGATTAAAGATCGAACTGAAGCCTCAGCGCTGACCAATCAACTCGTTTACACAAAATCCGAACATTTACCATCGTTGCCTGAAGATGATTTTTATCTTCACGAGCTGATCGGACTGGATGTTTTTGACACCGATGACAACCACCTGGGGGTCTTAACTGAAATTTTAGAAACCGGTGCCAATGATGTCTATCTAGTGAGGGACAGCGCTGGCGTTGAAGTATTAATTGCCGCGGTGGAAGAACAGATCCTGGAAATTGATCTGGAACAGGGCAGAATGACGGTGTTAATCATCCCGTGGTATGGTGAGGGGGCTTGATGAATGATGAGAAGAAGTATTGGATCGGCTTTAATCTGGTAAAAGGGATTGGTTCGGTTCGTTTCAAACAAATCCAGGCACATTTTGGAAACCTCTCTGAAGCATGGCTTGCGCCGATTGAGATATTTCGAGATATTGGTATACCGGCAAAAGCGCTAAAAAATCTCAGCGCGGTTCGGGAAGAAGTTGACCTTGATCGTTTGTGCGAGACTATCGCCAATGACGATGTGCTGGTGCTGACATTGTTAGACGAGGACTACCCGAGATTATTAAAAGAAATTGATCAATCCCCGCCTGTAATTTATATCAAGGGCAGCCTGACGCCGGCGGATGAATTTGCTGTTGCTATGGTTGGTACCCGCCGGGTTACAGCCTACGGGCAGCAGGTCGCACGGGATACCAGCACTTACCTGGCCGGCCACGGGTTGACGATTGTGAGTGGGTTGGCGCGCGGGGTAGATGCCCTGGCACATCAACATGCGTTACAGGCAGGCGGTCGAACAATCGCTGTATTGGGATGCGGTGTGGATGTGGTCTACCCGCCGGAACATCGTCAGTTGGCAGAAGCCATTGTTGAAAACGGTGCGTTGATTAGTGATTATCCGCTGGGTACTCAGCCGGAGGGAAGTAACTTCCCGCCCAGGAATCGGGTTATCTCGGGGCTTTCACTGGCGACGATTGTTGTTGAAGCCGGGGAGCGCAGTGGTGCGTTGATCACAGCCGACTTTGCGGTTGAACAAGGCCGAGATGTGTTTGCAGTGCCTGGTAATATTTTTTCTCCCGCCAGCAGGGGTACAAACCGCTTAATTCAAAAGGGAGCTTTTGTGATGTCTTCTCCGCAGGATGTTCTGGATGTACTTGACTTATCTCAGATAGAAGATTATAAAGACGCCCGACAGGTATTTCCGGCAGATACAACCGAAGCGAAAATATTGCAGGTGATGGACTATGAACCCATGCACATTGACGAAATCTGTAATCAGACGCAGCTGCCCATTGAAAAGGTGTCGGCATCGCTGACATTGATGGAGCTAAAAGGGATGATTCAACATGTAGGCGGAATGCGATATTCAGCAATTCGCGAAATTGGCGGAAAATGAGGCAAAGATGAATTATGAAAATTTTTATGCAGTGATCATGGCTGGCGGCAGTGGAACGCGACTCTGGCCCCTTTCACGAAAGAGCCAGCCAAAACAATCCCTGACTTTAACTGGCAGCCGCTCTTTGTTTCAATCAGCGGTGGATAGATTACAGGGCTTGTTTCCCCTTGAAAGAGTTTTGGTTGTAACCATCGCTGATCAGGTCGAGATGCTCAGCCGTGAATACCCTGAAATTCCGCGTGAAAATTTTATTATCGAACCGATGCCGCGCGGCACTGCTTCGGTGGTTGGTCTGGCAGCGGTTGCACTTAACGCCAGGCATTCCGATGCGACCATGGCAATCCTGACGGCTGATCACCTGATGAAGAATGCTGACCGCCTCAGACAATTGTTACGGTCTGCCTTTGCTGTTGCTCAACAGGATTATCTGGTTACCCTGGGCATAACACCCACGTACCCGGCTACAGGATATGGATATATTCAACGGGGGGGTTCCGTTGGTAAATTTGAGGGTTTGGATGTTTTTGAGGTAAAAAAATTCAAAGAGAAACCACAAGAAGCTCAGGCAAAATTGATGATTGAGGACGGCGCGCATGTGTGGAATTCGGGAATGTTCATCTGGCGAGTCGAAACAGTTTTGGATGAAATTGAACGTCAAATGCCAGACTTGCATCTGAAATTAAGTACGATTGCAGATCACTGGAGACAACCTACAAGAGTGGCAACCCTTGAAACCGTTTGGCCAACCATCCAGCCGCAGACCATTGATTACGGTATTATGGAAAATGCCAAAAATGTTGCCGTCATTCCCACAATTGACCTGGGGTGGAATGATGTGGGCAGTTGGGAATCGCTTTTTGATTCGATTGAAGCAGATGATTCTGGAAATATTATTTTAAGGGGCGACCCGATCCTACTTGACACACAGAGTACACTCATTTGTGGTGATTTTTCCAAGCGTTTAATCGTCACCATCGGTATCAAAGATCTGGTAATTATCGATTCTGGCGATGCCCTTTTAGTTTGCGACCGCAAACAGTCGCAACGGGTTCGTGAAATTGTCGATCACCTGAAAGAGCAAGGCCGCGTCGATTATTTGTAGGAGTTTTATAAATTGAATGCTTATTGTGTAAAATGTCGAGAAAAAAGAGAAATTGCAGACCCTGTCCCGGCTTTTAATGTCGCTGGTGCTCCAATGACAACGGGGACCTGTATTCAATGCGGTACAAAAATGGTCCGCATGGGTAGAACAGAAGCCCATGAGGGTTTGCCTCAACCCGAAGTTAAGCGGAAAAAGCAAGTTGAGCGTCAGGGTAAGCTGGTCATCGTGGAATCCCCTGCGAAAGCAAATACCATCAGCCGGTTTCTGGGTGACGGCTATACGGTGCGAGCTTCTGTGGGGCATGTGCGCGATCTCTTGCGTTCAAAATTGTCTGTTGATGTTGACAACCATTTTGCACCTCAGTATCGGGTGCCCAATGAAAAGCGAAAAGTCGTAAAAGAAATCAAAGCGCTGGCGCAAAAGGCAGAATCGATCTACCTGGCGACAGACCCTGACCGGGAAGGCGAGGCGATTGCCTGGCACTTGATGGAAGCAGCAGAAATTGATGCAGGGCGCACCAACCGGGTCGTCTTCCATGAAATTACCAAAGATGCTGTAAACCATGCCTTTGATAACCCGAGAGCGATAGATATGGACCTGGTCGATGCCCAACAAACACGGCGAATCTTGGATCGTTTGGTTGGATACGGCATCAGCCCGATATTGTGGAAGAAAGTTCGCAGTCGTCTCTCCGCCGGCCGAGTTCAATCCGTTGCCCTGCGCTTAATTGTTGAACGTGAACGTGAGATTGAAAACTTTAACCCCATTGAATACTGGTCTATCGACGCAGACTTTTTGCCAGAGGGAGGCCAGATTGCCTACCGTGCCCGACTTTCAAAAATCAATGATGAGGATTTTCAACTCGGAAATGAAGCGGTGGTCACCCCCATTCTGGCGGACATGCGCACGGCTGAGTATACGGTTGAATCGATCAAGCATGGCAAGCGCAAACGAAACCCATCGCCGCCATTTATTACCAGTACACTCCAGCAGGACGCTTCGCGAAAGCTTGGGTTTACTGCCCGTAAAACCATGGCAGTTGCGCAGCAATTATATGAAGGTATCGAGCTGGATGGACATGGAACTACGGGTTTAGTTACCTATATGCGGACCGATTCAACCACCATTTCGAAAACGGCGTCGGATGAGGTTCGGCAATATATACGAGTAAATTATGAAGCAGCGTATTTACCAGATCGAGCACCCGTTTATAGAACCCGTACCAAGTCTGCACAGGAAGCGCACGAGGCCATACGCCCGACATCCATTTACCGGACGCCCAAAACAATTCGAGCCTTCCTTACGCGAGATCAATTTAAACTCTACCAGCTGATCTGGCAGCGATTTATTGCTTCCCAGATGACGCCCGCCATCTATAAAACTCTGTCTATCGAAGTGCGAGGCGAAGGCGTGAAGGATCTGTATCTGCTGCGGGCTTCGGGGAGCCAGCTTGAATTTCTGGGTTTTCTTTATATTTATGAAGAGGGCAGGGATGAAGATCAGCACGAAGAGGCAGAAGGCGATAGCGATAGAATCCCAATTGATGATATCCGCGAAGGCCAGCAACAGACGCTTCAGGAACTCTTTCCTGAACAGCATTTTACGCAACCTCCGCCGCGTTTTACTGAGGCCTCACTGGTTAAAACCTTGGAAGAAAATGGCATTGGACGGCCTTCAACTTATGCCCCCATCCTGACCACGATTCAAAACCGTGGTTATGTCGTCAGGGAGGAAAAGCGTCTTTTGCCGACGGAAATAGGTTTCCTGGTGAATGACCTGGTGGTGGAATTTTTCCCTAACGTGGTTGATGTTGGGTTTACCTCGAGTCTGGAAAACCAATTGGATTTGATCGCCACTGGTGATGCCGCCTGGGTTGAGGTGATTGAAGATTTTTACAAATCCTTTTCTGAGCGCTTGGCACATGCTGAGGCTACCATGCCAGAAAAGAAGGCTGAACTGGATAAAATTGGTCGAGCCTGCCCGGAATGCGGCCATGATTTGGTTCTTCGATGGGGCAGGTATGGCAAGTTTATCAGTTGCAGCAATTTTCCCGATTGCCGGTATACGGAGCCTTATCTCGAGAAAATTGGTATGTCATGCCCGGTATGTGAACAGGGTGAGATCGTTAGGCGAAAAACAAAACGCGGGCGAACATTTTACGGTTGTTCAAGATACCCCGATTGTGACTTTACATCCTGGAAACAACCCATCCCCAAACCATGTCCGAACTGTCAGGGAACCCTGGTACTATCCAATGGGCGCCAAGTTGAATGTATGCAATGTGGAACGACTTACCCGCAGGATCAGATCATCGAAGAGACTGAAGTGGCATAAAGCTTGCATCGGTTAATCTGAGGCTCGCGCTTGCGCGAAACGAGCGTTTATTCTAAAATTGTGATAAGGTTTGTTCTTAATGTAAAAGATGGGAGCGAGCGATGAACTCGGAGAAGCTGAAAAAGTATCTTGAAGACTTCAGAATCATGCTGGCAGTTGGGGCTGTGATTGGCTTGATCCTGGGATTGGTAATTGGATGGGGTATTTGGCCAGTACAATGGACGGATCTTGCGCCCTATCATTTGCGCCCTGATCTGCGAGAAGATTATTTGCGGATGGCGGTTTTTACATCGACTTCTGTGGGCGATATTGCGCTTGCAGAAAAAGCCTGGTATGAACTGGGGGATACGGCCCTTGAAACCATGGATACGGTGCGCAATCAACCTGGATTTCTTTCGGACGCTCAGATCGCCAGCTTTATGACTGCCATCAATGCAGACGCGGGAGAGGTGCTTCCTGAGGTTGAGGAAGTTATCCCGGCAGAGGGCGTAGAAACCGAGCGCAGCGGTCCGAACTGGTCGTTACTGGTACGCTTATGTTTTGGGCTTGTGGCTGTAATTATTGGTGTGGCGCTGTTCTTTTTTTGGAAGTCAAAAACTTCCCGTGACAGTAAACCAGGCGCTCCTGACCCACATAGCCGGTTTGATGATGCGGGGTACGACCAGGACATCATGTCATTTACCCAGGAACCTGAACCGGGTTATATACCATCTTTTCAAACGGAACATGCCGAACCGGTGGCCCAGTTTATGACAACCTACATGGTTGGCGATGACCTTTACGATGATTCCTTCAGTATTGATGCGGTCACGGGTGAATTTTTAGGAGAATGCGGCGTTGGGATTTCTGAAACAGTCGGTGTGGGTGAACCAAAGCGCGTGACTGCATTTGAAGTCTGGCTGTTTGATAAAAATGATATTCAAACAGTGACAAAAGTGGTCATGAGCGAACATGCCCACGATGATGACAAAATCCGCATGCGCTTGGAGTCTAAAGGTGAATTGGTCCTGGCAGAACCCGGGAAGGTCGTTTTACTGGAAACAGCCACCCTGCAGCTTGAGGCACGCATTATCGATATGAAATATGGCGAAGGCGCCGCACCGGATTTAAGTTTCTTTGAAAGGCTGACGATGGAGCTGATCGTTTGGCCTAAGGAGCCTTCACTTTCTTAGACTAGCATCCCCTGAATTAAATAATAAGTCCCTACAAATGTGCGGGGCTTTTTGCTATATTAATCGATGGAAAGAATTTTAAGTTCGATAATTTCCTGGTTGGGCAAGACGACTTTTACGCAATCACCGACTTTGTGACCGATAAGCGCGCTGCCCATCGGGGATTGATGAGAGATTTTTCCTTCACTTGGATTGGCTTCTTTACTGCCCACCAGGCGGTAGGTTTCAGGTGGGTAATCAGCCTCTTTAACAGTGACTTTGGCACCAATGGCAACCTCGTTGTAGTTGGATCGGGTTTCGATGATTTTCACATTCAGAAGAATTGCCTCGATTTCCTGGATGCGGCCTTCTAAGAAGCCCTGATCCTCCTTTGCCTTATGATAATCGGCATTTTCAGAAAGATCGCCCATGGAGATAGCATGTTTCAGACGTTCTGAAAGCTCTTTGCGGCCATTTTCTTTCAGCTCCTGGAGCTCGGTTTCGAGCTTGTTTTTGCCTTCGAGCGTTAAATAATATGGATTATCAATCATGGTCCCTCGTTTAATTTAGAAGAAACAAAATTGTGATCAGGGCAGAGTTTCGGGGTTGAACAACTTCTGATGCTCATCGATGGCAAACCGATCGGTCATTCCGGCGATATAGTTGCAAACAGTGCGTTCAAGCCCATCCACATCAATAGATTTTTGATATTCCTGTGGCAGGATCGATGGTTCGTCGATATATGCATTGAACAGGTTCTCAACGACCCGTTCAGCTTTGACTGACATTCGCACAACTCGATAATGCTGATACAGGTTTTTGTATAAAAAGTCTTTTAATTCCCGGTTCCGACGGTGCATATCTTCGCTGAATCCAACCACGTTGTAAGGGAGCTTTTGCAGCTCTTCGACGGTACGGATGCCGCTGCGTCGGATCATACGGTCGATGGATTGGATCAGGTCGGTAACCTCAATGCCGATCAGTCGACGGATCAATTGGTGGCGCGAGAGATCATCCAGAACATCGCTACGGCGTCGACCAATGCTCTCATTAACAATTTCCCACAGGGAGATGCCGGTTAATTGGCTTGGTGTGATCATCCCTGAGCGCAGCCCATCATCCAGGTCGTGTGCGGTATACGCCAGCTCATCAGCAGCATTGGTGATTTGTGCCTCAAGGTGCCCTCGCAATTTGGGGTCAAAATCCTGTGCATCAGCCACATCGTATTCGGTTTCATGCTTAACAATGCCCTCCAGGACTTCCCAGGTGAGGTTGAGCCCGTTAAATCCGGGGTAGCGATTTTCTATTTCGGTCACAATGCGATACGAATGACGGTTATGGTTAAAGCCGCCATGCTCAATCATCAGTCGAGCCAAAGCACGCTCGCCGGAATGGCCAAAGGGCGGATGACCCAGGTCGTGAGCCAGGCAGATCGATTCCACGAGGTCTTCATTGGCGCCCAGGGCACGCGCAACGCTGCGGCCGATTTGGGCAACCTCCAGGGTGTGGGTTAAACGGGTGCGGTAATAATCACCTTCGTAATTGATGAGGACCTGGGTTTTGTACTCCAGGCGGCGAAAGGCGGTGGTATGGAGGACGCGGTCCCGATCTCGCTGAAAAGCCGTGCGATAATCCGGCTCATCTTCGGGATGTTTGCGCCCTTTGCTATCTTTGCTGCGAATGGCGTAGGGGGCCAGGAACTGGTCTTCCAATTCTTCAAGTTGATGACGCGTGAATAACATTTCGTTTTCTCCGAAATTAAGTCTTGAAGGTGATTATACCGAATGATTCCGATTTACTCACCAGGCGACGTCGCGCCCTGTGTAATCAAAGTGCCCTTGATGGCATTAACGTCGATGAGGGCTTTTTGCAGGTTGCCTGGCACAGCACCTGAAAAAATGATCACTTCCAAGGAAGGGTTATCACTGATAAGTGACAGCATCGTTTCCACTTTCGACAGCATTCCACCGGTTACATCCACGGCCTGAGATGCTGAAAGGGCAGAACGAACGTTTGGAAAGCTCTGTGGCGTGATGACGGGAATGATCGCTTCAGGCTTTTGAGGGTCTGAATAGACGCCCTGGTCAAGGCCGGCCAGCAGGATTTTTTGGGGGCGGAGTGGTTTTGCCAGTTCGAAAAACAGATCTTCAGTAGAGAGGATCGTACCACCCAGCTCAAGATCAAAGACCACATCGCCATAAACTACTGGAACGAGTCCACGCTCAAGGGCTTGCTTTATCGGTTGGAGATCCCAGGAAAGCACCTGATGATTTTCTACGATAATCCCAGCTGAAGGTGGGAAGACGATAACAGGCAGACCCGCCCGAGCTAATGCCTTAGCGATCAGCTGGTTTAAAGCCCGTGCCGCCTGCCAAACCGCTGAAAAGCCCTGCCAGTATGCTGGGCTGTTTCCACCGAATTGCGTGCGGTGGCGATTGGCAACATCATGACCAAAAGAACCCGAGCCATGCCCGATGAGAAGCCGCAAGCCTGGCAAGGCCTTGACTGCTGCAGCGATCTCGCTTGCCAGGCGCTCTATCACATCCAAGCGGGGGGTCATCGATTGCATCTTGTCGGTGATTAATGACCCGCCTAATTTTAAAAATACCAGTGGGGATGGGTCCATTAATCCCTGCCTTTTTTTATGAGCGTTGTGGTGATGACCCGGGTAGCGCCTGCAGCTAAAAGGGCTGCTTCGATAGGCTGTGTTTTTTCTGAGGGCGCCAGGGCGATCATATTCCCGCCGCGCCCGCCGCCAGAGAGTTTGGCGCCAATCGCACCAGCAGATACTGCCGCTGAGATCAGTTTTTCCAATTTTGGGCTGCTGACAGCTAATTGTTCTAAAAAATATTGGTTTTCGAGCATTAATTGACCCAGGGTACCCGTATCCCCGGCAATTAATGCCGGCCGGGCTTTTAACGTGATTTGCCCAATTTTCTCAAAGACCTGGTCATAGCTTTCTGGATCTTGCGCGTGAAGTTTGCGAACATCGGCAACGGTTGATTTGGTGGGTGATTCCTCACCAGAATCTGCGATAACCCAATGGGTGGGTTCACGGATTATCAACTGTTCGATGGGCTTACCGGGAGAATAGAGCATTGGCTTCTGATGTGCAATGACCTGATTGTCGATGCCTGAAGGTGTACCATGATGGATCTTTTCAACTTCAAATGCCAGCGCAGAGATTGCTTCAGTTGTCAGCGGCTTGCCGAGAAAATCTGTTAATGCGCGGATAATGGCAATCGTGATGGCCGCGCTGGAGCCCATGCCCGCAGCGATCGGAATGGTGGATGAAATCATCAGGGTTAGCGAAGGTAATTGATCAAGCTCGATCGCATTTAAAACTTGCTGGATCGCCACAGCAATCGGGTGGTTTTTGTCCAGGTCTGATAAAGCTGTATCCAGTTGAACGTCCGAGGCTTTGATGCGTACTTGATTTTTCCCTCCGCTAATCTTCGGTAATACCCGGGCAGTGGCAGAGACTTTGTTAACTGGAATGGCGATCGCTGGTTGACCATAAACCACGGCATGTTCACCAAAGAGGATAATCTTTCCGGGTGCTTTTGCATAAATGGCAGGCATTTTCAACCCCAATTAAAGTAAGTACAGGATGACCAGGACGGTCAGCCCCCAAAGGATAATTGTGACTTGCATTGGACGATCGGTGGTGATAATTTCTTCGGGAGCACCGCCAGAATTCTCAATGCGGACTAAATAGAGATAACGAAACAGCCCATAGAGCACGAAGGGGATGGTGAGCATCATGTGATAACTGCCCGGGGTAATTGCAGTCGAAAAGGTGTAGAGACAATAAGTCATCAACGTGGCGCTTAAAACGATGGTTAATAATTGATCGAGGAGTTCCAATGAATATCCGTCCAGGACGCGGCGGTGTGAGGATGCGTCTGAACTGAGCAGTTCGATTTCTGCCCGACGTTTTCCTATGCCAATGAACAAGGCCAAAAAAACAGTTGCGACGAATAACCAGGGAGAAAAGCGCTCGGTTTCAATGATGATCACACCAGCCGCAACCCGCATTACAAACCCGGCCGCGATGATCATCACATCGATTAAAGGCACATGTTTGAGCCAGAATGAATAAGCCAGCATGAGCACAAAATAGCCTGAAATGATCAAACCCAGCCAAAAATTGAGGAAAAATGCCGTGGGAAAGGTGAGCACACCCAGGACAACCCCCGCAATGATTGCTGTACGTGGTGATAGTTGACCGGATGCCAATGGGCGGTGTCGCTTCGCTGGGTGTTCACGATCGGATTCAATGTCGGCAAGGTCATTGATGATGTAAACCAGGCTGGATGCCAGGCAAAATAGAAAAGTTGCCACCAGGGTGATGACAAAAGAAGGCGCTGAAACCAACTGACGGTCAAAGACCAGGCCGGCAAATACAAATATGTTTTTTAGCCATTGTTTTGGCCGCATGGTTTTAATGATGTAAAGCAGTTGTTTGAGCATAGGCTGGTTCTCTCATTGCGGATTTTTGGTGTGATGTTACACAATAATTATATGCGATTTAGTACTGAAATATTGAAATTCCATGTAAATCGGGTTAAGGTACTTGGCTGCAATTATCACTCACAGGCGCACATAAATCTTTGACACACTCAACGAAAGCGAGATGTTTATGGATCTACTGATTAAACCGAGACGGTTGTCAAGCCACACACTGAGATTATACCAAATGGGATCAAAACGATACCTGTTTGCCTAAATAGGAGGAAGATCAGTTTCCTTTCAAAAATCGGGATACAATTAATTAATGAAGAAAGTACGGATTGATCTATTAATGGTTGACCGTGGCTTGGCTGAAAGCCGCAACCAGGCACAGCGCATGGTGATGGCTGGTGAGGTGCGCGTTGATGGTGAGATGGTCCACAAGCCCTCTGTTCTGGTTGCGCATGATGCCCGCGTTGAGTTAAAAGGCCGGCCAAAATATGTCTCTCGCGGGGGTGAAAAACTGGTTGCGGCGCTTGAGACCTTCGGGGTGGACCCTGCGAGAAAAATTTGCGCGGATGTGGGGGCTTCTACAGGAGGATTTACCGATTGTTTGTTACAAAACGGCGCAATTAAGGTGTATGCCATTGATGTAGGGTATGGCTTGTTGCACTGGAAATTGCGCCAGGACGAGCGTGTCGTGCTGATGGAGCGTACGAATGTGCGCTTTCTTGCCACACTGCCAGAGCCTGTAGACCTGGTGACAATTGATGCATCTTTCATTTCGCTGGCTCTAATTCTGCCGGTTGTGAAAAGCTGGTTTGATGAGCCGCAGGGCGGGGTGATTGCGCTGATTAAACCCCAATTTGAAGCAGGTAAAAAACAAGCTGCGGTGCATGCCGGCGTGATTAAAGACCGCTTGATCCATGCTGCTGTGCTGAAAGAGACCCTGTCTGAGGCGATTAATTTAGGCTTTTATCCACAAGGTTTAATCCCATCGCCTATTCGAGGGCCGAAGGGCAACATTGAGTTTTTGGTCGATCTGCGCCTGGCGCCCGGGGTGGAATTTGACAGCCTGCAGATGATCGATGATGCATTGCAAAACGCGCCCATCGAGCATAAGGAATAGCGGTTTCAAAGACTTGAGCCTTCGCATAGTAAAAAATATCATTTACTTGCTTTAATGATGGGTCATTATTGGTCTGGGGGTATAATTTCTAAAGTAGTCAGCAAACGGCTTTTTACGGTTTGCAAAATTTTTTATTGAGCATGTGGATAGAACAAGCCTGCAGTGTGCGCAAAGCAGGCGTGCTTTTGGAAATGATTGAGAAGGTTTAGGTTATACTCGAAGCTTATGATAGAAACGGTCAGAAATTTTTGTATCATTGCTCATGTGGACCATGGGAAATCGACCCTTGCAGACCGTATGCTGCAAATGACCGGCACGATCGCTGACCGGGACATGACCGAGCAGGTTCTGGATAGTATGGACCTGGAACGGGAAAAGGGCGTCACGATCAAGGCATCAGCAGTGCGTATGATGTATGAAGCTTCTGATGGTCAGACCTATGCATTGAATCTGATTGATACGCCGGGGCATGTGGATTTTAACTACGAAGTCAGCCGTGCATTGGCTGCATGCGAAGGAGCGCTGCTGGTTGTGGATGCCACCCAGGGAATTGAGGCCCAGACGCTGGCCAACCTCTACCTGGCATTGGAATCGAACCTGGTTATCATCCCGGTTATTAACAAAACGGACTTGATCTCTGCACAAACCGATGCTGTGGCTGAGGATTTGCACAACCTTTTGGGAACACCCCTGGATGAGATTATCCGCATTTCAGCCAAACAGGGTTTGAATGTAGATCAGGTCCTGAAGGCAATTGTTGCACGTATTCCAGCGCCAAAAGGTGAGGATGACCAACCCCTGGAAGCATTGATTTTCGATTCGCATTATGATTCCTATAAGGGCGTGGTGGCCTATGTGCGGATATTTAACGGCAAGCTCACGCGAAATGATCAATTGTTGATGATGTCAACCAGGGTGAAGACCTCGCCAGTAGAAATTGGCATGTTCGTGCCCAACCTTAAACCAATTGATGTGCTCAGGGTGGGTGATGTCGGTTATGTCGCTACGGGTTTAAAAACGGTTTCAGAATGCCGGGTGGGGGATACGATTACGTTTGCTTCTGGCGGGGTGCCGCAACCGCTGCCAGGGTACCAGCAGGCCAAACCAATGGTCTTTGCAGGCGTTTATCCCACTGAAGGGGAAGATTATGCCGATTTACGCGACGCCCTGGATAAATTACAGCTCAATGATGCCGCCCTGACCTTTGAACCGGAAACTTCTGAAGCCCTCAACTTTGGGTTTCGCTGCGGTTTTTTAGGTCTTTTTCACATGGAGATCATCCAGGAACGTCTCGAGCGGGAATATGATATGGATGTGGTGTTTACTGCACCTTCTGTTGAATATCGAGTCAAGCTTAATACTGGCGAGATGCTGACGATTTCTTCACCTGCTGATTTGCCAGATGAAGGTCTGATTGACCAAATCCTTGAACCATGGATGGATCTGACGATTTTCACGCCTACTGAGTATTACGGCGTGGTGATGGAACTGGCAAGAAGCAAGCGCGGCGTTTTTATCACCCAGGACTATCCCTCGCCGAACCGGGTGCAGATTTCATATGAAATTCCTCTTTCTGAATTGATCATTGATTTCTTCGATCAACTCAAATCTGGAACGCGTGGTTATGCTTCCATGGACTATCATTTTAAAGAATACCGGCAGGAAAGCCTGGTTAAGGTGGAGATATTGGTTAACGGTGAGTCGGTTGATGCATTGACCGCCATTGTGCACAAAAACGATGCTTACCATAAAGGTCAGGCTTTGGTCTCGCGGCTTAAAGAACTCATACCACGTCAACTCTTTACAATTCCAGTTCAGGCTTATTCCCAGGGAAGGGTGATCTCTCGGGCGAACGTGAAGGCGTTGCGTAAGGATGTCATTGCTAAATGTTATGGCGGCGATATTACGCGTAAAAGAAAATTGCTTGAGAAGCAGAAAAAAGGTAAACGCCGCATGAAAATGGTGGGCAATGTGGAAATCCCACAGGAAGCGTTCATGGCAATCCTTCGATTGGATAAATAATGGCAAATAAACGTGTAATCGCCAGGTCAATCCGCTGGCTGCTGCCGCTATTGATCAGCGGGTTGGTGATCTGGTTGGTTTTGCGGACGATTGATTTCCAGGCCTTTCTTTTTCATCTAGGGAAGATTCGCTGGCAAACGCTTGTTTATGCAACGATTGTCTATTTTGCCTCCTATACCTTACGTGTTTTTTGCTGGTATCTCTTGCTAAGGCAAAAAGTAACCTTTCGAGAAGCTTTTTTTACGATGGGGGTTGGCTATTTATTGAATAATATCTTTCCCTTTCGTCTGGGTGAAATCGGCCGCACAGTCATGCTGGATGATTCGGGTCGGATATCACCTTTTGAAGTGTTGTCCAGTGTGGTTATGGAGCGCATTTTTGATGTGTTTTTAGCCGCGCTATTTATTATCGGTGTTTTCCCCCGTGTTTTTAGCAGCGGCTATGACCAAAGTCTGATTTTAGTGACCTTCTTTCTGGCTACGATTGGGTTGGTCGTTTTGTTTTTGCTGGCGAAATACCGCCATCAGATTGCAGCCTGGCTAACGCAACGAGGGGCGCGGTCTCAGTTTTTGCGTGAATGGTTGATTCCGAAAATTTCCCTTACCTTGGAAGGATTTTCAGTTTTAACAGATCTAAAGACTTTTCTGCTCGCCTTTGGCAGCCTGATGTTGAGTTGGTGGCTGGCGTTTGGTCAGAATTTTCTGATTTTCAGTAGTATCTCAAAGCAACCCCCTTTTTGGTGGATGGTTTTTGTGCTCAGCGCAGGCGCGTTTGGGGCTGCGCTGCCCTCTGCCCCGGCAGGGTTGGGTGTTTTTGAGGGTGTCATGGTGGCATCCTTTGCGGTGTTAGGCGTGAGTGCAGAAATTGCATTTACACATGCCATTGTGACGCATGCCATGTCTATTTTGTATGCCAGCCTGATTGGACTGGTCGGTTTGCGACGGCGAGGTGAAGCTTTGTTCACCTTTGTACAGCGTGTGCTCAAGCGCTCGCCCCGAGCGCGTGGTGTTGAGTGAAACCTTATGAAGATTCTAATTGCCCTGACTTATTACCAGCCGCACAAATCCGGCCTGACCGTTTATGCGGTGCGTCAGGCATGTGCCCTGGCGGCCATGGGGCACGAGGTGATTGTATTAACCTCGCAATATGATCGCTCACTGCCTGCAAATGAGCGTACCACCGGTGTCGAGGTGATCCGCTTACCGGTTGCCTTTCGACTGTCCAAAGGCGTGATTATGCCGCGCATGCCACTGAAAGCATGGCAGTTGATCAAGGAAGCTGATGTGATCAACTTACACGTACCCCAAATGGACGCAGCTCTGATTGCATTGCTCTCCAAATTACGAAAAAAACCTGTGGTGTTAACCTATCATTGCGATTTGCAAATGCCAGCAGGTGGATTTAACCAATTGGCGGGGCGCGCTGCTAACCTGGCCAACCGCATCTCTGCACACCTGGCCGATGCGATTGTGCACAACACTCGCGACTTTGCCGAACAATCGCCTTTTCTGAAACGGTTTTTAGGCAAATTGACAGTCATACAGCCACCCATTATCGGTGCGCCGGTTTCGCAGGCAGATGTTGATGCCTTTGAGAAAAAATATGGGATCATATCCGGTCGGCGAATTATCGGGATGGTGGCACGTTTGGCAACCGAAAAAGGGGTTGAATACCTGATTCAGGCGATGCCTGAGGTGCTCGAATCGATGCCTGAAACTCAGGTTATCTTTGTGGGCGAGTATCAACGAGTGTTTGGAGAGCAAGCCTACCGAGAAAAATTGCTGCCCATGATCGATGCGTTAGGTGATCACTGGCTCTTTTCTGGCGTGGTTAGTGAAAGGGAAAAATCTGCTTTTTACCAAATTTGTGACGTACTGGTATTGCCAAGCATCAACAGCACTGAATCCTTTGGGATGGTGCAGGTTGAAGCGCTGATCAGCGGCGCGCCGGTGGTTGCTACCGATCTGCCGGGTGTCAGGCAGCCGGTTAAAACAACCGGGATGGGAAAAATTGTTCCCGTGATGGATGCACAGGCGTTGGCACAGGGGATCCTTTCGGTCTTGCAATCAGGGTTGCGGGTTAGCCCCGACCAAATTGAACGCATCACAACCCATTACTCCCCACAAACAGTTGCCGAAGCTTATGATCGGCTTTATCGTCAGCTGGTTGAAGACCATGCATAGCGAGGAACTGGATAGGATCCTCTGGCGGCACCTTGCCAGCCTGCCATACTTTCGGGGGTTTTTGCGCGCGATTGAAGATCGTTTTATCCAGGAGATCGCAATAGAAACACCGGTGCTGGATTTGGGTTCAGGTGACGGCCACTTTGCCTCAGTTGCGTTCAAAAAGAAACTGGATGTGGGGCTAGATCCCTGGCGGGAACCCACGTTAGAAGCGCGCGATAGGGGGGCCTATGGCTTATTGGTGTTGGGTGAAGGCGGTCAGATCCCGTTTGGAGATGAAACCTTCAACACGATTACGAGTATTTCTGTGCTGGAACATATCCAGGAGGTGGCGCCTGTGCTTTCAGAGGTGGCACGTGTTCTGGCTCCTGGTGGAAGGTTTGTGTTTTGTGTTCCCAACCATCGTTTCCCCCAGGCGTTAAGCGGGCGAAAATTCTTGGAGAAACTCGGTTTGACAGGTTTGGGCGCCTCTTACAGCCGTATGTTTAACCGTATTGCGCGTCATGTGCATACGGATTCACCAGAGGTTTGGGAAACACGGTTGTTTGAAGCAGGCTTGGATTTGTTGGAGACCTGGGATTATTTTCCTCCACAAGCCCTGCGCGTCCTGGAATGGGGACATCCTTTGGGCTTACCGTCTTTGATTTCTAAAAAATTGTTTGGACGCTGGGTTCTGATTCCTAAACGTTGGAATTTGGCGATCCCCTGGAGATGGACCCGCAAATACATGGACGATCCCCGCTCATCAGAGGGTGTTTGCTCATTTTTTATCGCCCGGAGGCCTGCATGAAGCGGCTAAAAGCGCTGACCTATTATGGTTACTCACTTTTAGAGATGTTGATCGGGTTCAAGAATTGGCCTACGATCCTCCCTCTTTTTTTGTGCCGGTCTCAAACCGGTGTGCGTAAATTAATCCTACGCAAACCAAAAGTTGAAATCCTGGTGCGCAACGCGATGGACGTTTGGTCGGTAAAAGAGACATTTTTAGATCAGTTTTACACACGTTACGGCGTATCGGCCCAGGATGGATGGACGGTTATCGATATCGGCGCGGGTGTTGGTGATTACAGCCTGTATGTATCACACGGAAATCAAGCCCTCACCGTATATGCATTTGAACCCTATCAAGAATCGTATGAATTGTTGATGCGCAACCTTGTCAATAATGACATTGAGAATGTACGCGCCTTTCAACAGGCCGTTTGGAGCAAAGCCGGGAAGCTCCAGTTGGATTTTTCCACGGGTGAACCGTTGCAAATTAGCAGTGTGGAGGGGATAGAACAAGATGGCAGTTCAGAAAAACTTTTTGTTGATGCGATGACACTGCAGGAATTATTCAATATAGAGCTGCTCGACAAGGTAAACCTGCTAAAGATGGATTGCGAAGGTGCAGAATATGAAATTTTGTTCAATGCATCGCCAGCTTTGCTTAGAAAAATCGAACGGATCATCATGGAATACCATGACCTGGATGAGTCTTACCATCACACAGCATTAATGGCGTTTCTCGAGGCACAAGGTTATGTTGTTGAGCGCTATTCGAACTTTGTGCACAAAGAAATTGGCTATCTGTTTGCTTTTCGGCCGTAAAACCCATCAATGATTAATTTCACAGAGGCTCTTGCTCGATATTCGGTGCAGTTGTCAGGACGTGTTCGGTAAGGTATTATATTTTTCAGCTTAATAAATTGACTGCTATTGGCTAAAAAAGGAAGCGTTTTTGAGGTTTTTCATGCNNCATCAACCCAATCCCATTCCTCCGACAGAACCCAGTGTTTGGGATTATCTCGCTGACAAGTTAAAATCCTGGCTGAAAAACCAACCAGTTGATGGGCAAAAGACCGTTGTGCGCAGCTCGTCTGAAGCAAGGCCCTTCCCCTGGCTGGTTGTTGCTGCGGTGCTGCTGGCATTATTCGCCCAGCTGTCACTGAAGCCCTCGCCAAACCGAACGCCCTGGCCAGGGGTGTTGCTGTATTTGGGGTCATTGTTTTGTATCATAGCTGCTGTTTTCCGGAATGAATGGACCCTTCCGGAGCATCAATCAACCTCAGTTGAGCCGTTTAGAATTCATCTCAAGCTGGAATTCCTGATTATCAGTATCGGCCTGGCAATTATTGCTTTTCTCTTATTTGGTCAGGGACGTTTTGGAATCCTGAACACGCTGATTTGGATTTTGAGCATCATTTTCTTTTTCTTCGCTTTTATACAAATTCGGCCCGGATGTTTCACACAATTAAAGGCAGTCTGGCGGCGATTTTTAGATCAGGGATGGCAGGTGCACATCACGCGCTGGACTGTTGTTGTGTTGGCTGCGATTGCTGTGATTCTATTTTTTAATTTCGCGCGCCTGGATTCTGTGCCGCCTGAAATGCTCTCCGACCAGGCTGAAAAATTATTGGATGTTAATGACATTCTTCATGGGTATACACCCGTTTATTTCTCGCGTAATACGGGCCGCGAAGCCTTACATTTTTATGCTTCGGCTGCCTTCATGCGTGTTTTTAATCTTGACGTTTTATTTCTTAACCTGAAAATCGTGGCTGTGTTGGCCAACCTGCTGACCCTGTTCTTCATTTACTTGCTGGGTAAGGAATGGGCTGATCGCTGGGTAGGCCTGGCCGCGGCGCTCTTCGCCGGAATGGCCTATTGGCCGCTCCTATTCACGCGCTTGGCGCTGCGCATCCCGTATTTTCCCTTGTTTGTGGCGCCGGTGATGACCTTGCTGGTGCGGGGCCTTCGGCGCCAAAGCCTGCCCGATCTTTTATGGGCGGGGCTTTTTCTCGGATTGGGATTACACGGGTATACGCCCTATCGCATCATGCCCATTTTGGTTGTCTTTGGCATTGTGATTTATCTTGTGCATACCAGGGATAAGCATTTGCGTATCCGTGGTGCATTAGGACTGCTCCTGATAACGTTTACTTCGCTGCTGGTGTTTATTCCCCTGCTGCGTTACTGGTTGAGCAATCCCGAGCTGTTTGCTTACCGTGCCTTTTCCCGACTCACCAGTATGGAGGTCGGATTTCAAAATTCGCCTTTGCTGATCTTTTTACAAAACTTTTGGCGGGCGAGCGTCATGTTCTTCTGGGATAATGGCGTCATTTGGGCCCATTCAATTCCGCACAGGCCAGCGCTTGAAGTGGTTTCAGCAGCGTTTTATTTCCTGGGCGTTCTTGGCGTGGTCCTGCGTTATTTTCGCAAGTGGGACTGGCGTGACCTGTTTATGTTAATTTCCATCCCGATGTTGATGATGCCCTCGATTTTGTCCCTGGCGTATCCGGGTGAAAATCCCAGCCTGAACCGAACTGCCGGGGCGATTGTACCTGTGTTTATTATGATCGGGATGGCTTTTGTCACCACAATCCGGTCGATTAAACAGCAAATTTCTGGTCGGATGGAACAAATTGGCCTGATAATTGTCGTTATCTTGTTTTTAGTGGGGTCCGGGGTCAATAATTTTGATCTGGTTTTCAATCAGTATGACACACTTTATCGGGAATCAAGCTGGAATACTTCAGAGGTGGGTCGGGTGGCAGAGCTTTTCATTGAATCGATCGGGACGCCGCAAACCACTTATGTTGTAGGATACCCACACTGGATAGATTCTCGCCTGGTTGCGATCAACGCTGGTTATCCTGGACTGGATTTTGCGATCTTTCCGGATGAAATTCAAAGCACCCAAATTGATCCTCGGGCAAAGGTTTTCTTTTTGAATGTTCACGATGCACAAAGCGTTCAATTAATCCATGAGATCTATCCTTCTGGTGTGCAATGGGAATTTAATTCGGAAGTTCCAAATAAAAACTTTCTGATCTTTTTTGTGCCGCCAACCACCGGAGCAACACCTTAATGACTGGTACCATCTCTTCTGACCCAACCTTAGCCAGACGCAAACACTGGCTTAATTTTATTTTGATAACGGCATTGCTGCTGACTTTAACAACAGCAGCTTATTTGCGGTTGGTGGGGGTCAACTGGGATGAAGATCAGCACATGCACCCCGATGAGCGATTTCTCAGCCTGGTACAGGTGGCAATTTCCCCCGTGGACAAAGCCGGCGAATATTTCGACACTGAAAGCTCAAGTTTGAACCCAGCCAATCGGGGGTACACCTTCTTTGTTTATGGCACCTTGCCAATCTTTATTGTTCGTTATATCGGCGAAGCATTGGGGCAAACCGACTACCATGCCATCACCATCCTGGGAAGGCAGCTTGCAGCGATATTTGATGTGGTTACAGTTTTGCTGGTATACGCCATCGGGAAGCGTTTATACAATCGCTGGGCTGGGCTTTTAAGTGCGGTATTTTATGCTTTGGCTGTGCTGCCAATTCAACTTTCACATTTTGCCACCGTAGATACGATCAGTAACACCTTTGCAGCGTTGACGGTATATGCTGGCGTATGGGCGCTGACCCGACCTGTAGACCGGAGGGCTGATCATCATCATAGCACTAATTTGAATAGCGACAAAATCAGGCGCCTGGCTTATGATTTATCGCCTTATCTTTTATTTGGTGTGGCTTTGGGAGCAGCAGCAGCCTCAAAAATTAACACCGTGGTGCTGGCGTTGATTTTGCCGCTGGTTGAAGGCATGCGATATCTGGAGATGGCCCCGGACGAACGTCAGCATGCGGTTTTGCCGATTGCCCGTAACTTGATTTTGGCTGCCGCGCTCAGCTTTGTAACCTTCCGTATTGGGCAGCCCTACGCCTTCAACGGGCCCGGCTTTTTTAATTTTGGTATCAACCCTGTATGGTGGACGGGTATGCAAAGCCTGCGTGTTCAGGCTTCAGGGACAGTTGATTTTCCACCCGCACTGCAATGGGCACGACGATCGATCACCTTTTCCGGGAAGAACCTGATAACCTGGGGGCTGGGTTGGCCTTTGGGAATTTTTGCCGGGCTTGCTTATGCGGCGATGGGGGTATTGATTTTCCGCAAGATTGATTTGCGCAGACATTTGCCCTTGTGGGTGTTCACCGGACTGCACTTTATGTGGCAATCTGTTTCCTGGGTTCGTTCAATGCGATATCAGTTTTTGATTTACCCGCTTCTCGCGCTGATGGCTGGATGGGGGCTGACCCGGTTGTGCTCAACCCGACGAAACATCAAACTGGGTCGGCTTGAGGTCAAATCGAAACCCGTTCGAATTGCGGGTATGGCTCTGACGGTTGGGATTATCCTGAGTACTGCAATTTGGGCATTGGCTTTTTCTAATATTTATCCCCAACCGCACACTCGGGCAGCAGCCAGCCGCTGGATATATCAGAACCTCCCGGGTGCTCTGACCTTACACATTGAAACAGACGAGGGGCTTTTTAAGCAGCCTTTGCCTTACCGTGCTGGCGATATGTTGGAACCCGGTAAACCATTCTTTCAACCCTTTATCAGCCCGACGGATGGGCTGGTGACCGCAGTACACTTCCCCCATATCCTGGACCAAGCAGCAACCGGCGGGATGAAAACAGCAACCTTATCAGTTTTCCCGGCAAACAACCTGGATGAAAGCTTGGCTTTTGCATCGGTTAGCAGTGAATTTTTAGCAACGGACAGTCAACCGAGCGGCATGCTGTACGAATTTATACTTGATACACCTTTAAGGGTTACAGAGGGCGGCCAGTACATCTTTAAACTGATGCTCTCTGGATCAGAGCAGAGCCTAATTTTGAACGGGCCCCCATTGGTGGTGATTGAAACGGATCAAGGGATGATATTCAACAGTCCCTTACCGCGCATTCAGCAAAGCATCAGGGTTGACCGGCCATATTCAATGAGTGTACGTCTGGTTGAAAGCGGGTTAATCACTTCGGTGAGCACCCCTTTCCTGTTGGATCAGTCTGGTTTTCCAGGAGAGAAAACCCTGATGCTCAACTTAGAAATTGTTGATCCAGACGGTCGCTCACAGGCTGGCAGCATCCACGGTGAGTTCTCTGTGAAAGAGGATGTTCGTGGTGAATCGTTCGAGTTTATGCTGGCAGAACCGTTGCCGGTCGAGGCTGGACAGACGCTGGCGGTACTCCTGGAAACCGATACTGAAGACGCCCAATTGGTTCTCCATGCGCCGGCGCCTGCCCACGAGAGCAGTTGGGATGACGCCATCCCATACCCGGTGGACGGATTCAGTCCATACAGTGATGGCGGTGGTATTTACAGGGGTGATTTAAATTTTGAGATGTACTGGCCAGATGATCAAAGCAAACTGGAACGTTTTGAAACAATCCTCGACCAGGCTGATTACATCTTTATTACGTCAAATCGCCAGTGGGGTACGACAACCCGCGTACCTGAACGTTATTTATTGACGACCTTCTATTATCGCTACCTTTTGGGCTGTCCGGAGGATGCAGACCTCCTGTGGTGTTACAGTGTGGCTGAGCCTGAAATGTTCACGGGAACGCTGGGGTTCGACCTGGTCGCGGTATTTCATTCTAACCCCTCTCTGGGACCGTTTGAATTCAACACACAATTTGCTGAAGAAGCCTTCACGGTCTATGACCACCCGAAGGTGT
>LSQX01046680.1_pt1 | contig 26595 bp, 33 predicted proteins | sample 654561 | NCBI WGS metagenome assembly LSQX01 (sample SAMN04489861, study PRJNA283612) | anaerobic digester metagenome | isolation source: 4 biogas reactors fed with cattle manure at either 37C or 55C with and... | place: Denmark: Kongens Lyngby | collected 2014 | reverse complement strand
ATAACTGACAAATCAAGATCCTCTTTAAGGCAAACCGTTAGTAGAGTTTGCCTTAAAGAGGTGAATTGGGTGTTTCATTAAAGCTAAAAACCACTAATTCTATAGACTTACCAGGAATGATCTTCTGTCTCACAATCCGTTTAGTACCCAAATATTCGGCTTTTTTATAAAAGTCATCAGGTATAGTATATTCATTGATAATCACTTTTAATGCTTCATGATGATCTTTTAGAATAGCCAACCCTTTGTCCAACTTTTGCCCTACTAAATCAGGAATCGCCACCTATACCTCCATAATCTCTTCTTCTTTGGCTTCAATAACCTTGTCTATCTGTTCTATATATTCGTCGGTAATTTCCTGGACTGTGTCCTCGGCATTTTTTAAGTCGTCTTCTGAAAACTCGGAATTTCGTTTCATCTTTTTGATTTGGTCATTTGAGTTGCGACGGACCATTCGGATTGCTACCTTTGCTTCTTCTCCCATCCTATGAGCAATCTTTACCAGTTCCTTCCTTCGCTCCTCAGTTAACTCTGGAAACGCCAAACGTATTACCTTGCCATCATTGTTAGGTGTAATACCCAAATCGGATTTCATTATTTCCTTCTCAATGGCTGGAATCATTTTAGCTTCCCAAGGAGCAATAACCAACAGTCTAGGTTCAGGAACAGAAATATTACCTACTTGATTCAGTGGGGTAGGAACGCCGTAATAATCCACCACAATTCTGTCTAATAATTGGGGATTTGCTCTTCCTGCCCGAAGGCTCCCTAATTCTCTGCTTAGATTTGATACGGTTTTATCCATTGTCTCCCTAGTTTGTTTATAAAGTCCCTCAAGCACTGCTATACCTCCTCAATAGTTGTACCTATTTTTTTACCCAGGATGGCTGCTTTGATGTTATCCCGATCCTCTAAGCCGAAGACCAATATAGGGATTTTATTCTCCATACATAGAGTTATGGCGGTTGTATCCATTACACCTAATCCTCTGTTTATGACCTCCATATAACTGATTTTATCAAATTTTTTAGCATTTGAGTTAATCTTAGGGTCATCGTCATAAACTCCATCGATAGTTTTTGCCAGCAGTATAACTTCAGCTTCAATTTCAGCTGCACGCAGAGCAGCGGTGGTATCCGTAGAAAAATATGGATTACCGGTTCCACAAGCAAAAATAACTATCCTACCCTTTTCTAGGTGGCGAACTGCGCGCCTGCGAATATAAGGTTCTGCAATTTGTCTCATCTCAATTGCAGTTTGAACACGTACAGGAACGTTTCTCTTCTCAAGCGCATCTTGAAGCGCCAGGGCATTTATAACCGTAGCTAACATGCCCATGTGGTCGGCAGTGGTACGATCCATACCCACTCCTGATCGTCCCCTCCAAATGTTTCCTCCGCCAACTACTATAGCAACCTCTACGCCCATCTCCATAATCTCTATTACCTGATCGGATATTAGATCGAGGACTTTTGGATTGATACCATATCCCTCATCTCCAGCCAGTGCTTCACCACTAATTTTGAGGACGAGCCTGTTATATATCGGTTCTAACATCACTAATAGACCTCCATCCCTTATTGTAATATTTCTACGTATTTTACCTTTTTCCTCTTTTTTTAGATTAAGGCATTTATCATGATGTGGATACTGCTATATGAAAAGCAGAAGCTCCATTATATTGTATTGGCATAACAGGATAGGCTTTAACCTTGCATATCTCATAAAAAAAGAGAACACAGATGTGTTCTTCATTAGCCCCGTACTTGGCTCATAACCTCGTCAACAAAGTCATCTTGTCTCTTTTCTAAACCTTCGCCCTTTTCAAAGCGAACAAATCTCCGGACGCTCATATTTTCTCCGATGGTAGCTATCTGCTCGTTTAGTACATCTTGCACTGTCTTATCAGGATCCTTGACAAAAGGTTGTTCCATAAGGCATATTTCTTTTACATACTTTTCGATTCTTCCAGCGACCATCCTATCAGCAATCTGTTCAGGCTTTCCTTCGTTTATTGCTTGAGCCCTTAGAATCTCTTTCTCTTTCTCTAAATCCTCTTGAGGAATCTGATCCCTTGAAACATATTGAGGATTAGTCGCCGCTATATGCATAGCGATGTCCCGTACAAAAGCCTTGAACTCGTCTGTTTTGGCTACAAAATCCGTCTCACAGTTTACTTCAACCAGAACACCAATTCTTCCTCCGGCATGTATATAAGATTCAACTATTCCTTCCGCTGCAATCCTACCTGCCTTTTTTGCTGCAGATGCAAGCCCTCTTTCTCTTAATAACTCAATGGCTTTCTCCATATCACCATTTGAATCCTGGAGGGCTCTTTTACAATCCATCATTCCAACTCCGGTGCGGTCCCTTAATTCTTTTACCATTGAAGCTGTAATCATGTAGCATTCCTCCCTTATCTCTGATTTCTAATAATAAATCATTTTTTCTGTATTAATGTATAAAGTATTGGAAATAATCTTTTATCCTTCATAATATAATCCAACTCATCTTAAACAGTCTAAGGTCATAAATTAGCTATATATACTGGTTAAGTATGTACATGTCTATTGAAAAACTGTCTAAGTAAAATGATCCCTATGACTAGACACTTATTAGATTTTCCAAACCCTCAAATTAACAATTAAGGGAAGAACGGATAACCTTTCTTCCCCCTTATACATTACTGCTCCTCATTCACATCGGTAAACTGTTCGCCTTGGCGGCCTTCCAATACTGCATCCGCAATTTTAGAAGTAATCAGTTTAACGGCACGAATTGCATCATCGTTTCCAGGGATAACATAATCGACTTCATCCGGATCACAATTGGTATCAACAATTGATATAATGGGTATACCCAATTTGCGAGCCTCTGCTATGGCAATCCTTTCCTTTCTTGGATCAACCACATAGATAGCCGCGGGAAGCCTCTTCATTCCTTTTATCCCACCAAGATTTCTTTCCAGCTTATCCCTTTCTAAGCGAAGTTTTATGACTTCTTTCTTAGGTAGAATTTCAAATGAACCGTCTTCTTCCATTTTGTTTAAGCGATGGAGTTCATCGATCCTCATGCGAATGGTCTTGTAATTGGTTAGCATTCCCCCCAGCCATCTCTGATTCACATAAAACATACCACATCTTTGAGCTTCGTATTCAATGGCCTCCTGAGCTTGCTTCTTGGTTCCAACAAACAAGATTTCTTTTCCTTCCGCAGCTAAATCCCTCACAAAATTATAAGCTTCTTCCATCTTGCGAACTGTTTTTTGAAGATCAACGATATAAATACCATTTCTCTCGGTAAAAATATAAGTCGCCATCTTGGGATTCCATCTACGGGTTTGATGTCCAAAATGGACACCTGCTTCCAGCAATTCCTTCATGCTGACTACTGCCATATTAATTCACCTCCTCAGTTATTCCTCCCCTTTCTTCATCCAAAAAAACAACCTTTATAGGGCACTGGTTTTTTCGTCAAAAAGGGTGTGTTTTCACCGTCAGTAGTATAGCATAACCAAAACTAATTTTCAAGGACTATTTTCCTTAAATTGTTTTTCCTCAATTGAATCCTTAAATACACCTTCATAGGGATCAATAAGGCCAATCTCCTTGGCTCTTTGTATTACTAGCTCATCGGGGATCCTATTTATGTCAACTGCGGGACTAGATTTAGCAGTGTCCCAAACTATAAAAAAGCTTAAAATCATACCAAGTCCGATTCCAATGAAAAAAGTTGATAATGTGAAACCTCTCATCATCTATACTCCTATCCTTTATAAAGCTTTAAAACCAGCATTATCTCCCCTTTACCAACCCCCAACTCTTTTGCTATCTCCTCTACTGAAAACCCCTGATCAATAAGATCTGTAATTTGACGATATTTCTGGTTTTCAGAGCCTCGATCCTGTAATTCTCCTGGTTCAACCTGGTTCTTATTACCTATTTCCTCTTTGAAATTTTTCTGATCTTTTTCCTCCAATACAGGATCATTGCTATCAAGATTCGGGGTAATGGGGGCAGGCTCTGTACTATACTCATCTCCATAGAGATAGATCATTTCGTTCATTATCTCCTCCAGGGATTCATATAATTCATACAGACTGTTTTCCTTTTCAATCATCTTGGCCTCACGCATACGCATATCATCTCTGTCCCTTTTCATCATCCATAAGCCAATTGAAAGAAAAAACAAACCGCCCCATAATAATATATAGAAACCTTTACCCATATGTCACCTCATATAATAACATCTATAAAAACCCCTTTATCACCATCCGCTAACAGATCATCGGTATTCTTTCTGCCATTTTTTGTTCTTTTTCTGTTTTTTCGCGAATTACTCCCTACATTTGCCTTATTGTCATCATCTCTGCTAATATTGTTATATTTAGAGGCTTCAGGAGAGCTAACTTCACGTTGGGATTGCAATGCCTTTTTCTGGGTTTCAACCGCAATTCCAAATTGATTATTTGCAATCTGGCCATCTCTATTTATGTCTTTTGTATATTGGTCGGACCTTTGTATTGCAACTTGCATATCAACGGGTCGGATCGACATAAAAACCCTCCTAACCTAGATAAGAAGTCCTCACCAAATCTCCATGGTCCCTGGTAAATGTTACATGTTGTTCTTGTTCCTTTACATATAGTACAGATGTCCCAATGACAATTTTCACCCCAGGATATACCGTCCCCTTAATATTTATTTTGCCTGTGTATACACCTTTAAGTAAATCCTCAAGTTCCATGATCCTGGCTTTTATGACTGGTACTTTTTGGCCATATGTTAGTTTTGTCCTAATTGCTTTTATCTTCAGCTCTGCTTTATCTGTAGGCAGTTTTCCTATGGATTCCATCTTGTTCAATAGTGCAAGGCATTGATCTGCCATCTTTAATTCCCGATTAATCTCGTCCATTTCTCTGACCAGTGCAGAATATTCTTCCCGTAAGACGGGACTGATTCCAACTTCCAGTTCAGTAATGGTTGCCATTGGAGACCCAATGTTTATGGCGGATATATCACTTCCTGCAGAAATTGATCCGCCGGCAATCAGGCCCTTTCTTCCTGTAACTTCAATCTTGCCCCCACAGTTAACGTTGCTATGTAGTATGACTTCAGTAAGTATATCACCTTTTGCAGAAACAGTTCCGTTTTCAATGAAGCGAGCTACAACATTTCCATGAGATTCAATATTACCTCTGCCCATTCCTTGCATACCTTGTTTAAGAACTACATCTCCCTTTGCAAATATGCTAGCCCCCTCGACAACACCTCTTACTTCAACATAACCTCCGGCTTTTATCTCAAAGCCCGTCAATACATTACCATTGACAATAACATTTCCTACAAAATCTATATTGCCTGTTGAATTGTCCACATTACCCGGAACTTCATAGACAGCAAAGACATGAATCTTCCCATCTATCATTTCAGCCTTGCCATCTATTCCAGCAACTAAAGACAACTTATTTTCAGAAATTACGGTGTTCTTACCCATAGGGAGTGAAAGATTCTTTCCTGACCTCGCTGCAATGGTTTTACCAATTACAGTTTTTCCGGGTATCCCTTCTGTAGCCGGAATAAGCTCTGCCAATACTTGCCCTTTTGTAACGTTATGTATCAGATTCAAATGTTTATAGTCGACAGTCCCATCTTCTAAAATACTGGGTTTAGCTTTATGATCAAAATCAATATAATACTTAATCCTGGCATCCTGGCCTTTTTTGGGTGGTTGTCCGTAGGCGATGGGCACCTCTTTATAATTTATCTCCTGATTTAGCATCCGCTCTATTGCAGATTCATCTATACCAAAAACAATACCCTTGCGATGTAATAATTCAACTGCTTTTTTGAGGGTTAGCTTCTCCCCTCCATCACCGGGCAAAAGAGTAGCCCGTGCCTCCATCCCTCTGTTAACCACCCTGATTTCAATGTCTTGCCCCAGGATTTTCTCATTCTGTGAATCAGCGATTTTTACTTCTTCTCCGGGATTACTATATATTGCATTAAAAATAGCTGTGCTATCGACATTCCTTATCTCTTTTCTTCTTATATAATTTAAGATATTATTTTCATCTTCCTTTGATAATCCATCCTCGGATGGAGAAACGGAAAAAAATACGCCTTCATCTCTATACTCTATGGTAAAAAAGGTGTTTTCTGAAAGTCTATCCACAGTTTTAGCACTATCCATGGTCCTCCTCCTTAAGATACAAGCCAGTTCCTTTAAGCTTGTTTTTAAGCTTTAGCAGTGTTCTCGAAAGCAATTGTGAGATCCTCGATTCAGATACCCCTATAACCATTCCTATTTCCTTGAGGGTTAATTCGTGATAGTAATAGAGATCCACAATCTTTTGCTCCCTCGCTGTTAATTGCTCTATAGCCTGTCCCAGTATTTCCTTCAATTCCTTGGCCATAGCATGTTCTTCAGGTATCCCTGCTCTTTCAACCAATTCGCTAGACGACATGTCAACGATATCGAGTATTTGACTGTCCAAGGATAATACTGCTGAAGTGTGCATCTGTGCCATAAGTATATTGAGTTCTTCGATACTAATACCAATATATTCCGCCAATTCCACATCTGACACATTTCGGCCCTGCTTCATTTCCAGTTCTTCAAGTGCCCTTTCTACCTGCCTTGTCTTAGCCCTCAGACTTCTTGGAATCCAATCCTGTTGGCGTATACGATCTATAATCTCACCACGTATTCTAAAAGAAGCGTAGGTTTCAAACTTGATTCCTCTATCAATATCAAATTTTTCTACTGCGTCGATTAATCCAAAGATACCGTAACCGATCAAATCATCTATATCCATATAATCCATGTATTTTACTGCAATTCTATTCACAACACGGTTTACCAGATCGCTGTAGTGTACAATTAGTTGATTCCTTAGATCCAGATCGCCACTCTTTTTGAATTTAACCCATAAGCCATCTATACCAACATCTTCTTTTTGTGTCATATGCCTCCCTCAATCCTCAGAGATTCCAAGGTTATCATTTAGAAATGCTAGATGTATTTAGTTCCGTGTCCGATTGTTTTAATTAGGAAATCACCAGTATCAGCATACAACTCAACAGTTCTGCCATAATTCCCACCGGTATCCTGGGCAACCACCGGTATGTTTAATTTGCTTAATGTCTCCAAACTTGCAATGACATTTCTCTCACCGATTTTTAAAAGATTGCTGTCGCGATCATTAAAGGTAAACATCTGTGCACCTCCGGCAAGTTTAGCTCTTAATCTCTCCTTTTTAGCACCTAAGGCAATCATATCTTCTACTAGTTGCAAAATGGCGGTATCAGCAAATTTAGCTTTGTTCTCGTTGTTCTTTATTAAATTACTGTAAGGAAGCATAATATGAGCAAGACCCGCTATTTTGACTTGCCCGTCATAGAGGGCGATGCCCACACAAGACCCTAACCCTAATGTTATCAAGATTCCAGGTGATATTACGGTATTCAGGTCTGCCATCCCCACCTTAACCCTTTGTATCATTTTATTACTCCTAATGACTTTAGAATAATAGGATAGGAATCGATATTCGGTATCAAGAAGAAATTACCCTTTATTCTATCCAACCCATCTATAAATATGGTTTCAATAAAGAAGGCCTGTTCACCAATCTGTCCAAATTCAATTAATGGTACGCTAAGAATTGCTCCGGCCATATCATAAGCCAGGGCCGGAACTGAAGGTTTAACAGATAGCCCTGTAAAAGTGGAAAGGGAGCCTAAATAGGCACTTGCTAAAATATTACCTACTTCTCGGAGGGCTGACGATTCAATGGTGGAAAAACCAGATTGTGAATTTACACAATAATTAGGTATCAAGAAGCGTAGGAGGTTGTCGGCTGAATCTCTGTCCAGAATATACAATATGGTTCCTTGGATATCACCTACAAATTCCAGGTATATGCCAGCCACCAGCTTCTCTGCCCCTCCCACAACAGTCTCGACCTCATTAAAGCTCAATATTTTTATTTCCGGGACATTCATATTCACCTTTCTGTTCAATAGCTTTGACAAGGAAGTCGCAGCAGTGCCGGCTCCGATATTACCTACTTCCTTTAGTGCGTCTAGATAGATACCGTCCAAAAAGGTCATGATAACCCCCCTAAATCCAGAACTCTTGCTAAATCCAAGATCAATACATGGGCACTTTCCTGATTCACGATCCCTAAAACATGTTCATTTATACCACTCTTAAAAACTTCACCACCGCTTTGTATGTCAATATCAGAGGCAGTAAAAACATTTATAACCCTGTCAACCAATAGACCAACCCGAAATCCATCGTACGACGTAATAATAATCCTACTATCCTCACTATATTGTTCTTCCCCTATTCCAATCCTGCTTCGTAAACTAATTACCGGAATAATATCCCCTCTTGCATTGATTACCCCTAGAACATGTTCTGAAGCCTTGGGGACCCTGGTAATTTTCGATATTCTTTCTATAGATTCGGTCATCAATATATCCAAGCCATAGACGCTCTCACCAAGTCCAAAACTAATAAATTGTCTGCTAATAAATCTGCTTTTTTCTTCATTAAGACTACCCATCATCGCCAACCCCCTAAATTAGATGATTAATATCCAATATTAATGCCACCCTTCCATCGCCAAGGATGGTTGCCCCTGATATTATCCTGATATTGGACAGGTATTTTCCCAATGGTTTTATTACAATATCCTGTTGCCCTATTAGATTGCCTATGGACAATGCGATTTGCCTGTCCCCTCTTCTAATCACTACCACTTTCATATTCTGGTCCTGTTGCCCACTTATCGTATCTGTATCTAACGCCTCTTCCAGGCGAATAAGAGGAAGTAATATTCCGTTATATGGTATTGTTTCTTGATCCTCAAATTTCTTTATCGTTGATTCTGAAATATCTATTATCTCCTGGATTGAGTTAAGTGGTATTGCATATATCTCTTCACTGACTTCAACTAACAAGGCTTGGATAATGGATAGAGTTAATGGAAGCCGAATCGTAAATGTACTGCCCATACCCTCTTGTGTAGACACATCTACTGATCCGCCCATAGATTCCACTTTAGTCTTGACCACATCCATCCCTACTCCCCTGCCGGAAATGTTGGATATGGATTTTGCAGTACTAAAGCCCGGATGAAACATAAGATTGATAATATCCTGATCGTCTAAATGCTCAACATCTTCTTCTGATATTAAGCTCTTTTGTAGGGCCTTATTCACAATGTTTCCCAGATCGATTCCATGACCGTCATCCCCTACAAGAATAACAACATTATTGCCATCATGGTGTGCCTTTAATTCTATCCTGCCAACAGGATCCTTACCCGCCTTTACCCTCTCATCCGGCGTTTCTATCCCATGATCAACGGCGTTTCTTAATAAATGAATTAATGGATCGCCTATTTCGTCGATTATAGTTCGATCTATCTCAGTTTCTGCACCTAAGATATCAAGTACAATCTCCTTGTTGGTGTTTTTTGATAAATCCCTGACTACCCTGGGAAATCGGCTGAACACCATCTCTATAGGTACCATTCTTACCTTTGTGACGGCATCATGAAGCCCATTAGTTATTCTGGCCAGGTATTCCATAGATTCATTAATACCGGACTCCATGCCTTCTCCTAGAATGTCCACCAGGGTATTTTTTATTGTAATCAGTTCACTGACCAGATTCATCAAATTGTCGAGTTTTTCGGTATCTACTCTTATACTGCGGGTTTGTATGCGAGTTCTATCCTGAACTGTATACTGTTTGGCAGTCGTTGCTTCCCTTTTCTTATCGGGTGTCTCGGATGAGTCGCTGGAGTCAGAACTATCTGCCCTATCCACATCATATGTAAGTTTTTCAACTTTAATGGATTGGAGTTCAGAGATCAAGTCCAGTCTACTCCTTATTGTTGTTTCTCCCTCTTGGGTAAGTAGTAGCACACCAAAGGTATCTTCAAATCTTTCCTCCTCGATATCCTGGACTTGGGGAAAGGTTTTGATAATTTCCCCAAATTCCTCTAAGGCCTGGAAAACAATATATGCTCTAGCAGCCTTTAACAAGCATGTCGATTTAAGCGTTATCTCGACCAAGTATGGGCTTAATCCCTGACCAACACCAACGTTTATAATGTTTAATTGATATTCGTCCAGCTCCAATGATCTGGGATCAGGATGACCACTAATCTCATCGCTAAAGGAGTCCTCTGATTGATTTAGTTTAAATAGTAAATCCTTTATATCCTTTGAACCTTCATTCCCAAATTCCATAACATTCTGAACTAACTCCTCAATAGCATCCGTAGATTCCAATAAAATATCAATTATAGCTCCCGATATTTCTATTTTATTGTTGCGAATTTCGTCAAGGATATTTTCCATAGCATGAGCTAAATTAGTGATTCTCTCAAACCCTAATGTGCCCGCCATTCCTTTTAGGGTATGGGCTGCACGGAATATCTCATTTAGTGGTTCGTTATTATCATTTGTTTCTTCTAACTTGAGTAAATTATCATTGAGAATTTGGATATGCTCCTTAGCCTCTTCTATAAAAAGTGTAATATATGTATTACTATCCATGATTCCATAACCCCCTTAACGTTATATGAGACCTTTTTTCCTAATCTCACGCTGTTTGGAAAAAATAAACCTAATTAGATCATCCCGCACTTTACGGGTTATGCAACAGAATGAGATACCCAGTTCATATTTGTGGTCTGGACTGTTAGCTTGATTGACTCTTACCACTTTACCCTTTATAATCAACTCTTCCCCCTTGTCCAAATCGATATGACACTCAACCAACGTGTTTAGTTCCAGGTAATAATCCGTACTTAGTTTTAATCCGCCCCCACTGATATCAATTGAGTATCCCTTTATGAACTGGGATTCTTTTTCTATGTCGTCATCCAACACCCTAAAAGTAACGGGCAGGACAACCTTAAGTCTATAGTACTCTCTTCTTTGTATCCTCTTAATTGGGGATGTTTTTATTATACTAAAAAAAATAGCATCATTTATTCTATACCTATTCTTAACATTACCGTTAAATAAATAACTTGCTTCTTCCTTAAATAAACGTATTTCCACCCTTTCTCCCGGATTCAGCAGAATAGGTCTCCCTTCCAACATAGGTAGGGAAATGACAAGATCGCCTTCATCTGAAATATCCTGAATCATACTAAAACTTCTTAAGTTCTTGGATTTGGTAACCTTTGAGATAATTTCAATTTTACCTCCGATTTCAACCATCTTCTTGAGATCCATTTTTCACCCAACTTCATCAGAATTTGATGACATGTCCTCCTGTCTATCTTTAAATTTGAAAAAAGTCCAAAAACCTCCTGAAATAGGACACCAATCCTTGATTATTCCTTCCGTCTCCTGTATCTTGCTCAATTAGTCTCTTAGCAATATATTCAACCTGTCTGGATGCACGACAATTTGGATAGCTGACCAGGTATGGAACTTGCTCCCTGATTGATCTGGAGACATGGATATCATCATATACAGATCCAAGGGTCCCTACGTTTACGCCTAAAAAATTACGGACCGTTTTGGTAAACTTGTCCAATATATCCTCGGCTTCAGCCGCGCTCCGGACCCTATTAATTATCAGTCGGAGATCAACATCCTTTCTAATGGATGTAATTATTTTAGTAAGAGCATAAGCATCTGTGATTGAAGTTGGTTCCGGAGTAACTACCAGAACTATTTCATGTGCTGCCAGAGCCATCTTTACTACATTGTCCGTAGCTCCTGCTCCTGTATCAATTAATACTATATCCGCCATATCATTTAGTTCATCAATCTTTTTCAGAAAGTTGTCCAACTGATGCGATCCCAGATTAATGAGTTCTCTCATGCCTGAGCCTCCCGATATGAACTTTATTCCCGATGGACCTTCCAATATTACCTGATTCAGTTCCATTTGACCCAATATCAATTCCTTGAGCCCATATCTGGATACTATACCCAACATCAAATCTATATTGGCTAAGCCAAAATCTCCATCTATTATTATAACCTTGTATCCCATTTGGACCAGGCAAATACCCAAATTGGCTGTAAGACTGGTCTTGCCTACACCACCTTTACCGCTGGTTACCGTGATAATTCGAGCATTACCCCTATCCATATCCTTCTGTCTTAGCCTAGCGACGATATGCCTTAACTGTTCAGCCTGATCCTTCATGATCCTTATTGCCCATCAACAAATCTTTTATTTTATGGATATTGGCTATTTCTATATCAACAGGTACATTTTGCCCAGTTGTTATATATGATAGGGGTTTACCAGATATTATTTTGCAGTTAATTATCGTCCCATAGGTGGTTATTTCATCCATTTTGGTGAATATAAGCTTATATTTGCCGAGGAATTCGTAGCTTTTTAGGATATCTAAACAACCCTGATAGGTTGAGTTAGCACTTATTACCAGATAGACATCATCAATATTTCCATATTCTATTATTTCCTTAATTTCTTTCTCATGGTTTTCATCCTTTATGCTTCTTCCGGCGGTATCTATTAAGACTATATCTCTGTCGCCATGCTCATCAAGGGCACTGGATATATCCTTCGGAGAGTAGATGACGCTCATAGGAATCCCTAAAATCTCTGCATATACCCTTAATTGATCAACTGCAGCTATTCGATATGTATCTGCGGTTATTAGTCCTACCTTTTTCACATCCTCTATTGCAAAACCTGCTGCTAGCTTTGCCAGAGTCGTAGTCTTGCCTACGCCTGTTGGTCCCACGAAAAGAACGACTTTTCTTTGTCCCGGGATTAGCTCTATTGGCTGAATATCACTACCTAGATAATCCAATATTACCTGTTCGAAACACTTGGAAAAATCCCGCTCACTTCCATTGTATTCTGCCATAGCCTTTTCCATTATCTCCAACGCATACTTTTGATTAACTTCGTTACTGATCAATATATCAAAGTAAGCTCGGTTCTCTCCATACGTTTTTTGGGGCTCCATATCCTTATCTCGTTCGAATTCCGTGACTAACTGTCTGATCATTTCTTCCATGGCATCAACTTTTCTTTCGAACTTGTAATATGAATCATCACGGGTTATATCTCGGGTATCCCCAACCTCTTTTGTCCCATGGTTTGAAAAACCTATTATCGCATTATCTATTGCTGCGGTAACCTCAATTAACGGTTTACTAAACCAACTAAAAAAACCTTTTTTCCTTATACGCTTGGTATTAAGAATAATTGCATCTGATCCCAAGTCTGCCTTTACCTGGGTCATTACATCCTGCATTGTATTACCTATATAGCGCTTAATGACCATTGCTTACCCGTTCACCACCCCTACAGATTGTATTTCAGCCTTACTATCCAGTTCGTTGTAGGACAGCACTATTAAATCAGGCATGATTTGCTCGGTCAGTCTCTTAAAATAAATCCTAACTACCGGTGAAGTTAAAACAATAGGCGGCATACCCAAAGAAGTTATCTTATTAATCTCCCTGGAGAGACTGCTATACACTCTCTGGGTCTTATCAGGGGGCATAGAAAGATAAGAACCGTGTTCTGTCTGTTGCACACTGTCCATAATATCTTTCTCTAATTGGCTGTCCAAGGTTATGACTTGGCCTTTATTATCTGGTATAAATCTTTGGGTTATGGTTCTGGACAGTGCCTGCCTGACATATTCCGTCAATAGGTCGGGATCCCTTACTATACCGGCATAATCAGCCAAAGTTTCTAAAATAGTAACCATATCCCGTATCGATACACTTTCCCTAATTAAATTAGCCAGTACTTTTTGCAGTTCCCCCAAGGATAGGAGTTTCGGAACCACCTCATCAACTAAGACTGGATTTCTTTCCCTTAGATTATCCAATAAGGACTGTACCTCTTGCCGTCCCAGTAATTCATGACCGTATTGTTTTATCACCTCTGTTAGATGGGTAGCTATTATTGAGGGAGCATCTACTACTGTGTAGCCCATAAATTCGGCTCTTTCACGATGATCTTCCTCAATCCATTTTGCTGGTAATCCAAAAGCTGGCTCTAAAGTGTCTATACCTTCGATTTCCCCTTCAGCAATACCTGGATCCATAGCCAAAAAACGATCTGCCATTACCTGACCCCGGGCTATCACTGTACCTTTTATTTTAATTACATACTCATTAGGGTCCAGCTGTATATTATCCCTTAGACGAACTACAGGAACTATTAGCCCCAGTTCTAAAGCCATCTGTCTTCTTATCATCACCACCCGATCCAATAAATCTCCACCTTGGTTTACATCAGCCAGGGGAATAATGCCATATCCAAACTCAAGTTCAATAGGATCCAAGGATAATAAGTTTGCTACATTTTCCGGTTTGCGTATATCCTCTAATTCCTGTTGGATCATATCTTCTTCAACAACCGCATCATCTTGCCAAGACCTGAGCAAGAAAAAGCCCAAATATATCAGTATTCCACCTAATGGAAGAAGTAACCATGTGGGAAATCCAGGGAAAAAACCCAATAAGCATAGCATAATTCCGGATATGATAAGTACAACTGGTTGACCGGTAATCTGTTTGAGTAAATCCTGTCCCAGGCTGGACTCAGAGGCAGCCTTGGTTACTATAATACCCATAGATGTTGAAATAAGCAATGCAGGTATCTGGCTTACCAATCCATCTCCTACGGTCAGTAGGACGTATGTAGATATTATCTCCTGGATCTCCATCTTGCCAAATCCAACTATTATACCGCCTACTACATTAATAATGGTTATTATAATGCCTACAATGGCGTCCCCTTTAACAAACTTACTGGCGCCGTCCATTGCTCCGTAAAAATCTGCTTCCCTTTGGATGTCCCGTCTTCTGGTTCTAGCCTCTCTTTCATCAATCAGGCCGGAATTCAAATCCGCATCAATTGCCATCTGCTTACCGGGCATGGCATCCAGGGTAAATCTGGCGGCTACCTCTGAAACCCTTTCTGCTCCCTTTGTAATCACAACGAATTGTACGATTATTATAATAAGGAAAATTATGAAACCTACGCCTACATTTCCTCTGACGACAAATCTGCCAAAGGTCTCTATAACTTTTCCTGCTGATCCTTCAATTAGAATTAGTCTGGTTGAGGAAACATTGAGAGCTAATCTATATAGGGTGGTAATCAATAGTAAAGATGGAAAGATAGAGAACTCCAGGGCATTCTTTGCAAAAAGACTAATTAGAAGGATGACCAAAGATAATGCCAGATTCATGGTTAGCAATATATCCATTACAAATTCACTAAGGGGTACAATAATCAATAATACAATCATGATTATTATAAAAGCTATAACATTGTCTGCGAATCTCAACCCAACCCCCCCTTAAAACCAAAGAAAATCTTAAACAATTTTACCCTTAAGGTCATATACATAGGCCAAAACCTCGGCTACTACATGAAATAGCTCCGATGGAATCATCTGACCCACTTCAGTGGAAGTGAAAAGGGCCTTGGCCAAAGGTTTATTTTCAGTTATTACTACCCCATTCCTTTGGGCTACTTCTTTTATCTTAAGGGCTAAAAACCCTTGCCCCTTTGCAACAACAACCGGGGCCTCATCATTATCGGGATCATAGCTGATGGCGACAGCATAATGGGTAGGATTAGTGATAACCACATCTGCTTTCGGTATCTCCTGCATCATCCTCCGCATACCCAATTCCCTTTGTTTTGCCCTGATACGCGAGCGGACCTGTGGATCTCCCTCCATTAGCTTATATTCATCCTTTACCTCTTGTTTGGTCATCATTAGGTCCAACTCATGACGCCACCACTCATAACCATAGTCCAATATAGCAAAGACAAGCAGGATTGTCCCGATCTTAATTGCCAAATCAAACACGGTGTTACCTAACAAGCTGACCGTCCCCCAAATATTGCCTGTATACCATAAACTAATATTTTCGACATTCTTTTTTATTTCAGTATATACTATGCTGCCTATAATAGCCAATTTTATTATAGCCTTGGCTAAATCCACCAAGGATCTTTTGGAAAATATCCTCTTAAAACCTTCTAAAGGGTTTATTTTGCTAAATTTTGGAGCAATTGTCTTAGTAGTGAATAAGAATCCAACCTGGCCATAATTTATTGCCAATCCAGCGGTCAACGATGTCAAAAGGAAGGGACCAATAGCAGAGCCCACAACCAAGGTTATATCCAGTGTAAGCTTTCTTATGCCTTGGTAGGAAAATACCTGGTCTATATAAGCATTTCCATTTAGCATTTCCATATATATTTTTTCCAAGCTCTTTAAAACACTTGGAAGAGTGAATTTCAAGGTAGAAAATGCCACCAATAAGATTATAGCGGAGTTCATCTCCAGGCTGCGAAATACCTGGCCCCTCTCCCGGGCATCTCGCCTTCTTTTTAATGTCGCCTTTTCCGTCTTCTCGCCTGCGAAAAGTTGAAGATCAATTGAATTATTTACTAATTTCACTTAGCTACCATCCTCCATAGGCTACTACCTATATTGCTAAACATTTCATTGTATACCCCATTAAGGGAACCAATATATAAGGGTATAAATATCATTATCGTAACAAGTCCAATGAATATTTTTACTGGGATACCAACAATAAATATGTTCATCTGTGGTATAACCCTGACTAATATTCCAAAGGCTACTTCTGATATAAAAGTTATGGCAAAAACGGGTAGGGCAATTTTTAATGCCAAAAGAAAGGAGTCCGAAAACAGCCTGAAAATTAAAGAAGATAATTCATTGGTTATGAAACCTTCTCCTAATGGAATAAGTTCGTAACTGCCAAATATCAACTCTATCAAGGTGCGATGTCCGTCTAAAACAAAGAAAGCTAATAAGGCCAGGATATTCTTGAAATTGCCCATTAAGGGTACCTGTATGCTGTTTTGAGGATCAATTACGCTTACTATCCCAAATCCTATTTGGGTGTCAATTAGTTGACCTGCTGTCCAAATGGCAGAAAAGATCAGGGTCGTTACATACCCCATGACAAAACCAACCAAGACTTCTCGAACAATTAGAATGCCAAACACATATGGGGTCTGTATTTCAATTCCCGTTGACAGGAATCTGTTGCTAAGTACCATATAGGAAAGAAACAGGGATAAACCTACCTTTGAATAAGCAGGAACATTCTGCCTGCCAAATACGGGAGACATCAGAAATAATCCTGCCATGCGGACAAGGATCAATATGAAAATTTCAAACTTATCCATCACTTCTTGCAGAATCAGATCCATCTATACCTCACAGCCCAGTTATTGTGTTTATGCTATTATATAATTTAGTTGTAAATTCAGTCATGGTTCTCATGATCCAGGGTCCAAAAACGAGGAGCGCTATCATAACGGCAAGAATCTTTGGGACAAACACCAGGGTTTGCTCGTTGATCTGTGTCGTTGCCTGAAAAATTGCTACTATCAAACCTACGATCAAGCCCAACCCCAGCATGGGTGAAGCAATTAAAAGTCCAGTGTAGATTGCCTGTTGAGCTATATTTATAATTTCGCCTTCCATCATATCAATCAACACCCCCAATCGCTAATTAAACCCGGCAACTAAAGTTTTGACGATTAGATTCCAACCATCTACCATCACAAATAGAAGGATTTTAAAAGGTAGGGATATCATTACAGGTGGCAACATCATCATACCCATGGACATCAGGGTACTGGCCACTACCATGTCAACTACTATAAAGGGTACATAGATTAAAAAGCCCATCTGAAAAGCTGTTTTCAGTTCGCTAATAATGAAGGATGGTATTAATACATTATTCGGTATGTCCGTCAGTGTCTCCGGTTTTGGTATAGAGGATAAGTTGACGAACATGGCTAAATCTTTTTCCCGTGTTTGCTTAAACATAAAATTCCTTATTGGTTCCATTGCTTCTTGCAAAGCTTGTTCTTGGCCTATTTCACCGGCTAAGTAAGGACCGATAGCACTTTCGTTAATTGTTGCACCAATAGGGGCCATAATGAAAAAGGTAAGAAATAAAGCCAACCCAATCAAAACTTGATTGGGGGGCATCTGCTGAGTACCCAGTGCATTTCTTGTAAACGACAATACTATAATGATTCTGGTAAAAGAAGTCATCATGATTAGGATTGAAGGAGCAAGAGTTAAAATAGTAAATAAAAATATAATTTCAAACCCGTTTAGGGATTCCCCTGAAGGGCCTGTTCCTTCAATATTGATTCCTAATTTTACCGGTTCCTCTGGTTGAGCTAAAGAATAGGATGCCATGAAAAGCATTATTCCTATACTAACAATCAAACATAAAAATACTTTCAGACCAAGCCTTTTGTTCAAAAAATCAACCCCGATTAATCCCCTATTTTCATAGATCTTTCATTTTCCTTCTCTGGTTCTCCAAGCTTTCTTTAATCTGCTGAATCCTATCCCTTTCATCCAAACTATCTTCAGGATTCTGACGGAATTTCCTTATATACACCTCAAACAGGCTATTGAAGGCATTATTCTTTTGAACTGTTAAGGGTACTAGATCAGCCTCTTGAATTTCACTAATATCTCCTATATGGTGATTGGTAACCCCGATTAGAAAAAAACGTTCTCCCACCTGTATTATACAAACGGATTTATCATTACCTAAAAACACTCTATCTATTATCCTAATATGCTTACTGGCACCCATATGGCTCATTTTGGGACCTAGAAATTTAGTTGCCAAATAAGCTATAAATAATACAGCAAAAAAACCTAACAAAAGGGGGATAACTTGTAGAAGGTTATCCATTATAACAACACTTTCCTTACGGCTTCCAGAACCCTTTCTGCCTGGAATGGTTTTACAATAAAGTCTCTGGCACCAGCCTGTATAGACTCAATGACCATTGCCTGCTGCCCCATTGCCGAACACATAATGATCTTTGCATCGTCATCAATTCTTTTGATCTCCCTTACTGCTTGAATACCATCGACTTCAGGCATAGTAATGTCCATAATAACCAAATCTGGATTCAGTTCCTTATATTTTTCAACCGCCTTTCCCCCATTTTCCGCCTCGCCCACGACATCGTATCCATTCTTGGTCAATATATCTTTGATCATCATTCTCATAAAGGCTGCATCGTCTACAATAAGTATTTTATTTTTCATAGTAGCTACCTACCTTTCTGTAAAATTATCTTAAATGGGATATTCTGTTAGATGGGGCTAATATGTCTGTTATTCTTACACCAAAAGTGTCATCGATAACAACTACTTCACCTTTAGCTATAATCTTACCATTGACCAAAATATCTACAGGTTCACCCGCCATCTTATCAAGTTCTACGATGGATCCCGGGCTTAACTCAAGAATCTCTTGAATTTTTTTTCGCGTCTTACCCAGTTCCACTGATATCTGCAGAGGTACATCCAAAATGAGATCGATATTTCTACTCTCCTTTTGTACAGGTTCTTCCTCTAAAGGCTGAAAGATTACGGGCTGCACTCCAACAGGGGGCATGGAAACCCTGTCTTTTGCAGTAGTGGACTCATGCTCAATTGTGGCACTATCCCCTAAACTGTTAGGGGCAGAATGTACGGTATCAGTGGTTACTAATGGAGTAACAGTTGCGTCTTGTCCATAGTTATCGTTCTGACCTCTAATAAGGCTTTCAACTATTTCTTTAGCAAATTCCAGTGGAATTAGCTGCATAATATAGCTATCTAGTATACCTGGTATTTCCATTTTAAAATTAACTTTCACTATAAGTTCGTCAGACTTAAAAAAGGTATCTGGGATCTTATTGGTAAGATCCATATTAAAAACTTCTGGTGGGGATATGTTTATATCTTTTCCAAACATAGAAGCCATGGATGTGGCCGATGAACCTATCATTTGGTTCATGACTTCACTTATAGCACTTAGACGCAATTCGTTCAGATCCCCCACTATGTTTGTACCATCTCCACCCATTAACAGATCCGTTATGGTTTTTACGTCATCTTCAGTTATGATCAATAAATTATTGCCTTCAAGACCTCTGGTATACCGAATCTTAACGGCTACAAAGGGTATTGGATATTGTTCCGCTATATCATTCAGGGTCGTTACAGAAACATGTGGAGTAGTTATTAGAACTTTGTGGTTTAATAGGGTATAAAGAGTAGTAGCTGCGGTACCCATACTTATATTTCCTATTTCCCCCAAGGCATCCTTTTCCTCTTCGGTTAATACCATGTTCTGGGGACTACTATGCCCATCTTCATCGGTATTTCCTTTAAGCAGAGCATCTATTTCTTCCTGAGAGAGCAGTTCACTCATTTCTTAGCCTTCCTCCTTTTATGCCAGTTATTTTTACAGCGTAATTATTGTTCTTTGTACCTATAACGCCAAGGAATTTTTCTCTTTCTCCAATTACCAGGGACACCCCATCACTTGTCCGGGTGTCCAATTTAATTACATCTCCTGTCTGTAAACCTATAAATTCCCTTATGGTTATTTTACTATAGCCCAGTTTTGCGGTTAGATCTACATCTGAATCTTTTATTTGCCTGGCTAACAATTCGCTTTGTGCGTCGCTTCTTTCTCCTTCCAGGCTGGAAGTAAACCAATACTTTGTGCTTAACTGGTCAATAATCGGTTCTATAACCATAAAGGGGATACAAACATTTAACAAACCATCTATCTCACCTATACTTATGTTCATAGTAATAATTGCAATAGTCTCATTGGGAGAAATAATCTGGGCAAATTGGGGATTGGTTTCAATCCTTTCCAATCGAAAGTTGCTCTCCATCACATTTACCCATGGTTCATTCATTATAGAGACTAATTCTGTAATAATTCTTTGAATCAGAGAGAGTTCAATATCCGTGAAGTCTCTTCTAAGATCAACCAACTCACCGGTACCACCCAACATTTTATCAATAATTGCGTATGTTATATCTGGAGAAACCTCTATAATGGCAGACCCAGCCAGTGACCTAAATCTAAAGATACCAAGAATAGCAGGATCAGGTAGTGAATTAATAAACTCATAATATGTCTGCGGCTCAACAGATGTCACATCTACCTGACAAAAACTCCGTAGAATACCTGACAAATATGAGGCTATTAGCCTGGAGTAGTTCTCATAGATCACCTGCATAGTTCTTAATTGATCTTTTGCAAACTTATCAGGCCTTCGAAAGTCATATGACTTTATTTTCCTATCTTCTGCCTCGCTGTTCATCTGTAAGGCATCTAGCTCTCCGGAATTGAGTGCATTCAATAGTTCATCTATTTCATTTTGAGATAATATCTCTGCCAAAGTAATCCACCTTCCATGAGATGCTTAAAATTTATTGGATTATGAAGTCATTAAAATAGACGCCTTTTATATTATCAATTTTGAGGATGTTTTGTAAGTCATCTTTTATCAAATCTCGCAAATTTCTCTTGAAATCCTTTTGCTTTAATTCTTCTTCGTTTATATCCCCCAAAATCTCAATAATCTGATCCCTAATCCTATGGTTGTTTTTCTCCAAAACCTTCAGCGTCCTTTTGTCCGATACCTCTATAAGGATATCGGCCTTTATGTAGTGTCCCTCGGTTTTTAAATTAGTTAAAAAATTATCTCCGGTACTATAAACGTATCCGGGCTGCTCGTCATTCTCTCTCTCAGAAGGAATCAATAGGATTATAATAAAAGACCCAATCCCAATTGTAATAGTAAGCAATACCGCAATAATAATTATTAATGTTTTATTCATAGTAACTACCTTACCCCCATAGAATTAATAAGGTTATTCGAATACATGATAATTAATGGGTTGGACCATATTGCCAATAATCCCAGTTTACTAATCTATTTCGGTTATTTCTCCGGATTTGATCTCTCTAATAATAAAAACCTCTACCCTTCTGTTTCTGGACAAACCTTCTTCAGTATTGCTGTCGTCTATGGGGTGAAACTCCCCATATGCGGCAGCCGATAGCTTTGATGGATCAAAGCCTTGTTCTTCACACAAAAATCTAACTACATTTACCGCACGTTCAGCGGATAATTCCCAATTAGTCGGATGCTTCCTAGGGTTAACAGGTATAATATCTGCATGGCCATCTATCCTGATCCTGCTTATATGTTCTTGAAATTCATCTAAAACGTCACTGATTCCCACTAAAATCTCCTTGGCATCTTGCTTTATATTAGCTGCTCCTGAATCAAAAAGTACCGTATCCTTGAACCTCAGCAGTATTTCAGTATGAGCATCTGAGATTTTAACCTCTGCAGGTATCTCCCTTTCTTCTAAAAAACCTTCTATAGCCTTATAAAGGCGAACAAACTCATCTTCAGTATCATGTTCACTATCCTCATCTCCCTGGAAATCATTTAATTTATCGGTACCACCAGGAAAAAGCTCAAGAAAATCATCAATACTTGGATTATCGCCTGTATCTGGTTTTTCGTTTATTACTTTTCCACTCTCCAGGATACCGGTTTGTCCCCCAAGTGCCGAAACCAAGCTCTGCCATTTTTGAGCGTCTATAGTGGAAAATGAGAAAAGCATCACAAAAAAAGTCAATAGCAAGGTAACCAGGTCACCATAAGTAAGTAACCATTCAGCTGCACCTTTATTCTCTTGTTTTGGCGTTCTTTTTCTAGCCAACCTCATTCATCCTCTTCTGGAGGATTTCCCTCCCTGTTTATTCTATCACTTGGTGGTAGAAAAGCCTTTAACTTTTCTTCTATAATACGGGGGTTCTCGCCCGCCTGGATCGAGAGCATACCCTCTAGCATGATTTCCTTTAGAAGAATCTCCTGGCTACTCTTGTACTTCAGCTTAATTGCCATAGGCGTAAAAAACAAGTTAGCCAACATGGATCCATAGAATGTTGTAACCAAGGCTACTGACATACTGGGTCCTAAGGTAGAGGGATCATCCAGGTTTTTTAGCATATTAATTAGTCCAATTAAGGTACCAATCATACCAAATGCAGGGGCAAGGGAGGCCATAGTCTCAAAAATCCCTTGTCCTTCCTGGTGTCTCTCTTCTACAAAGTCCAGCTCGGTCTCCAGAATGTTCCTTACCAGTTCAGGATCTGTTCCATCTACGATAAGGAGTATACCTTTTTGTAGAAATGGATCGTCGGTACCATACGCTGCTTCCTCCAGGGCCAATAAACCTTCTTTTCTCGCTATATTAGCTAATTCGATTATCCGGACGATTGCCTCCTGTGGTTTTTCATCAGATGTAAGGAAGAGTTTCTTAACTACCTTAGTAAAACTTATCAGTCTCCTAAATGGGTAGGACACCATTGTCGCAGCAATCGTCCCCCCAAAAACTATCATAATGGAGGGTAAATCATAAAAGCTTTGCAATGTTCCACCAAGGATTATTCCAACTATAATAAAAGCTACTCCCGCAACTATTCCAGCCAATGTTGATACATCCATTGACTACACCTCACTTATTGAATCTCCAAAACTCGTCTTTTAAAATCTATAACTCTGTTAATTACCTCATCAACATCTTCTTTTACTATAACCTTCTTGCCTGTAGTCGTCGTAATTACCGTATCGGGTGTGCTTTCTATGAATTCTATTATTTCGGTGTTTATAACAAACTCCTTACCGTTCAACCTGGTAACCTTGATCACCTGAGCCTCACCACCCTCAAACTATTATTAACTAGCCGGGATTATAGTCCCGGCTAGTTACAGCCTACCTTTTCAGGTTGACTAATTCCTGTAGTATTTCATCCGATGTAGTAATGATTCTTGAGTTGGCTTGAAAACCCCTTTGAGTAATAATCATGTCAGTAAACTCTCCGGCTAAATCGACATTGGACATTTCCAAAGCACCCGGGTTTATTAATGCTCTCCCGTCTATCCCTGCTTGTCCTACAATGGGGTCGCCAGAGTTTGCAGAGATCTCGAACAGATTATCCCCTAACTTTAACAGGCCTGCAGGATTATTGAATCTTGATATTGCCAATATCGCATCTATACGGGACATACCATTGGAATAAATACCAATTACTCTGCCCATTGAATCTATGGTGATATTATTCAGGGTGCCATACTCATACCCATCGGCTTCAGCTATCTTGAATGTGGATTCACTGTCATTTTGAGTCATTTTCTCAGGATCAAATATTATCGTTAAGCCTCCAACATCATCGACTCTAATTATGGGGTTAGATCCATTGTTGAACTCTATCAATGGGATCGTAATACCATCCAAGGGGTAAACCAGTCTTCCATTGCCATCGAATTCAATTGGTCTCGCACCCCCAACCTTCGTATCATACAAGGGTCTGGTGGTAATTCTGCTATCTTCGCTGGCCGGTTCAATGACAAGATCCCATTGATTGGGTACAACTTCAATAACAGGGTCCCCGTCAGGTCCCATAACCTCACTGGTAACCCTCGAGAAAATAAGTTTTATACTATGTTCTTCTCCAAGATTGTCAAAAACACTGGTTGTATATTCCACCATACCATCATCTGGCAACCTGCTGTTAAGATTACCTTCAAATCTAATCATGGAACTAGCATGGGGGGACATGGATAGGTTTGCCAGATTGATTTCCCTGGTCGACCCTGTTGTGACTATGTTTCCGTCACTATCCCTGGTGGTCCATCCCTGTACCTTTAAGCCGTTGGCAGCTACCAGGTAGCCGTAGGGGTCCTCATCAAAATTACCAGCACGAGTGTAATAGTTCTTTGCTCCGTCTGAGAGGATAAAGAACCCATCCCCGTCCAGGGATAGATCCGTAGCCTTATCAGTTCTCTGAGCTCCTCCCTGGGTATGAAACACATCGATAGAAGCAACAGAAACGCCCAAACCTACTGAATGGGCATTGGTACCGCCACGCCCTGTAGCACTGGTAGAAGCAGACGCTGCTTTCAAAGTCTGGTTATACACTTCCTGGAAGGTAACCCTACTTGCCTTGAAGCCAACAGTGTTTATGTTAGCAATATTATTGCCTATAACATCCATTTTTGTTTGATGAGAGCGGAGTCCTGATACTCCTGAAAACATGGAACGTAACATAAATTAATAACCTCCTTAGTTTTTGTGCGATGTATGCCCCTTCTGTCATTCCGGGACATAAGCCTCCTAAAAAGGTCCGGCTAGATAATTATCGCACCATCAATATTAGTAAAAATATTTTCACGGATACTGTTATTATCCACAGCTGTTACAACAGTCCTGGTGGGTACATTAACAATCAAAGCTGCATCCTCCATTAAAATTAGCGAATCTTTAACCCCTTTGTTCTTTACCTTAGTTAAGGCATCCTTTAGATCCTGGAGTTGTCTTGCAGAAAGCTCTATATTCCGATCCTCCATTCTTCGGATCGCATGTTTACTGAACTTTATATCCAATGCCGTACTGCTGTCAAGAGCTGCCTTGAAAACATCTTTAAAATCCTGTTTTCCATCGGATTTTATATTGTTGGGGACGGTCTGCAGAGTGCTAATACCTGGTCTTTTAGGCTTGGTCGCGGGATTCCCTATTGTTACTAAACGATTGATATTGATATTTTCATTTCTGATTTTCATTTTTCCACCATCCTATACCTAGGCTATCAACTTAATCCACACCATTTGGCATTTCAATCGACTCTGCCTCATCCTCTGAGAAAACTGTAAACAATTCATCCATACTTAAGGTATAATCACCCACCTGTAGGTACATTTTCCCATCAGAGTAAGTCACGCTTCCAACCCTTCCCAACACAGGAATTACTTGAGATGAATTTTCTATATCTATTTCTCCATAGACCATCTTTCCTACAAGGTTCATAGCTTTTAATGATTGAAAATCCCTACCCAGGTTTTGAATTTGCTCCAGGGTGCTAAACTGTGCCATTTGGGCGATGAAATCCTTATCTTCCATGGGGTTAAGTGGATCTTGATTTTGTAACTGGACTATTAGTATCTTTAAGAATTCATCTTTGCCTAATTGGGTTTTTATTTCCCTGGTCGGCCTATTTGTGCCATCAAAATAACCATCAGCTTGTACTCTCATAATTTCACCTCCTAGGCCAAACAATCGATTTGATTCAGTTCTGAAAGTCCATTAGCCATTATCCTGGAAATATCAGAAGAAGTAATGGCCTTTCTGGTACTTTGTCTTATCGTCCTCGTTTGATGGAATTGCTCAAAATCGGGTTGGCTACCTACATTAACGTCCAGTGAAGTGAACACAAAACCCTGATCCTTGAGGGTAGCCCACAGGTCATTCAAGTTTCGCTGCAAGAAGTCCCTTACTTGCTGGTTGTTGGTATAAATCTTTCCCGTTAAATTGCCGTCTTCAATGGCAACCTTGAGAAGAAGTTTACCCAAATGGTTGGGTTTTACTTCTATTGCCAACTCTGATGATCGTTTATTCAGGGTCACTACCATCCTTCTTGCCAATTGCTCTACAACTTCAATTTTCCCAACTGAATCGGAATTCTCCAGTGCCTTTGAAAGATCAAGACCACCATCCAGAATCACAATGCCTAGACCATCTGAATTGTTTCCGTTGTCATAATCCGATTCGGCGTCATTATCAAAGAATCCTTTCTCTAAGGTCAGCGAACTGTCATAAGTTCTTTCTCCTTTTTCAGGATGGCCAATCTGTTCTGCACTTGTGGCTTTATTG
>LSQX01381795.1_pt1 | contig 26599 bp, 22 predicted proteins | sample 654561 | NCBI WGS metagenome assembly LSQX01 (sample SAMN04489861, study PRJNA283612) | anaerobic digester metagenome | isolation source: 4 biogas reactors fed with cattle manure at either 37C or 55C with and... | place: Denmark: Kongens Lyngby | collected 2014 | reverse complement strand
CCATCGACAACATCTCCATGAAGACCTCGGAGACGGCGCTCCAGGGGCCGGCGGCGGAGGCCATCTTGGCCAAGGTCGCCGACTTCGACCCGTCGACCCTCAAATTCTTCACCTTCACCGACAAGGCCGACCTGAATGGCATCCCCGCCATCGTGAGCAGGACCGGCTACACCGGCGAGGACGGTTTCGAGATCTACATCCCCTGGGAAAGAGGCGCCGAACTATGGGACCTGCTCATCGAGGCGGGCCGAGACTTCGGCCTGATCCCCATCGGGCTCGGCGCCCGGGACAGCCTGCGCTTCGAGGCGGGGCTCCCGCTTTACGGTCACGAGTATTCCGAGGACCTGGGGCCCCTGGAGGCCGGCTTCGGTTTCTTCGTCAAGGTGGATAAGCCGGGCGGTTTCATCGGCCAACCGGTGCTGAAGCGCCAGAAGGAAGAAGGACTCCGGCGGAAGATAATCGGGCTACGGCTCGAAGACAAGGGGGTGCCCCGCTCCGGCATGGACGTGTCCGACGCCTCGGGAAACAGGGTGGGCAAGGTGACCTCTGGGGGATACTGCCCCTCCCTGGACGCCAACATGGCCCTCTGCCTCGTCAAGACCCCGGCGCCGGAGGAAGGGGAACACCTCAGCGTCCTGATCAGGGAAAAACCGAAGAAGGGTACCGTGGTGAAAAGACCCTTCTACGACAGGAAAAGCGGGAAACGGTAGCGATACTTTTTGCAAAAAGCCAAAAGGGAGGATGAGAAAGATGACCAAAATACCCCAGGATCTCCGGTACACCAAGGAGCATGAATGGATCAGGATGGAAGGCGGCGTCGGCGTCGTGGGGATAACGGACTACGCCCAGCATGCCATGGGTGACGTCGTCTACGTGGAGTTTCCCGACAAGGGCAGGAAGGTCAAGGCCGGGGAGGACTTCGTCGTCGTCGAGTCGGTGAAGGGGGCGAACGACGTGTTCAGCCCCGTCTCCGGGACCGTCCTCGAGGTGAACGACGCCCTCGAGGAGTCGCCGGAACTGCTGAACGAGGACGCCTACGCCAACTGGCTCGTACGCCTCGAGGTCGCCGACCCCGGGGAACTGGACTCCCTTCTCGATCACGGGGCCTACGCCAAACTCCTCGAGGAACTCGAAGCGGAAAGCCAATAGGAGGTGTTCTTCATGAGCCGGTATACACCCGCTACGGCGGAAGACCGGCGCCGGATGCTCGAATACCTCGGCGTCGGTTCCATTGACGACCTTTTCACAGGCATTCCCGAAAAGGTCAGACAGAAAAGCCCGCCCAACCTCCCGAAGGGCCTCTCGGAGCCGGAGATGATCCGGGATCTGAGGCAGCTTTCCGGGAGCAACAAGAACGTGGACGACATGGTCTGCTTCCTGGGCGCGGGGGCCTACGACCACTTTATCCCCGCGGCAGTGGACAGCCTCGTATCCAGGGGCGAGTTCACCACCAGCTATACCCCCTACCAGCCGGAAGTGGCCCAGGGCACCCTCCAGGCCATCTTCCAGTACCAGACCATGGTCTGCGAGCTGACGGGCATGGAGCTTTCAAACGCCTCCATGTACGACGGAGCGACCTCTGCAGCGGAGGGGGCCGTGCTGGCCGCAACGGCCACCAGAAAGAAAAAAATCCTCTGGCCCGGCACCGTAAACCCCCAGACGAGGGAAGTGCTCAAAACCTACTGCTGGAGCAGACAGCTTGAGTGCCAGGAACTGGGCATGAGTGACGGAAAAATCGATGAAAAAGAGCTTAAAGACGCCCTCGCCGGAGGAGATGTGGCAGCCCTTGTGGTGCAGTCCCCCAACTTCTTCGGCAATATAGAGGATATAAAGGCGCTGGCAGAGATTGTACACGAGGCAAAAGCCCTGCTGGTAGTATCCACAGACCTGCTGGCCCTGGGACTCCTTGAGGCCCCGGGAAAGCTGGGCGCCGATATCGTAGTGGGCGACGGCCAGTCTGTGGGCAACCCCATGAGCTACGGCGGACCTGCCTTCGGCTTCATCGCCGTCAACAAGCCTCACATGCGCCGGATGCCCGGCAGAATCTGCGGCCAGACGGTGGACCGGCTTGGACGGAGGACCTTCGTCCTAACCCTCCAGGCCAGGGAGCAGCACATCCGCCGGGAGAAGGCCACCTCGAACATCTGCTCCAACCAGGGGCTCTGCGCCCTGACCGCGGCCATGTACATGGCCTCGCTGGGCGGGACCGGCCTGCGCCGGCTGGCCCGACTCAATTACGACAAGGCGCACTACCTGCGCCAGGCCCTGGTGGACGCGGGCGCACGGCTCTCGTTCACCGGGCCGGTGTTCAACGAGTTCGTGGCCGAGTTCCCGCACGACTTCGCCCCGGTGCGCGAACGCCTTCTGGCGCGGGGCATCGTCGCCGGTCTGGAACTGGGCGCGTTCTACCCGGAACTGGCCGGCCGATACCTGTTCTGCGTGACCGAGACGATCGAGAAAAAGGATATGGACACAGTGGCAGCGGAGGTGCGATCATGAACGAGCAACCGGGCGCAAGCGGACTGATACTCAACGAACCGCTCCTCTGGGAGCGCGGCGCCAGGGGCAGGGTGGGCCTATCCATCCCGGCGAGCGACGTGCCGGCGGCCGATATCGACCCGGCCCTGGTCGGCGCGGAGGTGGATTTCCCGGACCTCTCCGAGGTGGACGTGGTCCGCCACTACACCCGCCTGTCGCAGTGGAACTACAGCGTGGACAGCGGCCTCTATCCGCTCGGCTCGTGCACGATGAAGTACAACCCCAAGGTCAACGAGGAACTGGCCCGGCTGCCCGGCTTCGCCTTCCTCCATCCCTGCCAGCCGGAGGAGAGCGTCCAGGGGGCCCTGGAGCTGCTCTACCGGGCCGAGGCCTGCCTGGCCGAGATAACAGGGATGAAGCGGGTCACCTTCCAGCCGGCGGCGGGGGCGCACGGGGAGCTGACGGGGATGCTCATCGTTCGTGCCTACCACCGGTCCAGGAATGATCATCGCAAAACGGTTCTTGTCCCCGACTCCGCCCACGGGACCAATCCCGCTTCGGCGGCCATGGCCGGCTTCGAGGTCAAGGAAATCCCTTCCGATGAACGCGGGCTGGTGGATCTCAAAGCGCTCCGGGCGGCCCTGGACGGCGATGTCGCCGCCCTCATGCTCACCAATCCCAACACCCTGGGTTTCTTCGAGGAGGACATCCTCGAGATTGCCGAGGCGGTCCATGAAGCGGGCGGGCTGCTCTACTACGACGGGGCCAACCTCAACGCCATCATGGGCCACGCCCGTCCCGGCGACATGGGCTTCGACCTGGTCCATCTGAACCTGCATAAAACCTTCGCCACGCCCCATGGCGGCGGCGGCCCCGGCAGCGGCCCCGTGGGGGTGAGGGAACACCTGGTGCCCTTCCTCCCCGTGCCGCTGGTGGAGCGGGGCGAAAAGGGATATTACTGGAAGGAAGACCTGCCCCTGAGCATCGGCCGGGTGCACGGCTTCTACGGCAATTTCGCCGTGGTCGTCAAAGCCTATGCCTACATCATGATGATGGGGGCGGAAGGGCTCCGGCAGGCGGCCGCCGACGCCGTTCTCAATGCCAATTACCTCATGGAGCGGCTGAAGAAGAGCTATGATCTGCCCTACGACCGGCGCTGCAAGCACGAGTTTGTGCTCTCGGCCCGCCGGCAGAAGAAGATGGGGGTCACGGCCAGGGATATCGCCAAGGCGCTGCTGGACTACGGCTTCCACCCGCCCACGGTCTACTTTCCTCTCATCGTTGAAGAGGCGCTCATGGTGGAGCCCACCGAGACGGAGAGCAAGGCGACCCTGGATCGCTTTGCCGAGGCCATGGAGGAGATTGCCCGCCTGGCGGAAGAGGATCCGAAACGCCTCACTTCCGCTCCCCACACTACCCCCGTGGGGCGGCTGGACGAGGTCAGGGCGGCGCGCCATCCCCGGGTCTGCTGGGATGGTGACGGGGGGAGCAGCTAGATGTTCCCGGAGAGGGCCGGCCGGTGCGGCCGCAGCAGCGGTTGCCTTGTCACGGGGCGGGTGGAATTTGTCTACCCCCGCCTCACCTTGCCGGTTAGCGTCACCGGCCGGTCGTGCGATTTAAACTGCGCTCACTGCGGGGGGCACTACCTGCGGGGGATGGCCACGCTGGAGGAGGCGCTGGGCCGGCGGGGCGTCGGCTACAGGAGCTTCCTCGTCAGCGGCGGCTGCGACCGGCAGGGGCGCGTACCGCACGGGGAAAGATGGGCGGAGCTGGAGGCGTTGGCGCGTCGGGGTTCGCTCAACTTCCATCCCGGGCTCGTTGGCGAGGCGGAGGCGGCGGCCATGGGAATGATTGCTCGCGCCTTCTCCTTTGATTTCGTGGCCGACGAGAGGGTAATCAAGGATGTTTACGGCCTGGAAGCTGCGCCGGAGGATTACCTCCGCTCCTACCGCTGCCTGCGGCGCCATGGCCGCGTGGTGCCCCACATCTGCATCGGCATAATGGGCGGGCGCATCGAGAGCGAGTGCCGCGCGCTGGAGATGCTGCGCCGGGAGGGGGCGGAGGCGATTAGCTTTATCGTCTTCCGCCCCACCCCGGGGACGAGGCTTGCCGGTGCCGCCCCGCCGCCGCCCGACGCGGTGGCGGAGCTCCTGGCCCATGCGCGGGCTCTCTTTCCGCGGACGCCCCTTTACCTCGGCTGCATGCGCCCGGGCGGCCGCTACCGCGAGGAGCTCGACTGCCTCGCCCTGGAGGCAGGGATTGATAAAATTGTCCATCCGGCCGCCGCGGCCAGAAGGCTGGCCGCGCAGATGGGCCTCCAGGTATCCACGGGAGAGGAGTGCTGCGCGCTGTGATTCGCCTGTCCATTGGGACGGCGGCCCGCCTGGGCTTGATCAACCTGCGGGCGGAGACCCTGCCCACTACCGCCTACCTGCTCTACGGCGAAAGCTGCCGCATGAACTGCGCCTTTTGCCCCCAGGCGCGAGGGGCGGAGGGGAAAGCGGGACGGCTGGGCCGGGTGAGCTGGCCCCCCTTCCCGCGGGAGGAGGTCATCGCCGCGTTGCAGCGGGAGGCGGGGAGGGGGCTGCAGCGGATCTGCCTGCAGGCCCTCTGCGAACCGGGCGGCGCTGGCTCCCTGGCGGAGCTGATCCGCCAGTTGAGAGGCGCGGTGGGGCTGCCCATTTCCCTATCCGCCCCCGTGCATTCCGCTGCCGAGGCGGCCATGTTTTTCGAGGCGGGAGCGGAGCGCATCTCCATCGCCCTCGACACGGCCACGGCGGAGCTCGCCGCCCGCTGCAAGGGCGGCGGCTTTGCAAGGCGCCTGCGACTGCTTAGGGGGTGCGCTCGCCTCTGGCCGGGGCGGATGAGCACCCACCTCATCTTGGGCCTTGGCGAAAGCGAGGAGGAGGCGGCGCGGCTGCTCCAGTTGCTGGTGCGGGAAGGGATTGCCGTGGGCCTCTTTGCCTTCACCCCCCTCAAGGGCACCCCGCTGGAGAACCATCCCCCGCCCGAGCCGGCCTCCTACCGCCGCCTGCAGGCACTCTACTACCTGCTGCGGCTTGGTTATGTTGCCTGGGAGGGCCTGCGCTTCAAGGAAGGGCGGCTCGTCTCCTTCGGGATTGGCGGGGAGGAGCTGCGTCGCCTCCTCGGCGGGGGCGAGGCCTTTCAAACCAGCGGCTGCCCCGGCTGCAACCGCCCCTATTACAACGAGCGTCCCGGCGGCTTTATCTACAACTACCCGCGCCCCCTCAGCGCAGCCGAAACCGCCGCCGCCCTCGGCCTCATGCAAGAGGAGAACAGGCAGGGGCGGGGTTCACCCCCGCCCGGTTTTGATGATATAAACGGCTGCCGTTTCTTCGCTCCCTGGAGAGAGCCATAGAGAGGAGGGTAACTGCTTGGCAGAATTGTGGCGCCTGATATTAGATCCGCCCCTGCCCGGGGCGGCAAACATGCGGCGGGACCTGGAGCTGCTCGAAGAGGTGGCCGCCGGGGAGGTGCCTCCGGCGCTGCGCCTCTACAGCTGGTCGCCGCCGGCCCTCTCCCTGGGCCGCTTCCAGGAAGCGGAAGAGGTGGCCGACCTCGCCGCCTGCCGCCGCCTGGGCATAGACGTGGTCCGCCGCCCCACCGGGGGGCGCGCGGTGCTGCACGACCGCGAGCTCACCTACAGCCTGGTCATTCCCGACTGCCGCGAGCTTGTCCCGGCGGGAGTAACGGCATCGTATTTGTTTATCAGCAGGGCCTTGATGGAGGCCTTTGCCGCCCTGGGGATTGAGGCGGAGCTCAGCCCCGAAAGCAGGCGGGGCGCCGGGCCGGCCCTGGCCCCCGGCTCCTGCTTCGATACGCCTTCGGCCCATGAACTGCAGGTGCGCGGCAAGAAGGTGGTCGGCAGCGCCCAGCTGCGCCGCAAGGGCGCGATCCTGCAGCATGGCTCCATCCTGCTGGAGCTGCCGCTTGAGGCCTACCGGCAGGTGCTACGGCCCCGGCCCGGCAGCGATGAGGGCACCTACCTGGAAGACCTGGGGCGTAGAGCCGCCGGCCTCCTGGACCTGGGCTATAACATCAGTAGAGAAAAACTGGCCGCCGCCCTAGCGGAGGCCTTCGCCCGCCTTTTCCACGTGGAATGGCTCGTGCAGGACAACAGGAGGACATCCCAGGGCGGGGAGCATTAAATATCTCCTTTTTGTGTTCAGACTATGGCCTGGGAATATTTGTATGGGCGGGGCACGCCGGCCGGCCCCCCTTTTTAAAAGGGGGGCCGGGGGGGATTTAATATCAACCAGGCAAATAAACCGGTTTTTGGTGCGGAAATACTCCAGGCAGGAGGTAATCAATTCATGGAAAAATTCCAGCTCATCATTATCGGCGGGGGGCCGGGCGGCTACAGCGCGGCGCTGCGGGGAGCGGCCCTGGGTCTGAAAACCCTCCTTATTGAACAGGAGCGCCTCGGCGGCACCTGCCTGAATCACGGCTGCATCCCCACAAAAAGCCTCCTTCACTGCGCCTCTCTCTATCGCAGCCTCCAATCGGCCCCGGAATTCGGTATCACTCCCGGCGAGGTTGCCTTTGATTACGCGGCAGTTCAAAGGCACAAAAACACCGTGGTGGAAAACCTCCTCCGCGGCCTGGAGAGGCTGCTCAAATCCGCCGGAGTGACGGTATGGCCTGGCCGGGCCGAACTGCTCCCCGGTAGGCAGGTCCGGGCAGCCTTCCCCGGCGGGGAGACGCGCACCGCGCAATTCGACAAGCTCATCATCGCCACGGGCAGCAGCGAGGTCGTGCCTCCTGTTCCCGGGGCGGATCTGCCCGGGGTGATCTTCTCAAGGGAGGCGCTGGCCTTGACCGAGCTGCCCTCCAGCCTGGCGGTGATCGGCGGCGGTGTTATTGCCCTGGAAATGGCTACCATCTTTGCTGCTTTTGGCGTTGACGTGACCATAGTCCAGCGGAGCATCCTGCTGCGCCGCGAGGATCGCGAGATGGTGCGCCGCCTCGCGCCATGCCTCCGCCGGCAGGGGATCCGGGTGCTGACGGAGACAGCCCTGCGCGGGATTAGCGCCGCCCCCGACGGGAAACTTATCCTGGCCGTGGAGGGTCCGCGCGGGAAGGAGGAGCTCACCGCGGAGAAGGTGCTCCTGGCGGTGGGGCGCAAGCCCAGCTTCGGCGGGCTGGACCTGCAGGCTGTCGGCATCAGCTGCAGCGAACGGGGGATTGACGTGGATGAGCATATGGCCACGAGTGTTCCCGGGATCTATGCCATCGGCGATGTGGCCAACCCGGGCTACTTCCTGGCGCACACCGCCATACACCAGGGGATGGTGGCCGCGGAAAATGCCGCCGGCGGAAGCGCCTCCTTTTCCGGGAAAGCGGTGCCGGTATGCATCTTTACCCATCCCGAGCTGGCCCGCGCCGGCATGACCGAGGAAGAGGCCCGTGCCGCAGGATACGCCGTCAAGGTGGGCAAGTTCCCCTTCAGCGCCAACGGGAAAGCCTTCCTCCAGGGTGAGGGGGAGGGAGTTGTCAAGATCGTCGCCGATGCCGAAACGGAGACGGTCCTGGGGGTGCATATCCTGGGCCCCCATGCCTCCGACCTCATCCAGGAGGGGACCCTGGCCGTGGCTGCCGGGGCAAAGCTGCCTGAACTGGAGCGGCTCATCCATCCCCACCCCACGCTCAGCGAAGCCTTCTGGGAAGCCGCCCTTGCCGCCTCCGGCAGGCCGCTGCACCTGTCCACCGGCCGCCCGCGGTAGCCGCCGCTGCATCCGCTCCTCGTTCACATGGACCGATAGGCGGAAATATGGTAAATTATAATCAATTTAAACGAGCCTGTTGCAAGAAAAGTCCACGGGCTGGCCCGGCGGCCGGCCGGGTTGGCGCCGCGATCTTAAACACCGCAGTGGAGGTTGCTTTGATATGAAGATCCTGGTCAGCGATCCTCTTTCCCCGCAGGGGGTGGAACTGCTGCAGCAGCAGGCGCAGGTGGACTTGCGCCCCAGGCTGTCGCCTGAAGAGCTGCGGCAGAGCATCGGCGATTACGACGCCCTCATCGTGCGCAGCAGCACCCGCGTGACCGCCGATATCATCGATGCGGGCCGCCGGTTAAAGGTGATTGGACGGGCCGGCGTGGGAGTGGACAACATCGATGTGGCCCGGGCTACCGAGAGGGGGATCATCGTGGTCAACGTCCCGGAAGCCAATACCGTGTCGGCTGCGGAGCTCACCCTGGCCCTCCTGGTATCGCTGGCCCGGAATATCCCCGCGGCAAACTACTCCGTCAAGCGGGGCGGCTGGGAGAGGGAGCGCTTCATGGGGATGGAACTGAACCGGAAGACCCTGGGCATCATCGGGCTGGGCCACGTGGGAAGCGAAGTGGGCCGCCGCGCCCGCGCCCTGGGCATGCTGGTGCTGGCCTGCGACCCTCACATATCGGCGGAGCATGCCGCCAAGATCGGGGTGAAGCTGGTGGAGCTGCCCGAACTGCTGCGGCAGTCCGATTTCGTCTCGCTTCACGTTCCCCTCATGCCCTCCACGCGCCATCTCATTGGAGCGGAGCAGCTTGCCCTGATGAAGCCGGAAGCCATGCTCATCAATTGCGCCCGCGGTGGCGTCGTCGACGAGGAGGCCCTCTACCGGGCCCTGGTGGAGAAGAAGATAGCGGGGGCGGCGCTGGACGTCTTTGAAAAAGAGCCCCCTGCCGGCAGCCCTCTCTTGGAGCTGGACAATGTCATCGCCACGCCCCATCTCGGTGCCCTGACCCGTGAAGCCCAGGCCTACGTGGCCCTGCAGGTGGCCGAGCAGGTGCTGAAAGCCCTCTCGGGCGAGCCGGTTACCTCGGCGGTGAACGTGCCCTCGCTGATGCCGGAGGCGGCTGCGGCGCTGGAGCCCTACCTGCCGCTGATGCGGCTGCTGGGCAGCTTTTACATGCAGCTCTTCGGCGGCTCCATCGATGAAATCGAGATCGTCTACTCCGGGGAGGTGGCCTCCCTGCCGCTGGCCCCGCTGACCTCGGCCTGCCTGGCCGGCTTGCTGCAGGGGATTACCGATGTGCCGGTGACTCCGGTCAACGCTCTCCTGGTGGCGAAGCGGCGGGGGATCCGGGTTCGGGAAAGCTCCACCGCGGAGGTGAAGAGCTACAGCAGCCTGGTGCAGGTTAACGTGCGGGAGGGGGCGGCGGCGCACCGCCTCGCCGGGACCCTCCTGGGCCATGACGATATCCGCATCACCCAGATTGGCGATTACCGCATCGAGGTGGTGCCCGCCCGCTACATGCTCATCACGACCCACCACGACCGCCCCGGCGTCGTCGGCAAGGTGGGTACCCTCCTGGGGGCGGAGAATGTCAATATTGCCAGCATGCAGCTGGGGCGGAAATCGGTGGGCGGCGAAGCCATGATGGTGCTGCAGGTTGACCAGCGCATTCCCGATGGAGTAATGGAGAAGCTCAGGCAGCTTGATGTCATCGGCTCGGCCCGCTTCGTGGAACTCTCCTCCTGGCGGTAAAAGGTGGCGGGGACGCGCCCCGGCACCTTTTTTGTTGCATACTGACGCATTCGCGCCGGCACCTGCTGCCGGTGCCCGCAAGTGGAAGGGCGGTGTGTGCCATGGAACGTGGGAGCATCTACCGGGAGATTGACCACCATCCCCTGCTGCTGCGATTTCTGTTCTATCCCCGCAGGTGGGAGCAGCCGCCTCCGCCCGGGGCGGAGGATCTTCTCATTCCCGTGGAGGAAGGCGTTGCCGTCGGCTGCCGGCTCTACGAGGGCGAGGCCGGCCGCGCCTGGATCCTGCTCTTCCACGGGAACGGCGAGATAGCTGCCGACTACGACGAGATCGCCCCCCTCTATCACCGGATAGGGATCAACCTGGCTGTTGCCGACTACCGGGGGTACGGGAAAAGCGGCGGCAGGCCCAGCTTTGCGAGCATGGTGGAGGACGCCGCGGCAATCTACGAAGCGATCAGGGATAGGCTGGAGGAGCGGAAACGGGAGGAGAAGCTTTTTGTCATGGGGCGCTCCCTGGGGAGCGTCTCCGCCCTGGAGCTGGCCGCGCGCTACGCCGAAATGATCCCCGGGCTGATTATTGAAAGCGGCTTTATCAGCGTAGGCAAGCTAATCCGGCACCTGGGCCTTCCCGCCGCCGGCCTCGACCTCGCCGGCCTGGATAAGGAGTGCGGGCGGCTCGCGGCCGGGATTAGGATTCCCGCCCTGATCATTCACGGCGAAGCGGACAGCCTCGTTCCCTACGCCCAGGCGGAAGAGCTCTACCGCTCCTTGGGGAGCACGGCGAAGCGCCTCCTGCCCATCCCCGGGGCGGAGCACAATGATATCATGTTAGTCGGCGGGGAGCGATACTTTGGAGCCATGGCCGGCTTTGTGGAAGCGCCGGGCCGCTTTGCCGCGGGAGCTTAAGTAAAAGATCCTGCCCCTTACCCGCATTTTTAAACCCTTCCGCAATTCACTCTCTCCTGCCCGCTGCTTGCCCGTCTAAAGATGCCCGGGTTGCAGATAATAGTACAGCAGTTAGTTTTCTTCAGCGGGAAAGGGGTGCAGGGATCCATGGAACGGCGGCAGCTTTTGGTGATGATGATCGTTGCCGCACTCTTTTTCCTGATGAATACTTATTACACCGGGCAGCTGAACCAGGCGAAGCAGGAGGCGCTGGAAGCGCGGCAACTGGCCCGCGAGTCGGAGCAGTACACGGTGCAGATGATGAACGTGACCATGTATGCCCCTTTAAGCGCCGGTGCCATTGGCGGCCACGATTATTCCGGCGATCCTTCCATCACCTACAGCGGCGAAAGGGTGATTCCCGGAAAGACCGCCGCCGCCGGCCCCAACATTCCCCTGGGCACCGAGATATACGTGGAAGGCATTGGCTGGCGCAGGGTCAATGACCGCGGCGGCGCCATAGGCCCCAATGACATCGACCTGGCGGTGGCGACGAAGGAGGAAGCCATCGCCTTCGGGCGGCAGAAGCGCCTGGTCATCATTAAACTTCCGCGGGAGAAAACAAATTAAAAGCTGCCATTCTACCCCTGATGGGGTCACTCAATGACCACCGCTGTCCCCGAGGCGGTCACCATGAGCATATTCCCCCCCTGGCCGAGCACCTCGTAGTCAACATCCACGCCGACAATGGCGTTGGCCCCGAGAGCAGCGGCCCGTTCCGCCATCTCCGCCAGTGCTGCTTGCCTTGCTTCGACCAGCTCTCCTTCATAAGCACCGGCACGCCCCCCGAAGAAGTTGCGCAGGCTGGCGGAAATATCTTTAATGACATTGACCCCGGCAATAACTTCGCCGAAAACAATCCCCTTGTATGCGATAATCTTCCTTCCCTCCACGGTTGGCGTTGTGGTCACGATCATGCTTTTCTTTCCTCCTTTTGCCTTTTTCATGGTAATTCTACCGCCTTCTCCCTCTTCCTGCTGCAGAGGGCATCTTCCCGGTAGAAAAGTGTGTCCCGCGGCAAAATGCGCAACCATCTGGTATAATGAACAAAAGCTAAGCAGGATGCTGCTGCTTTCACGATGACGGAGTGACGATGGCCAAAGGAGGCGATCCCGTGGACTGTCTCAAGAGCATCAAGGAGGAACTGGCCCGCCTGGCTGATCCGGAGAAAGCCAGCCATTCACAGCGCTTCTTCCAGGCCTTTCCCGGGGGCTACGGCGAGGGAGACCGCTTCCTGGGCATAGCCGTCCCCCTGCTGTGGAAGGTTGCCAGGCGATACTACCGGGAGATATCCCTGGATGAACTGGAGACGCTGCTGCGCGATCCCTTCCACGAGTGCCGCCTTACGGCGCTCTACATGATGCGCCTGCGTTCTGAAAGGGCGCGCGACGCGGCAGAGAAAGAAACCATCGTCGAAATCTTTCTCCGGAACCTAGATGGCATCAACAACTGGGACCTGGTGGACTCCTCGGCACCTTATATCCTGGGACCATACCTGGCGGAGAGGGAGAGCGACCTGCTCTGCAAGCTGGCCTCTTCCGGGGAATTGTGGAAGCAGCGGATCGCCATCATGGCCACGTTTTATTTCATCCGCCAGGGCCGCTATGGGGAAACCCTGTACCTGGCGGAGAAATTCCTGGATCATCCCCATGACCTCATCCACAAGGCCACGGGCTGGATGCTTAGGGAGATCGGAAAGCGGGACCAGGATGCAGAAATCGCCTTTCTTAAAAAGCATTACCGGCGGATGCCGCGGACCATGCTCCGCTACGCCATAGAAAAATTCGACCCCCCTTTGCGCGAACAATTCCTCAAAGGCCAGGCCTGAACACTCGAGACAAAAAAGGGACACTTGCTGCAGGAAAAAATTTGAGCATATTGAATGTTCTTAATGTCTAAAGCATTGACAATACCCTTGTATCCCTTACTGGTAATTCTTTGGGAATTGTCTTTTTTGGAATCAGAGCCTTGCCTTGGAATAAACCCTAAAAAAGGAGAAAGAAGTAAAAGTGGCTTAATTTCTTGAGCTACTAAATTGAGGTAGATTATTGATGAAAGCTTATAGAGATAAAAGAACAAAAAACAATAACGTTATATACTTAAAAATTGAGAACTCTAAAGATAAACAACTTGCTTTCCAATTAAACGCCACTATTAAAGAGAACGGCATAGCTGCCATAAGGTTAAATATAGAAAATTTAGATGAAGTTATATTTATATGTAAGGTATTTCAAGAAAACAATGTTTTGGTTGATGAAAATACCAACAAATTTCTTAAGCAGGCTTTAAAAATTGCAGATAAAAGAAATCGAGAGTTTAAGAGACTTAATGAAAAATTAAATCTAGTTAAGAGGCGGTTGCGGAACAAAGATCCATTTGATGATTATTTAGGTATAAGCGATGAACTGCTGCCGCATCAAAAAGCTGGTGCAATCATAGCTGATATCTTTGATCGGTTTGCTTTTTACTATGACACTGGAACAGGGAAAACAGTCCTTGCCTTGGAGATTATTGCTCAAAAAGAGCGAAAAGAGAATGCTAGATTCTTAATATTGTGTCCTAAGACAATTATTAAAACCGCATGGATGAGTGATTGCTTTAGGTTTTATCCCAAAATGAAATTATTGCCTTTAAGCAAAAATATTACAATTGAAGATTACAAGAAAATATATCTTCACTGGAACAAAATTGATGAAGATATTCCAATTGAGGACAGGTTTATTGGTAGCGATACTTGGGATGCGGGAAATGTTCGTGAAAGTTTGGCAATGATTGAAAGGCAATTAATTCAAAGGGCGACACATTACATAGTTAACCCTGAGTTATTTAGGCAAAAAGTTGAGTTCTACAAAAATCTTAACGTCACAGGGCTTATAGTAGATGAAAGCTCAATGTTAAAAGATCCTTCTAGAAAAATCTATAAAGCTGTTAGGGACTTTAGCAAACATTTGAAATACCTGTACTTGTTATCAGGAAAACCTGCACCGAATCATATATTAGAATATTTTCCGCAAATGAAATTAATAGATCCTAAAACTTTTTCAACGTCAAACCCAATGTGTAGCAAATTAATCAAAAAGGTTGGAACATACGGGACGGATTATTTTTTTAATACAAAAGAGGGTAAGAGAGAAGCTGCTGAACTTGTGGGCAGCAGGTCTATAACGCTTTCCAAAGAAGAATGCCTAGAACTTCCCGAAAAAATATACCAGATTCGCAAATTAGTCTTACCTACTAAAGCAAGAGAAAAATATTATGAAATGCTTACCAATTACTATACAAAATTTATGGAGCAAGATAAAGAACATGAGGTAAATGTTGCTACAAAACTTGCATCTCTAATGAAATTAAGACAAATAACTTCTGGGTTTATTATTAAAGATGGCCAGGAACTCTTTTTACATGATAAAAAAGAAAAAGAATTATTGAATGTGTTAGATGAAATAGGAAGTCATCAAGCTATAATTTGGTGTCAATTTCAATATGAAATTAATCGGATATATAATTTGCTAAAAAATAAAGACAAAAGTGTTGTGACAGCTTTTGGCAATACGAAGGATGTTGATGACAGTATACTTAAGTTTAAAAATGGCGTTGCTGACTATATCATTGCTCATCCAAGAACTTTAAAATATGGCGTTACCTTAACAAATTGTAGTTACGCGATATACTACTCCATGTCATACAGCTACGAAGAATATTATCAGAGTCATGATCGCATTTATCGTAAAGGTCAAATAAATAAATGTACATATATTTTTATTCAGGCAGAAAACACCATAGATGAACGCATTTTTGAAGTCGTTCAGAACAAGAAATCACAGACAGAGTTGTTGGAGGAGTTAATGAAGGATGCAGAAAAGATAATGGAAATAAAAGAAAATGAGCATTGATATTTGTTTGCTGCTGGGATGTTCGTTGAGTAGCCCGGCGTCGCAGAAGAAAGGCCATACAATCAAGCAGCTTATTTTTGCAAAAGAGCTTCAGATGCTTTCCCCTTTGCAAATGATCTAAATAAACTCCCACCTTTGGAAAAAGAACTAAAAAAACTCCCCCCTTTGCCAAAGGGGGGCCGGGGGGATTTAACAAGAAAAGCGGGAGCTACTTACCCAGGCCTTACCAGGCTGTCGATAAGCGAGGCCAGGTATTCCCGTCGGGCCCGTTCGCTGCTGATGATCTTCCCGAATGCCTTCTTCGCCCCCGAGTAGATCAGGGCGGGGTAGACTACGCCGGAAATCAATTGCAGCGCCTTGAAGGAGAGCATTTTCTCATCGCTAATCCCGGTCAGTTCCTCCACCACCGGTTTCAGCCTGACATCGGATATGCTGAGGTAATCCTCCATGCCGGCGCCTTTATTCTCGCCCTGCAGAACCTTGGCGCCTAACATGTAGATGATACCCGGGTAATCGATGAGGTAGCTCATCAGTTTGTCAGCCCATCTCATCAGGCGCTCCCGGAGGCTTCCGCGGCCATCGAGCAGGGAGTCGTAAATCAACGTAACCTGCTCCATGGCCACCCGCTCCACTTCCTCAATGAGCTTTTCCTTGGAACTGAAGTGGTAGTTGATCGCGGCAATGTTAACTCCTGCTTTTTCGGCTATCTCCCTGACGGTTGCGCCAAGGTTTCCTTCCTTGCCGATTATCTCCACGGCGGCTTTCATGATTCTTGTTCTGGTGCTTGCTTTTTCGGTAGCCATGTCTATTCACCTCGCTTCCGCTGGAGCGGGAGGCCCATGGGAAAACGCTTCAGCGGCTCAGCCTCAAGCATTGGCCGAACCGCTGGACTGCGTCCCGCCATCAGCCGAAGGCTTCCTACCAGCGGTGCTTGCAGTATTCCGCTGAACCGAAAACCCGGTCCTTGCGCTCTATGTGAAGTTTTGTCCCGTCATCCAGGACTACCGTGCCGGTAATGAAGCCGTAGGCATGAATTCCGTTGGTTTCCAATACGAGCAGGCTCACATGATCCCTGTTGCTGTAGATAGGCTCCAGCTGCAGCTCAACCCGCCCGTCGTTGCTGCGGTAGATCCATGGCTTCATCGGGTCCTTTGGATCAAAAGTGTAGGTGACTTCGTCCAGGTGATGGCCTTTGCCATCGTAGAAGATCATGTTTTTGCTCGATTCGGTGCCGAAGCCGTAGTCTATGTTAAAGCCAAAAAATTTCCCGTTCACCTTTCCCGAGGCGTAGGACCACCACCACTCGGTGTGATAGGGAAATACGCCGCGGCTCCAGTCCAGCGCCGCGTAGCTGTCGTTGGCTTCGCCCTCGAATTTGTAAATCTCACCGCCAAGGTTGACCTCTCCCACCGCGGGCATGCAGACAATCTTCTGCACGTAGACAAAGTGGCGCGGGTTTTTAAAGGGGATCACGTTGACCATGGTGTCGTCCTTGGGGTCGCGGGTTAGGACGATGCGGCCGGATATGCCTTTGCGCCCTTCGAATTCGTAGTCGGGGAAGTCAAAGGTCAGTTCCCGCTGCGACATGGGCCCGGGGAGATGTTTAAATTTAATCCAGCTGTTTCCCTTCCTAAACTCCACGTCGCCGCGATCGGCGGTGCGGGGGAGATTGAGCTTGCCCCTGGTAAAGAGCTTTAACACCTGGCTGCTTTTATTTTTCCCCGCCCTGTAATCAAACCAGTCCACATGACCCATTCCGAAATAGCCCACGTCGGCCACGATTAAGTTGAGCTGATGCTGAGGGTTGAGGATGCAGTAGCAATCCCATTCCTTGAGCCGGAGCAGGCTCGCCCGCATCTTCTCCCGGTTATAGTTCATGATCAGCTGGCGCGCCCACCCTGTCTGAGTCAGATTGCCCCGGTCATCGAACAAGTTTGTTCCGCGGGTGATTTCCTTTTGCATATACATCCTCCTTTGACCATGACTTCCTGCGTTTTAAATTAATGTTTATTTTTCTATCTATTATTAACATTTCCCTGCTTTAGCGGCACTCGCAAGAAAAGGAGGAAACATTTAGCAAGAGGCAGCCTAAACATGCCTTGCTTTAAAAGATAGATGGCTGTGTCATCGATACAGGCTCACAGGAAGAAGCCATGTTTACCAAAATTAGGGGCTGGGCATGCCCAGCCCCAATCTGTCACGGCTCGCTGCGAGCATTCCACCTTGCAATCATGCGGCCGGGTCGATGCGGTTGCGATGCCGCTGGTAAAGGTACGATACGATCAGCAGGATCAATCCAAGGGCCACCAGCGAAATAATCCGGTAGACCAGCTGCAGGAAGCTGAGATCATACAGGATCACCTTGGCCACGGTCAGGCTGAAGAGAGCGATGGCCGCATAGCGCAGCGCGGGCTGCCTGCGGATGAATCCCGCTATGATCAGCGCGGCGGCATACAGCGCCCAGAAAAGAGACATTACCAGCAGGGCCAGGTTGTGGTAGTATTCAGCGTTGCCGGTGCGCCAGGCCAGGACAGAGCCGTAGCGGTAGATGTCCATGCTGACGAAGATTAACAGCAGCAGCCCGGCCGCCCCGGACAGTATGAAAATCTCCTGCGGCGGCTCCGGGCCTTCTTTCCGAAAACGGTGATAAAGCCGGCTCAGCAAGAGCAGGACGGCAATAAAAGCGAAGGTGAGCAGGGCGCTTCTGCCATGCAGGAAACGATAGTTTACGGGATCGACAGGCACCGTCCACTCGGCGTAGAGCAGTTGGAACAGGGCCAGGAAAAGGACGATCCAGAACGCGCCGCGTATTCTATGGTCCCCAAGGCGCAGGCCAAGGTAACAGAGCAGGACGGCTTCCAGGGTCCAGCCGGCCAAGATCCAGGCGCCCCGCAGCTGCAGCGGCACAAAGAGAACCAGGAGCACTGCGGCGATGGCGAAGGCGGCAAAATAGGCCCGGGGGTCGCGCCGTGCCGCCGGCAGCAGGGCGAGGCCGGCCAGCAGGTAAAATCCGGCCAGGCCCAGGGTAAACCAGCCCATTATGCCGGGGAACTGGGGGTACAAGTTGACCCAGCTCAGAATGTAGTAGACGGCTGCACTCGCAATCAGCAAGAAAAGATCAGGTGAGTCCAGGGAGCGGCGCCCCAGGGCAAGGGCAAGCAGCGGCAGCGCCAGGAACAGCAGTAGGAAAATGCTGAAATAGACCTGCGTGGTCACCGCGGGTAGGGCGAGGGTGGGTTGCTGAAAGCGGTAGATGGGGACCCAGGCAAGAAAGATGCTGGTCAGGATAAAAGAGATAATCCCCATAAAATGCCATCGTTTAAAGTAGGTTATGGTGAGAATGCCGAGGTTAAGCAAAACCAGATAGACCAGCATGAGGGCGAAACGCGGCTCTTCAGCCACGAAAAGAGCGGGGTTTAAAAAACCGGTGAGCAGGCCCACCACGGCTACCGCTCGCGCATTTTGATAGAGGGCAAGGGATACGGCTCCAATTGTAACCAGGATCAGCAGGCCCATGCCCGTGGTCGATGACAGGAGATCGTAGTAGTAAAAGGAAGCAAAAATGGTGAAGTAAAGCAGGGCAATGCCGCCTCCGGTCAGTCCTTGGCTATAGGCTTCAAAGCCTCGCCGCCGGTTTCTTTCGCCGAGCCATAGCAGTATGAGCGCCGTTGCGGCGCCGATAGCGATCCTCACTGTCTCGTTGATCCAGCCCCAGTCGTAAGCCAGCTTTATGAAAAATACCGCCCCCAGGAGAAATACAATCACGCCGATCCGGTTCAGCCAGATTCCGCCGATTCTCGCCTCCAGGTCCCTGGACGCTTTACGCGAAGGCGGAGGAGGGGGCGTGTGAGGCGGCGCTGCAGGAGTGGCAGCTCGCAAAGTCTCCGGCGCCGCGGAGGGGGCGGCAGCGGCAGGCAGATCAGCCCTTCTCGGGAGAGACGCCGCTTCATGCGGGGGCAGTTTCTTTTCCATGAAAGCCAGCCACTCGTAGACAACTTTCAACCGCTCGCCCATCTTTTGCTGCTCTTCCTTTAGGGCTCTTACCTCTTCCTGCAGCTTTCGCAACTCATCCTGCATGTCCATTCGCCTCCCGGTTAAGGATCAATATGCCTCTCTCCTAAACCTGTTTACGGGATTGCCGGCGCCGTTGGACAATGTTTAGGAGGGCATCTTATTATACCTTGAATTTTCGGAAATGTATAGCATATATAGATCTTTTCGGAAGGCACTACTGGATGCAATAGAACCTCCGGGATAATTCGACAAAAAGATGTGGCTGAAAAGGCGGCCAGGTGTTGTGCAATTATGCCGGTAAACTGCGGGAGCAACCTTGTTTTTTGGCTGCTCTCTTGATAAAATAGGGCGTGAAACCCGGATAATTGAGCATTTTTCGTCACGCGGGAGTAGCTGGCGGCCTGGTGGCGCTCCTGGACTTCAAATCCAGTGGTGGGCCTAACAAGTCCACGGTGGGTTCGATTCCCATCTACTCCCGCCAGGCATGCCCGCCATGCAAACCCGTGGGACATTGGGGACGTACCTGTTTGTCCCATTTTTAATCGCATGATGGCGGTCTGGCTCGGCAGTGGTAGGCCGGCTGCTGACCGTATCAAGGATTTTTCTCCAAAGGAAAAAGAGGAGCAAGGCTGCTCCTCTTTTTCAACACAGTATCTTTTCCCAATCCTATACCTGCGGCTTGGGCAGGCCTTCCAGGGATTTCAGCGATGCGGTGATCTCCTGGTCGGACATGGCATAGCCGGTGAGCTTCCCCTGCATGTAGGCGTCGTAGCCGGGAAGGTCCAGGAGGCCGTGCCCGCTCCAGCTGATAAGGATTGTCTTCTCCTTGCCCTCTTCCTTGGCCTTGCGTGCCTCGTCGATGGCCAGGGCGATGGCGTGGTTGGTTTCCGGGGCGGGTATATATCCCTCGGTGCGCGCCCAGATGAGGCCTGCCTCGTATGTTTCCAGCTGGTTGTAGCTGCGGGGAGTGATCAGGCCATCGAGCAGCAGCCGGCTGATGAGCGGGGCCGTCCCGTGGTAGCGCAGCCCGCCGGCGTGGATGGGGGCGGGGATGAAGCCGTGCCCCAGGCTGAACATGGGCAGCAGCGGGGTCTTGGCGGCGGTATCCCCGAAGTCGTAAACAAAAGAACCCTTGGTCATGGTGGGGCAGGCGGCGGGTTCGACGGCGTAGATTTCAATCTCGCGGCCGTAGATCTTATCCCTGATGAAGGGGAAGGCCAGCCCGCCGAAGTTGCTGCCGCCGCCGACGCAGCCGGCGATAATGTCGGGGTATTCCCCGATAGCGGCCAGCTGCTTCTGCGCCTCCAGGCCGATTATCGTCTGGTGCAGCAGCACGTGATTGAGCACGCTGCCCAGCGAGTAGCGGGTGTTCTCCGAGTTGAGGCAGTCCTCGATGGCCTCGCTGATGGCGATGCCCAGGCTGCCGCTGCTGGCGGGATTTTCCTTCAGCACCTGCCGGCCGAACTCGGTGTCCGGGCTGGGGCTGGGCACGCATTCGGCGCCCCAGGTCTGCATCATCAGGCGGCGGTACGGCTTCTGCTCGTAGCTCACCCGCACCATGTAGACCTTGCATTCCAGGCCAAAGAGGCGGCAGCTCAGGGCGAGGGCCGAGCCCCACTGTCCCGCTCCCGTTTCAGTGGTGAGCCGCTTGATGCCAAACTGCTTGTTGTAGTAGGCCTGGGCGATGGCGGTATTGGGCTTGTGGCTCCCGGCGGGGCTGACCCCCTCGTTCTTGTAATATATTTTTGCCGGCGTCTGCAGGTATTTTTCCAGGTTGCGCGCCCTCTGCAGCGGGGTGGGCCGCCAGAGGAGCAGTTTATCCAGAACCTCATCCGGGATGTCAATCCATCTTTTGGTGCTCAACTCCTGTTCCACCAGGTTCAAGGGGAAGATTTGCTCCAGGTCCTCGGGCTTGATCGGCTGGCCGGTGCCCGGATGCAGTGGCGGATGGAGAGGTTTGGGCAGATCTGCCTGGATGTTGTACCACTGCTTCGGCAGATCCCTTTCGGACAGAACTACCTTGGTTACCTTTTTGCTCATGGTCCATACCTCCCTATAAAAATTAATCCCCCCGCCCATATGGGACGGGGGGGGAATTGCCCGCGGTGCCACCCATGTTGCCTGCCAAGCAGGCCGCTCAGCCGGGTACGGAGCGCAAAAGCAGCCCTTATACCCGCTTTTGGATAACGGTAAAAGCTCCGTCTACGCCTACTCTCCCCGTGGATTTCGGGTAGAACCTCCGGGGTCCATTCAACAGGGCAATGAGCGCCGGGCTCGCAGCAGGAGAGAACTCTCCGCCCGGCTCTCTGGGGCTCACTGCTTCCTGCCTACTACTCCCCATCACCGGCTGTCAATATTAATTTCCGATAACATACCACAGGAATGCGGGGTTGTCAATAGCTGCAGGACAGGCCTTGCCAGGCTTCTTTCCTGGTGGTAAAGTATTATACTAGGGAGTTTCGCCTGCGCCTGCTCCGCCGCGGCATACCTGTTAAGACGAGAGCTACTTTGGCGCCTCGTCTTTAAAATGCGCTCAAATGCCATGCTCCAGGCTTGATTGAAGTAGTCCCGTGCTTGCAGAGCAAGAGCAGCCACAATGCCGGCAGCAGGCGGCATGTCCTCCATGGGCAGAGCTGCGCTGCTTGATCTGCCAGGTTCGAAGCAAAGAACAAGGGAACATTTAACGCGCAAAGAAGGTATTGCTTATGATAAAAAAGAGCTATCGCCCGGTGCAGAGCATTCTCACCCTGGCCTGGCCGGCGGTTCTCGAGATGTGCCTGCACACCCTTTACTGGATCTGCGACGCCGCCATGGTGATGCGCCTGGGAGCCCGGGAGGCCTCGGCCGTAGAATATGCCGCTTCACTCCTCTTTGGAGTTATCGCCGTCTGCGGGGCCGTCGGCATAGGGGTCAATTCGCTGGTGGCCCGCTTTGTCGGGGCAGAGGATAAAGAGAACGCCGGCCTGACCGCGGGGCAGGCCATTTCCCTGGGTGTGCTCATCACCTTGTTCCTGGCCCTGGTATTGGGCCTTTTAGGGAAGCCATTCTGCCTCTGGGCGCTTAAAGATGAACGCACCGCCGTGCTGACGGTGGAATACTATTATGCCACTCTTTTCAGCGGCGGGATCCTGTGGATGCTGGTTTTGGTGGTCAACGGGGTTATCCGGGGCATGGGGAATACCCGCGTGCCCATGTACATTGCCCTGGTTACCAATGCCCACAACATTTTTTTTGATTACGTGCTCATATTCGGAAAGTTCGGTTTTCCGGAGCTGAGAGTGAAGGGGGCGGCAATAGCCACGGGAACCGCCCAGGCCATCGGGCTGGCGGTAGGCCTGGGTTACCTGCTCCTCCGGCGGCGCGACCTGGCCCTGTCGCGGAGCAGCTTCCTGCCCATTAGGAAACCGGTCATCAAGAGCATCTTAACCGTCAGCTACCCGGCGGGGCTGGAGGAGATTGTTTACAACATTAGCCGCATTATTTCCATAACCTGGATTGCCGCGCTGGGCCCCATCAGCTTTGCTGCCAATACCGCCACCGTGGCCGCCGAATCCTTCTCCTTCATGCCCGGCTATGCCTTTGCCATTGCCGCGACCACCCTGGTGGGGCAGCGCCTGGGCGCGGGCAAGGCCGATGAAGCGGTGAAGACGGGGACCATAGCCACGGTCATGGCCACGGCGATGATGAGCGGGATTGGCCTTGTCTTTTTCTTCTTCCCGCAGCAAATCATGCGCCTCTTTGACCCGCCCGAAGCAGAGGTGCTCAGGCTGGGGATTGCCTGCTTGCGCATCGCCGCCGTGGAGCAGCCCTTCATCGCCATTGCCTTTACCCTGGCCGGCGCGCTGAAAGGGGCGGGGGATACCCGGGGCCCTTTTATGGCCAGCTTTATCTCCAGCTTCCTGGTGCGGCTGCCCCTGATCTACCTCGTGGTTTTTGTTTTAAGGCTGGACGTGACCTATATCTGGTGGGTTACGGCGCTGCAGTACTTCGTCACTTCCATAATCATGGTCGGGCGCTACCGCCGCACGCAGTGGCAGCAGCTGGCCCACAAGCCCTCTTACGCGGCGGAAACCCTCTCTTGATCCGGGGAGAGGTTCAAAGGCTACGGATCGCAGCCTCTGCCGCCCGCATGCCCCCGCGGGTCGCAGGGGCGGGGTTCCGCCCCCGCCCGTAATGCCGCGCTTGAATAATGCGGATGAACATTTAAAAAGGAGCCAAGAGTTTTGCTGAGACGCTTCGCCAAGTATTACCGGCCTCACCTGCCGCTCTTCCTGCTCGACTTCAGCTGCGCCTTTGCCATGGCCGGGCTGGACCTGGTCTTCCCCGTAGCCGTGCAGTGGGTTATTGACAGCATCCTGCCGCAGCAAAAGCTGGCCCTCTTTTTCCAGGTCTGCGCCGCCCTGCTGGGGCTCTACCTGCTGCGGGCGCTGCTCCAGTATATCGTCGACTATTGGGGCCATGTCCTCGGGGTGCGCATGGAGTACGACATGCGCCAGGACCTGTTCGATCATATCCAAAAGCTCTCCTTCCGCTATTTTGACACCACCAAGACCGGCCATATCATGTCGCGCCTGGTTAACGACCTTAACGAGATTTCCGAGCTGGCCCACCACGGCCCCGAAGACCTCTTCATCGCCACGGTGACGCTTTGCGGCGCCTTTGTCATCATGATGACCATAAACTGGCAGCTGACCCTGCTGGCCTTTGCCGTGGTCCCGGTGATGATCTGGTTTGCCGTGGTGAAAAACAAGCAGATGCAGGATACCTTTCGCGACGTGCGCCTGAAAGTGGCCGATATCAACGCCCGGGTGGAAGACAGCATCTCCGGGGTGCGGGTGGTCAAGTCCTTTACCAACGAGTGGTACGAAAAGGAGAAATTCGAGCGGGACAACATGAAATTCCGCCTCTCCAAGCAGCGTTCTTTCCGGGTCATGGCCCAGTTCTTCTCCGGGGTCAACCTCTTCTCCAACCTCATCAGCCTGGTTGTCCTCTTCGGCGGGGGCTATTTTGTCTACCGCGGCGAGGTGACCCTGGGCACCCTGGTCAGCTTCCTGCTCTACGTGAACATGTTCCTGCAACCGGTGCGGCGCATCTCCGTTCTCGTGGAGACCTACCAGCGGGGCATGGCCGGCTTCCACCGCTTCGTGGAGACGCTGCAGATAAAGCCTGACATCGTGGACAAGAAGGATGCCCGCGTTGCCGGACGGCTGAAAGGGGAAATAGTCTTTGACAATGTCACCTTCAGCTACAACGGCGAAAAAAATATCATTGAAAACCTGAGCCTGCACATTGCTCCCGGTGAGACGGTGGCCCTGGTGGGCCCCTCCGGGGTGGGGAAGACCACCATCTGCAACCTCATTCCCCGCTTTTACGACGTCCAGTCGGGAAGCATCAGGATTGACGGCGTCGATGTGCGCGATTATACCCAGAGATCGCTGCGGCAGAACATCGGCATAATGCAGCAGGATGTGTTCCTCTTTAACGGGACCATCAGGGAGAACATCGCCTATGGCAAGATTGACACCACCGACGAGGAGATCATCGCCGCGGCGAAGCAGGCCAATGCCCACGATTTCATCATGGAGCTGGAAAAGGGCTACGACACCTACACGGGGGAGCGCGGGGTGCTGCTCTCCGGGGGGCAGCGGCAGCGCATCGCCATCGCCCGGATCTTCCTTAAAAACCCGCCCATTCTCATTCTCGACGAGGCCACTTCGGCCCTGGACAGCGAAACTGAGGCGGCCATCCAGGAGGCCCTCTTCAGGCTGTCGCAAAATCGCACCACCCTGGTCATCGCCCACCGCCTGGCCACGGTGCGCCGCGCTGACCGCATCCTCGTCCTCACCGACGAGGGGATTGTTGAAGAGGGGACCCATGAAGAACTGCTGAAAAAGGGCGGCTACTACGCCAGGCTCTACCGCGCCCAGTTTGACGGTTTTATTCCCGACACCGCCTGAGAACCTGCGAACAGGATTAATGCCTTCCAAGGGGAATATAAGAATGGAGAATGTTCCAGGAGGATGGTGAGAGGCATGCTGACCGGCAAGGACTGGTGGAAGAAAGCTGTATTTTACCAGATTTATCCCCGCAGCTTCATGGACAGCAACGGCGACGGCATCGGCGACCTGCCCGGGATCATCGAGAAGCTGGACTACCTTAATGACGGCACCCAGGGCTCGCTGGGCATCGATGCCATCTGGTTCAGCCCTTTCTTTAAAAGCCCTGAATACGACTTCGGCTACGACGTATCCGATTACTGCGACATCGATCCCCGCTTCGGCACCCTCGAGGATTTCGACCGCCTGGTGGCCGAAGCCCATCGGCGCGGCATCCGGGTGATGCTCGACCTGGTGGTGAACCACACCTCCCACGAGCACCCCTGGTTCAAGGAGTCGCGCTCTTCAAGAGACAACCCCAAGCGGGACTGGTATATCTGGCGCGACGGGGTGGGGCCGCGCCGCCGCCCGCCCAACAACTGGCGCAACAATTTCTTTGGGCCGGCCTGGACCTGGGACGAAGCCACGCAGCAGTACTACCTGCACTCCTTCCTGCCGCAGCAGCCCGACCTGAACTGGTTTAATCCCGAGGTGCGCAAAGCCATTGAAGGCGTGATCCGCTTCTGGCTGGAGCGGGGCGCCGACGGTTTCCGCCTCGACGTGGCCCACATTTACTGCAAGGACGAGCAGCTTCGCTCCAACCCGCCCTTCTACCGCCGGCCCAAGATCGAGGAGCGCATGTCCCCGGGCGATCGCTCCCTAATGATGAACTTATATACTATCTTCGGCTTGCCCGAGTTCCAGGTGAAGCGCTACAACCAGCACCATCCCGAAACGCACCGGGTGCTAAAGAGGTTCCGCCAGATCCTCGACGAGTACCCTGAAAAGACGAGCATTGGCGAAATACTGAGCGAAGACCCCCAGGTGGTGGCCTCCTACTACGGCAATGGGAACGACGAGCTGCACATGAATTTCTACTTCGATTTCACCCACTGCCGCTGGAAGGCGGGCGCTTTCCGCCGCTGCGTGGAGCGATGGGAGCGGCTGCTGCCGCCCGAAGCCTGGCCCGCCTATACCTTGAGCAATCACGACATCATGCGCGCCATCAGCCGCTACGGCGGCGGAGAGGACGCGGATGCCAGGGCCCGCCTGCTGGCCATGATGCTGCTGACGCTGCGGGGCACGCCCTTCATCTACTACGGCGAAGAAATTGGCATGAAGGAGGTACGGCTGTCGCGGCGGCAGCTGAAGGATCCGGTGGGGAAGAAGTGGTATCCCTTCTACCCCGGGCGAGACGGCTGCCGCACCCCCATGCAGTGGGACAGTGGGCCGGGTGCCGGCTTTACGACGGGCGAACCGTGGCTGCCCTTTGGGCCGGAGCTGGAGAGGAGAAACGTGGCCGCCCAGGAGAAAGACCCCGCTTCGCTGCTTAATTTCTACCGGAAGTTAATCTGGCTGCGCAAGGAGCAGCCGGCCCTGCTGGAGGGGAGTTACCGCAGCGTGGTGGAGGGCATCCCCGATGACTGTTACCTCTACCTGCGCGAGACGGAAGAGCAGCGGCTCCTGGTGGCCCTTAATTTCTCCAGCCGCCGGCGGAACATCAGCCTGCCTTCGCAGCTCAAGGCCTCCCGGATGCTTATCTCCACCGATCCCCGGCGCGCCGCCGGAGAACTCGACGGCCTTTCCGAGCTGGGCCCCTACGAGGGTTGTCTCATCAGCCTAAATCCTTGACGGGGCACATCCGTGGAAGTATAGACATAATGGTAGTGCTGGCCTC
>LSQX01138974.1_pt1 | contig 26600 bp, 29 predicted proteins | sample 654561 | NCBI WGS metagenome assembly LSQX01 (sample SAMN04489861, study PRJNA283612) | anaerobic digester metagenome | isolation source: 4 biogas reactors fed with cattle manure at either 37C or 55C with and... | place: Denmark: Kongens Lyngby | collected 2014 | reverse complement strand
GTGAAACAGATTTTGTTGCTAAAACCGATGATTTTAAATATTTATGCAGAGAGTTGGCTATGCAGGTAGCAGCAGCCAACCCGGAATATGTGAGCCGGGAAGATGTGCCTGAGGATAGAATTCAATCTGAAAAGGAGATTTTAGAAACCCAGGCGAGAAATGAAGGGAAACCGGATAAGGTGATTGAAAAGATTGTTACAGGCAGGATGAATAAGTTCTATCAGGAGGTCTGTCTTTTTGAACAGCCCTATATCAGAGATACTGATATGACAGTTAGAGATTTAGTCAACCAGTATATTGCCAAATTGGGTGAAAATATAGTTGTGCGCCGTTTCTGCCGTTTCCAGTTGGGTGAAGAAGCCTAAAATTTTTATCTAGAGAAAGGATTTTCTAGTTTAACGTAGAATGAAATTTTGGAGGACAGGAGGGTTTCCCTGTGTCAACTCCTCAATACAAGAGGGTGGTTCTCAAACTAAGTGGAGAGGCATTAGCTGGCGAAAAGGGCTATGGCATCGACCATAATATATTGCAAAACATAGCTCAAGAAGTGAAAGAGGTACATGACAGAAATGTAGAAGTTGCTATTGTAGTTGGAGGCGGCAATATCTGGAGAGGTGTGGCAGGAAGCACCAGAGGTATGGATCGAGCAACAGCTGATTATATGGGTATGCTGGCAACAGTTATTAATGCCCTGGCACTACAGGATGCACTGGAAAACATCGGTGTTGTTACCAGGGTACAGACAGCGATTGAGATGCGGGAGGTTGCAGAGCCCTATATCAGACGCAGGGCGATCCGCCACCTGGAAAAGGGTCGTGTGGTTATCTTTGCAGGTGGAACCGGGAATCCATTTTTCTCGACAGATACTACAGCAGCACTGCGTGCTGCCGAAATAGAAGCTGAAGTAATTTTAATGGCGAAAAATGTGGATGCGGTCTATGATTCTGACCCTAAAACCAACCCTGAAGCACAAAAATTAACAGAGTTGAAGTATATTGATGTTTTAAAAAATGGATTAGGTGTAATGGATTCCACCGCTGCTTCTTTATGCATGGATAATCGAATTCCCATTATTGTGTTTGGTATCAAAGAAAAGGGTAACGTTCTTAAAGCAGTAATGGGAGAAAGGATCGGTACAATAGTAGGGAGGGTAGGCAATGAAACAGGTATTAAATCAGGCTGAAAGCAAAATGAAAAAAACTGTTGACCTCCTGATCAAGGAATATGCAACTCTGCGTGCAGGACGGGCAACACCAGCTCTGCTTGACAAAATATTGGTTGATTATTATGGTACACCAACTCCGATCAACCAGATGGCAACCATATCTGCTCCTGAACCTCGCCTGTTGGTGATCCAACCCTGGGACCGCAATATGATGCCTCAAATTGAAAAGGCTATTCTGAAATCGGATCTGGGAATTACACCTGTAAGTGACGCCAATGTGATCAGGTTATCTATTCCACCATTGACCGAAGAAAAGCGGAAGGACCTGGTAAAGATCATAAATAAAAAGGCAGAAGAAGGACGGATCGCGATCCGCAACCTTAGAAGGGAAGCCAATGATCAGATCAAAGCGGCTGAAAAGAAAGGGGACATCTCCGAAGATTCAGCAAAGCGGTACTTAAATGATATACAGGACCTAACAGATAAATACATTAAAAATATTGATAATGTTGCAAAAGCAAAAGAAAAAGAAGTAATGGAAATATGATGGATAAGCAAGAAGATGTTCCAGATGTGATAGGGTTTACCCTTGATGAGGCTAAACAGATACTGCAAAGAGCTGGTTTATGTGTTCGCATTAAATCAACCAGCAGTCATACAGGGAATCGCGCCAGGGTTTTGCGTCAAAGAGTGATAGGTAATGGTGAAGTTGAATTAACCATTAGCTATGAATACTACAAAGATCCAGCCATGGAGTAAAAGGAGGTGAAACTTGTGGCTTATAAGATCATCGCTGACGATTGTGAGGCTTGCGGTTCCTGTATGGATGAATGCGAACATGAAGCTATTTCTGAAGTTGATGGTACATATGTCATCGATCCTGACAAATGCGAAGAATGTGGGACATGTATAGATGTTTGCCCGAACGATGCAATTGTTGAAGAATAATAAATTATTTCTTTCTCCCCCTCCTGGAGGGGGTTTTTTCTAAGTAACAAAAACAGGGGCGGACAATATTGGTGAAAAAAAATATGAATCGCTTAGACCACTATCAAAAGTTGGATAAATCGCGCTTACCATACCATGTAGCAATTATTATGGATGGGAACGGGAGATGGGCTCAGGAAAGGAATCTTCCCAGGTCGGTGGGACACCGTACAGGTATGGAATCCTTGCGTACGGTGGTTAAGTTGTGTTCCCAATTGGGTATTAAGATTCTCACTGTATATGCTTTTTCTACTGAAAACTGGAAAAGACCCCAGGAAGAAGTCAGTGTATTAATGGGGTTGTTGTATGAATATATCAAGAAAGAATTGGATGAACTGAATAGGGAACAGGTGCAGGTCAGGGTTATCGGCAGGCTTAAGGAACTGCCTGCCAGAGCTCAGCAGGAAATAAAGCGAGCAGTAGAGTTGACAGCAAATAATAATAAATTGATCTTTAATATTGCTTTGAATTACGGTGGAAGAGCTGAGATAGTAGATGCTGTTCGTAAGCTCGCCAGCTTGGCTATTGAAGGTAAAATTGACCCTGAGGAGATAACAGAAGAGCTAATGCAACAATATTTATATACAGCAGATCTGCCAGATCCCGATCTGTTGATCAGACCTGCAGGAGAAAAGCGGATTAGCAATTTTTTGTTGTGGCAGATTGCTTATACGGAATTCTACTTTACTGAAGTTTATTGGCCTGATTTCAGGGAGGAAGATTTTTTAAAAGCTCTAGATGCATATCAGAATAGAAAACGTCGTTTTGGAGGGCTCTAGGGATTTGCTGAAAGACAGAGTAATAAGTGCTTTAATCGGTATACCTGTTTTACTTTTTTTAATATATATAGGAGGTATACCTCTACTTATTTTTGTGATTATTTTAGCATTATTGGCATTATTTGAACTCCACCGCCTTTTAGGGAAGATGAAACTCCATGTACATCCGCTGTTGTTGTATGGGAGTGCTTTAATATTTCCCACAATTGCTTTTTTTGCACCAGCAGAAAATGAGGAGAGCCTATTTTTTGCAGGACTGATAATTTATTTACTGATGCACCTGCTGCTTTTGGTGCTGGCTTTTCCTAAATACGGGTTAGGTAATTTAGGGGCATCCTGTCTGGGGAGTTGTTATATAAGTGTATTGTTAAGTTTTCTTATCCTGATCAGAAAAATCGAACCATATGGTTTTCAAATACTTTTGCTGGTGTTCATATTAACCTGGGTCTGTGATATAGGAGCATATCTTATCGGTACTCGCTTTGGACGCAGAAAGTTGTGCTCTGCAGTGAGCCCAAAGAAAACCGTCGAGGGTGCATTGGGGGGACTGGCCTCGTGCCTCATTGCGTCCTATTTATTTCATCTTTTCTTTCCCATATTATCTGGGAAGGTGATTTTGTTATTGGCTTTTACGATCGGACTGGTGGTTCAACTTGGTGACCTTGTAGAGTCTGCAATAAAAAGAATAGCTGGGGTTAAGGATTCAGGTGATTTAATACCGGGGCATGGTGGGATTCTTGATCGCTTTGACAGCATTCTTTTTAGCGCTCCGGCTGCATACTTCTTCATCAAGCTGATCATGTTTTAAAAGGAAGTGGAAATTTGTCACCGTCGTTAGAAAAGGTAGTTATGTTTTTTTTGAAAACATTAACTGTGCTTCTATTGGGTGCAGGTATATATTTTTTTGTGCGGAATTTCTGGCCCCTGCTGGCTGATATGCTGGCTAATGGTATTAAAATTCTGATCCCCTTTTTTCTTGCTTATCTGATAGCTGTGATCCTCAATCCATTGATCAAATTGCTTGAGAAAAGATTGCGTTTTCCCAGGACCTTAGGCACACTCTTTTCAATGATCATTTTTTTGTTTCTCATCGGTGGAATTTTCTATGTGCTCATCTCCAACCTGGTTCAGGAGTTAGTGGATTTATCCATCTATTTGACCAATTATTCCCGTGATTTGAATGAGTGGACCATCAGCATGGGTCTTGAGAAACTGCAGTACTATTTGGAAAAGCTGAATATACCGAGCAATATTATTGAGGAAGCCGGAAAAGAGTTATGGGAGAGCCTGGATGTTATCAAGGGTATAGTTTCTGGCTTTTTAACTCATTTCTTTAATTTTGCTGCTGCTCTGCCCCAGTATTTTGTACTGCTGGTGCTGACCTTTATTATCAGTTTCTTTTTTGCCCGCGACTATGATTTGATAAAAGACAATGTCTCTCTGTTTTTCCAGAGATGGATTTCTGAAAAATGGAACAAGGCATTGCACAGGGTGAGCAGATGCCTACAGAGGGCATTACACGGCTATATTAAGGCAATTGCAATTCTTATTTCTATCACCGGCTTTTTATCTCTGATCGGTTTATCTATTTTTGGTGTAAGATATGCATATGTACTGGCTCTGGTTGTTGCACTATTGGACCTGCTTCCAGTTGTGGGGCCAGGTACTGTCTATGTTCCCTGGGGGATCATGATGCTGATCACCGGTGAAGTGAGATTCGGGATCGGACTCCTGATTTTATATGGTATAATTGTTGTCGTCAGACAGATCTTGGAACCCAAACTGGTGGGAGAAAATATAGGCCTACACCCTTTGACTACACTGGTTTCACTTTATCTGGGTTACAAGTTGTTGGGTTTTTGGGGATTTATTATTGGTCCTGCAGTAGTAATTATTTATAAGGCATTTGTAAAAAATGATGATTAAAGGGTGTAATCATGAAAAAAAATATTGTAATACTCGGATCTACCGGTTCTATTGGCAGGCAGGCCCTGGAAGTAATAGAATGGCACAAGTCTCATTTTAATGTGTTGGGGCTTGCAGCGCAGAAAAATATTGATCTACTAGAAAAACAGGTTAAGGCCTTTCGTGTTCCCTATGCAGCTGTGCAGGATACTGCTGCAGCTAAACAATTTGCTCAGCGGTTAAAGGGTGAGCAAACCCGCTGTTTGCCAGGGGATGATGGATTACTGGAACTTGTCCGTCATCCTGATGCTGATATTATTCTGGTTGCTGTGAATGGCCTTGCTGGATTGCTTCCTACCCTGGAAGCGATTTCTTACAACAAAAAAATTGCACTGGCCAATAAAGAGACACTGGTAGCCGGCGGAGCATTGGTTATGGAAGCAGCGAAGGCTAAAGGGGTTCAGATTATACCGGTAGACAGCGAACATTCCGCTATTTTTCAGTGTATGGAAAAAGTGTCAGCTGTGGATCGATTGATACTTACCGGTTCTGGTGGCCCCTTTCGGAAAATGCAGTATGAAGATTTGAAAAAGGTTACTCCAGAGATGGCTTTGCGCCATCCTACCTGGCAAATGGGTGAAAAAATAACAGTTGATTCTGCTACTTTAATGAACAAGGGGTTGGAGATAATTGAAGCTAGGTGGTTATTTGGGATTGATTATGACAAGATCGATGTTGTGATTCATCCTCAGAGCATTATTCACAGCCTGGTTGCCTATAAGGATGGTTCTGTTCTTGCACAGATGGGATATCCTGATATGCGGCTGCCCATTCAATATGCTTTTTTTTACCCGGAAAGGAAAAGTAACAGCTTGAAGATAATAGATTTAGTTCAGGTAGGGGCTCTGACCTTTGAGGCCCCTGATACAGCTCGTTTTCCCTGTTTGCGCTTGGCCAGAGAAGCTGGTAAAATCGGAGGAACGATGACCACTGTTCTAAATGCTGCTAATGAAGTGGCTGTCTATGCTTTTCTGAGAGGTATGATATCTTTTACAGCCATACCTGAGATAGTCCATGAGGTGATGAGTTTGCATGATCCCAGCACAGGAACGGTGGAACTGGAGGAGATTCTGGAGGCTGACAGCTGGGCTAGAGCCTATGCCAGGCGATTGATTCAAGAAAAAGAATCATAAAGGCAGGGGGTAAAAAGTGGTTATTTTTATAGCGATCTTGGTATTAGGTTTTTTAATTCTTGTTCATGAACTTGGCCATTTTATGGTTGCCAAAATGGTAGGCATCCAGGTGGATGAGTTCAGTATAGGATTCGGTCCCAAATTGTTTGGTTATCAAAAAAGGAAAGATACTACTCTTTATACAATCAGGCTTTTGCCTTTAGGCGGTTATGTAAGAATGGCCGGTGAAAATCCTGAGGATGAGGATGAGGATTTTGTAAACGGTTTTAATGATAAGCCGTTAAAACACCGCTTTGCTGTTATCTCTGCTGGTTCTATTATGAATTTTCTGGTGGCCATACTGCTGATAGTTATTACTTACGGAGTTATAGGGATACCTATTGCTTCTAATTCCAATGTGATTGGGGAAGTTGTGCAGGGATCACCAGCTATGGCAGCAGGATTGCAAAGCGGGGATAGGATTATCTCTATTAATGATGTAGCAACAGAAAACTGGGAGGATGTATCTGGGAACATCAGGAAAAACGGAGGGCAAGAGCTAAAACTGGTTGTGGAGCGCGATAACGAGAGACATTTATTTTTTGTTAAACCAAAATACGACCCTCAATTTGAAATATATCAGATCGGTATTACTCAGTCGATCATCTGGCAAAGACAGGGTTTCTTCCAAGCGATTCGGCTTGGTTTGAACCAATCTCTTCAGTTTTCTAGATTGGTTATTGAGAGTTTAGCTGGATTGATAGCAGGTAAGTATTCTACAAATGATGTGGCTGGCCCTGTGGGGATCACTGTGGCTATTGGGGAAGCGGCTAAGGGTGGCATAGGGTACTTAATGATCTTTGCTGCAGTATTAGGGATCAATCTGGCAATCATCAATTTGCTGCCTATTCCTGCCCTGGATGGAAGTAAACTGATATTCTTAACTATCGAAGGGCTGCGGGGAAAACCGGTAGATCCCGAAAAAGAGAATTTTATTCACCTGATCGGCTTTGCACTGCTGATGGTGTTCTTTATTCTCATCACCTATAATGATATAGCTCGCATCATTAATGGGGGTTAGCATTAATGCTTGCTAAAAGACGCAAAACAAGACAGGTAAAAGTGGGTACTGTTCCTATAGGTGGTGGAGCGCCTATAACAGTACAAACAATGACCAAAACCGATACCCGCGATACTGCGGCAACCATCAGCCAGATTAAAGAACTGGAGAAATTGGGGTGTGATATTATTAGGGTGGCTGTTCCTGATCAGGAAGCTGCCAGTTCATTGAGAGAAATAAAAAAAAATATATCTATTCCCTTAGTAGCAGATATACACTTTGATTATCGATTGGCACTCATGGCATTAGAAAATGGTGTGGATGCGCTGCGCATCAACCCTGGCAATATAGGTGGGGCAGACCGAGTCCGCACTCTAACAAAAGCTGCTGCTGAAAGGGGTGTTCCCATCAGGATCGGAGTGAATTTGGGCTCTCTTGATAAAGAGATCGCTGCTGAGTACGGCAGAACTGCTAAGGGTTTGGTGAACAGTGCACTGCAACATGCAGCCCTTTTAGAGAAAGAGAATTTTTTTGATATTGTTATTTCTGTTAAAGCAGCATCAGTTCCCATGACCATTGAGGCATACCGCATGCTGTCAGAAAAAGTGGATTACCCTCTCCATCTGGGAGTGACAGAGGCAGGGGGGCCTTGGGTGGGAACGATTAAATCAGCCATCGGTATTGGAAGTCTCCTGGTGGATGGAATCGGTGATACCATTCGAGTTTCTTTAACAGGGACTCCTCATGAAGAGGTTAAGGTGGGAAAACAGATCCTTAAGTCCTTAGGCCTCAGATCCGGTGGAATAGATCTGATTTCATGCCCTACTTGTGGGCGGTGTCAGATCGACCTTTTTAAGATTTTAAATGAAGTGGAAAATAAACTACCGGTTGTTGATGAGGATCTGAAAGTTGCTGTAATGGGTTGTGTGGTCAATGGGCCCGGGGAGGCGAAAGATGCTGATGTGGGCATTGCTGGAGGCAAAGGATGTGGTATCCTATTTAAAAAGGGTAAGCTTGTAGGAAAGGTTCCTGAGAGGGAACTTGTGGATACCCTTCTAGCAGAGATAGATCAAATACTGGAGGAAAGGAAGCAGAACAGATGCGGGTAACACAAATGTTTATTCCTACCCTGAGGGAGGTTCCGGCAGATGCTGATACAATCAGCCACCAACTGCTTTTGCGCTCAGGAATGGTCAGAAGAGTGGCAGCAGGTATTTATGCTCTTTTGCCTTTAGGTAACAGGGTAGTACGCAAAATTGAAGAGATTGTCAGGGCAGAAATGGAGCGTGCAGGAGGAGTAGAGCTGCTGCTCCCTATTGTTCAACCAGCAGAACTGTGGCACCAAACTGGGAGATGGGATGTTTATGGTCCGGAGATGTTTCGTTTAAACGACCGCCATGGTCGGGATTTCTGTCTTGCACCTACCCATGAGGAACTGATTACCCATTTGTTCAGTCAAGAGGTAAAATCCTACCGCCAACTGCCACTGCTTCTCTATCAGATTAACAATAAATATCGTGACGAAAGACGCCCGCGTTTTGGTTTGATGCGGGGGCGTGAATTTATTATGAAGGACCTGTACTCCTTTGATAAGGATGAAGATGGTTTGGCTGTTAGCTATCAGAAGATGTATGATGCGTACAGCAGGGTATTCAGCAGGTGTGGGCTGCGTTTTCGGGCGGTGGAAGCAGATGCAGGTGCTATCGGTGGGGATCATTCCCATGAGTTTATGGTGATTGCAGATACAGGTGAAGCAGAATTAACATACTGTCAGGTATGTGATTATGCTTCAAATGTTGAGAAAACACCCTGTCATTATCAAGGCTCAGAAGAAAAAGAAGAGGCGGGTATACTGCAGCTGGAGGCCACCCCAGGAGCTCGGACAGTTGAGGATGTGGCAGCTTATTTACAGCTTGACCCTACAAAAGTATTGAAATCCCTCTTTTATAAGGTGGATGGGAAATTAGTTGTGGTCCTGGTGCGGGGAGACCGCCTGGTTAATGAAGTGAAGGTTCTCAATTATTTGAATGCCAATCATCTGGAAGTAGCTGATGAGAGGGAAATGGATGATTTAGGGATACCCATGGGGTTTGCAGGGCCTGTTGGTCTGCGTGAGCGAACAGCTGTTACAATTCTTGGTGATTTGGAAACCCAGCATTTATACAATGCTGTAGCCGGAGCAAATAAAAAGGGATTTCATTATGTCAATGTGAACCCGGGTCGGGATTATCAGGTGGATTATTACGGTGATTTCAGGGTGGCAGTGGAGGGAGATCCATGTCCACACTGTGGGGCAGGTTTAAAAGTACAGCGGGGTATTGAAGTGGGGCATATCTTTAAATTGAGGACCAAATACAGTGAAGCCATGGGAGCAACAATTCTTGATGAACAGGGTAAAGAAAAACCTGTTATTATGGGCTGCTATGGAATCGGTATCACCAGAACCATGGCTGCAGCAGTGGAACAAAGTCATGATCAGGATGGTATTATTTGGCCGGTCAGCATTGCTCCTTTTGAGGTGGTCCTGATGGCTGTCAATCAGCGTGATCCTCAATTAGCGGGATATGCAGAAGAGTTATACCAGCGTTTTCTGGCAGCAGGGATCGATGTGCTGTTTGATGACAGGAATGAAAGACCTGGTGTGAAATTCAAAGACGCAGATTTGATAGGCTACCCGGTCAGGGTTGTCATCGGCAAAAAAATGCTTTCCGATGGTTTAGTTGAGATTAAATGGCGCTTTTCTGGGGAAATTACTTATAAAAAGATGGAAGAAGCCGTAGTGTACCTCCAGGAAACCCTGTCTTCAATGAAAAGTTAACATTATAGCTAAATCTATTGCAGTTAATAGTGGGTTTTGTTATAATAATAAACGGTGTGAAAGGGATGTAAGGCCCTTAGAAATTATGCATCTGTTCAGGAGGGTTAGTAAGAGTGGGTATTTGCCCACTCTTTCATATTGTACCAGATGACCACCAGCTGAGAATGGAGGTAATTTTTTTGAAAAAACAGTCTATTAGTGACAGGGTTACAGAGTTGATTACTCCCTTTATCTTACAAGAAGGGCTGGAACTGGTTGATGTGGAATACCAGAAAGATGGTCCTAACTGGTTTCTTCGTATTTTTATAGATAAGCCTGGTGGAGTTAGACTGGATGACTGTGAAATGATCAGCAATATTGCCAGTTCTGTTCTGGATAAGGTTGATATAATTCCACAAAAATATTATTTAGAAGTTTCTTCACCAGGGGTAGAACGCCCCTTAAAAAAACCGGAGGATTTTGAACGTTTTCGTGGGTCAAAGATAACTGTGCGCACAAAGTCTAAGATCCAGGGAAGCAGAAACTTTCAAGGTGTTTTGGTGGGTTATGAAGACGACCAAGTGGTTCTAGAAACCACAGATGGTTTGCTTAAGATTCCTTTTCATTTAATTGGAAAGGCAAGATTAAAGGTATTTTAAACCGTAGTGGGGAGGTGAACAGAATGAATCTTGAATTGATCAATGCTCTACAGGATATTGAAAAGGAAAAAGGTATTAGCAGTGAGGTACTGCTGGATGCAATTGAACATGCTTTATATACAGCCTATAGGAAGAATTTTGGTACAGCTCAGAACTCCCGCATTGAGATTGACAAGGAAACAGGAGAGATAAGGGTTTATTCTAGAAAAACAGTTGTTGCTAATGTCACTGATTCCAATACTGAGATCTCATTGGAAGAGGCAATAAAGGAAGAACCTGAAGCCAAAGAGGGGGAAGTAATAGAGATCGAAGTTACACCACGTGATTTTGGACGGATTGCTGCACAGGCTGCAAAACAGGTTGTTGTTCAGCAGATCAGAGAGGCTGAAAGAGGCCTTATCTATGAAGAGTTTTCCAGCCGTGAAGGGGATATTGTGACTGGGACTATCAGGCGCCAGGAAGCAAAGAATGTTTTTATAGATTTAGGACGAGCTGAAGGAGTGCTTATACCCTCTGAACAGATTCCAACTGAAAAATATAACCGCGGTGAACGGATCAAGGTTTATATTACTGAGGTGAAAAAGACAACAAAGGGCCCTCAGATATTGGTTTCCCGAACCCATCCAGGTCTATTGAAGAGGCTTTTTGAATTGGAAGTGCCGGAAATTTTTGAGGGAATAGTAGAAATAAAAGCTGTTGCCCGGGAACCAGGAATGCGCTCTAAGATCGCGGTATATTCGAGAGATGAGAATGTTGATTCTATTGGCTCCTGTGTGGGGCCTAAAGGGATGCGTGTGCAGGCGGTAGTTGTTGAACTCAAGGGTGAAAAGATCGATATAGTTAAATGGAGCAGCGATCCAAGGGAGTTTATTGCCAATGCCTTGAGTCCTGCTAAAGTTGACTCTGTTGAAATTAATGAAGAAGAAAAAGCAGCCAGAGTGATTGTTCCAGATCACCAACTATCTCTTGCAATCGGTAAAGAAGGGCAAAATGCCAGACTGGCGGCGCGGTTAACCGGATGGAAAATCGATATTAAGAGCACATCCCAGGCTGCATCAGAGTAAAAAGGTTCTGAAGATAACCGCTATTATCGAAGTTAAGAGGTGGTTCAGAAGTGCCTAGGATAAAAAAAATTCCAAAGAGAATATGTGTAGGCTGCAAAGAGACCAAAAACAAAAAAGAAATGATTCGGATAGTCAGAACTCCTGATGGTGAAGTAAAAATCGATATAACCGGGAAAATGTCTGGTAGAGGTGCTTATATCTGCCGCAGTAAAGAGTGCTTACAAACTGCTCTTGCCGGCAAATATCTAGAGCGTGCATTACAGGTCGAACTACCTCAGGACTTAGCTGTTGATCTGGAAAAAATGATACTGGGTGAAAGCAGTTGACACTGTTTGATCTATTAGGGTTTGCTAAAAAAGCAAATAAAACGGTTTGTGGAATGTCTAACTGTTTGAATGCTGTAATAAAGAAAAAGGCAAAATTGGTGATTATAGCTGAAGATGCAGGGGTGTCTCGTAAAAAGCTGATCAATAAATGTGAATTAAATGGAGTTCCCTTCATCGAGTTTGGTACAAGGGAACAGTTTATTGATAGATTAGGGTGTGCTGCCTGTTATTGGGCGGTTCTCTCAGAACAGATGGCAGAAGCGATTGAGAGGGAGTTCATTAAGATGAAGAGTTAGGGATTTTAAAAAAACGGGGGTGATTGAATGGCAAAAATCCGCATACATGAATTGGCCAAGCAATTAAAAATTAACAGTAAAGATTTGGTTGCCCAACTGCAACAAATGGGGTATGCAGTTAAAAACCATATGAGCACAGTCGAAGAGCATGATGTGGGACAGATAAGAAGGGCACTTAAAGTCAAGGGTACAATAGAAAAAAAAGGTAAAGGCGCTAAGGATTATAAAAAAGATAGATCACGAGATGACACTGAAAAGGATTTTCGCAAACGGGCACAGGCTCGTAAAGAGGAAATTCGTCAGAAGAAAGAGCAGGATCGGAGGGAGGTTTTGGCTAAGGTTAAGAATTCCTTCCGCGGGAAAAGCAAAAAGAAACGGAAAGATAGCAGCCGTTCAGCAGAGAATAGCAATGAGATAAAAAAGATCATTATAGAGGAGCAGATCACTGTCCAAGAATTGGCAAACTTAATGCATGTTAATGGTGCTGAGGTTATTAAAAAGTTAATCGACCTGGGGGTAATGGCGACCCTCAACCAGGCAATTGACAGTGATACAGCTACCCTGGTTGCTTCAGAATTTGGTTTTGATACTGAGGTACGGGATGAAGTGGCAGAACTGGAAGCAACTTTAAATGATCTGCCGGATAAGCCGGAAGACCTTAGACCAAGGCCACCGGTGATCACGGTAATGGGTCATGTTGACCATGGTAAAACCTCCCTGCTGGATTTCATTCGACATACCAATGTTATTGCAACTGAAGCTGGGGGGATCACCCAACATATCGGTGCTTATCAGGTGGAAGCTAAGGGTAAAAAGATTACTTTTCTTGATACACCAGGCCATGAGGCATTTACTACCATGCGGGCCAGGGGGGCTCAGGTAACAGATATTGCAGTTCTGGTGGTGGCTGCTGATGATGGTGTTATGCCACAGACTGTAGAAGCGATCAACCATGCCAGGGCGGCCAAGGTACCAATTGTTGTGGCCATCAATAAAATAGATAAGCCTGCTGCTAACCCTGATCATGTAAAACAGCAGCTTGCAGAGTATGGGCTTGTTCCGGAGGAATGGGGAGGGGACACTATCTGTGTTCCAGTTTCCGCCAAAAAGGGAACAGGCATTGATCAACTTTTGGAAATGCTGTTGCTTGTTGCTGAAATGGAAGAATATAAGGCAAATCCTTTTTGTCCGGCACGGGGCACAGTAATAGAGGCAGAGCTAGATAAGGGACGGGGCCCTGTTGCTACAGTTTTGATCCAGAAGGGCACACTGTCTGTGGGAGATCACATTCTGGTGGGCACTACCTTTGGTAGGGTAAGAGCTATGTATGATTTTAAAGGGCGCCGCATCAAGAAAGCTCTACCCGGCACACCGGTAGCGATCCTCGGTTTATCAGAAGTACCTGCTGCAGGTGATTTGCTTTATGCAGTTGATGATGAAAAAACTGCTCGTCAGATCGCCGAAAAACGCTTGGAAAAAAAGCGTCATATGGAAAATATTGTTCCGGAGAGGGTTAGTTTAGATGACCTTTTTAATCAGATTAAAGAAGGGAAGGTAAAGGAACTGAACCTGGTTGTGAAAGCAGATGTACAGGGTTCAGTGGAGGCTTTAATTCAGGCCCTCAATAAATTAAATGATAAAGAAGTCAGGATTAATATCATTCACTCCGGAGTGGGTGCTATAACAGAGACCGATGTGATGCTGGCCAGTGCCTCTAATGCTCTGGTCATCGGTTTTAATGTAAGGCCAGATACCAATGCTAAAAAAGCCGCTGAAACCCAAAATATAGAAATGCGGCTTTATCGGGTTATCTATGAGGCTTTAGATGATATTAAAGCAGCTATGGAGGGTATGCTGGAGCCCATTTACAGAGAGGTTTCTATTGGCAGAGCTGAAGTGCGCGAAATTTTCCATATCCCTAAAGTGGGGACAATTGCCGGCTGCAATGTCCTGGAGGGGAGAGTGGTCAGAAACGGCAGTGTGCGATTGATCCGTGAAGGTGTTGTTATATATGAAGGAAAGGTTGATTCATTGAAAAGGTTTAAAAATGACGCCCGAGAAGTTGTTCAGGGACATGATTGCGGTATAGGGCTAGATAAATTCCAGGATATAAAAATTGGAGATATCCTGGAGGTTTATGAGATGGAAGAGATAAAAAGGGAGTTAATGTCTTAAAAAGGTGTGATGGTAAGTGAGTTACCGCGCTGGCCGTTTGGCAGAGGAAATAAAAAAAGTATTAACTGATCTGCTACAGACCGAGCTTAAAGATCCGCGCATCAACCCAATGACTAGTGTGACATCTGTAAGTGTATCTAAAGATCTGCGCTACGCAAAAGTATATGTAAGTGTGTTGGGATCAGAGGATAAGAAGAAAGAAACACTGGAGGGCTTAAAGAGTGCCTCTGGTTTTATCAGGTCAGAAATAGGGAAAAGAATCCGTCTGCGGTATCACCCGGAAATAAGCTTTGAACTTGACAAATCCATTCAACACAGTCTGGAGATCAACCGTATACTGCAGGATTTGAAAAAAGATAAGGGATGCGACTGATGGAGGCTATTGAAGATATAATCAAAATATTAAAGACAAAACAGAGCTTTGTGCTGACAACACATATACATGCAGATGGCGATGCTCTAGGGTCCCTGCTAGCGCTAGGTTTAGCCTTATTAAATAATGGTAAAAAGGCTGTTATGATACACTCTGAACCGGTTCCAGAAAGCTATCGGTTTTTGCCCGGTGCCGAAATGGTAAAAATGGCACAAGATCTGACTGAGAGTTTTGAGATCGGTATTGTTTTGGACTGTACCAACCTGTCCCGGGCAGGAGATGCTGAACAGCTACTACAAAAAGCTGAGTGTATTATCAATATTGATCACCATATCAGCAATGAATATTTTGGTCAGATCAATATGGTAGAAACCGAAGCTTCCGCTACAGGGGAAATGGTGTGTAATCTGCTGGTCAAAGGGGGCTTTACGATAACCCCCGATATTGCGACTAATCTTTATACAGCCATAATAACTGATACTGGGTCTTTTCGTCACCAAAACACTACAGCTAACTGTTTCCGAACCTGTGCTTATCTGCTGGAATGTGGTGCAGCACACAGCTTTATACAGCATCATCTTTATGAGCAAAGGTCCCTTCAAAGCCTGCGTTTTATGGTCAAGGTGCTGCAGACACTTTCGATAAGTGAAAACGGTCTGATCGCTTGGATGACCATTAGCAAAGATAAAATCGCAGAGGTAGATGATAGTGATGGTCTGATAGATTATGCTAAATCCTTGAAAGGTGTTGAAGTGGGAATATTATTCAAAGAGCTGGATTCAGGTGAAATTAAGGTTAGTTTTCGATCAAAAAGCTTTGTTGATGTCAATCAACTGGCAGCTCATTTCGGGGGAGGCGGCCATGAGCGAGCAGCTGGGTGTTCTATCAAAGGCACTTTAAAGGAAGTGGAGCAGCTTGTTATCCGAAAAACAGAGGAATATCTGGCTAAGCGGAGGGCTGCAGAGTGAACGGGCTAATTAATGTTTTAAAACCACCGGGGGTTACTTCCCATGATGTTATAGTCTATCTTCGGCATTTATTTAAAATAAAGAAGATAGGTCATACAGGAACCCTGGATCCAGGGGCAACAGGAGTAATTCCTATTTGTGTGGGGCAGGGAACCAGAGTTGCTGAGTACCTGATCAATAAACCAAAAAAGTACCGTGCGGAAATAACTTTTGGAATCAGAACAGATACTTTTGATGCTGGAGGAGAAATCCTTGAGAGAAATAGAGGGGTCAGGCTTACACTGGCTGATATAATTGATGCCTTAGAGGATTTCAAGGGTGAAATAAAGCAAGTTCCTCCTATGGTATCAGCTGTACACTATCAGGGTAAACGATTGTACCAGTTGGCACGCCAGGGCAAAGTAGTTGAACGAAAAGCAAGAAAGGTGAAGATCTACCAGATCAAAATAGTTCGATTTCAAGGGGATCTGCCTTATCCGCGCCTTTATATTGATCTTGAGTGCTCCAAAGGAACTTATGTGCGCAGTATTTGCGATCAGCTTGGTGAAAGATTGGGTTGTGGTGCTTATCTGTCTTTTTTGGTGCGGACAAAAAGCGGCCCTTTTTTGCTGAAAGAATCCTATACCCTGGAGGAAATTAAGGAAATGTGGCAAAAAGGGAATCTCTCTTTTTTGCTGCCCATTGACTATGCTCTCGACCATTTACCTGCATTAACTGTTAAAGAAAAAGCAGTGCGCCATATTTTAAATGGTTTGCCCCTTGCACCCTCTGGTGTATTGGGGGGGGTAGGAAGGGAGTTACCCGATTTTGTGCGTCTTTATTCACCGGCAGGGAAATTATTAGCCCTGGCAAATCTTTGTACAAGCAGTGATGGAGAATGGCACTATAAATTGAAAAAAGTATTCAGTTCACAATATCAACAATGAGAGGTAAGATCTATGGAGGTTCTGCGAAGTCTAGAACAAAGAACTGATGGCAGTACATTGATTATCGCCCTTGGAAATTTTGATGGAGTTCATTTGGGACACTGTAAGCTTCTAAAAAAAATGGTCTCCTATGCTCACAAAAAGGGAGGCATACCATCGGTTTTGTTGTTTCAACCCCATCCTCAACAGGTTTTAAATCCGGCCAATGCTCCTAAGCTTATTATGAGTAATGAAAGAAAAATAAAAAGAATGAATGACCTAGGAGTTGAGCTTTTTTATTTAATACCTTTCGATTTAAATTTTGCTTCCCAGGAACCAGAGGAGTTTGTTGAGGAAGTATTAATCAATAAGCTCAATGTGAATGGAGTTTTTGTGGGTTATAATTATCAATTTGGGAGGTGTGGTGCTGGGAAGCCTGAATATCTTAAAAAAATTGGTGAGGAAAAGGGGATTTATGTTGAGGTTATCCCTCCAGTAGTCATCCATGGAGTTCCTATCAGCAGTACTTTAATTCGTTCTGCTTTAAACAATGGTGATATTGTCCGTGCTAGAGAACTGCTCGGATACTGGCCTGTTTTGCAGGGTGAAGTGATCAAAGGGGATCAGCGGGGGCGCAGGATAGGTTTTCCTACAGCAAACCTGGCTGTGTCTGAAGATCTTTTGGTTCCCCGGAGCGGTGTTTATGCAGGTGAAGCTGTGGTAGATGGTAAACCTTATTTGGCTGTGCTTAACATTGGAAGACATCCTACTTTTGGATTAAGCAGTAGACAGACCATTGAAGCACATCTACTGAATTTTGAAGGTGACCTTTATGGAAAGCAATTGGAGATAAGTCTGTATAAGATGCTGCGGGAAGAAAAAAAATATAATAATGCAGATGAATTAATAGATCAAATCAATAAAGATATTGAACTGGCCGGGAAGATTTACGAGGAAATGGGACAAAAACAGCTTCAAAGGGAAAGTTCTGGGTTAATCCGAAAGATTTACAATTAGGATAAACTATGGTAAGATCATAAAATGAAAATGCCGAAAAAAAGAGGAGGAATCGGTAAATAATATTCAAAGAATGGTGAGGAGGTTTTACATTGTCTTTCAGTTCAGCAGAGAAAAAAGAGGTTATTGAAAAGTACCAGATACATGAACGTGACACCGGTTCTCCAGAGGTACAGATAGCCCTTCTGACAGAGAGGATCAATTATTTGACTGAGCACCTTAAGGTACACAAAAAAGATCATCATTCACGGAGAGGCTTACTGAAGATGGTCGGCCAAAGACGTGGTTTTCTTAATTATCTGCGAGAGAAAGACCCTGCACGATATCAGGCCATTATAGAGAAACTAGGTCTTCGTCGCTAAAATGCATTTAGATTCTCGGGGGGGAGCGGTAAGCCGCTCTTTCTGATTTTTGATTATTATTCGATTTTTTAGGAGGTTAGTTATGCCAGAGACGTTTCAAATGATGGTTGGCGGCCGGCCATTGCTAATGGAATTTGATAAGGTGGCCAAGCAGGCCAATGGCGCTGTCTTAATACATTACGGGGATACTGTAGTCTTAGTGACAGCGACTATTTCCAAGGAACCCCGGGAGGGAATTGATTTTTTTCCGCTCCTAGTTGATTATGAAGAGCGGTTATATGCTGTTGGGAAAATTCCTGGTGGTTTTATTAAGAGAGAGGGGAGACCCACAGAAAAGGCTATTTTATCTGCCAGGTTGATCGATAGGCCTATCAGACCCCTTTTTCCCCAGGGTTTCCGCAATGATGTACAGGTAGTGGCTACAATTATGTCAGTAGACCAGGACTGTGATCCCAGTATAACCGCAATGATCGGCGCATCTGCTGCACTTTCTGTATCTGATATTCCCTTCGCTGGACCGATAGCAGGTGTGATCGTTGGTCGGGTCAAAGGTGAATTTGTGGTCAATCCTACAGTAGAACAGGAAAAAGAGAGTGATCTTCACCTGGTTGTAGCAGGAACAGAGCAAGCTGTTTTGATGGTGGAAGCAGCTGCCAATCAGGTGAGTGAAGAAGTGATCATCGATGGTATCGAATTTGGGCATCAGGCAATTAAGGAGATTGTGCAGTTTCAGAAGGAGATTGTACAAAAAATTGGCAAAGAAAAACTTGATGTACCCACCTTTGAACCGGATCCTCAAATTGTAGAAGATGTAAGAGCATATGCCTACGATAAAATAGCTGATGCTGTTAAAAACCCTGATAAACTAGCTAGACAAGATGCTCTAGATGAGCTGGAGAAGGAGACAGTTGAGCATTTTGCTGAGATTTATCCAGAACAGGAGAAAGCTGTTCAGGAGATTTTCTTGAAAGCACTGAAAGAGATTGTCAGAAAAATGATCCTTGAAGATAGAATGCGTCCAGATGGTAGGAAGCTTGACGAGATCAGGCCTATTACCGCTGAGGTGGGAATCCTGCCCCGTACCCATGGGAGCGGTTTGTTTACTAGAGGGCAGACTCAGGTATTGACTGTAGCCACACTAGGTACTATCAGAGAAGAACAGATCCTAGATGATCTCGGTCTTGAGGAGTCCAAACGCTACCTGCATCACTATAATTTCCCTCCTTACAGTGTAGGAGAGACAAGGCCGATGAGGGGTCCTGGACGCAGGGAAATCGGACACGGTGCTTTGGCTGAGAAAGCTTTGCTTCCTGTGCTGCCAGATGAAGATGAGTTCCCCTATACGATCAGGCTTGTATCTGAGGTGCTGGAATCCAATGGTTCAACATCAATGGCCAGTGTTTGTGGAAGCACTTTGGCATTGATGGATGCAGGAGTGCCTATCTCTGCTCCTGTAGCAGGAATTGCTATGGGTTTGGTTACCGGTGAAAACGGTTTTGCGGTCTTAAGTGATATCCAGGGGATCGAGGATGCCCTGGGTGATATGGATTTCAAGGTTGCTGGTACTGCTGAAGGTGTAACAGCTCTCCAGTTGGATATCAAAGTACAGGGTATTACCACTGATGTGTTGCGGCAGGCTCTTTCTCAGGCGAAAGAGGGAAGGCTTTTTATCCTCAGCAAGATGGCTGAAGCCATCAAGGAGCCCCGTCCAGAATTATCACCACATGCCCCAAGAATTATCACCATGACCATCGATCCTGAAAAAATCAGAGATGTTATCGGTCCTCAGGGTAAAACCATCAGAAAGATCATTGAAGAGACGGGAACAGAAATCGATATAGAGGATGATGGCCGGGTCTTTATAGCTGCAGTTGATGAAGAAGCAGGAAAAAATGCTGTGAGCATCATAGAGCGGCTGACTCAGGATGTGGAAGTGGGCAAAATATATTTGGGCAAGGTTGTTCGACTGATGGACTTCGGTGCCTTTGTAGAAATAATCCCTGGAGTGATGGGCAGTGCCGGTAAGGAAGGATTGGTCCATATCTCCCAGCTAGATGAACGAAGGGTTAATCGGGTCAGAGATGTGGTCAAAGAGGGTGATGAGATCATTGTCAAGGTAACTGATATCGATAGACAGGGTCGGATCAACCTTTCTCGCAAAGAAGCCATTAGGGCTCTGCGCCGCAAAACGGAAAAATAAGTTATCTGGGAAAGCAAATATCTTCCCTGCCTCCGGAATACAATGTTATTTAGGAGGTGCGGAAGTGTTTGTTTTTTTCTGGAGGAAAAAGTGGCTTATCTTATGTATGGTAGCAGTGTTGATAGTTTGTGCATATGCTGCTTCATTTTCAGCAGAACAGGTTTTCAACCGCAGGAAACCCATTTATCAAGGTAACCCTGAAAAAAAACAGGTTGCTATTACTGTAAATGTGGACTGGGGTGAAGAATACATTCCCCAGATGCTGGATTTGTTTAAGAAAAACCAAGTGCAGGCAACCTTTTTCATCAGCGGAAGATGGGCTGGTGAGCATCAAGAACTTGTGCGGAAGATTGCGGACTCAGGTCATGAAATAGGCAATCATGGTTTTTCACATCCCCATGTCAAGGAACTCTCAGTTGAGGAGAACATAAAAGAGATCCAGGAAACCTCAAAAGCGATTGAGCAGGCAGCCCAGAGGAAAACCCGCTATTTCGCGCCGCCATATGGAGAATACAATGACTGTGTTTTAGAAGCTGCTGCAAGAACAAAGCATCAAATCATACTCTGGACCGTTGATACAGTGGACTGGCAAAAACCGCCGGCAGATGAAATTAATTCACGGGTTTTAAGCCGTGTTCACAATGGTGCAATAATTCTAATGCATCCAACAGAACCAACCCTAGAGGCCTTGCCCGAAATGCTTGCAGGGCTGCGGCGGCAGGGTTATCAAATTGTGCCCTTGGAAAAACTAATAGCTGAATAATTCTTATCAAAGAATGAGGGGGAATTTGTGTAGGTGAGAGAACACAGGTGTTTGTTGCTGTTAACTGTATTTACTGTAGTTCTACTGACAAGCCATCTGCACTGTGCTACTGCCTGGGCAGATGAACAATTAAACCTAACAGCTAATGCTGCAGTTCTTATGGATTACAGTACAGGGGCGGTTTTATACAGTTACAATGCTACCAAACCCCTTCCCCCTGCCAGCACCACTAAAATAATGACTGGGCTGCTCAGCCTAGAGCTGGGTGATGGAGAAGAAAGGGTGGTGATCGATGAGTATTCAGCCATGATGGAGGGGACAAGCCTTTACCTGAAAGCAGGACAAATTCTCACCCTTGAGGATCTGACCAAAGGTGCCTTGATCAATTCCGGAAATGATGCAGCTTCAGCCGTAGCTATACATATAGCAGGAAGTGAACAGCTATTCGGGGATTTAATGACCTTTAAAGCCCGCACCATCGGCTGCAGCTCTCGGAGCAGGTTTTATAACCCCCATGGACTGCCTCAGGAGGGACATGCTATCAGTGCATATGATCTGGCGGTCATCACCCGTTATGCTATGCAAAATAAAGATTTTAGGCGCATCGTAGGGACCAGGAGTGGCAGAGTCAGGGATCTGTCTGAAGGTGAGCTCTTCCCTCTCTACAATACAAACAGGCTGCTGGGTTATAAGAAAAACGGCCTAGAAATAATCGGTGTTAAAACCGGGACCACCGATGAGGCAGGTGAGTGCCTGGTAGCTGCTGCTAAATATAAAGGCAGTTTATTGATCAGTGTGGTTCTCGGAAGTTCGGCTCGTTATGAGGATACACTTAAGCTCTTTGAATACGGACGCAATAACTGCTGCTCTATTGATCTAAAAAAAGGAACCCCAATTTTTAAGCTACCTGTTTGGAGAAGCAGTGCTTCATCACTAGCGGTAGGCCCTTGTAGAGATGTTTCTTTAATGGTTTCACCTGATCAAATGCCGCTGTTGGAACGAAAGGTATATTTAAAACCTTATGTCAAAGCCCCCTGCTCCAAAGGTGATAGAGTGGGAAAAATGGAAATTATGCTGGGGAATCAGCTGCTTTACACTATAGAATTGATGGCTTTGGAGGATGTGAAAAGGGTTTTTTGGTGGAATTAAGAATATGATATTAGCCATAAATACAATTTATAGATTTTGGAGGCATAAAAAATGTATCATAAAGATGTACTATCTAATGGAGTGACCATAGTTTGTGAAGAAGTGCCTGCTGTCCATTCAATAGCCATCGGTTATTGGGTAAAAACCGGTTCTCGACTGGAAGAAGAGGAGGAAGCAGGTATCTCCCATTTGATTGAACACCTGCTTTTTAAGGGAACTAAAAAAAGAAACGCAAAAGAGATAGCTGAGGCTATCGAAGAAGTGGGCGGCCAGCTCAATGCCTTTACCGGTAAAGAATACACCTGTTACTATGCCAGAGTCTTGGCAGAACATCTTCCCTTAGCAGTAGATGTTCTCACCGATATGCTGTACAACTCTTTGTTTAAGGAGGAGGATCTAGTTCGGGAGAAAAATGTTGTCTTAGAAGAAATCAGCATGTATGAGGACACTCCGGACGAAATCATTCACGACTACTTCTCCAAAACCATTTGGGACGGACATCCCTTAGGCAGGCCGGTGATCGGAACTAACGAATCCCTTTCCAGGATCGATAGAGAAAAAGTATTATCCTATTACCAGCACCACTACTGCCCCTCTAATCTTGTAGTAGCCCTTGCCGGGAATTTTCAGTATCAAGAGGCAGTAGATTTAATTGGGGAGGCCCTTTCCTCCTTGCGGCCAGGGAGTATAGAGACCAAAATTACAGCTCCACAGGCTAGGCCCGGTTTAAAAAGCTTTTATCGGGACCTAGAACAGGTGCAGATCTGTATGGGGGTACCGGGGTTATCGCTGTATGATGACAAAATTTATACCCTGCAGATCTTAAACAACATTTTGGGAGGTGGGGCAAGCTCCAGGCTGTTTCAGCAGATTCGTGAAGAACGTGCTCTTGTTTATGCCATCTATAGTTATTATCTAGCTTTTTTGGACAGCGGTTTATTCACCATCTACGGTGGTACCAACCCCTCCAGCTGTCAGCAGGTATTGGATTTATGCTGGGAAGAGATCAATAGGATCATAGAGTCAGGTGTAACTGAAAAGGAACTCAGCAGAGCAAAAACACAGGTCAAAGGAAGCCTTCTTTTAGCACAGGAAAGTGTTCTCCAGCGTATGCACCGTTTAGGAAGATCTGAAATTGTCCACCAGAGGTTTATTACTATTGAGGAAGTGTTGGAAAGAATAGCTAAAGTGAATGTGGATGATATACAGGCTTTGGCAAAGGAACTCTTTGCTCCAGAGCTTGTAACTGTAACAGTATTAGGCCCTCTCTCAGAAGGACAGATCAAGCACCCCTCTGTTCTTTGCCGAACATAATTCTATAATCTGGCTCATAAATTTTTTAACAGGAAGTAAAAGGGGGGAGGGGTATGCGGATCAGTGATTTGGCCGGCAAGGAGATTATAAACATCTTTGATGGAGTGCGTCTGGGCACTATTGGGGATTCAGACATGATCATCGACCCTGAAAGCGGAGAGATAATTTCAATTCTGCTCCCGCATAGATCAGGTCTGTTGAATCTTTGGCTGGATAAACAGGAGATGGAGATACCTTGGTCATCTGTAAAAAAGATCGGCAGTGAAGTGATTGTTGTGGATTTGGATGAGAGCTATTCTTTATATAAAAAATATTTATAGATAAAAACCCGGGAAACCGGGTTTTTTTAATGGTAGATCTTTTTAGGATTTGTCTAAAGGCTTTTGTCATCCAATGTTGACAGAAAGCATCAGATATATGAGAATAAAGGCAAAAATGTTCTAGAAATGGGGCAGGTCAGATGAATGAAAACCAATTACGGGTAGTTATTACCGGAGTTGCCGGAAAGATGGGAATGGAAACAGCAAAAGCGGTAATTAAAGAGGCACCTGAGATACAGCTTGTAGGTGCGGTAGACCCACGTAAAGCAGGTATGGATTTAGGGGAGCTGATCGGGGTAAAATGTGATTTAAAAATCAGCGATGATCTGAGCTCAGTTTTATCTTCTTCATCAGCAGATGTTTTGGTTGATTTTACTAACCCCCAGGCTGTTTTGCATAATGCGAAAACAGCTTTGGAATATGGTGTGGCACCGGTAATTGGTACAACCGGACTGGATAGTGTAGGAATAGCTGAGTTGGAAAAATTAGCTGCAAGATCAGGCAAAGCTGTCTTAATAGTACCGAATTTTGCTATCGGTGCTGTACTGATGATGGATTTTGCCAGGCGTGCAGCACAATATTTCAAAGATGTTGAAATTATTGAACTGCATCATAATCAAAAAATCGATGCTCCTTCAGGCACTGCCCTTAAAACTGCACAGGGGATCCAGGAGGTAAGGGGTTCTTTTAAACAAGGACACCCAGATGAGTATGAAAAAATCACCGGTGCCAGAGGCGGTGATTGGGAGGGAATCAGGATCCATAGTGTGCGGCTGCCTGGTTTGATCGCTCATCAGGAAGTGATATTCGGAGGAGCAGGTCAGACCTTGACCATCAGGCATGATTCTCTGCATCGAGAATCCTTTATGCCAGGTGTGATCCTGGCGATCCGCAAGGTACTAGGCCTTAAGGGTGTGGTAATAGGACTGGAGAATATCATGGATTAGACTGCTAATCACCCCCTTCTTTCTGTCATCATATAATGTTACAGCCTAAGATGAGGGAAAGGAGGGGAATTAATAATGGGCTTGGATTTGAGGGGAATCAAAATCTCGATTATTGGAGGAGATAAACGAGATATCTATTTGATGCAGGATCTGGTCAAACTAGGGGCAAGTGTAACCGCGGTTGGTTTCCATCCTTGTCCTGAACTTGATCAGGTTCATTTGGTGGATACACTGGAAGCAGCTATCTCAAAAGCCCAGGTTTTGATTCTGCCTATGGGGGGTACAGATTTAGAAGGAAATATAAAAACTATGGACCCAGATATCACACTGCGGTTGTCTCCTGAAATAGCGGCCACCATACCTGAAGGGGTAATTCTGGTCATCGGTTTTGCTCGGGACTTTGTTAAGGAATGGGCAAGCAAATACAAGTGGAAGATGATCGAAATTGCTGAAATGGATCTGGTGGCGATCCTTAACTCAATTCCTTCGGCTGAGGGTGCCATACAGATGGCTATGGAAAAGCTCCCCATTACTATCCATGGCAGCAATTCCTTTGTGCTCGGTTTTGGGCGGCTGGGGAAAACCCTTGCCCGGATGCTCCATGGAATTGGTGCCCGGACAACTGTTGTTGCCAGGAAACGCCCTACTCTAGCCCGGGTATTGGAAATGGGCTATCGTCCTATTCACCTGAGTGAACTGCATCAGTTTATTTGTGAAGCGGATGTAATATTTAATACCATACCGGCATTAATCCTGGATCATAAACTGTTATCACTGATGAACAAAAATACCGTGATCATTGACTTGGCCTCCAGCCCTGGGGGAACTGATTTTACTGCGGCTAAAAAAATGGGGATTCAGGCAACTCTGGCTCCCAGTTTACCCGGATTGGTGGCACCAAAAAGCAGTGGCAAGATCCTAGCCCAGGTTATTCCCCAACTTATTCTCAGGGAAGTACCTCATGATATTTTTAGAGAATAAGTAAAGGGAGGTGCCTGGGATGCGTCTGCAGGGTCTAAAAGTGGGATTTGTATTAACAGGCTCCCACTGCACTCTTGATCAGATTTATAAAGAAATAGAGAAGGTTATTGATGAGGGAGCCGAAGTGTTTCCTGTTTTATCTTATTCTGTTAGTTCTACTGATACCAGGTTTGGTAAATCGGCTGATTGGTGCAGTAAACTCCAGGAGATGACCAAGAAGCCTTTGATTAAAACAATTGTTGAAGCAGAGCCCATTGGACCCGGTAAGTTGTTTGATATTCTGGTTGTTGCACCCTGTACAGGTAACACACTGGCAAAGCTTGCTAATGGTATCACTGATTCACCTGCTCTGATGGCAATCAAAGCACATCTGCGCAACGGGCTGCCGGTTGTTATTGCTGTTTCAACTAATGATGGCCTTGGATTTAATGCAAAAAATATTGCTTTGCTGCTCAACACAAAGAATATTTACATGGTACCTTTTGGACAGGATAAACCTCTGGCAAAGCCGAATTCTTTGGTTGCGAAAATGGATAAAATAATTGATACCATTATTTATGCCTTGGAAAGAAAACAGATCCAGCCTGTGTTAATTGAATACAGTGAAAATTAAATCAGTGTCAGGAGGATTTTATTATTGAGTGTCTAATTCTGATCTTATATGAGCCAGAGAATGCAGGAGGTTATTGATGATGATAAATGGACACAGAGTAGCTATTGTTGGTGCAACAGGTGCTGTCGGCCAGGAACTCTTGACAGTCCTACAGGAAAGGAGCTTCCCCGTTGCTGAGTTGAAACTGCTGGCCAGTGCCAGATCAGAGGGGAAGAAAATTACCTTCTGTGGTGAGGAGCTAACAGTTACTGAGGCAAAACCCTCTTCTTTTAAAAATGTGGATATAGCTTTTTTTGCTGGTGG
>LSQX01067544.1_pt2 | contig 26608 bp, 20 predicted proteins | sample 654561 | NCBI WGS metagenome assembly LSQX01 (sample SAMN04489861, study PRJNA283612) | anaerobic digester metagenome | isolation source: 4 biogas reactors fed with cattle manure at either 37C or 55C with and... | place: Denmark: Kongens Lyngby | collected 2014 | reverse complement strand
CGGGCCGACCCACCATACCTCGAGTCAGGCTGCGCAGTGTCCCAATTTCCTCTATCAAGCCGGTAAACATAGTATTATTTTAACACCGGGCAGGCGCGGTCAGTCCGCATAGTTCACATATCCTTCGACCGTAAAACCATCGCCGATGCGCCGTATTTTGGTCTGCCGGATGCGAACCGATTGTGATACTGTCTCGACGCCCGCTCCTCCAATCGAGCTTATCGCATCGCGCCCGCCGATAATCTTGGGCGCATAGAAAAACATAATTTTATCTACGATTTTTTCTTCCAACGCAGATGCGGCCAGCTCTCCGCCGCCCTCAATCAGCGCCGACAGACACCCCAAATCAGCCAACTGCCGCATAAGGTCGGCTATCGAGGCGCGGTTACAGAAGTCTTTGAGCACAATTATTCTCGCCCCAACCTGCTCCAGGCTCTTTATCGCCTGCCGGTCCGCCCGTTTTGATACTGCGACAATACTTTGACCCGGAAGCCCGAACAAGGCGAGATTGGAGGCGATATTCCCGGTCTCGCTGACCACGACCCGAGTCGGATAGCATACCCTGCGGCCAACCCTCGCCGTCAGCTTTGGGTTGTCCATCCGAGCTGTGTTGGCCCCGACGACGATGGCATCCACGTCCCGTCTTATTTTATGGGCAAAAGCCCTGGATGGTTCACTTGTGATCCACTTGGAATCCCCTGTCCGGGTTGCAATCCTGCCATCCAAGCTCATCGCGGACTTCAAAATTACCAGCGGCATCCCGGTGGTGCGATGTTTGATATACGCCTCATTGAGCGCCCTTGCCTGCTCCTGCATAAGCCCGCATTCTACCTCAATGCCCGCCTGTTTTAACGCAGCCAAGCCCATTCCGGCAACCTTGGAATCGGGATCCTCCATCGCCACGCACACTCTTTTTATGCCCGCTCTTATGATCGCACCGACACACGGCGGAGTGCGCCCTGTGTGACAGCAAGGCTCCAGCGTCACATACATACTCGCTCCCGCTGCCTGCTCACCGGCTTCGTCAAGGGCCAGAGCCTCGGCATGCGGCTCACCGGCGCTATGGTGATAACCCTTGCCGACAATTATGCCGTCTTTCACCACCACCGCCCCGACCATCGGGTTTGGAGAGGTCCTGCCTCGACGTGCCAACTTGATGGCCAGATTCATATAGCCGGCATCACTCACTTGTCGCGCCTGTCATCCTCTTTCAACTGTTCAAGAAGCTGCCTGTTGAGCTGAGAATACTGCCCTAAAATTGTTTTCAGGTCCAATAATGCAAGGGCCGCTACGACTATTCCCAATATCAGGCAGATCGTCCAATATAACAACGACCCCACCGGATCTTTGCGGCTGGTTACGTGCGGGCCGACGAGCATCATAACGAATAAGGCTTCCACGCACAAAATCAGCATCACGCGCAATATGCGCTGCCCACGCGTCATAATCCGCCCGATGGAACGCCATTTTCGCAGTTCAAATACAAATACGACGGCGATCCCAACCATTCCCAACACCGCAATCCACTGAATCGCGTCGTGCATCACGCATCCTCGAATGCAGATCTCAATTCAGCGCACGCCTGTTTCACGCCCTCCGGGTGTCCGAAGACAGAGGAGCCTGCGATTAGAATGTTTGCGCCAGCGCGCACTACCTCGGGAGCCGTTTTGACGTCGATCCCTCCATCTACCGCGATATTGAGATCAGGGTTTAATTCGTTTGCCATCTGCCGCGCCATAGCGATTTTGGGCAGCATCTCCGGTATAAAACTCTGCCCTCCAAAGCCGGGATTGACAGTCATCACTAGCAGCATATCCATATCAGAAAAAACATTTTCTACCATACATAACGGAGTCGACGGGTTGAGCGCCACCCCGGCCAAAACTCCAGCCGCCTTGATCTGCTGTATTACACGATGCAGATGAACGCACGCCTCCGCATGTACGCTGATCTCAAATGCGCCCGCATCAACAAAGGCATCGATATAATTCTCCGGCTCTTCGATCATGAGGTGGCAGCACAACGGCAGGCTGGTGTGCGGCTTGATCGCCTTAACCACCATAGGCCCAAATGATATGTTAGGCACATACCTGCCATCCATAGTATCGCAATGGACGGCATCTGCTCCACTGCCGTCAAGACTGGTCACGGCCTTGCTGAGGTTGCCAAAATCGGCCGCAAGTATTGATGGAAATATCTGTACTCGATTGTTTTTCTGCATTTAATACACCACCGGGTTTCTAGTATCTCTCGTCGCTGGCCAGTCGACCGCCGACATATATCCTGATACGCACATTTGATCCATAGGCGGTCACGGTTTCGGTCAGTTTGTCGCCAGGCTCGTGATCCTCCTGCAGGACAGTGGCTGTGCCGCGATCATCATTGACCAATATCCGCACCTCCTGCGAACCGGTTGAATCGGAAGGCACGGTCACTGCGACCTGAAAATTGCGCTGTTCTCCGGTGGGTTCATCGGAGCCTTGAACCGTGGGCGGCGGTTGGGGCTGTTCGGGCTTCGGCCCTAAGCTGATCACCAGAGAAATTGAACTCTGCGGCGGAACCATCGATCCCTTTTCCGGGTCCTGCCTGATGACCGAATTGATGGGTATCTTGTCGTTATATTCGGTAGTCAACTTGTTTATAAGGAAGCCCGCATCCTCCGCTGCTCTATATGCGTCCGCCTCCGGCAGGCCGAGCAGGTCCGGCGTCGGCTTTGCGCTGGGTCCCTTGCTGAGCTTATATTTTATGATCGCCTTATCCCTGGCCACTCTGGAATGGGCAATGGGGAACTGAACCGCAACCCTTCCCTCATCATAATCATTGCTGAAGACTTCCCCGGGCACGTCCTGTTCGATGGCCATGCCCGCTTCGTGAGCCAGCTCGCGCGCCTCTTCGAGTGATTTGCCGATAATCAGCGGCACATCCAGTTTGACTTCCCTTGTGCTGAGCGTAAGGGTCAACCCGCCCGCCAGCACAACCACCAGGACAAACCCCACGATCAGCCACAGGTATGACGACCTCGAAAGCGGCCCTTCCGGCTCGCCATCGACTTCGACCTCCATCGGCTTTGCAGCGCCGGAAGTGTGTGGCTGCGACACGCTGATGGGTTTGCCCGTTCGGATAGCGTCTCTGATCGTTCGCAGGTCCAGCATCATCTCTTTCGCGCTCGCATAGCGTTCCTGCGGGGATTTATTAATAGCCCTCATCACGATATCGCTCAGCGACTTGGGAACCGCGGCATTGAGCGTCCGAGGCGGCGTGGGTGTCTGTTTGGTCCTGTTAAGGGCGACTGCGACGGCGGTAGATCCCTCGAACGGAAGTGAGCCTGTGAGCATTTCATACAAAATGACACCGACTGAATATAGGTCGGAAACCACCGATGGCGCGGCGCCTTCGGCAACCTCAGGGGCTTCATAATGAATTGATCTCATCGCCAGCAGATCGGAGACCTCCGGACACTGCCGCAGAGCCGGAGCCAGGCCGAAATCAGTTACTTTTACCTCGCCATCCGGGCTGACAATAATATCCTGCGGCCGCAAATCACCGTGGACTATGCGGTTTGAGTGCGCATAATCCAACGCCTCCAGCGCAAGAATGATGATATCGAGAGCGGTGGACACCTGCATCGCACCTGCGCGCAATATCCTGTCCTTGACGTTCATCCCGCGGACAAAATCGCTCACCAGATATGCCTCGCCGGATGCAGGGTCGGATTCTATCACCCTTGCGATGCAGGGATGGTCAAGAAGCGCGGCGTTTTGGTAGCCGGAGCGCACAGCAGTGGTGAACTGAACATTATCTGCAAGCTCAGGTTTTACCGCTTTGAGCGCGACCAGGCGGTTTAGAACCTTGTCTCGAGCCTTATATACGGTAAAGACCCCGCCTTCGCCAACATTCTCCAGCAACTCGTAACGATAGTTGATGATCTTCCCGATCAAGAATTGCTCCTCCCATAGCTGGAAAACAGCTTACCCCATTCTGTCCTTAGAATGGCATCGACTCTAGGCTTGCCCTTGCACGGATACCAGTAGCCGTCGTGATACAAGCGCGATGCGTAGTATGACCAGGGCGCGATGCAGCTTCTTAACAGAACATTTTCCAGCGGTTTCAAAGGCCCGTGGTAGATCAGTTTCTGGCCTCGACTTGCAAACGTCTCCTGCTTATCGTGGAAATGAAAGTTCACCTCGGATATGTCTTCGCCGACCACCTCGATTTCCTTGACATCGGCGCACCCAAGCCCATGCTCGTGCGCAAGCCTGAGAAATTTGAGGTTCATCGGATCAAATCCCATCATTTTGGCAGCAATGGCGTCAATGGAAACCTGATCCGCGCTGGCAAGTATATAATTCTTTATCATCGGAACCATAGCGCGAGGGCCAGGCCCGTCTCCGGCAATAGTCCCGTCCGTGACGGCAAAAAGGCCCGGATGAATCTCCTTTTGAATCGCCAGCAGGTCGACGAGGGTTTCATGGATCACAGAATGTGTCCAGTGGCGGTTTTCCCTCAACAGTCCTCCGAAGGCATTTTTCATAGCTCCGGTCATCGTCGTAAATACGTGCGTTTTAAGGGTAGGCAGATGCACCGCGTTTTTGCCGACCATCACATCCGGGATCAATATGCCGTCCGGAAAGACCTTGTCCAGCACCAGCATTTTGGCCTTCGGCTCATACTTGATCCACTTAACGCCGTCTTCATATAAATACATAAACTCCAGGTCGTGCTTATCGATAACCGTATCGAGGTGATTATTTCTTGCACCGAGCTTCGGGTCGACGACCACAGTGCGGTTCTGGGCAGGTATCAGGTTCTGGTAGCCAGCTTCCTTGAGAGCCTTTGTCACCCCATCAAGCTGCCAGGGAGTCGTGGAACACGCAGGGAAATAGTAGTGCCAGGAGATGTTGATTTTGAGGATCGTGTCCTTGTCCCTGGGAAGCTCCGTTTCAAAATCGGCTAGCTTCATAAGCTTGACGTAATCATCGACGACAGTAGCCGGGGAAGTCTTTAGAACCGCTACCTTAGACATTATCACAATCCTCCATATTACAACGCAGTCAAATTGAGGGTAAATGCATTATTGCCGAACCGATCCGCACTCAGGCTGCTTCGCATCTATCTGCGGACTGCCCGCAGCGCCCTGACAGCCAGGCAAAGCAGACCGGTCGCAACTACACACAGGTATACGTAACGTCCCACCAGTTCGAGTTCCACGCTGCCCGCAATTAAAAGCAACGGCGCAAAAAACGACACCGCGGCCAGCAGTATCCAGATAGACAGCAATATATCCTGCCAGTGAGACTTCATTTCTGAAACCGCCGGGCTTTGTGAGCTTCTATTGCCGCGGTCAGAGCTTCTCGGCTGACCTCTGCAACCGAACACTTCCCGACTTCAACGGGCAAAGCCAGTCGTAGAACCCCGCCGAGAGTTTTCTTGTCCAACTCGATCGCTCGAATTACCCGCTCGGTGGGCAACGATGCGTCGATATCTGCGGGCAATCGCATCTGTATCAGAGACTCGGCTACGATGCCGGCAGTTCCTTTAGGAGCTATCCCCTCCATCTCGGAAAGAATCGCCTCCGTCACCATTCCTATGGCTACAGCCTCGCCGTGGCGATATCTGCCGTAGCCGCTGAGAACTTCGATAGCATGGCCAATCGTGTGGCCATAATTCAGAATCGCCCTGATGCCCGATTCGCGCTCGTCATTAACGACGATGTCGCGCTTAATTTCAACAGACCTTCTGACAGCCCGCACCATTTCGGCCTCGCTTCTGGATAGCAGGCGGGCGGCATTTTGATTGAGAAATATGAGAAAGTCCTGGTCGTAAATTATACCATGCTTGACTACCTCGGCCAACCCTGAGCGCAGTTCACGGGCAGGCAAGGTGTGCAAAGTGGAGGTGTCGACCACAACCGCTTTGGGCTGATGAAACGCACCCACCAGGTTCTTGCCCTGCGGAAGATCCACACCGACCTTGCCTCCCACGCTTGCATCGACCTGCGCCAGCAGAGTGGTGGGAACCTGATAAAAATCGACCCCTCTCAGGTAGCTAGCGGCTGCGAAGCCCGCCATATCCCCGATTACCCCGCCGCCGAGCGCAACTACCGCGCCTTTTCTGTCGATGTGGGACTGCAGCAAAGCGTCGTATATCTTCTTTACCGAATTGAGGGTTTTGAATCGTTCCCCCGCAGGCAGACACATCAGATCAGATCGCAAACCGGCATCTTGCAGGCTGCTGATGGCTGCCTCGCCATAATGTCCGGCCACTACGGGATTGGATACAACCAGAACCGCCGTCGGTCGAGCGGTCGCGACTACCTCGCCAAGTCGCGCCAATGCGCCGGCTTCGATGCTTATCGTATATGACCTATCCCCTAAATCGACCTCAACGGTTGGCATTTTTCCCTCGTTAGCCACGACCAAATCCAAATACCAGTTTGAGGGCTGGTACAGACGTAGGGGGACTGCTTGCCCGCAATCCCCCCAATTTTATCACATTACCGGGCAAGCCTACGGAATCAGGTTGCCCCCCACCGCAACTGAACCGGTGGTGGAATCCGGAATAATAGTCGGTGTTATGAATATCAACAACTCGCGGTCGGTAGTTGTCCGGGAGGTGCTCCTGAACAGGCTGCCGACTATCGGCAGGTCTCCAAGGATCGGGACCTTGCTGACGCTGTTTGAGTCGTTTTTGCGGATAAATCCGCCGACTACGATAGTCTCTCCATTAGCAACGCGCCTCTGAGTGAACAGTTCCTGGTTTCTCGTTTCAGGAATCTGAGTTCCGTCCGGCCCGCTGACTATGTTTCCGGTGTCGGCAACGCCCGGGCTTAATGTCATCGTAATAGTGCCGTCTCCATTGACTCTGGGCAATACCTCCAGGCGGGTGTCGATGGTTATGAAGTTGGGCTGAGACTGCTCGATAACCGTGCCCGTGCCTGTAATAGTATTGTATGTAGTCCAATATGGAATTTCTGAGTTGATGGAGATATACGCGTTCTGGTTATTTATTGTGGAAATTATCGGCGAGTTGATAACACGACCGATGTCCTTGGTCAACTGAGTGCGCAAAGTGGCAGACAGGTTGCCCGTGGCGAACGTCGCAATAACGTTTCCCGTTCCACCGCTCATCGGCGCGGAGAAACTATCATTGAGCTTTTCCAGGCTCCAGTCAATGCCAAAGTGCTTCAAATCGTTGGTGGAGACTTCCACGAATTCCGCCTTGATGGACACCTGCTTTGGAGGGATATCCAGCATTCTGATGATGTCCTTGAAGTCCTGAATGGCCTGCTCTTCGCCCTTAACAATGATGGAGTTATCCAAATCGAACGGGACGGCGTTATCTATGCCATCCGGCCAAAGGAAGTTCTGGTTTGACGTGCTTGTCGAAGTCTGCCGTGTCGCTGGAGTAGCCGGCGTAGCAGCGGCGGCAGCGGGTCTCGTATAGCCCGGAGGAGTCGGCACCTGACCGGCCTCTAAGCCGCGATCAGCAACTCTTCCGGCATCAGAAGATGTCGCTCGGTAGTCGATAGTGGGAGCGACAGGCTGAACGTTCAGAGAACTGGTGCCATTGGCAACCGGCATCGTATCTCCGAACGGCGTGCTGATCACCGTCGTGCCCCCCGGGGTCGTAGTCACATTGGCTCCTCTTGTCCTGTTTAAGTCCGGATATATCGGCTCGCAGTTAGGCATAGGGTTAACACCCTGCCAGCCCATCAGTCGCAGCAATTCGCTGGGTCTGGAGTGGACGAGTTTGATGGAAGTCCGGATTTTGGCTGTTTGTACCGGGGCAGCAACATATTCCACCGGAGGCAACTCTACCGGAATCGGCAGAGGGGCGATCTCTTCTTCAAAAGCGCCGCCGATGATATAAGTGCCGTCATCCATTTTTTTGTAGGACACCCCGGCGCCTTTCACGATATAATCGAGAGCCTTGGGAAGCGGCACATTGTTCAATGTGGCCGTTATCTTCTTTTCGAGCTTCGACTCATCGGCAATGACTACGTTGGTCCCACTCTGCTGAGTAAGAAGCATCACGACATCCTTAAGCGGCAGATCTTTAATCTGCAGCGTAATTCCGTTTGACGCAAATGCACAACACGACACCAGCGCAACGAACACGACTAGGAGCGTGATTCTTCTAACATAGAGCGCCGCGTTTAATTTTGTCCACGGCCTCAGCGTGTGTAACATAGACTTCCTCCTCCGGTCACACATCCTGCAAAAAATAACTACCAGCCTCGGTAACTGCTGCCGTAGCTACTGCCATAGCTGCCACTGCCGTAGCGGTTGCTGCTGCCATAGCTGCCACTGCCGTAGCGGTTGCTGCCGCCGTAGCTGCCATAACCGCCACCATAGCTGCCATAGCTACCACCACCGTAGCTGCCGCCACCATAATTGCCGCCCATCATACCCATACCACCCATCATGCCACCCATGCCTCCGTAGCCACCGTAGTTGCTGCCGGAACTGGAATTGCTTCCCTGCATTATAGCAAGAATCTGGCTCGCACCGGTATGATTGAGCGGAACTTTGTCGATAATACTCTCAACAGTGGTAGTTTCATCTACCGTCGAGGCTGCTTCGGTTGCAGTAAGGGCGGCCGCATCGAGAGCCGCAGTAGCAGACACATCGGGTTTTTTATTGATCATATAGACGCCATTTTCGACCCGATAGACAAGCCCTGCAGACTTCAACAGGCTTTTGAGCGCGTTATCAAAGGATACGCCGGTGATAGAGAGGCTGGGAATGGTGCCCGAAACGTCCTGTGACACAGAGAAGTTTCGGTTCCTGCCCCTGAACAGCGATTCAATCGCCGATCTCACGTCTGCGTCTTTCAACTCAAGCGTGACCGGAGTATCATCTTCGTCGGCTGCCAGCGCGACACAGCACGCCAGGCTGCCCGCAAGAACAACGGCGATAATCAAGGCTATATATTTAACAGACATTTGGTAAGCCTCCTGCGACCACTCGCAGCATATTAGTTTGTACACGCGATTTTGCACGTGTACACGCTCATGGCCACACTTTTATGACTTCGCAGTCACCTGCAAAGTTCCAAAAGGGACCTGCCGCTACAAAGGCGGCCATATATCCGGTCTGCCCCCCGCGCCACCTGGAGCAGGCGCTCTGGGCATACCCGGTCGGGACGGAATCGGCGGCGCGGACATATCATCCTGCGATTGTGAAATCGGCGAAGCCGCCATTTTGACCGTTATATATCTCGGTTTTTCATCGACAGTTTTTAATACGACTTTATCGGGTTCAATTCGCTCGACAAGCGCGAGTCGATCGGTCGTATAATCACCGGGCTGCACCACCTGCGAAACGCCATTTGTCTCGATGATAGCATACACCCTGTCGTCAAGCAGTATGCCGGCCATTCTTCTGGATGGCTGCACGATCTCCGGTTTCTCTATCTTCTTTGCCTTTTCGCCCCCTGCGGGAAGGCTCACCGGCAACTTCATAAATGGAAAGTCCGCAATTCTCGGTTTTGGCTGCACCGCTGATTTCGGAGGCGGCTTATATCCAATCGGCAAGAATGGATCTCCCCGCCATGCCTCCATAGGCTGCGCCGACGCCACCTCGGTTACGCCAGCGGGCTGCGCAGGGGCAGGTTGCGGCGCGGCTTCCGGCGATGAAGGCTCCTCAGGCGCTGCATTAGGATCCATCCCCGCATCTGCAGGCATTTCAGATTCAGGCGGCATAGATTCCGTCTGCGCGGTCTGCTCGGCAACCTCAGCGCTCGGAGCCGGCGTCCTCAGCACAAACCACCATAAGCTGAAGAGCGCTCCCAATATAACGACGCCCGCTATAGTCGCAACAATCGGCGTGTTTTTCGGATCTTTGAGCCATTCCATTCAGACAACACTCCTGGGACTAAGGGTTCGAACCGGACGTAGATGGCTCGCCCGCCATTTGAATCTTACTGCCACCCTTAGCCCTCGGGAAAATATAACAAGTCAGCGAATATGCCGCCGTAAGCTGCGGGCTGGTTCCGCCTAAAGCCGGCGGGCCAACCATCACCAGACGGCTGCAGTTGTTCCAGCGTTTTATATTATCCATAATAGGCTTAAAGCTGCCCTGCACCGATATCGATCCAAGCGGAAATATCAACACATCCTGATCGAATACCGGATCGTTGGGATTGGCCGGCGGGGGCTGAATCTGGAACCTGACGTTTGGCACTCTGACATTTTTGTCTTTTGCAAACTCCTCCAGCAACGGCCCAAGGGTCTTTATCTGCTCGTTCCACAACGCCAGCATACCGATATCACGCCGCGAAAAGTCAAGAGAAGGCATACGTTTTGCCATCTGAGCATCCAACTTCGCCTGCGCGATGCTGAAATCCATCATAGCTTTCGCCAGATCGCTTTTGGCCTTCTGCTTTGACTGCTCGTTGCCTTTGACCACGGCCTTGTCGTAACGCGCCTTTGCCACCTTGTAAGCCTCGATTTGAGGCTTGATCATCAGGAAGAAAATGGCGACGCCGACCGCCACGCAAAGCACGCTGCCAATGATTATAACATGTATTTTTTTGAGCTTAGAAAAACTCATCCCTATATCCTAGCACAATGTCGAGCCGAAAATCCATTACAAATTACGTTCCGGCACATATTACGGCTGCTCATACAACTGCGACGCAATATCCGGCCCGCCCTGTGTGGGTTGTCCGGACTGATCCGCGGCGGCCTGGCCCTCAAATGTCGGGGCAGTGATCGGCGTTTTGAGCTTGCCACTGACGGAAAAGCCGATAAAACCTGACGGCGGCGCGCTCTGGATGCCCGTTGTAATAGCTCCGATACCGGCCAGACTTGCCTCAGGGCCGCTGCCGCCGAACGGATCTGATTGCTGTGTAAACCCTCCGTCAGCGCCCGCTGCAGCCATCGGATAGCCGGGCACTCCCGAAATAGTCACCTCGGTAAAGAGGTCCTGCGCCCTATACATATTCAACAGAAATCGACCTATATCCTCGATATTTTTAGCGCGCGCTCCCATAGAAACTTCGGTCCCGTTGCATCCCATAGCCACATAGGATATTTTTTCATAGGTCCACTTTGCGATATCTTCGTAAAGCTGAGGGTATTTAAGGTTATAGTCGATAACGTTGTTGATGAAATCCAGCTTCTTTTGTATCGGCGGTATCTTGCTGGTTCTCCAATCGCTGGTTTGTTTTTCGATGGCCAGCACTTCCTTTTCGAGAGCCTCTGTACGTGTGGCGAGGTCCTCTTCGGCGCGAACCTGCGGGATCAGGAAAAACTGCGTATAGATAATACCGACCAGCGCCACCAATACAACCAGCCCGCCGAACAGGATCGCTGTGTTCCTGACGGCGGCCTTTTCGTTTATCTTGCGGGGCAGCAGGTTGATTTTGATCATAATCGTCTAACCAATCATATCTCTAATCGCCAGCCCTATAGACACGGAGAGCATCGGCGAAATCTCTTCCAGATACTGCGGTGAAGCCCCCGGCGTTTTGACCGTCACATTTTTGACAGGGTCGGCCACCACAACCGGCACGCCAAGCTCCTGGCTCAGGAACTTATCCAGATTTGGCATTCTGGCAGTGCCGCCGCACAGGTACACCCTGTCGGGCATCTTCGAATATCTGTTGTTATAGTAATCCAGTGACATTCTAAGCTCGTTGGCCAAATCCAGCAGCACCCCTGATATAGCCTGAAATACTGCGGCCTCCGTCGAGCCGTCCTCGAATCCTGCCACAGGAGCCACAGGCACGGGAGCCGTGCTCGGTTCCGCCTGTTCGCCGTGATCGGTTTCTGCGCCCGCGTCACTGAGGTCAAAGTTCGGCTCAGCCGGCGTTTCCGGCTCAGGTTCAGGCTCATCATCAAGGTCAAAAGTAGGCGCAACAGGAGGGGTATCCTCAACAGGCCCTCCCAGATCAATGGAATCGCTGGCGGCTGCAGGCTCATCTGCGCCCAGATCGAAGGTAGGCCCCATATCGCCGGAGAGATCAAATACCGGCCCTTCGGTAGTATCTGCAAAGTCTTCAAGAGATGCCGGCTCAGCCGCAAGTTCATCGGAGGGCTCCGGCGCAACATCCCCTAGATTGAAAGCGCTCGTAGCGTCCGGGGAGGAGCTGAATGCAGTATCGAATATGCTGGACTCAACTGCCGGCGGGGCAGGTTCCGGTTCAGGCTCAGGGGCAGGCTGGAAACCATCCAGCTTAACCGACGCGAACTCCCTTTTGGTGATCTCGGCCTCTTCGAGCGTCTGTCCCAGGGCTTCGGATATTTCCCTTGTAAAATTGATTCCAGCGACTCCGATGGGAGGGCTGGGAAATGTCAATAAACCGTTTTCGAATACTCCGAGGTCAGTGCGTGTCGCACCTATGTTGACCACTGCCACGGTCTCGTTTTGTGCGCCATTAGCTGACATATCCACAAGCGCGCGACTGGCAGCCAGAAGCTCGATATCGATGGCCACAGGCTTGAGGCCGGCGGCGGAAAGGGCTTCTACATGATTTTGAATGAGCTGTTCCTGCGCCACTGCAAGGAGCACGTCCATTTCGGAGGCGGCGGGGTCTGCGCCGGGCAGATCCAGCGGGTGGAAATCCATGACGATTTCGCTGGGGGAGAATGGCACGTGCCGCTCTACCTCCCATTTCATGGTCTCAGCCAGTTCCTGCTGACTCATCTTGGGAACGCTGATGACGCGCACCACGACCTGCGAAGCTCCTGAGACGGAACTTACGCATTTCTTTGTCTTGATGCCACATTCGCCCAGAAGCGCCTTTATTGCGCCTCCAAGAGCCTTCGCATCGGCGATGACCTCGTTATCGAAAGCCCCTTCAGGCGTCCGCGCGATGCCCAATCCCGTTATCGTTATGCCATCCCTGGCGAACTTGGCTTCAGCGACCTTAATTGAATCTGTGCCGATGTCCAAGCCGACTATAGCTGAAGGCACGGATTTGCGTGACGACCTCAATTTGCGATTTCTCCATTTGGCAGAGCTTGGGATTGGTATATCGTACCATCAAACTCAGCTCATGTCAATAAAAGTTGCCATCAGTTACGAAAAGCTACGCACCAATTTAATACATTATTTGCAAAGCAGACAGATACCTGCCTGCCGCGGGCAAATAACGTATATTTCACCGCATTACAGGGCAGGTGCAATCCCGCCACAGCCGCAACCGATGCCCGGTTATCTAGCCCAGAAGTTGGGGCTGATGGTCTCCCAGAACAGGTTCGAAGAACCTCCCCGCGTGCTTGTCCAGAACACCCAAATCTTTGATGACATAATCCCCACAGAAGTTCCGCTTTCATCGGGTTGAGGGTCGGCAAATGCATAAATGCCACCTTCATTGACATTGAAGCCCGACGCAAATCCGAACAAAGACTGCTCCGGAAGCTCAGTTATCCACGAAACATCGTGCAATTCAGCCTTGACTTTGTTGCTGTCAAAACTAATCGAGATTGGTCCGGGAGACTGTCCGAGCCAGACTTCGTTATTGTTTTCCGGAGCGTTAAGGGATCTGTATCTCTCGTCTATTTCCGTGAAGTATATCTTCGTTCCGGTTCGGTCGACCTCCCACGGGCCAAGCGCGCCGGTCACTTCCAGTTTTGTGGCTCCATCTATTGTACCGTTATCGTTCATAGGAATGGGCGGCAGACCAAGTTGTTTGAGGTCGACGCCAATTCGCATGGTCGTATAGAAGACCGTGGAGCTATCGACTGCAGTTCCTGTCTTTCTCCAAAATACCCACATTCTATCCACCGGAGCCGGTTTATTGGAAGCCCAGTCCGGATCCAGACCCGGTATTACACCGGGATCCATCTGAGTATGTTCGATGAATGCATGCGGGCTGCCGTCTGCAGCGGCGTCGGTGGTGATTCTCCACGCCCGCGGCGTGTAATCTGCGCGCACCTCGGGGGTGCTGTAGGCTCCCTTCCTCGGACCCGATGCGATCTGCACCTCTTTCAACGGGTTGGTAAATCGGATGATACCCGCTGAATAATCGACCAGCGTCTTGCCAAGAATCTTGTCAGCCACAGAATCTTCGTCATAAGAATAGGTGTATATCCCGGTTGCGTCGTCAACTTCCGGTTTAATAATCTTTCCGCTGAGACTCACATTTCCGTTCACCCACACCGACCCATCGGTTGCGCTGATAGCAGTATCCGCAGCGAGAGTGTTGCCAGCTCCGTCGTCATAACCATCCGGGAAAAACACCCTGATGTATGGCGCATCGGGACCTGCGGGGTCTGAGCCGGAGTATGCGCCCCACCGGTCAAGCCCAAACGGCCCGTTGCTACCGGCCCTGGACCACGCCAGGTGTCTGGATGTGAAGAACCCAAATTTGGGGTCTCTGACCAAAAGTTCGTCGAACACCCTCGGCAGAGGCTGAGCGATGCGACTCGGCTGGAGTTTATTAAGGTTGTCCAACTCCGCGTTCTCCGGCTGCAACACAGGCGCAACGGGAGGCACGGACAGATACCGAGACATAATTATATCGGAGTTGCCGGTCAGTTTGCTTGCGCCGGCATATACTACGTCGAAGACCCTTTTTGCATTCGGGTCCATAAACCCGTTCAGTTTGGCGTTAAGACCCGGTTTATTATTGAATCGAATATCACGCGGAATCGCGTTGGGTGCGCCTACCGCGGACAGACAGTCCGGCGTTCTGAGCTTCGTATCAGGACTCCACTTTGTTTTTGTGGTGTCAAACACGCCGCCGGGGTCGTGAGCCAAGCTGTAGTAGATCGACGAACTGCCCGATGAGCCTCCCTGCCAGAACATCCACATATCGCTTCCATAGGGAACAGGACACGGGCTGCGCTTTGACATAGAGAAATCGTGCTCGATTGCCCATATCTTTTGCGCCGTATCGGAACCGCCATGAGTGTAGTCCGTATAGAAAATCGCGCTCTGCTGGCTCAGTTTATCCGTAGCAGGGTCCTTGAAATCAGCATTGCCTGCCCAGGCCAGCCAGGTGCGGTTAGTATTCGCATTGAGCGCAACGGCGTCGTTGTCGCCGATTCTCGGGCTGAAATGCCTCACAGAATGCAGCCCGCTCGGAGAACTGCCAAACTCCCAGGGAAGGAGTTGCGGAGCATTGGCTCCCGATTGCGACGGCATCCACTGATCTGAGGGCAGGAAGTTGTTGCGCGTTATCCACCAGCGAGATTGATCACTCGCCGTCGCCCACACCCCATTGCTTGCAGGGCTTGTTTGATAACCAAGCACGGCGCGTCGCAGGAACCACGGCGCTCCCGTCATACTGGCCTGTTCAGCTTCGTCGGAAGGATACAAATCGGGATCGCTGAACCGGTTGCTCGACCACACCAGGTGAACATCGAGCTTGTCGGCATCCCTGAACGCGGCAGGGGTAGCGTCGCCTACCCTGGGCAGCATTTCCGGGTAGATGACGCCATCGTTACCCAGCATATAGTCTATTTGCGGCAGCGTAGTGGGAGTCACTCCGCCGGTCAACTGATTTTCTCTTACGGTAGCTTTCAACTGGAAACTCGGCCAGGCAACCGGATTGTGAGCCGGGTTACCCGGCGGCAGGTAGCCGGCGCCGTCAAGGTCAGCGAAAACTGCAATATACGGCGCATTGAGATTCGGATCAATGCTCTGATAGGTTCCAATAGGCTGGGTAAGCGGAACCCTTAGCCCGACCTGCACCGGCAATGGCTCGGCTTTTTCCGGTATGGCAGCCCACCCGGCCATCGCGATCTTTGTAGCGGCGTTCATTCGGGTATCGTATTCCACATCCCATTTTCGCCTGTCCGGGACGGTCATAACAGTCGGATCAGGGTCGCCTACCCTGGGTTTGGAAAGCGTATAACCAAGATATACGTTCTGGCCGTTTGCCCTGCTGCCCTGAGCAGTTATGAACGGGTCAGCGCCAAACAGCCCGAATGACGGTATCGGCAACGGATCAAGGGAGCTTGTTATTGCCTCCCCGGACAACACGGCTCCGGGGTGAGCCTGGTCGCTGACAAGCCCGACAGCCGGATTGATGCGTATGTTGTATAGATTGACATTGCCCGCGTTTTTTATAGTCAGGGGCTTAAACCACTGCCTGATATGCGGACTGGCGTTGTATGGAGAGAAGCCAAGCCTCGATTCCATCGGCCAGCCCAACCCATGCGGCGCGCTTCCTATATCGACAAGCTGCTCCTCGACCTCAATTTTAGGATCAGGGGGCACTTTTAGCCCGACCCTGAATCTCCTGTATGTATCCTGATGGGCGGTCGGTCTTCCTCGAACATAGTTGCCACTATCGAACCTGTCATTGCGGTTGGAGTCGACATAAGCGGTCATCGTCCTTGAGTAGCCATCCAAACCATCATTGCGGTTCACGTCCACCCAGGTATTGGCGGGCTGGAATCTGGGCACATCCACCGAAACCAGCATCGTATCCGGGTTCAGGAGGGCGTCCTCATATCTCGAACTGCCGGACAATTTATCGATCTCCTTGAGTTCGCAGGCAGTATTAGTCGGGTCCTGGCCTGACGAAAGCTGTTCGTAAGCCTGATATCTTCTGTATATATGCGGGTAGTCAACTGATCCTAAACCGCCGTCCCACGGGAATCTTAGGCCATACTCCACATTAGGAATCAACGTCGGCGGATTGGTTGATACGTTCAAAGGCTGACTTTCGACTGAGTGCGGCCATCCTCTAAACGTCAAGTCGGAGGAATCAATGCGGAACCTGTTTATCTTTCGACCTGCCAACCCCATCGCGCTGCGATCCAGGACTCCCAGCTTCGCCTCTCTGGAGCTTGTGCCGTTTTGCACATACAACATATCCATAATCGGCGGCGGGTTGACCGGTATCAGGTTGTAGTTGCCTCCGCTCGTGTTGGTCCATCTGGTGTTGCCGTTGGTATGGACATCAGGATCGAACCTGTTCGGGTTGATTCCATTGCCCCAACCAAGCGCAGCCCCCTTCTCGTCTCGAATGGCCAGAGGATTGTTGATGCCTATGTTAGCTTCCCTGACCTGTTTCGGGATTACTCCATCTACCGGGGCTTGCAGGGCATCGATGATCAAAGGCTCATAGTATTTGTCCTTCTTCACCAGCTTAGCCAAGGGAATTGTGACCGTTGTCACCGGGGCGTTGGATGAATCGTTTGCCTTAATCTTGATTTGCACGCTCAGCACCCAACCCGGCCCCGGACTGGGCTGCACAGTTCCGCCTGATCCATCGAGGGAGATAGTGGCAAGCACGAAGCTGCGCCTCACATTTCCTTCGCTGTCCACCACAGGAGAATAGACCGGAGCGCCTGCCGTGCCGGCGTCATATACGACTGTATAAGAACGTACATCGCCCACAGTCGCCTTCAGCGTGGAACCCGCGCTCGCGCCGGCGCTGGCGTTTGTCATGGTAAAGGTGAACGCATTTGCGCCGCTTCCTGAGATGAACTTAGCCTCCGGCAGATTCCATAGAATAAGGCATATCTTCTCGCCCCACTCGAAGTATATCTGGTCGACGCCGGCCTTCGGCACGCGCCCTACAGGGAAGACTCCCTCCTGCCTGCGCTGCTTTGCCCGCTCGATAAGCTCACTTTTTATCTGCCTGTCTTTTTCCGGGTCCTCAGGAGCCAGCGTGCCTATGGATGCCGGAAGCACCTTCATATCCTTGCTGACGATGATATTGTTGGGCCAGTGGTTGGCGATAAAGTCGCTGTCCGTTGACGTTGTTGAGTCGACTGTTTTTAGCGGGTCGAGTTTTGAAGTCTCGAAAGAGCTTGTAGCGTTATAGAAGTCCTGGTCAAATATATCGAACTGAATTTCGGTTTCCGGCGCAGCCTGGGTTTTGCTGGAGTTGTCGTTTGGCTCTCCGGGGAACGGCCATTCTCCGCCCTGCCATACGCCTCCCCATCCGCCGCCTCTGCGGGTAAATGCAAACAGGTGGCCGTCCGCGCACCCTACAAAAACCCAGCTCACAGGCGTAGTGGCCACCTCTATATTGGTAATGTTGGGGGACGAGAACAACATATCCGGGCATGTCCAACCCGAATATTCCCAGTTGTTGGTGGTGCCGTTTTCCGCGTCCCTCCAATGCAATGTGCCGGACATATCGCCGACATACATCACACTGTTTCCCTGCGGTGACTGGCCATCGAGCGCCACCGAACCCTGCACCGGCGACATCAGAGAAGGCTCGGCATACCAGTCGCCGGTTTGGTTGACCGGGCGTCCCTCATCATCCAGATACAGCCTTTCGCCGGTATCGGCCAAAAATGAGTAGACGTGTCCGTCCGTGCTGGCGCACCATACCCTCTTGATTCCATGCACTGTCGCCAAAGCCGGGGTCGAGTATCTGAACGCTCCCAGTGGCGGCTTTATGGTTGGAGGCGAGTCCGGCGATCCGGAGCTACTCGCCTGCGGATACTGCCATATCGGCCCCATTGTGCCGTTGCCTTTATCGACTGCGCCGGTATCCATGCTCAGGCAATAGAATATGCCGTCCGTAGATCCTATATATAGTCTGCCCGGCGGGTCGAGCGTAGGCGATGAGGTGAATGCTGCCGTTTTTTCATCATTATTTACGTCGTCCGGGAAAACCCACTTCTGGCTGGGGCTTGGCGTTTTTACATTCTGCAGACATCGCACAGTGCCATCCGTAGTCGCAACGTAGAGCTTGTCCGCGCTGTAAGCAGGGGATGCGCCGATATCACCCCACGACGGCTGTTCGAGTTCTGATTGCTTGGGGGATCGCACCTGCCTGATCCTGGGATATACCCAATCGAGGTGACCAACATATTTGGAGCCTCTGGATTCAACCGAAAAGGACATAGCCCTGCCATTGACGCTCGTGGTAAACACGTGACTGGCGAACACTTCCGAACCGATCATAGGTTCCGCATCGGTGACCGGCGAGCTGTAGCCCAATCCTTCTATGGCATCCGGCACGATCATTATCGCATCGGCGACTACGACAAAATCACTGGCGACTCTGCCGGGGCCGCCAGCCGAACCGGGCGGCTCATTGGCTGCCGTATTGTTGAGAACGACCTGGCTTGGGTTGAAGAAGCTGCCGCCCAGCTTAACCCAGGAGCCGTATGCTTTTGGATCTCCCTGATTAACCGTGACGGTGGAGGTCTCGTTCGGGCTGCCGGATTCGTCCTGATACGTAATCGTATAAGTGGCCATATTCGAGCGCGCTCGGCCGCCGGTTCCGCCTGCTCCCGGCATCCAGGCATATATCGAATATGACAACCCTTCGGCTCCGTCGGGGGCTGCGCTTATTTGGTCTGTAGTCTGAAAAGTCCAGGTGATGGTGTTTCCGCCATCGGCGCTGCATTCGGCATAGCTGAATGTGCCGCCGAATGAGTCAGGGTTGGGCAGATCGGATAATGTATAATTTCTGAAGCCAACGGCATCCTCTTCGGGGATAGTAATGCCGGGGCCTTTCCATAGCAATTTACCGGTGGTTGCATCAAGGGCATATATTTGATGATCCATCGCAGCAACAAAGCAGACGAGCTTAATATCGTTGCCGATCTTCGCTTTCACCAGAGTCGGGGAAGAATATATCCCGCCGGAGATAGGGCCTTCTATGGGCAGGCGTTTGGTCGGATCAGCGTTTGGATATCGCCATTTGGGCTTGCCCAGATACTTGGATATGGCCACCAGCTTTTCGCTGTCCGGTATATTGGGGTCCGGGCTTCCATCGGCGAGCGCAGGGTTTTGAAGGGTGGGTGTTATCCCATATACGCAGTAGATGGCTCCGTAGTCGTCGGTTTGTTCAGAATCGTCGCTTCTGGCTGCTGTCGAACGCGGCTCGACCGTTCCGATATATGTGCAAAGCCCTTTGCCGTTCCACAAAGAGCCTTTATCCGGGTCTTCCGGAGGCAATTCAACCGGAATCTCTGCGCTGGCAGGAGAGGAGTAGATTTGAATGCCCGTCTCCAACAGCGAAGGCGTAAATTTGATCGCGTCCGCCACTACAACGCGATCCGGATAGTCTGCTCGAGGAATTTCATCCAGCACGCGCGCGGTCAACTCTACCCTGGTGTTGGCATTTGCTCCAAAAGTGAAATAATCTGAGGTGAGCAGCTTCCAGGCTCCTGCGGAGCTTTGGTCCAGCACATAGGTCTCCCCGCCGGGGTGCGCGTCATCATAGACCGTATAACTCGCCCTTGATGTCGCCAGAAAACCTGATGCCGGCGGAACCCATACATATACCTGGTATTTGCCTGCGGGCAGATTTGACGGCCAGAACCAGGTCGCCGTTGGAGCAGTTCCGGTGGCGACGTTGATTGTTTTGGTCATGTGGAAATCGCCGTTATAGGCATCGGTATGATGCCCGATGCTCCATTTGCCCGTTCTTGAGAACCCGGTTCCGCTGAAGTCATCCACTATCATAGCGGACTCGTCCGGGTAGTCGTAGGCGCTGTCAAGGCGCGGGAATACCCAGATCAAATTCAGAGAACTGGGGCCGTTAAGCAGACCCTTTATATCGGTTGAATTGGGATTTTGACCGCTATGGCGGACGTCGTAGTGGTACCTGCCCCAGATTGCATTCTGGGCCATCACAGGAGCACACAGCATCATCACCCCAACAATAACAGTTATAGTACGAAGGGTGCGCGCAATCGTATCCTTCATAATGACCTTCTCCCCGAAAGCATTTCGCTCTTTCGTAATTCAAGCAACAATGGCCTTAGAAGTTACTTCTTCTGACTTGCAAATACGGCCTTTTGTTCCTTTTAGGCCCATACAGCCGGCCTGATTCAATTATACCACGCTCGCCGCAGATCGTCAGCGTCCTACTGGCGGATAGCGCATTATGCGGGCATTCTTATCATTGGCACGTTTTGTGCACATCAAAAGTTTGAATATAGTCCGTAATCCTCCCATAGGGGTCAGCGTATGTACACTCGAGTAACTCTGATATCGTTTGTCCTTTTATTCACCCTTGCGATTGCCATTTCAGCCGTAGGTGATACTACGACCCATTGGGCCGTCACTACCAGCATCGACAAGGTGTTTCTGGTCAAATATGAGAACGGAACAGTGGCGAGCTATCAGGCAGCAAGCATCTCCGGGTCATTTTTTACAGGCGTAAGCAGCTACAACGGCTATGTTTTTGTGGCTGATAAAATATCCGTGAACGGAACCTCTACTGCAGTGCTGCGGGTTGGCCATGTAGTGGACCTTTTTACAGACCCTGCCATCGAATGGGTAGGCGAACCGATTGTTCTGGCTCAGGGCAATGAGGTCCTGAGGGATCCAAAAACGGTGACAGTGGACTCAAACGGCGGAATATATGTGATCGGTGGCAGATATCAGGATAATTACAACAAACTGCATTCCAATTATGCATATATTACATCATCTAATAATTGGGCCGGCGCGGATGTGTCCGTTGTAAATCTGCAGACTACATCGCTGGCTGATATAGATACGCTGGGAACCCACGCCATGATCGCGCATCGAGACGTGTATTCCATAGTTGCCGACCAGACATGGGTTACCAGAGTGGATGGCTCAACGGTAATGTCCACGCAAAATCTGGATGATCAGGGCTATCTGCCTAGCGCGATAGCTGCGGGGACCAATGGTTATACATATATCGCCAACGGAGCGACAGAGGATGATCCCGCAATCGGCCTGGAGAATATCGGCAGCATATCAATTATGGATAACGAACTGATGTTCAGAGTAGGGCCGGCATTCCAGCTGGACACATTCCGACCTACAGACATATCGTTCTTTACATTGAATGGCGTCAATTATCTGGGACTGGTGGGAGATGACGAAGGCTTCAGCCAGGCGATTCGATTGACGCTTGGCGAGGACGGACTGCCGCTGCCGCTTAGCGGTTTGTATCACAGGCTGGATGCGTCTACCGATCATTTCTGCACCGTATCGGCGGACGGCAGTTTGATGTGGGCGACAAACCCGCAGACTAACACTGTAACCGCGCTGGATACTCTGACGTGGACATCTCATACTGAGGCACTCCCCGGAGCCGCAGGATATATCGCGATGCTGACTTCCAGGGAAGTGCCCGAACCGGCATCAGCCCTGGCATTGTTCACCGGGATAATCGGCCTTGCCGGGTATGCGCGGGTTCGAAGAACATCACGGTTCTGATTAGTTCATCGCAGGCAGATACGGTTTAGGGTTTAGAGGTTAGAGGTTAGAAGTTAGAGGTTAGAAAAGCAGGTATCTACGTGGCGCAACCCAAGCAACCAAGTGACGTTGCNNGACCTCGGACATCGAAAAAAGCGGTTTTGTGTTATAATATCGCGGCGCGGAATTATCCGCCCCAGGAGGACGGATTGGAAGCTATTCTCACCGCGGTGACGCATTGGATTACAGACTCCCTCAGCAAGCTCGGTTACTCCGGCATTATCCTTATGATGGGCATAGAGAGCGCCTGCATACCCCTGCCCAGCGAAATCATAATGCCCTTTGGCGGATACCTTGTCCACGAAAACCCGGGTCGATATACGGTTTGGATGATGGGAGTATCGGGAGCCTTGGGCTGCGTTTGGGGCTCGGCGGTTGCATATTGGGCCGGAATGTTCGGAGGGCGACCGTTCATTGAAAGATACGGCAAATACATACTTATCCGCACCAAGGACCTGGACAAGGCCGATTCGTGGTTTGCCAAACACGGTGAGGCGGCGATATTCTTCAGCCGGTTGATGCCGGTTATCAGAACATTCATATCGTTTCCCGCAGGCGTATCCAAAATGCACTTCTGGCGTTTTCTCATCTACACATTTTTGGGATCGCTGCCCTGGTGTCTTGGTCTAGCGTGGATCGGCAAAGCCGTTGGGCCGAAATGGGATACGGTGCTCAAGCCATACTTCCACGACGCCCATATCGTTCTGGCTGTGATATTTGTGGTTCTGATCGCGCTGTATGTTTATCATCACGTGCGCGGAGAGAAGGAATATAAGGACTCCAAGGCCGATTAGTGGTCGATGAGATCGGTTGTTGCATTGCACCGCAGGGCTGATGGCTCGCGATCCTGCGGGCGCGTCAACCCCGCGGTTGTGATGTGTATCGACATGGCAATCACGCTTGCGCTCTCTCGGAGATGACCTCCATTATGGCCTCGACGACCTCCGTTTCCAATGTGTAATGGATATTGGGCAATTCCTCCAGCAGGTTCAAAATATCGTCTGGAAACTGCTGTTCGTTGGCCATCTGCAACAGGTCCTGCTTGGACGAAGGGTAGTCGAACATCTCGGCAAACGTGGCTACTCTGACAATTAAATCGTCTATTTCGGGCATTATAATCACTCCTTATAAAATCATTGCTCGAAGCTCAACTATTACAAGCGCGGCCTGAATTCGCATAGCTGTCGATGGGCAGGTAGATATATTTATTGCTAATTATGCACGACTTACAATATCACGATACCCTTTTCGCGCCATATCTGAACTCCCCGGAGCAGCTCATTAGCCATTGACGCAATGGGGCCTTTGCACTACACTACAATAGTAAATCAATCTATTTGCTTGCCTGCCTGCCCGCAGGAGCTTGAAGGGAATTACCAATGATTATTTGTCCTAGACTGATCGGATTGGCTGTTGGGATATGTGTATTGGCTGCCACAACTTGCGCCATCGGCGCGCCGGCCAGGACAGTCGAAGAAGCCTATCCCGGATTTGCTACCGATGCGCTGGCCTATGCGATACTTGATGATCTGCCGGAAAACGAAATCCTGTTGTCCGGGGAATATAAAATAGGTCCAAGAGACCTCAACGAACAGATACGACTAGCTCCCGAGAAGCTGTGGCCGCAGATGAAACGCAACCTGTTCTTCGTGCTCGAATCCCTGGCTGGCACAACGCTGCTGCAATATGAAGCCGAGCTTTGGGCAGAGAAAAACCCGAACTCCGCTCCCGAAAACCCTGAAGACCTCTTCATAGTGTTTATGGAATACATTACCAGAGACGTGACGGCCACCGATGAGGAAGTGAAAGCATATTACGACTCGGAAAAAGAAAATCACCCGGAAATTGACTTCGAAAAAGCCAAGGATCAACTCAAGGAATTCGTGATAGGGCAGAAGAAATCGACTGCCCGATCGGAATATATCAGGCAAATGGGCAAACGCTACGTAATTAAAGTAGACAAAACCTGGCTTGCCAAGCAGTACTCCGCAGCAATCGACAACCCACTGGACAAAGCGCGCAAGTCAGGCAAGCCCACATTTGTCGCTTTCACATCCACAACCTGCAAGCCCTGTGAGCTGATGGAACCGATCATCGAAGCGGTGAAAAAAGAACACTCAAAGACCGCGAATATTCTGGTGGTTTCAATGGACACCGACCCGGTTCTAGGCTCCAGATATGCAATAGAGGCGCTGCCTTCCCAAATATTCTTCGATAAGAACGGCAAGGAATCGTTCCGTCATACGGGACTGTATTCGAAAGAATTGATTGTCGAGCGACTTCAGAACAAACCTGTTAAGAAGTAGCGTTTGTTTCGGGCGAGGCGCGAATTGAACAAACCGGTGATAGGAATAACCCTTGGCGACCCATCCGGAATCGGGCCGGAGATTGTGCCGGGCGCGTTGGCAGACGGAGAAGTGCGTAAACACTGCGTGCCGGTGGTGATAGGCCATGCGGGTCTGCTGAAGCGATGCATGGCGGATGCGGGCTTTATGGGGACGGAAATTGCTCCGATCCGATCGCCGAAAGAGGCGAAAGGAACCGGTGCAATCGATGTTTTGCATGTAGAATCGCAAGGCATGGCGGATATACGTCCGGGCGTGCTCAGCGCCGATGCCGGAATCGCTTCTGAATTATATGTGCGAAAGGCGTGCGATTTGGGATTGGCCGGCGAAATAGACGCCATTGCAACCGCTCCGATCAACAAGGAAGCTCTGAGGCTGGCGGGAATCGAGCATATCGGCCATACGGAGATGCTGGCCGCATTTATGGGCGCAGACGACCGTCAGCCGCTGACTCTGTTTATCACCGGCAATATGCGCATATTCTTTTTATCCCGACACCTCTCCTTGCGAGATGCGATCGACTACATAGACAAAGCTCACGTGTATGATTTCATTGTGCGCGTGCACGCTACCATGACCGATCTGGGCTATGTCTCTCCGAGAATAGGGCTTGCGGCTCTTAACCCTCACGCCGGGGATGGCGGCCAATTCGGCGATGAGGAAGCCAAACATCTCATGCCCGCTGCCGGGATGGCTCGAAGAGACGGCATCGACGTCAGCGACCCCATAGGCGCGGACTCTGTTTTTAATATGGCGTTGGAAGGCAGATTTGACTGCGTGATCTCACTTTACCATGACCAGGGCCATATTGCCGCAAAAACACGCGATTTTCATGGCACAGTAACCGCTACGCTTGGACTGCCGACGCTGCGCACATCGGTAGATCATGGCACCGCATTCGATATCGCCTGGAAGGGCGTTGCCAACCCGACGGGTATGAAGATGGCGATATTGGCCGCTGCTGATATGATTTCGAATAAGCAGGCTCGTTCGTAGAATGCAAAAGCAGCCAAAGGTTTCCGTGCTTATTCCGGCATACAATGCCGAATCGACCATCGAATCCGCTCTTACAAGCATCCAGAAGCAGTCTTTCGATGATTATGAAGTAGTGGTAGTCAACGACGGCTCGACAGACGGCACCGAATCAATCCTCGATCGCATTTCAGGCCAAGATGCACGGGTCAGGGTGATAAACACGCAGCGTTCCGGGATTATCTGCGCTCTGAATACGGGAATCGAAGAGTGCGCAGGGGAGTTGATTGCGCGAATGGATGCCGACGACATATCGCATCGGCGGCGTTTGGAAATGCAGGTGGAATTGATGGACAGGCAATCGGAGATCAGCGTTTGCTCGTGCTTTGTTCGAATGTTTCCCCGCACAAACCTGCCCGGCGGGATGGCGCGCTATGAACAATGGCTGAACTCTCTTGTAGATAGCGAGCAAATCGGCAGGGATATGTTTGTGGAAAGCCCGATTCCCCACCCCAGCGCCGTTATGAGACGCCGGGAACTGATCGATATCGGCGGATATATGGAGAGCGGATGGGCGGAAGACTATGACCTTTGGCTGAGATATCACGCTGCGGGCAAGCGATTTATTAAAGTGGAGCGCGATCTGTTGTTCTGGCGACACTGCGACAATCGCCTGACATTTACCGATGGACGCTATTCAGTGGAGAACTTTTTGAGAGCCAAGGCGCATTATGTTGCTCAGATGTTGGCGCACGATGCCAACGCAGGGCAACGAAAGATTTTGATGTGGGGCGTGGGCCAGGCAAGCAGGAGACTGAGCAAGCATCTGATACGAAACGGCGTCCCGCTGGCGGCTTTCATCAGCATTAACCCGAATAAAAGAGGGCAGGTTTTGCGAGGCAGGCCGATTGTGGGGCCGGGATATCTGAGCGATCATGGGGCTGCGGAGACGTATATAATTGTTACAGTCAGCTCGCATCATGCCAGAAACCTGATTCGCGAGCAACTGAGCCGTTTAGGATTTGCGGAGACGCGAGACTATATATGCGCGGCATAATTTGGTTTGGGCAGATACGCGCCTGCCTGCAACTCCCATTGCTGTAACAACTCAGTCTTCGTGAGTGGTTGTATTGGCTGGCCTCTGTCCCAGCCACACAAACTATGTCATTTCGAACGAAG
>LSQX01145512.1_pt1 | contig 26631 bp, 14 predicted proteins | sample 654561 | NCBI WGS metagenome assembly LSQX01 (sample SAMN04489861, study PRJNA283612) | anaerobic digester metagenome | isolation source: 4 biogas reactors fed with cattle manure at either 37C or 55C with and... | place: Denmark: Kongens Lyngby | collected 2014 | reverse complement strand
AAGAACAGTTTTTCAGGTGAAACTATTTAGACTCTACCGGACAAGTATGGTATGCATGGGGAGGGTCAGGTCTTGAATTGTGAATTATTTTGACCATAACCAGGAACATTAATCTGGACATGGCCCTTTTATGTATGCAGCAGGCAGGAGGGAGACCTGCCGTGAGGAGAGCCGTGCACAGACATGGGAGGGGCAGGTCATGAAAAATAAGATATGTTGACCACAAAATCGGATATAGCTCCTTTATATATGTATGCAGCAGGCAAGAGGGAGATCTGCGGTAGATTAGGAGGGCTGGGTCTGCTACCACGCTGCTGATCCACCACCTGCCCGGGGGAAAGGCGGGGACAGAGGATCTGGTGCGCTTCCCGAAAACAAGCTCTCTCCCGCTGCGCCGTCAACGTCATGGCCCAGTACTACCCGGCTGACCGGGCTGCCACCTATCCTTCCCCGGACCGCTGCCCCACCCGGGAAGAGCACGTCGCAGCCAGGGAACTGGCCCGCCGGGCCGGCCTCCGCCTGAACGGCTAGCCTTGATATGCCGGCCTCGGCCCAATTGACTGGCCTCGCTGAGCCGGTCTCCCCGATCGACTAATCCAGGGCTTGCCTTAATGCCTGGTTCTGATTAAGGCAGGAAATGTTGATCCAGGAGACGGGTGCCGGCATAAAAACTGAGCGCGCCTACGATATAGATACTGAAGACCAGGGCCATGGGGACTGATATCTCTAAAGGAGATACATGTACAGGTACCATTACTCCGTTCTCGTAAAATATTTCGACTGCGGGTATGGTCAACACAAAAAAACGACCGCTTAAAACCAACTCCAGCACCCGGTAGCCGGCATAGAGAACAGCGGCCGCAGCGGCGCCGGCCAGGAGGCGAATAAGATTGGCCAGGGCGCTCACGCTTAGGGTAACGCCGCTTAAGTAGATGGTAAAAGCGGCGGGAACCAGGGGGGCCAGGAGCAGGAATGATGACAAAGCCCATTATAAAATGTTTAAAATGATTAGGACCATGGTGCCCTCTGTGGCAGCAGGGATATCGACATGAATTACCAGCAAGGCACCCAGTCCAAAAAGCAGGGCCAGGTAAAAGAAATTGGTCCAGGCGGTGAGCATTTTGGCGATCAGAATAGACCAGGATTTTACAGGCATGCTTCCTAGCAGGGCGATAGTCTGCTCGCGCCATTCATTGGAAATTAAGTAAAAGCCACTCGCTATTAACCAGAGCTGTAGAAGACTAAACGGTAGTGTGGCTACTATTGCCGCCGCCGAGCTGGGCGGCTGCCAGATGATCACTAACAGGAAAATAAGAATTAAGGCCACAGCGATAACCGTTAACCCTACCAGGGTATCCCGTTCCGCCTTCAACTCTTTTCTTTAAAGAAAAGGATCTTCAGGTGGTGCACAGAAGCTCCCTCCTCATGATTTGGTCCAGAGAGGCGCCGAAGCGCTCCCTCAGGAGCCTCCCCCTGCAAAACAATTTTACCGGCTTCCAGGAAAATGACCCAGCCCAGAAGTTGCTCAATCTCGTCTACCAGGTGCGAGGCGATGAGCACCGTGCGTCTTTCCCCGGCCAAGCTTTTTAAAAGGCCGGTGGCAATTTTTTCCCGGGAGGCGGGGTCGATACCAGCCAGGGGTTCATCCAGCAAAACCAGGTCTGTCTCCCAGCTTAAAGCCAGCGCCAGCTTAAGCCGGGCGCCCCCGGGAGAGTTTGCCGACTTGGCTGCGGCGGGATAGCTGCATGAAATCCAGGGTTTCTTCGGTCTGCTTGGCCCGGAAAGAAGGGTAAACCGCGGCAAAGAAGGCTATGATTTCTCCGACGGTCATCCATTTATAAAGGTGGTCGTAGTCGGGGACAAAAGAGACCAGGGACTTGGTGGCCGGTCCCGGGGGCTTGCCGTTGACATATACTTCCCCTGCGTCGGGGCGGCTCTGGCCGGCAATGATGCGGAAGAGAGTCGACTTTCCACTGCCGTTGGGGCCAAGAAGACCGACAACATGCCCTCTTTCCACCGTAAAGGTCACCCCGTCCAGGGCGGCAACCCCGGGATAACGCTTTTTCAGTTCCACTGCCTTCACCATCAGCTCCATTTAGAAACCCTCCTCCTGGATTATCTCGCCCAGAAGCTGCAGAACTTCATTCCTCTTCAACCCCAGGGAATCTGCCTCGGCCAGAAAGGCCTGCGCCGCCATCCGGGCCAGCCGCCCCCGCAGCCGGATGATCTCTTCTTCGTCTTCCACGATAAAGGTGCCCTGGCCCCGGCGGGTAAACAAAAGCCCTTCCGCTTCCAGTTCGTGGTAGGCCCGCTGCACCGTATTGGGATTGACCTGGAGCTCCAGAGCCATATCCCGCAGGGAGAGCATCTTAGCCCCCGGTGCCAGGTCGCCCCGGGCGATGCGACGGCAGATCTCTTTTTTAATTTGTAGGTAAATGGGCTGCTCGTGGTCGAAACGCATAAAGAAATCCTTTCCAGTTAAACTTAGTGCCTTAATACATTAATACACCATTACACTTCCATTGTCAATCCCCGGATTCACCTCGGGCAAAAGAGCTCTCCTTGTCATCCTAAGGGCCAAGCCCTCTCAAAGGATCTTGCTCTTGCTATTACAGGCTGTTATCAATACTTTTCGCAGAGATGACGGCACTTGGGACTAATCTCAAAACCCCTCTCAAAAAAACAAGACAGGCCCTTGTTGTATGTTAAAATAGGAGATTTTTTGTCTTATCATTCAGGGCATGTCCAATGCGGAGGTTGCCAGCGATCTGTATATCACCGAGAGTACTGTCAAGTTCCACGCCGGCAACATTTTCAAAAAGACCGGCCTCACCAGACGCCTGGATCTTATCGCCGATTACAGGCTGGGCGGCAAGGGCTGATAGGTCATTTGTTTGCCGTACGAGAATATTTTCGCGGACCTATCTTTGCCCCCCCGATATGCTAATGCCGCATTATTTAGTGATGTAATACTGTATCCCTCTTTCATAAGGTCGTAGTCGTCATCCGGGATAAGCTGCAAATGGGGATTGGCGTATTCTTCCCGGTGGAGATCGTATTCCTCATAAAAGCCAAGCTCTGCACGGTATATATCTCCCGTCTCGGTATCATAGAGGCGGTCATAGCCAAGTCTGGCATCGCTTCTTTTTGTGATAAGGCGTCGATAGGTCGCTGCCGGTTATGCCAGGCCTGATTATAGGCATCTGCCGACTGCGATAGCATTTTTCCTATTTCCAAGGCCAGTTTTGTTCCTTCATCAATCTGCCGCACTCCTTGTTGGATATAGCTCCCTCATATTGGAAGCTGGACAGAGATTCGGATAGGGTATCCTGAAGGAGATAAAACTCGTCGGCTGGTGCGGAGATTCCCGTGATATAGTAAACAACATAGTAACCGGTATCGACATTATACATATAGGAAGTCATGGCATCTGCCACTCCCGCCGAGAAAAGCCCTTCACAGGGGACAATCGAGGCTCAGCTCCGGGAGGTTTGTCCCGTGTTGGATCTAGCTAAGACTGGAAAACAAACCTGATATAGATCCAGCACCTCAAACAAGTGTGGCTTAAACTTCCATGGCAAATGCAGGAAAAATGCTTATATTTGTAGAAAAAATAACAAGTATGTCAATAGATAGTTTTCTGTGGCACAAATAATGTGTTATTTTGCAAGAAAATGACTGCACATTAATCTGTACATGCACCTAGCCAAGGGCTTTGAATTCCGGGCCGCTGTCACTACAACCTGCGATGATAAAGATATTCCGTTGCAGGCCCGAATAAAAAAACCGCTGTCGACGTTATAGAGCTGGAAGAGGTCTGCTACACCGACGTCATTTTTCCTACGTTGCTTTTGAGCTTTACCTGGTACCGAAACCACTTGCTGGTAACAAGTACTGACCAGGCTTCGAACAGATAATTAAAGTAGTAATTGGCTATTAATAGTTAGCGAGGTGTTTTTATGAAACTAAAGGTTGCAGATTTTTTTACGGATCAGTTCTTTCTCTCTTGTTTAACAAGGGAATAGAACCTGCATTGGTTGAAGGTAATAATGATAGGCAAATTTACGACTTTACTATTGATGATGGTGAATTTCGACTTTTCATCAAATATCGTGCTGATGGGCATCTTGGAAAAGATGGTAATTATCGCAGTTGGTATTTTACATTTAGCCAAGAAGATATAAACGAAATAAAGACTTTCCTAAGGGACAATTATAATCTTTTGGTTGCCCTAGTTTGTGGAGCAAAAAAGCTTAATGAAAGTGAACTTGTTATTATTAACTCAAGAGAATTAAAGCGTTTGTTTATAGAAGACAACCGAACATCTATAACAATTAGTAGACTTAAAGGTGAGAAAGCCTTTCGGATTTCCATCGGGGGTGGAAGAAGCAACTCAATTAAAATACCTACAAATAGGTTGGTAAGCAAAGGATGACCAAAAGAGTTATTGTACCGAGGAACCATGTCATGGATACGCTCCAGTAAAAACACCTTCCTGAAGGTTGCCTTAAATGACCAAGATTGATAATATTTATACATATCTTGTTTTTTGGATTTCGGAAGTTTTTCTTCGCTTTTTGTTCCTCGGGTTTTTAAGTTACTACGACAGTATTATGACAGTGTTATCGTTTAAGATAGTAATCAGCTGGCTGACCATAGAAATATTGAATCTATAATGGGAGTGGCTACCTATGAAAACTGACGTAATTAGTTATGATGAACACATTGAACAAGGCAGCATTGGACGACATGAAACTTTCACCCCAAGGTATGGTTGGCTGAAAAAGGGTTACGACGCAGTTAAAGCGGATAGCGCGATATTCAAAGCTACTGATGCAGTAGAGCGGCTTGGTGTAGGTAAGAACATGGTAAGCTCTATTCGTTTTTGGTGCACTGCTTTTCATATAATTGAGCCTAGTCCTGAAGGCGGTGGCCTTATGAGGACTACCAAGCTAGGAGAAAGGCTCCTAGATGACCATGGATGGGATCCATATTTGGAAGACATTGCTTCTTTGTGGTTGTTGCATTGGCAGCTTTTTGTACCGCGCCTTGAGACGATAAACTGGCCTTTGGCTTTCAATAAATGCAATGTTTGGAGCTTTGATATTAAGCAGCTAAGTAAAATTTTATATACTGCTGCTCAAAAATACCCCCGCTTTGCTAAAGTTTCTGAGAGCACCTTTGAAAAAGACGCCTCCTGTATTATTCGTATGTATGCTGAAGAAATACTGGAAAAAGAGTCTGAAATTGATTGCCCCTTTACACAACTCGGAATTATTCGCAATGCTGAAGAAAAAAATGAAGTATCTTTCAGCAACACAGAAAAGCAAACTCTGCCACCTTTAATTTTTGCTGCTGCTTCATTTTCTTATGTTTCATCGTACGTGCCAGCATCCCAGAGAACTATCTCTCTTCAGAGGTTAACTTATGACTTCAATTCACCGGGAGTAGCTTTTAAGTTACCCGAGACGGTAGTAGGGTTTTATCTATATTCAGCATTGAACCACTTTGAGCGAGTTAGTTTGAGAGATGACATGGGAACTCAACAGTTACATTTTGACCAGGATCCTGAATCGCTCTTCTGGCTTTCTTTAGAGAAATATTATAAGGAGAAATTGGATGAACCTCAATAGCATCGTAAAACCCAACATGAATATATCTCGTTCTATTAATCTTGATCGGGATTATAGACAAGAAGCGACAATCAAGGACTACCATGTTACTGCAAAAACAATTGAAATTCTAAGCCGATTTGCTGATTCACTTGAAGGAGAAAAGGTAAACGCCTGGTCACTTACCGGTCCTTACGGCATGGGTAAGTCTGCTTTTGTTAACTATCTATTAACATTAACCGGCCCCCAAAATGATTCGGCTACAGTAATAGCCCTAGAAAAGCTCAAACAGTCCAATAAACCGCTATATAACCGTCTTGCAAAAGGTTTGAGACGGGTTGGTGGACAAGCCGGATTCCTAAGATTGCCTATAACCGCTGCTTATGAACCGGCAAACATTTCTCTGGCGAGGGGCTTGTATAATGCAATTAAAAGTGAACAGTTCAAGAATAAAAGCAAGATTATGGCAACGCTAAACAATATATTGCAAAGCAAAGCAGTAGAATCCGGCGATCTTTTTGCAGTTTTTCAAAATGTCCGAGACAGCATAGATATGCCAATGGTTATTGTTATAGACGAATTTGGTAAAAATCTTGATTATATGTCTACTCATCATGACCGAGGGGACATTTTTATAATGCAGCAACTCGCAGAAATGTCTTGTGTATATCTGTGGGTTTGTCTGCATCAAGCATTTGATGGATATGCATCGGGTCTGTCAGCATTACAAAGACATGAATGGAGTAAAGTTCAAGGGCGTTTCGAAGACATATCATTTGTGGAATCTACTAGCCAGATGCTCTCTTTAATTAGGAAAACCCTTATATTTAATGTCAACGGTGAATATAAAGTTCGCTTGGAGAATTGGGCAAATAATGTGTATAACTTTATTCATAATACGAACATTGTTGGCAAGAAAGATCTTAATTACGACAACATCTTGAACATTTATCCCCTCCACCCCGTTACAGCTATTGCATTAATTGAGCTATGCACCCGTTTTGCCCAAAATGACAGAACTCTACTTTCATTTATGTGCAACGGTGAGCGATATGCCTTATCAACCTTTTTAGAACGTACTACTATTGAAGAAGACAAAGAACTTCCAGCGGTTGGCCTTGATTATCTCTATGATTATTTCTTCAATATTAGTGTTACTGCTTATCTCAACCGCGCGGAGTCACAACGGTGGATTGAAATTCAGGACATTATTGATCAAAACGGAGAACTTTTAGACGTAGAGGAAAAAATATTGAAATCCATCGGTGTGCTAAACTTGTTATCAGGTTCGCTTGGTTTAAAAGCAACTCCCGAAATAATTGCTAGCGTTATTAATCAAACTACAGGTTTAGATAAGCAATTAATTGAAGAAAAACTGGCAAACCTGGTCAATAGAGGAATAATGCTATATCGTGAGTATGCAGGCGAGTACAGGTTATGGGAAGGCTCGGACTTTAATGTTTACCAGGCCATAACTGATAGGAAGGAAAAGCTGGAAATAGGAGAACTGCATGAAATACTACAAAAATACTTACCATTATACCCAGTTATAGCTTCCCGCCATTCTTATAAGACAGGTACAGTCAGACGGTTTGAACGAAAGTGGATGGCAGAGGAAAATTTAAATGAAAATATAGCGCCGCAGGAAGGGTTTGACGGCCTCTTTCTTTACTGTTTTGGCACACTTAAAGAGCCAACGTTTGTACCAAAGATCTGTGCTGACGGACGGCCCATAATAATTGCCTATACTCCTTCGCAGTCAACACTGCGTGAACTAGCGTTAGAAGTAGCAGCTGCCCGGTCTGTTTTAGATGAATCACTAGAATTAAAACATGATAGCGTGGCGCGTAAAGAAATAAAGTATAGAATTAAGGTCGCTGAAGAACACTTTCGATCTTTTCTTGAGCAAATATATACTCCCGGTTCCGAAAAAGTATCCTGGTATTCGGAAGGGATTAAAGTCCCCATAACAAATACAAAAATGTTATCAGCTACCCTTTCCGATCTCTGCGACAGCTATTACCACAAATGTCCCCCGGTAAGGAACGAAATGATCAGCTATGAAAAATTATCCAGTGCCGCTGCTCGCGCTAGGCGCGAGTTGATTGAAGCGATGGTAACCAAAGAAAGAGAAGAGAATCTTGGCTTAAAAGGGTTTGGCCCTGAAGTTGCCATTTTCAAGACCTTACTTCAATACGAAGGCTTGCATGTTAAAGATGAGCAAACCGGTTACTGGAGATTTACTTTGATAGGAAGAAATAAAAGTAAATACGAAGCATTATGGTCGGAGATTGACCAGTGCTTAGATGAAGCAGCGGAAAAAGGAATTACAGTTGAAGACATTATTGCCCGACTTAAAGCGCCACCCTTCGGGCTTAGGCAAGGCCCGTCGCCGATTTATATCTGTTTATACTTGATTGTCTGTTCCGACAACATCGCGGTTTTCCAAGAAGGGACTTATCGTCCTTATCTTAGTGCTTCGGAGGCAGCACTTTTAATTAAGCGCCCTGATTTATTCACAATAAAGAAATATGTTTTTACAGATATAGACCGCGCAGTTTTTAACACTTACGAGAGTATTTTAGAAACGGCAAGGATAGAAGGTATACCGGGTTTACGCAATGCGACATTGCTTAGTGTTGTAGGTCCACTGGTTAGGTTTGTAGAGGATCTTCCGGCTTACACAAAAAAAACAAGGCAAATTTCCAAAGAGGCACGTCAGGTTCGTCTGGCAATTCAAAACTCGGTAGATCCGGCTCGCCTTATCTTTGAAGACTTACCCAAGGCTGTCGGTGTTAATCTAATAGATAAGGACAGTATGCCATTAAATAAGCAACTGGAAAAACGTCTAAAATCCGCCTTATACGAATTGCAACAAGCTTTCCCTAACCTGGAAGATAAAGTACAGAAAGTTATGTTAAATATTTTTTCCTGTGACACGTTGGAAACATTACATGAAAGTCAGCGTAATAGAGTCATGTCTTTAGTCGAAATCTGTGATGACTGGGAATTAAAACCAGTTCTGCTTGCCATTAAACGGGATACACTTAATGCAACTGAATGGGTAAACGGTATTGCAGGAAGAGTAATGGGGAAACCGATCGATTCATGGGATGACAGCGACCTTTCTACTTTCGAGAGCAAATTGCATGATTATGCTGATCGTATAAATCACCTTGAAGCTATCGCTTCTGTTAAGACAAAAACGATAGAAGAAGGTGCAAGGGTTATAAGCATGATGATGCCTGACGGTTCATTTAGGCGCGCCGTTGTTACAGGCGCTGCAAATAATAGTGAAATAATAAAGAAAGCAAAAGATATTATTGCAAATACAACACGTGATCAAGCCAAAGCGTTACTAGTAGCTCTTGCCGAAGAACTTTTGGAGGATAATTAGAATGAGTAGAGCTAGTAAAAAAGAACGCCATATACTTGCCCTCTCGGGGGGGAAAGACAGTGCTGCATTGGCTGTTTATATGCGCGAAAAATACCCTAAATTAAATTTAGAATATGTTTTTACAGACAGCGGGTGTGAGCTTCCTGAAACTTATGAGTATCTAGATCGAATAAGGGCTGTGCTAAATATAGATATTACAGTGATAAAGCCAGAAAGGGACTTTGATTACTGGCTCAAGTACTATAAAGGTGTTTTACCTTCACCACAAAATAGATGGTGTACACGTCAATTAAAGCTTAAACCGTTTGAGTCCTTTATTGGCGGTTATAAAACTTACAGTTATGTAGCAATCCGAGCTGATGAGAAGCGGGAGGGGTACAGAAGTAAGAAAGAAAACATTATCCCAAGGCATCCCTTCGTCGAAGATGGTATTGTTTTGAATGATGTAATAAGCATCTTAAAAGATTGTGGATTAGGTTTACCAGGATACTATAAATGGCGGAAACGTTCAGGATGTTATTTTTGTTTCTATCAAACTGAGAATGAATGGAGAGCTCTGAAAAAATTTCATCCTCGTGAATTTTTTAAGGCATGCCACTATGAGGAAAACCACTCAGATGGAAGAGTATATACCTGGCGTGGGAAAAAAGGCAACAAACAAATTTATTTAAGGGATCTAGAGGATTATGTTCCACCATTAGATAGTGAAATTATACTCGAAGAGAGTGTTAATAAACGATTATCTAAAGTTATTACGGAAGCTAGACTGAGGTTTTCAATAAATGAGGATTTGCTTAAGTGAGGTGTGAGCATTCTCATGGACGGCAAGAAAGTTATCAAAAATCTAATTAACAAGTTGAATGTGTCAAAAAAGGGAAAAGAAGTAAGGCCTCATAAATATTTGTTAATACTATCGGTTGCAAATTTGTTTGATATTCAAAATGATCATAAAAATATGTTTACATATGATGAACTAGAACCTTTATTCCTAAGGAATTTTAATAATTATTTTGATAAAATGCCTGATTATCGGAAAATGATGGAGCACCCGTTTTATTATTTGCAGAATGATGGCTTTTGGTTTTTACAACTTAAAACTGGGAAAGAACAACTTTTTAATTATTATCAGCAAAAAAAGAGATTAACCAAAAAAAGGATCCAAGAAACTGTTGAATATGCGTTTGTGGATACAGAAGTATATAATCTCTTGAGATGTTCTTCGTATCGTAAAATGCTACAAAATGAAATAGACGAAATATTAAAAGGCATATCTTTTAATTATGAAGATACAGATAGCGATGTTATGAAACTTCATGAAAAAACAAGCTTATATAAACATGAAAAAGATGCTATTGATACAATGTTTCATAGCATTAAAAGTAATAACCTCGGGAAGATTTTAAGTAATGTTTTATTATATGAAAGCCAATCTAATAATTATTATGAAATCGATCTTCTGCTTGTTACTAATTTCGGTATATTTGTAATTGAGCTTAAGCATTGGACTGGACATATTAAAATTGAACCTCATAATTGGGTTGTTAATAATTTTAGTTACAGAGCAGATCCTCACAAAATAAACAGCTTTAAATCTAAGCTTATTAAAGGAATCTATCAGCATCGTTTTAAGACTTACCCCAATATATGGGTTGAATCAGTGGTAGTACTTACAAATCCTGATGTAACAGTCGAGGGTGCTGCTTCGCCAGGGATTGCTGTCGAACAAAAGTTAAGCAATCTAACTTTTTCCTCTATAGAGGATTTTATAACTTACCTGAAGAAAAAAAGGGCAAGTAATAAAAAACAAATATTGGATGACCAGCAGGTTGATGCCGTCATTAACTACTTTGCTACTTTGGATAAACCCAAGCAGAGTATTAAATACATAGTTCCCGGATATGAGACTGTAGAATATATTTCCCAAAAACCCGAGTGCATAGAACTTATTGCCCGGCCATTGCAAGGCCATGGCAAAGGTTTGTACCGCTTTCGCATCTTCCGGCCTCCAGAAAATGTTCCTCAAAAAGAGAAAGAGCGCTTTAATAAAAAAGCTTACAACACAATTCAGTCGGTTGCACAAATTGGGGATCATCCGCATATCCACAAGGTATGGGTCATCCAAAATGATTTAGGAGATATTATTGAAGGTTCGGAGTGGTCTGAAACAGGCACCTTGCGCGATCTGATCCTCAACAACAATCATGCTTTTCAAGCTGCCGACGCGTTAAATATCTGCTGCGGAATAGCACAAGCCTTAAATGAAGCCCACAAGGCCGGGGTAATTCATCGCGCTGTTAAGCCAGAAAATATCCTCATGATGAATGATATTCCCAAATTGATGAACTTTGACCTAGCCTATCAGTTGGAGGATAACCGTTTAACTGTAATAGAGGATGCTGCGAAACTTAAAGACGATGGATATATTGCCCCTGATATTATATTTAATCAAGACATCGACGAAAGCACCGATTTTTTTAGCCTTGGTGTAATAGCATATGAACTGCTGACAGGAGAAAAACCGTTTAGCAGCGTCAGACAATTTGTTGCACAAAAGGGAAAACTAAGCGAACAAAGGCTGGCCAGACTAAAAAATGCGGAAATATCTAAGGATGTAGTTGATATTATTAATGGCCTGCTGGTAGCGGATCGCAAATCAAGATTAGCGGACATTAACAAGATATTAGAAGTATTCGGCAAAGACGGTCATAGGTCCGAAGAGGAAAGTAAGCATAAACCTTCGGTTGTCAATGAGAAGCTCGAGCTGGGCAGTACGTATGATATATATGAAATCGTGGAGTATATTGGTGGAGGTAAGGAATCACAAATATATAAAGCAAGAACGATCAGAGGCGAAATGGTTGCTCTCAAACTCTTCAACAAGGAAGTTCCACGCGAAAGGATATTCAGAGAAGCGGAAATAACAAGTATGATTAATTCCTCTTATGTTGTCCGCTGCGACAATAAAATTGGACACTGGAATAACGACCGTTATTTTATTGTTTTGCAATATATTCAGGGCGAATCGTTGCGAAACATTATTGATGTCGGCATCAAGCCGGATCTTGAAACATTTAAAACTGTGGCTTTGGGGTTAATGGAAGCAATAAAAGCTTTTCACGGTTACAAGGATGCTGAAGGTAACCCCAGTCCTCTTCTTCACAGCGATATAAAGCCAGACAACGTCATTATCACCAGGGATAAAAGAGGCATCTTAATAGACTGTGGTATTTCTGGTGAACCAAGAATTGATACATTTAAAGGCACCCCTGGTTATGTGCCGCCAGACTGTTTAAGTGGTACGGATATGAGTTTTTCCGAAGGTGGCGACCTTTTTGCTCTTGGCGTAACCTTATGGGAATGGTTTTTTGGTACCAAACCCTATGAGAACCCAGTGATCGGTGACACTGCGATTATACCCGAAGATGTGGAAGACGCTTTACCTGATAGTATTAAGGCCTGGCTGCTTAAGGCAATTGCTACCGAAGCCGAAAATCGTTTTTCAAATATTGACGATATGCAAAAGGCGTTTACGAAAACAGCAGAAGACGACAAGCCTGCTGTCGAAGATAAGACGCCTAGTATTCCAGTAACTGAAGTAATTTCTGCCGGGCCTTCTGTCCAGCAAGATGCCCTGAAAAAAATTGATACAGAGTCAAAGGCTACTTCTCCTCTAAAGAAAATAACCTATAATCAGTTTGTTTCCTATTTGAATTCGTTATCCAATGCTTCAGCCAGTAACGAGAACGCTACTGCCGAAGCCCAATTAACAAACGAGCATTATAACAAGATAGCGGTAGACAACCCTTTGACTGATTTTGTTTATAACAAAATAATGCGTGAACGATGTAATGTAATTCTTACCGGAAATGCGGGTGACGGTAAAACTACTATAGCAGCCGATATTTTTGAGAGGATAAGCGGTGAACGCAGACCGTTGAATCCCCAAGAATTTCTGGTTGAGCACGGTATAGTGATTATTAAAGACATGAGTGAACTGGATGAAGCGGTTAGAATAGCAGTTTTGAAAGAAGCCTCCTCTTCGTCAGGAAAGGTATATCTAATTATATCTAATACAGGAAAGTTATTGAGAAGTTTCAAGGGATTAATAAATAAGGGTATACGTTTTGATGAAAGCGAACTGTTGGAGGCACTGGAGGCCGACAGCCCTAAAAAAATATTCAACGATTGTTTTTTGGTCTTAAATATTGCTCGAATAGACAGTATTAATACCGCTTGCGCGGTTTTTAAGCGCATGGTAGATTTTGAAAACTGGAATACATGTACTGATTGTTCCGTAAATAAAGATTGCCCTATTTTTATCAACATTTCTTTGCTCCGTGAAAGGTTTGATATTGTTCAGGAGCGGGTGATGTTGCTGTATCACCGACTTTTTGAATATAATGTTCGACTGACAATGCGGCAGATGATCGGCCACCTGGCTTATGCAATTACAGCCGGACGTAAATGCCAAGATATTATGGCCATGTCACAAACAGCCCTGGAAAAAGAGTTATGTGGTTCACTTTTTTTCAACCGGTTTTTTGGCGATGATGGTGTAAACACATTACCGGAGGCTATACAATTGTTTCCGGTCAAACAGCTGCTCAAAGAAGAGTTTGGTGTAATTCTTGACCCTATTTTTGAAAGAAATGTCTGGATGAAGGAAGGAACTGCATTTGCGGTAATAGATGCTCCAAACAACCTGATGGAGAAATTGCACAATTTGTTTATTGAGTCAAAACCCGCTAATCGCAGGCAGCTAAGACGTCTGGTTTATTTCTTTGGCTCTTTGAATGATGAGGCAGGCAGGCGTTTTCTTGGAGTTTTCTTACGTTCGCCCATGCTGTTAGACTATATAGATTTTCTAAACGAGAGTGGTAGTATACCCCGATTAAAAGAGAGCATGCTTCGTACAAGAATTTTGCAAGTAATGCAAGAATACTTTATCGGTGTTAAGTTGCCAGAAGATAGATCGCACGCTGATGATTTGTATATTACCGTCAAGCAGGGGATAGCTGGTTCCGGGTCACAGATGGTTTTGGCCTATTTCCGCAATTCTGATTTTGAACTTGTTAAAAAACCTCGCTTTATAGTGGGTACTAAGAAAAAAAACATACTCTGTCTTCGATTCAAACATGGTGTAGAAATGGAGCTTGATTTGCCTTTCTTTGATTATGTATGGCGGCGCTACGAGGGAGACGTAACCGAAGAGCTGTCTGCCTTTTATGCTGACAGGTTGGAACGATTCAAGGTTAGACTTATTGAGCACTATTATAAAGTAAAAGGCAAAGAAGATTTTTATCTGTGGCTTTTAATGGTTGGAACTGATCGCAAGTTCAAATTTATGAAGGTAGCCGTAAATGATAACAGCCTGGAGGTGTTATAATGTGTGCTTCTTTACCGGCACCGTTTCCTGCTTTAGATATCTCCAGTGATTATAACCCGGGAATACGTCTTTTTGGCAAGCGCTTTATTATCGAACAATCTGTGGTAGAATATCTGGTGGAATTCCTCGCCTTGATTTATTCCAACAAGTGGATTGTCGACCATAACAAATTAATATCTACACCGTTACCTTCAATCGAAGATTTGCATAATTGGCCTCAAGGGAAAAAACTCTATTACAAGTTGCCTATAAAACTGAACTTGAAGTTATTTGCTTTTCTAAGCAGTTCGAGAGTCGATACAAGACATGAAGTACATAAAGTTCACTACCGGTTACTAATGGAACAGTTATATAACAAAATAAATATAAATAGCGGTAGCAAACAAGATGTAATTGAACAACTTGAGCAATTTCTCCGCGGCTACCACGGAGCCGGTGCAAATCGAACTTGGTGCGCACAAACGTTTTTCCCAGTTAGTAGTTCATTACTAACTCGAGAAACTATATGGAATATCAGTAAAACAAAAAATGTTAGAACATGGCGCGAAAGCATTCAAAATTTTGATAAATATTATAGCACAACTAGGAGAGACTTTATGGCTAGAGGCGGAGAACTGTTATACTTGCAATTGTGTAATTTATTTTCGGGCAATCCCGATAAATTAAATGAGTTCTCAGCACTATTAGGTTTAAGTTCCGAAGAAGCCAATTTAGCGGTTCTTCACCAGTCTCTCCAGGGAGGGTTTAAAAAGCTTAACAAAGGATACACCGCAGCTCTGGACAAACTTGTACACTTCATCGATTCTTTGGATAAAGAAACGCAGGAACTGACCAATAAAGATGAAGATGGTTTATCTTGTGAGTGGTGCCCCAGGGAAAGTTGGCCGGAGAGCTACCTGTTCGCAGTGGAGATAAATCGCCTGCTTAGCGCTGCCCTCGATCCGGTTGAGTATTTAGAGTTGCTAATGACAGGTTGCGCCTTGCAGGTGCTGAGAAGTTTATGTGCACAAAGTGTACGTTATACTAGCGGACAAAATAGTGGGCGAGGTAGTGTTCTAGGGTACGCGTGGCTATTTTCTCCTTCCAACAGGCCTTCTCGTCAGCAAAGGTTAGCCTCACAGCGGAATCTCCAAGTTGTCCAGGCACTAATTCAAAAAGCGCTGCGTTTTGAGGAATTGATTCAAAATGCCAGGCGGAGTCCCAATAAAACTGAAGAGCAACTCTACCGAGAGGCGGATAATAAATACGCTCACAAGCTGTTCCTGTCACTAGGTAAAAAAATGGGTATTATAGCGCCATATTCAGGCCCCGGAGCTCGTTTCATCATGACAGACTCCTTGCTGCGCTACTTGGTAACAGTATTACTAAGACCGGGCGAACGCTGCACCTATGATGATTTTTTAGGAAAGCTTTATCTTCATTACGGGATTGCCGTTGAGGGCGAAGCTCTCACTGACTCTCTTTCTTGGAGCGATCTGCCTGCCAACAGTTCCGTTCAGCCAGCAAAAGGGTCTTGGCTAGCCGAGATGTTGCGGGCGGGCGGTTTTCTAACAGAATTATCTGATGCTTGTTCCATAGTATGTAATCCTTTTAATTAAGAGGTGTGAGAACTTATGAAGCACTTAATAAATACAATAGTAGATTATGTTGTAGGCTTATCGACAGCTGAGCCGGGAACATACAGGTTTGTATTACCATCGTATCGTGCAGAGGTATTGCTTGCTATTGGTAAGGAAATTGACGAGCAATTAAAACGTATTTATGACCGTCGCATACGTTTAGAATACGGCGTAGCGTACCGTTTAGGTAAGCAGTGGTATGAGTCTGGAACACCTGCTGAAAAAGATTGCTTTTCAAATATTTGTTTAAAAGGGTGGTATAACGAAGGAGATAATCTTACCAGCTTGCGCAATAAGCTGAAAGAGCCGGAAGACGATGGTTTAGTAATATTGCTGGCCGGATACGATCACATTGATGACCGGGCAAGTCTCCAAGATTTTTTCCACCTTGACCAGGAAGCGCTCTGGGAGATTTGTCTAAAGCGTTCTTTTAAAGAATGGATAGTTAATGCGTTGCAACAATATGTAAACCCAGATGACAGTGAATTGGATATTTTAAATATATCGGATGTTTTTAAGGCTCTCTACGACTATGGTCTAGCTGATCTATTGGATATCAGTAGTTATCTGGAGAGTCAGGACTTTTCTGTTGCTATGAGCGGTAAGGATGCTTACCAACTTGTTCTTAGCAACCTTGCGCCGTTTAAATTACCGGTCATGATCGGCTTATCAAGAAAACATTCAAAAAAAGCCTTTCACCATTACATTGTGCCGGCCCAGGAATTTTTCAACTACAGCATGTTCATTAATGAAACAAACCGAAAAAAATTTCTTTTAAGAATTACGAATTACCTACAAAAGAGCGAGGACGAACTTGATCGCGAAATACTCGGTGGATTAGCGTCAAAAGAGGATTTAGTTAAAACCCTGAAGGATTATATTGAAAATCGTTCCATAGAGTCTTCTAATCAATTGCGGAACGCTGATTTTATCTACATTTATGAAAGAATTCTTGGATTTAAACCAAAAGGTCCTAACAATGGCAAGCCGCCAAAGCCAACAAAAATAACCGGCTTGCCTCCCGAAATATTCCTACGCGCCATGTGGTCTACGCTTGGTGACTATAAAAAAGAGGCAAATAGGCGTGGTATTCTTATTTCTGAGGACTTAACCAAAATAACCCTGCGCAGTCTCGAATTTAGGCATGACTTTGATGCCGGCGATGAAGAAGACCTTGACTCTGTCGATGATAAACAAATGGCGCGGGCTTTCCTTTGCCAGGTATTGGGAGGCGTCGATCGATACCTTGAAGATCAAATCCGCATACAGCTTGGGGACAAAGGAAATGAAAAGGATATTCTTTTTAATTCATACCTATGCCCTGATGAAAACAACGATTCAATGTCATATAGAAAGAGTAGTACTGCTGAACCGTCATTAAAGTTTGAAGTAGTGATTAATTTTAGAGATAACCAATCATACCGTCGCGAGTTTATCTGGTCCATACCACAGAACCATCAATGCCGTTTACTTGTCGATTTATATAATCTGGCAGTAAAAGGCTATCTTAACGCTGCCAATGCTCTTCCGGCTTTTTCCATCCCTTATTTCACTGAAATCTTTATGGCCCGGGATGAAGAGGAAGTAAATCGTCTTATTAGTACTGCTTTAAAAAGCGAAAATTGTAACATTATTGATCTTACAAGTGTGCTTGATGCGGATGGACGGGATGAAGCAAGAAGGCTCAAAGTCGATGATTTATCAATACAATATCAAAAATACTTGCGCGAATTTCAGAAGTCAGGATTTTTTAGCGTATTGGACAACAACTATGATGAGTTACGAAAAGCATATTGCGCTACATATGAAACATTTTTAGTAGAAAGCGCTACCACTACTTTTGCCCCCCTTCTGCTGAAAGCTTTTATGGTCGTCCCTATGCAAGGCGGGCAGGAAATAGATGGCTGGATATGGCAGGACTATTTGGAAGCGGCGATTGTAACCCCGTTGCACCCGGCTGTCCTGGAAATGATTCGCCATCAGCATACCTATCTTTGCGAAAGTTTTTGTTTTTATGCAGAGAGAGCTCTCGAGGAATCAAGTTCAGGTGCATTTTCCATTAAACGTTGGGACCGTGTGGCTGATCATTCAAAAATTCATTGGCCAATTTTCGGCATATTGAAAGACGCCAACGGGGTCCTGGACACTAATATGCGAAGCTACAACTATTTTCATCTCATTGGAGACAGTCAAGAGGCGTCCTCACTCATTACTTCAAGGCTGCTATTACAATATGATGATATGGAAGATGAAGAGATAACTGATACCGAACTGTTTCGTGAAACACAGTCATCTAGACTAATAAAGCAAGTTCTACTTGATTATAAGGATTTGTATCCTTTTGCTAATGATGGCATTAGCATAGGTTCATACTGTGGCAAAGAGATCCAGCCGGTTATTGCGGGGATTGATTCCTATCTGGTGCAAATGCTTTCTGAACAGAGAGAGAGAGAGTATTCACTCCAGCTAACCATTTTTTCTGATAGTAGGGATGATTCAGCAATAATGCAATGGGTAAATGCCTGGAAAGATAGGTGGCAGGCAGCGGAGTTATCTAGCGGCAAACAATATTATAGCAATTGTCGTATATCTATATCATATCGCGTTGTGTCAATGGAAGACGATGGAAACCAATTTAAAAACCTTTTACAGGGCATCGGGCTTGACATTATGATTTTTTCTGTCTTTATCCAGGCAGGTGCAAGTAAATTTGAACAGCTTGATGGCGATGTAATAATAAGTGACGACTATCGTAAGTTCCCGGTTTTGGAGAAGGCTTGTTGCAAGGTAATCGGCGGAGGCAGAGAGAAAAAGCGCGAAAAAATATTGAGTAATCAGCGATTTCGACTGGGATCTTTGCACTCAGAAGTTATGGCACATATAAGTAAAGGCCCTCAGCTTCCTACAATTCGGCATGCAGTTGTCAGCCAAAGTGATTACAAGCCCTGGTCTGTCCTTGTTGATGCCGCTCACAAGAGTAGTGCATGGGTTGTATGTATAGACCCTTCTGTAGATGAGCAACAGTTGCAGTTACTCGATGATAATAATGTTAACACCCGGGAAATAATAGGTTTTGGAACCGGTGTCGGCTCGCACGGTGAAAACAACTTTACCATTTCCACAGAGCATTTTGCCATGGCTGATATAGAGCAGAGAATAAGCAGCCAGATTTCCAGCCTGCTAGGTCCATGGGGGCAGGAAGAATGCGATCGCATTGCGGAAAGCCTTGTGCGTGATGCAGCGCAAATTGCTGGCCTTTCAATTGTCAAAGCGACCGGTCCGCTCCGGTATGTTAGGGAATTGATAGCCAATGCTATGGTAAGGAAGCTTTTAATTAGGGATGATTTATTATTTTGTGATGAGATAATATCTCTGGATGCTTTTCTTCACTGGTTTGATGATATAACACCTTCCATGCGGCCTGACTTATTAAGGCTGCGCGCCAAAATAATAAACGGTTATTTCCATATAGAAGCACAGATTCTTGAATGTAAACTTGCGCAAGAAGGGGAAGGGTTTCTGGAGAAAGCCCGGCAGCAGTTGGAAAGCGGTTTAAGGCAACTTATATTAAATTTCAAGCCCAGAGAAGGTGATAAACCGCTCGGTATTGAGGATAAACCGGATCAGCGCTACTGGTGGATGCAACTACACCGGCTCATTGCTAGTAAAGGACAGACCGGTAAGTCTAAATATAAAGAAACTCTTCTGGCTCTTGAGCGTTTAAGCGAAGGGTATTATTGCATAACTTGGCAAGCGGCGGCGGTTGCTTTCTGGACTGACATTGACAGTGCTATCATGAACTGTAATCCTGCTTGGGAATTTTGCCTGGAAGGTCAGGATTTGGTAATTTCTGTGGCAAGCGCAGGAAAAGAATTTATAAAAAAAGTATGTCTTGAAGGTGCCGTCGGCGAGATATTCTGTAGCCCTTCCAGGATCAGCTTTGAATGTGAGGTCTGCCGGAAGTCTGCCGAGCCTGTTATTGAAGAGGAAGATGCTGACGAAGATAAAGGTGAATCCGAATCCGACACTGACGATATTCAAAAAGAGGATGAAGGAGATCAACTCGTGGTAACGGCTAAACGAATACCTGAACGTATTCTCTTGGGCAGTGGGACAGCAGGGGGCAGGGATATTTACTGGGAGTTTGGGCACCCGGATCTCAACAACAGGCACATCCTTGTATTTGGTGCTTCCGGAACGGGTAAGACTTATACTATTCAAGCGCTTATGTGCGAGTTGGGTAAAGCGGGACAAAATAGCTTGATAGTCGATTACACTAACGGTTTTACTAACAACCAACTAGAAAAAATTGTGATTGATATGCTCAAACCTAAACAGCATCTAATTAAAAGGGAGCCCTTAGCGGTTAACCCTTTCCGCCAACAGTGTGACATAGTAGATAATGAAGAACTTCCTGAGGACCCAGCTACAACTGCGCAGCGCGTCAGCGGTGTTTTTTCAGAGGTTTATCAACTGGGTGACCAGCAAAAATCTGCACTATACTCGGCTATCCGTAATGGCATAACCCAGTACGGCAACAACCTAAATTTAAACAAGCTGATCCTACTTTTGGAGGATATTAAGAACGATGGTGGTCCTACCGGAAACTCGGCAGCCAGCGTAATTAGTAAAATTCAACCTTTTGTTGATATGAATCCATTTGGTGAAGAAGATCCTGAAAGCTGGGAAAAGCTCTTTCAAGACGATTCTTCCAGGTGTCACATTATACAACTGGCTGGTTTCATGAAAGATGCCGCGCGCTTAATTACTGAGTTTTCATTGATAGACCTATATTGGTACTACCGGGCAAGTGGAAATAAAGATAGACCCAAGGTAATCGTTCTAGATGAAATTCAGAATTTGGATCACCGCCTAGATAGTCCACTGGGACAGTTCCTAACCGAAGGTCGCAAATTTGGAATATCACTTATTCTTGCCACTCAAACTTTAAGTAATCTCAATAAGGATGAGAGAGATCGTTTATTCCAAGCCAGTCATAAGCTTTTCTTTAAACCTGCTGATACGGAAATTCGTTCTTTTGCTCAGATACTTGCTGATGCAACAGGCTTGAAAAACGAAGAATGGGTTAGACGTTTAACATCATTAAGACGCGGCGAATGCTACTCATTGGGCCCTGCGATGAATGAGGCTACCGGTACATTTGAAGTGAATAGGTATTTTAAAATAAGAATAAGGGCTCTGGAAGACAGGTTCTAGGAGGAAATGCTTTTTTATGCTACCTTTAAATTTTCATAAAACATTTATTCCTGAAAGAAGGTTAATTGCAGCAATTCTTGATTATGCAGCTAAGGGTAAACAAGGCAACTATCAAGAAATATCTTCTGATACCGGCATACCGATGGGTAAATCAAGCGGCAAAGTTCCGGCAATAATCGATTATGCCAGAGGCATGGGCCTTATTAAGCTTTTGGACAATAACAGTTCTATAAAAAAGCCTGTCCTAACTCTCTTTGGCAATACTGTTTATGCGGAAGATAAGTTTTTAGGAGAAGAAATTACACAATGGATGGCCCATATGAACCTATGTCGTAGTGATATCGGTGCTAAAGCGTGGAATGCTGTGTTTGCTGAAGGTAGAAACATCCTTGGTGCTACTTTTTCTGAAGAAGAGTTGGAGAGTTATTTAATCAAGATATTTGGCGTAGGCAAAAGACGGACAGGTCCACTGGTTTTAACGTATACTGAAGATGCTGGTTTTTCAAGAGCTGGTATTTTAACAAAAGAGGGGGATATAATTTACAGGGAAAAAGCGCCGATTAAGGAAGCTTACTCTATTGGATACTCCGCTCATGTTTTGTCTCTCTTGGAGACGTTCTTTCCCGGAGACACACAAATTACACTTGATGATTTTAATAAAAGGACCAAGTGGTTTGATATTTGCTTATGGTCCTCATCCGATCTTGAGCGAGTCCTCTCCCTAATGGAGACAAAAGGTTATATTTCGGTTGATCGACAAATGCAGCCATGGATTTTGGAGAAGAGGGCTGATGTCAAGCTTGCCTGGCAGCACATTTGGGATGAAATAGCCTGAATAGGAGGAGTGCAGTATGAAGTACTGTGATATTGTCTCTTTCAGGAAAGATTTATTATTTGAAGGTGCTGTTCAGATTAGTTGGTTTGAAAATAATGAAAGACTCGCCAATAAAGCGGCTGAGCATTATATTTTTCACGGCCCTGATTACCATGGTGTTGTCCAAGATGATTCCTTTGACACTGAACATGCATTAATTGACACTGCAAATTTTACTCTTGATATCCTTAAAAGAGTTAATGGTCTTATAGCAGACGAACCTTTTGCTCTTGCCATAGCGGGATATGGTACTGGCAAATCGCATCTAGGAGTTACACTGGCAACTCTACTCAGCAAGCCTAGATCGGATGTAGCTAACAAAATATTAGCAAATATTGCGTTGGCAGATAAAAATTTTGGATCAGAAGCTAAGAAGATTCTTGAATCAACGAACAAGCCCTTCTTAGTGGTTGCCATAAACGGGATGAAAGATTTTTATTTGTGTGGTGAAGTAATGAGGCAGATTATGTCTGCTTTAAATAGAGAGAAACTGGACACATCATTCCTTGAAAATTTAAGACCGCGATTTAAAACTGCGGCTAGCTTTACAGAATCATTCTACAAAATGTTGAGGAAAGATTTCTCAGATCAATTTGGTGATGCATTTGGTGAGAATGATATTATACAAGCGCTTAAAAATCAAGATGAAACTGTGTTTCATAAAGTAAATGCCATATATGAGCAAAGGCTTGGTTCGCCAATACTTGCTGTAGGGCAAGAGGGGCTTCATGAATTCATTACTGTAACTAAAAACAACTACTGTGGACCTGATAAACCTTTTGCGGGTATTATTATCCTGTTTGATGAATTTGGCCGCTACTTGGAGTTTGCTGTACATAGACCCCATATAGCCGGCTCCGGCGCTCTTCAGCAGTTATTCGAGGCGGTGCAAGATAATGCAGACAGTGTATTTTTACTTGCATTTATTCAGTATGAAATAAAAGCTTACGTTTCTAGGATTGCTCCAGAGTTAAGAGAAGATTTAAACCGTTATGTCAGTAGATATGATGTTGTTCGTAAAGTAAGACTCTCGACAAACCTTGAAACACTTATTGCCAATTTATTTGAGAAAAAAAACTCGGGTGAACTCGAAAATCAAATTGCAGCAATTAAAGAAAAACCTGAGCAGATACAAACCTATATGAAACGCTGGTTTCCCGAAATAAAAAATCATGCTTTGTGGAATGATCAAGACCGCTTCAAAAACATAATTGTTAAAGGTTGTTGGCCCTTACATCCCATATCTACTTGGGTATTATATAAGCTTTCCTCTGTAGGCAAATCACTTCAGCAGCGCTCGGCGTTTTCGTTTTTGGCAGATGCATTTGAAAGTTGCATTGATATTGACTATCCCATGGGCAGACAAATTTTACCGATTGAATTATGTAATGAAGCTATGATCAATGAATTTCTTGCTTCGGAGCAATATGGTCAGCAGGGTGCTACTGCACATGCATACCAAAGTGTGCTCCATAAATACCAACACGAATTGACGAAAGAACAAGAGTCACTTCTTAAAGCAGCATTATTATCAACCAAGATTGGATTTAAAGTCGAAACAAAACAAGAATGTATCCAGGTGCTTGCTCTGTTTAGCGGGATAGATATTAACCGGGCCGCTGAAGAGATCAAGATTTTGGAGTCTGAGCATGCAGTATTGGAATGGAATGAAACTCTTCATCACTTTGATATATCAGGCGATTCAGTTCCGAAAAAAGCTTTTATTGCACACTTAAACACTAAAGCAGGAAAAATTGACTCTGAAGCTAGGGCAAAAATATTCAGTCAATACTATATGAGATGGTCCGGGATGGATACTTATAATACTGATTTTGGTCCTCAGAATGAAATACCTACCAAAGAGTGGCATTATCGAGTTACGTTTTCATGTATTGCATTACTTGAAGGTCAAGTTGAGTTTGCTCTGCGAACCTGGATTGAGGCAAGAGGTGTTGAAGAGGCTAAAGGGCAATTAATTTACTGTTATGTGGGTCCTGAAAGCAGCATTGAAGATGCAAAAGAATTTACAGTTCAAACTTTAAGGAAATGTATGGATAAAAACAAAATAGATTGGACTACTGGTGCGCCAATTGCTGTTATATTACTTGATGATACAGATGGTTTATTTGGCCAAAAAATTGCCGAATATTGGGTTTTATCTGAGGATCTTGATGAAGATGAAATTCAAAAATACAGTAACTTTATTCTTGATCGTACAAACAATTTGGAACAAGAGATGGCAAATCTGTTTTCACAGATGGAATTACAAAGGCATATTGTTTTTGCTACTGGAAAAACAATTGATAAATCCCGTATAAAGAATATGCTTACCCAACTTTTTGATGTAATTTATGAAAAACGTATCCCGTTTCCTTTTGACGGCTTTCATACTGCCAGAGGAAATGCTGCATCAGATTGTCAACTGTTTACAAGAGAATTAATTTTGGGAAGGCTGGACCAAGACTGGATATCTGTACGTAATAAACAGCAAAGAAACCGAGCGCATCGTGTCCTTGTTGATTCTTGGGGAATTTTTTGCGAAGATGGTTCGATAAGGATTAAACCAACAAATATAGCGGTGCGTAATATCATAGAATTATTGGAATCAGAATTACCCGGATCGGAGAATGAAACTAGTGGTAAAATATTAAATTTAGGCAGCATACTTCGTTTCCTATGTGCTCCACCCTATGGATGCAACATTGCCTCAGCCGGGTTATTGTTAGCATTATTTGTTGGAAGGCGTAAAGATGAAATAAATATTCTTGTGGATAATCATGTAATGAGTTTTGAAAACTGGCTGCAAAAAGCTTTGCCCAGTAGATTTTTCGATTTATCTTTTCTTGATTCATCTTTTATGGCACGTGTAGATAAGAAAAGCCTGTCAGAATGGGAGGTACTACTGGAAAGCTGGGAAGATGAGCATAAATTATCAAAAAAGTGTGGCTACTGCCTCAAAGCAGAAAAACTAGAAGAAAGGGTTCCCATTCCGCAACAGCTGCACTACCGGTACAAGCTTCTACAGGAACAGAGCGAACAAGCTTTTAAAAAGCTTGACGATTTTGATGATAAAATAAATACGGCTTTAGAAAAGATAAACACTGGGATTGAAAGAAATGATGTGGGAAAGCTTTCATGGGGAGGTTCCGATCTGGTTGATCTTTATGAGGGTATGGAAACCCAAAAAGAGTTATGGACCGATGAACAGTTTGAAGAAATAAAGAGTCATATTAAAAAAGTCCGAGATCAAATACAGGTAGGATTTAAACAATGGTTGTCCCACCTAACTGTAGCTAAAATAGAGCATCTCGAACGTTTTAAACACATCAATAGTCAAATTGCAGTGAGCCTAAAGAAATTAAACTTACTGGAAGAGCAAGCACAGCTAGAAGCGCATGTTGAAGAAGTAGTTAAAAACATTAAATTTATAACCAAAATCAACAGGGTTGCTGAAGACGTTGAAAATATGGTTCGTCGGAACCACATAACAGATAATACGCCTGTTTCAGTGTTAAATAGCTGGTTGGAACAAGCAGCTAGACTTGAGCATCGCTTGGATGTGGCTAATCAAAGAATAGGACTAGTGAATACCAATATTGATGAAGCTGTACAAGCTCTATCAACTTTTAAACAACAATGTAAAAAACAGCTGTTACATTATAAAGAACGAATGACAAAAGTATTTGATATACAAACCTTGTCAAGCAAAAGCGACTTGGAGTACTGGCGCCGTGAGATAGCTGCACTAAAAGTAATTTTCAGTGAACAAAAAAAAGACATTGAAGATTTAAATCAAGTAATCAAACACCTTGATTTAATTGAATTGCATCTTAATAAACTAAACGATTATAATTTAAGCGCCGAGGAATTTGCCGCTACCTGTGAAATATGTATGGAAGAAACAGAGAAATACTTTATTGATGATATTCCCCCCTTAGACTATGAAAACATATATAAGTACCTTAAGAAAGAAATAACTAAAAGAAGGGAAGATGCGGCAAATGAATGGTTTCTACGAAATGTACCACAAATCAATAGTATTGCTTTTTTAGATGCATCTGATGTTCTACAAATTAAAACAGTTTTATTAACAGCACCTCGGATACTTACAAAAGAACAAATAGAATATGTTGATCGAGCTCTTGTTGCTTGTGAGAAGCGTTTGGACGAACTAAAATTGGAAGGTCTTCTAGCAAAGTTTAAAGAACTCTCACTAGATAACAAAAAGAAATTTTTGGACTTGGCGAAAAAATATTTATAACCAATTTAGACTATTTTCAACGGCAGTGATAGCCGTTGACATAAACCGAAGACTGTTTTTTTCTATCACTGAGAACCTACCAGTTTGTTAGTTAAAGGCTGGAATATTAAAGATAGGCTACATGCCTATTTATCGACCTGGCTGCAACTTTTAAGTCGGCCGCAGGCAGCTCCGCCTTCACCGTGCCCAGCAGAACCGCCGCCGGCTAGTAGATGGGGTAGATTCGGTAGCCGGGGCCCTCAAACCCTGTCTCTTAGACACATCT
>LSQX01009252.1_pt1 | contig 26631 bp, 26 predicted proteins | sample 654561 | NCBI WGS metagenome assembly LSQX01 (sample SAMN04489861, study PRJNA283612) | anaerobic digester metagenome | isolation source: 4 biogas reactors fed with cattle manure at either 37C or 55C with and... | place: Denmark: Kongens Lyngby | collected 2014 | reverse complement strand
AACACCTCGGTCAGCCGCGACTATCTGGAGCCGTCCACGGCCTCGATCGTGTCCGGCAACCTGGGGTTGTCCGAGGACTGCCAGAACTTCGACGTGGCCAATGCCTGCCTGGCCTTCATCAACGGCATGGACATCGCCAGCCGGATGATCGAGCGCGGGGAGATCGACTACGCGCTCGTGGTCGACGGCGAGACCGCCGACCTCGCCTACGAAAAGACGCTCGAGCGCATGACCCGCGCCGACGTCACCGACGAGGATTTCCGCAACGAGCTGGCGACGCTCACGCTCGGCTCCGGCGCCGCCGCCATGGTCCTGGCCCGCGCCGAGCTCGCCCCCGGCGCGCCGCGCTATCGCGGCGGCGTGACCCGCGCGGCCACCGAGTGGAACAAGCTCTGCCGCGGCAACCTCGACGGCATGATCACCGACACCCGCCTGCTGCTGATCGAGGGCATCAAGCTCGCCACCAAGACCTTCGAGGTCGCCAAGCAGAAGCTGGGCTGGGTGGCCGCCGAGCTCGACGAGTTCGTGATCCACCAGGTCAGCAAGGTGCACACCGCCGCCTTCACCAAGGCCATGGGCATCGACCCGAAGAAGGTCATGACCATCTTCGGCGAGCACGGCAACATCGGCCCGGCCTCGGTGCCGATCGTGCTGTCCAAGCTGCGCGAGGAGGGGCGCCTGAAGAAGGGCAACCGGATCGCGCTGCTGGGCATCGGCTCGGGGCTGAACTGCTCGATGGCCGAAGTGGTCTGGTAAGGCCCGGCCGCTTCGACGCCTGACCGGGGCCGGCTCGTCCGGCCCCGCGTCGTTCCGGAGGTCGCATGGAATTCGGTTTCGAGGTTCTCGCCCTGCTGGCGCTGGCCGCGTTCGTCGCCGGCACCATCGACGCGCTGGCCGGCGGCGGCGGGCTGATCACGATCCCGGCGCTGATGGCCGCGGGCATCCCGCCGGTGCAGGCCATCGCCACCAACAAGCTGCAGTCGAGCTTCGGCACCACCAGCGCGGTGCTGGCGTTCGCGCGCCAGGGGCGGATCGACTTCCGGCGTTTCCTCGGGCCCGCGGTGGCCGCGTTCGCCGGCTCGGTCGGCGGCGCGGTCGCGATCCAGCTCGTCGATCCCTCGTTCCTGGCCGGCCTGGTGCCGGTGCTGCTGGTGGCCATGGCGGCCTACTTCCTGCTCGGTCCCAGGGCCAGCGAGGCCGAGCGCCACGCGCGCCTGGGGCAGGCCGCCCTGGCCGCGATCATGTTCGCGCTGGGTTTCTACGACGGCTTCTTCGGGCCGGGCACCGGCTCGTTCATGGCGACCGCGCTGGTGGCGCTGTTCGGCTTCGGGTTGGTGTCGGCCACGGCGCACACCAAGCTGCTGAACCTCGCGAGCAACCTCGCCGCGCTGGCGACCCTGGTCATCGGCGGCCAGGTGCTCTGGGTGGTGGGCCTGGTGATGGCGGCGGCGAGCATCGCCGGCGGCCAGCTCGGCGCGCACCTGGCGCTGGGCAAGGCCGGCGCGCGGCTGATCCGGCCGCTGCTGGTGGTGATGTCGCTGGCGCTGACGGCGAAGCTGCTGATGGAGCCGGAGAATCCGCTGGTGGGGTGGGTCGAGGGGGTGCTCGGCTGAGCCGAGGCCGAGGTGCAGGATCCCAGGCAACCGTTACCTAGCGGAGTTCGCATCCGGCTAAGTAACGCTCCGGGATCTTGTGACAGCAGAGTCCATTTTAAGTAACGATTCGGCGGGAATCTGTTCCTTGGGGGCCCTATGGTCAGGAAGACCGGGCACTACGCCACCAGCACTCTCAACGGGCAGCCCTACCAGGCGTTCGTGCCCGCGCCCTTGCCGCCGGATCCGCCGCTGCAGCTCAACCACGACCTCGCTACCCGGCGCGACAAGGCCCTGGTGGCACTGGGCGAACTCAAAGGCATCACCCGCATCCTCCCGGACGCACGCCTGTTCCTATACCAGTACGTGCGTAAGGAAGCCCTTCTGTCCTCGCAGATCGAGGGCACGCAATCTTCCCTGTCGGACCTTTTGCTGTTCGAGCTGGACGAAGCGCCGCGGCCCCACGGATCCTACGCAGCGCAGCACTTCTTGTACTTCTTCCCGCTGCCGCAGGGACAGGGATCGTTGCGCCCGGGTCCGTCGTCGCGACGGATCGGCGTGCGCGGGGTCAGCGCTTCCACGCGGTGGTGGTTGAGGTCGGCCAGCATCCCGGGCAGGTCGAGGATGATCGCCAGGCGCTCGCGGTAGCCGACCGGCATCGCTTCGGCGGTGGGATCGTCCGGATTGATGGCCTCGCCGCTGGCCAGCCGGTCGAGGGCGTCGAAGATGTCCTCGATCCAGTCGTTCTCGTCCAGCCAGCGGTCCCATTCGGCCTCGCGCAGCATGACGCCGCTGAAGAAGCCCAGCGCCCAGTCGGTGCCGACGTCGAGCTCGTCCTCGTTCAGGGCGTCCTCGCCGGTCAGCTCCGGGTCCTCGGGCAGCCACATCAGCGGCGCGAGGTGGTCGGGCAGGTCGGTATCGTCGTGGCGGACGCGGGCAACGCACATGTTCCAGTGGCCCATCAGCAGCTGCTGCACCTCGTCGGCCTCGGCCTGGCCGTCCCAGGTCGGGGCCTTGCCGCCCCAGGCCACGGGCTGCCATTCCTCCGGCGGCACCGGCGAAGGCGAGACCGCGAGCGCGGACAGGAAGCCGTCCAGCGCCTCCAGGTTCATGCCCTTGAACGGGACCGCCCGCCGGTCGAGGAGGTCGGAGAGGCGTTCGATCGCGGCTTCGTCGAGGTAGGGCGGGTACGTGGCCACGACGGCACCGGCAGGGCAAGGGCGGGCGTGCATGGTAGCCGCGGCGCCGCGTATGTGCCCGGCCTGCGCGCAGGCCCTCGCGGACGCGCTGCCCGTACAATCGGAGGCCCTGAGACCGTCCACGTACCGATGCAGTTCCCCGGCTATCCCGACACCCGCCACCGCTTCCAGGTCCGCCCCGGCATCGAACTGAGCTATCTCGACGAGGGCCCGCGCGATGGCGAGGTGGTGGTCATGGTCCACGGCAATCCATCGTGGAGCTACTACTGGCGCACGCTGGTGGCCGGGCTGTCCGACCGCTACCGCTGCATCGTCCCCGACCACGTCGGCATGGGGCTGTCCGACAAGCCCGACGATGCGCCGAACGCCATCCCGCGCTACGACTACACCCTGCAGTCGCGGGTCGAGGACCTGGCTGCGCTGCTCGACCACCTCGGCATCGACGGCCCGGTGACGCTGGCCGTGCACGACTGGGGCGGGATGATCGGCTTCGGCTGGGCGCTGTCGCACCAGGCGCAGGTGAAGCGGCTGGTGGTCCTCAACACCGCGGCGTTCCCGATGCCCGCGGCCAAGGCCATGCCGTGGCAGATCGCGCTGGGCCGCGACTACAACGTCGGCGAGATCGTGATCCGCGGCTTCAACGCGTTCTCGGCCGGTGCGTCGCGGCTGGGCGTGGAGCGCCGGATGCCGCCGGCGGTGCGTCGCGCCTACGTCGCGCCCTATGACAGCTGGAAGAACCGGATCGCGACGGTGCGCTTCATGCAGGACATCCCGCTGTCGCCGAAGGACCGCGCCTGGCCGCTGCTCGAGGAGGCGGGCAGGCGCCTGCACGAGTACGCCGGCCGGCCGGTCTTCATCGGCTGGGGACTGAAGGACTTTGTGTTCGACCACCACTTCCTGGAGCGCTTCCAGGCCGAGCTGCCCGGCGCCGAGGTGATGGCGTTCGACGACGCCGGGCACTACGTCCTGGAGGACCGGCACGAGGTGCTGGTCCCGGCCATCCGCTCCTTCCTCGACCGCCACCCCGGATAGGCCGATCCCCCGCGTGGATGGCTGCGGTCGCGATCCGGCCGCCCCCTTGCGCCGCGGCGTTCCATCCCGAAAAATCCGCTGCCGCCACACCCCGCGACCCGTCCGCGTGCCCCATCCCTGCCTGAGCTGCGGCGCCTGCTGCGCCCACTACCGCATCAGCTTCCACTGGTCCGAGGCCGATCCGGCGCTCGGCGGCCAGGTGCCGCCTGCGCTCACGGTCCCGCTGCGCAGGCACGAGCTGGCCATGCTCGGCACCGCCGGCGGCGGCTCGCCGCGCTGCGTGGCCCTGGATGCCGACATCGGGCGCCGCTCGCGCTGCAGCATCCACCCGGTGCGGCCGCAGGCCTGCCGCGACGTCGCGGCCTCGTGGGAATCGGGAGAACCCAGCCGCCAGTGCGACAACGCGCGCCTGGCCCACGGCCTGCCGCCGCTCACCGCCGCCGACTGGGCCTGGCGCGAGGCCGCGGCGAACGACCGCGACGGCAATCCCGGCGGCAGCGGCACGCCCGACGATCGCGGCCCGCCGCCGCCCGCGCTGCCTCCCACCATCGCCGCCTGACGCGCGGCCGCGGCCGCGCGCAAACGCGGTTCAGGGGCGCGCGGCGTCGAGGCCCTGCTGCCAGAAATCGGCCTCCAGGCGCGAGGCCTGGCGGAAGATGCGGACCAGCTCGGGATAGCGGTTGTCGCCGGCGTAGCGGCGGCCGAGGTCCTCCAGCCAGTCCAGGGCGGCGGCGCCGGCCCGTTGGAACGCATCGCCCGAGTACTCGGCGATCCAGTCGCGGTAGGGATGGTCGGCGGCGATGGCCCCGATGCCGTCCGGGGCGAGCCGGCGGCCGATCTCGGCGTAGCCCAGGGTGCAGGGGATCAGGGCCACCTGCAGGTCGAGCAGGTCGCCGGACATGCCCACGTCGAGCACGAAGCGGGTGTAGGCGACGGTCGCCTGCTGTTCCCCGGTGGCCTCGACGTCGGCGGCCGACAGGCCCCAGCGTTCGCACACGCGCAGGTGCAGCTTCATCTCGTCGAGGATGGCGCCCAGGCCGCCGCGCGCGGCGTGCATGTCGCCGAGGGTGCGGCTCTTGTAGGCCGCGAGCGCATGCGCCCGCGCGAACTGGATCAGGAACAGGTAGTCCTGGACGAGGTAGTTGCGGAACGCCGCCTGCGGCAGGCTGCCGTCGCCGAGGCCGCGGACGAAGGCATGGTCGACGTAGGCGTCCCAGTCATCGGCGGCGGTGGACTTGAGGCGTTCGAACAGCGACATCGGCAAGGCGCTCCTGCAGGGCATGGCGTGGACTGCCGTCGATTGTCGGCGATCCGCGCCGGGCGGGTCCATGCGCTGGCGTGTGCCGGGCGCGGCCGCGGGCGATAATCGCGGCATGGACGCTGCCTGCAACATCGCCGCCGCGCTGCCCCGGCTGGCGGCCGAGGCCCCCGACCGCGTCGCGATGCGCTGTCCCGGCCGCGATGGCCGCTACGCCGTCGCCCTGACCTATGCCGGCCTCGACGCGCGCAGCGACGCCATCGCCGCCGGCCTGGCGCGGCGCGGCATCGCCCGCGGCAGCCGCACGGTGGTGATGGTGCGGCCCACGCCCGAGTTCTTCCTGCTGATGTTCGCGCTCTTCAAGGCCGGCGCGGTGCCGGTGCTGGTGGACCCGGGCATCGACCGGCGGGCGCTGAAGCAGTGCCTGGACGAGGCGGAGGCCGAGGCCTTCGTCGGCATTCCGCTGGCGATGCTCGCGCGGACGGTGCTCGGCTGGGCGCCTTCGGCCCGGGTGCGCGTCACGACCGGCGCGCGGCGCTGGCTTGCCGATGCGACCCTGGCCCAGGTCGAACGCGACGGCGCCGGCGCGGGCCCGCAGCTGGCCGCGACCGCGCCCGACGAGGTCGCCGCGATCCTCTTCACCAGCGGCTCCACCGGCGTGCCCAAGGGCGTGGTCTATCGACACCGCCACTTCGTGGCCCAGGTCGACATGCTGGGGACGATGCTCGACCTCGCGCCCGGCGGCGTCGACCTGCCGACCTTCCCGCCCTTCGCGCTGTTCGACCCCGCGCTGGGCCTGACGTCGGTCATCCCCGACATGGACCCGACCCGCCCGTCCAAGGCCGACCCGCGCAAGCTGCACGCGGCGATCGAGCGCTTCGGAGTGACCCAGCTGTTCGGGTCGCCGGCGCTGATGCGGGTGCTGGCGGACTTCGGCCGGCCGCTGCCTTCGGTGACCCGCGTCACCTCCGCCGGTGCGCCGGTGCCGGCCGACGTGGTGGCCCGGATGCGCGACCTGCTGCCCGCGGACGCCCAGTTCTGGACGCCGTATGGCGCGACCGAATGCCTGCCGGTGGCGGTGGTCGAAGGCCGGGAACTGGTCACGCTGCGCGAGCGCACGGCCGCGGGCGCGGGCACCTGCGTCGGCCGCCCGGTGCCGCCGAACGAGGTCCGCATCATCGGCATCACCGACGACGCCATTCCCGAATGGTCCGATGCGCTCCTGGTGAAGCCGGGCCAGGTGGGGGAAATCACCGTCGCCGGCCCCACGGCCACCGATGCGTACTTCAATCGCGAGTCGCAGACGCGGCTGGCGAAGATCCGCGAGGGGGGGCGCACGGTCCACCGCATGGGCGACCTCGGCTACTTCGACGCGGAGGGACGCCTGTGGTTCTGCGGCCGCAAGTCGCAGCGCGTGGTGACGCGCGACCGCACGCTGTGCACCGAACAGGTCGAGCCGGTGTTTGACGCCCACCCGGAGGTGCGCCGCACCGCGCTCGTCGGGATCGGCGACCGCGGCGCGCAGCGTCCGCTGCTGTGCGTGGAGCTGCGGCCGGGGATCGCGAAAGGCGAGCGCGCGCGCATCGCCGCGGAGCTGCGGCGGCTGGGGGAGGGCCTGGTGCACACCGCGCACGTCGCCGGCTTCGCCTTCCACCCCGCCTTCCCCGTCGACATCCGCCACAATGCGAAGATCGGCCGCGAGAAGCTGGCCGTCTGGGCCGCGCGTGAGCTTCGCGCCGGCAGGGTGTTCGAACCGGCGGCCGTGCCGGACTGACGCGAGGAAGAGGGCGTGCGGATACTGGTCACCGGCGGCGGAGGATTCCTCGGCCAGGCGCTGTGCCGCGGGCTGGTCGAGCGCGGCCACGAGGTCACGAGCTTCAACCGCGGGCACTACCCCGCGCTGGACGCGCTGGGCGTGCGCCAGCTGCGCGGCGACCTCGCCGACCGCAGCGCGGTGATCGCGGCCTGCGCCGGGATGGACGCGGTGCTGCACAACGGTGCCAAGGCCGGAGCCTGGGGCAGCCATGACAGCTACTACCGCGCCAACGTCATGGGCACCGGCAACGTGCTGGCCGGCTGCCGCGAGCACGGCATCCGGCGCCTGGTGCACACCTCGTCGCCGAGCGTGACCCACCGCGCCACGCACCCCGTGGAAGGAGGGACCGCCGACACCGTGCCCTACGGTGAGGACCTGAAGGCGCCGTACGCGGCCACCAAGCTCATCGCCGAGAAGTGCGTGCTCGCGGCCAACGACGACACCCTCGCCACCGTCGCCCTGCGGCCGCGGCTGATCTGGGGACCCGGCGACAACCAGCTCGTGCCGCGGCTGGTCGAACGCGCGCGCGCCGGCCGCCTGCGCTTCGTCGGCGGCGGCATGAACCGGATCGACACCACCTTCATCGACAACGCCGCCCAGGCGCACTTCGACGCGCTCGAGCACCTCGACATCGGCGCCGCCTGCGCCGGGCGCGCCTACTTCATCAGCAACGGCGAGCCGATGACGGTGCGCGCGATCGTCAACGCCCTGCTGCGCGCGAGCGGGGCGCCGGAGGTCCAGGGCTCGATCCCGTTCGCGGTCGCGTATGCGGCCGGAGCCGCCTGCGAGGCCCTCTGGCCGCTGCTGCGCCTGCGCTCGGAGCCGCCGATGACGCGCTTCCTGGCCGAACAGCTCAGCACCACGCACTGGTACGACATGGCCCCGGCAAGGCGGGACTTCGGCTACGTGCCGCGGGTGTCGATCGCCGAGGGGCTGGAGCGGCTGGCGGCGTCCACGCGCGGCGCCATCACTTCCTGACGACCCGCCTCCCGCGAGGATTCCCCCAGCCGTCCGCGTCCCGACGGACTGGAGAACCGCCATGCTGAGCTATGCCGTCATCTTCCTGGTCATCGCCCTGATCGCCGCCGTGCTGGGTTTCAGCGGCATCGCGGGTGCAGCCAGCAACATCGCCTGGATCCTGTTCGTCGTCTTCCTGATCCTGGCCGCGATCTCGTTCTTCCGCGGCCGAAGGGTCTGATCGACGCCGCCGGCGCGCCCCCCGCCGGCGCGCCGGCGGCAGCGCCGTGGCCGCTACAATGCCGGCCATGGCCCGATCCCCTTCCCCGCTGTCCGGTCTGAAGCCGCTGGCAGGCCGAGCGCTGGAGTCCGCGCTCAACCGCGCCCTGGCCCTCGACGACGACACCCGCGAGGCGCTGGCGCGGCTGCACGGCCGGCACCTGGCCCTGCACCTCGCTTCGCCACCGCTGGCGATGTCGGTCCGCGTGGACGGCGAGGCGCTGCGCGTGGGTCCGGTGGACGCGGGCGCGGAGCCCGACCTGTCGGTGCGGACCACCCTCGGGGGACTGCTGGGACAGCTGCAGGGGCTGCTCGGAACGCCCGACGACCACGCCACGCCGAGCGGTCGCCTGCGCATCGAGGGCGACGCCGAACTGGCGCGCGCGCTGCAGCGCCTGGCGCAGCGCTTCGACCCCGACTGGCAGCGCCCGTTCGTGGCCGCCTTCGGCGAAGTGGCGGGGGTGCAGGTGGCCAACGCCCTGGCCTCCGCGCTCAAGGGTGCCCGGCGCGCCGGGCAGGGCCTGGCGGAGACCGCGGCCGAGTACGTGGTCGAGGAGTCGCGCGACGTCGTCGGGCGACACGAGCTCGATGCCTTCCACGATGACGTCGACGTGCTGCGCGACGACGTCGAGCGCCTTGCCGCGCGCGTGGCGAGGCTGGCGGCGGGCGCGGGGCCGGCCCGGTGAGCTCGGCCCTGCACGCCCTGCGCATCGGGCGCGTCCTGCTCCGGTATCGCCTGCACACCCTGTGCGAGGGCACGCCGGCGGGTCGCTGGCTGTGGCTGCTGCGCCCGTTCGTGCCCCGGGCCACGCCCGACATCATCGCCCTGCCGCGCGGCGTGCGGCTGCGGCTCGCGCTGCAGGAGCTGGGGCCGATCTTCGTCAAGTTCGGCCAGGTGCTCTCGACCCGCCGCGACCTGGTGCCGCCGGACGTCGCCGACGAGCTGGTGCTGCTGCAGGACCAGGTCGCCCCGTTCGACGGCGAGGAGGCACGGGCGATCGTCGAGCGCGAGCTCGGGCGTCCGGTGGCCGAGGCCTTCGCGCGCTTCGACGTCGAGCCGCTGGCATCGGCATCGGTGGCCCAGGTGCACGCGGCGGTCCTTCCCTCCGCGGGCGGCGCGCCCCCTCGCGAGGTGGTCGTCAAGGTGCTGCGTCCGGGCATCGACGCCCGCATCGCCGCGGACATCCGCCTGCTGGAGCGGATCGCAGGCTTCGTCGAGCGTACACATCCGCGGGCGGACAGAATCCGCCCGCGCGAGGTGGTGGACGAGGTCGCGGCCACGCTCGCCGCCGAGCTCGACCTGCAGCGCGAGGGCGCCAACGCCTCGGTGCTGCGCCGGAACTGGGAGGGCTCGCCGGACCTGTACGTGCCGGCGCCGGTGTGGTCGCACAGCACCGAGCGGATCCTGACCCTGGAGCGGGTCAGCGGCATCCCCAGCGACGACCTCGCGGCGATCGAGGCCGCGGGCCTGGACCGGAAGCAGCTCGCGGCCAAGGCCGTGCGCGTGTTCTACACCCAGGTCTTCCGCGACAACTTCTTCCACGCCGACGCCCATGCCGGGAACATCTGGGTGGACGACGACCCGCAGCGGCGCGTGAACCCGCGCTTCATCGCGCTCGACTTCGGCATCGTCGGCCAGCTCTCGGGCGACGACCAGTACTACCTCGCCGAGAACTTCATGGCGATCTTCAACAAGGACTACCGGCGCATCGCCGAGCTGCACGTGCAGGCCGGCTGGATGCCGTCGACGCTGCGGCTGGACGAACTCGAGGCCGCGGTGCGCGGGGTGTGCGAACCCTACTTCACGCGGCCGCTGGCGGAGTTCTCGCTGGGCGAAGTGCTGCTGAAGCTGTTCCGCACCGCGCAGCGCTACCAGCTGACGCTGCAGCCGCAGCTGATCCTGCTCCAGAAGACCCTGCTCAACGTCGAGGGGGTGAGCCGGCACCTGGATCCGCGGATCGACATCTGGGCGGTGGCGCGCCCGGTGCTGGAGCGGATCCTGGCCGAGCGCTACAGCCCGAAGCGGCTGGCCGGCGAGTTCCGCAAGCGGCTGCCCGAGCTGGCCACGCGCGCGCCGGAGATGCCCGGCCTGCTGCACGCCTGGCTGACCCAGCAGGTCGAGGGCCGGCACCAGCTGGGCATGCATTCGAAGGAGGTGGCCGAGCTGGTCGAGGTGATGCGCGCGATGCAGCGGCGCACCGTGGCCGCGATCCTGGGCGTGGGCCTGCTGGTGGCCGCCGCGGTGCTGTACGGCCTCGACGCCGGCGGCCCGCGGCTGTGGTCGGTGCCGGTCGCCGCGTGGCTCGCCGGCATCGGCGGCCTGTGGGCGATCCTCGCCGCCCGCCCCCGGCGATGAACCCCGCCGGCACCCGCGGGACCGGCTGTTGTTGCAGCGGCTTTTGTGGGAGCGGCTATAGCCGCGATCGCTCCCGTCGATCCCGCAGCATGATCGCGGCTATAGCCGCTCCCACAACGGCCGCTCCCACAACGGCCGCTCCTGCAGGGTCCGGTTCCATCGAAGCGGGGCCATGAACGCCGGTTCCAGCATCGATGCCACCAAAGCGCTGCCGGTCCTGCATCTCGAGGACGGCTTCGCGATCGTCGACAAGCCGGCCGGCCTCATGGTCCACGACAGCAGGCTCGCGCGGGGCGAAGGCGACTTCGCCGCCGACCGGCTGCGCGCGCAGTTCGGCCGCCCGATCCACCTCGTGCACCGCCTCGACCGCGCCACCAGCGGCTGCCTGCTGCTGGCCTTCGACCGCGAGGCGGCCTCCGCGCTCGGCAAGTCGCTGATGGCGGGCGATGTCGGGAAGGCCTACCTCGCCGTCTGCCGCGGCTGGCCCGCGGACGAGGCCTTCACCGTCGACCATCCGCTCGACGGGGGCCCCGGCAAGCCGCAGAAGAAGCCCGCGGTCACGCGCTTCGAACGCCTGGCCATCGCCGAACTGCCGATGCCTTCGGCCGGCTTCGAGACCTCGCGCTACGCGCTGCTGCGGGCGTGGCCGGAGACCGGTCGCTTCCGCCAGATCCGCCGCCACCTCAAGCATCTCTCGCACCACCTGATCGGCGACACCAGCCACGGCGACGGCCGCCACAACCGCAGCTTCCGCATGCTCGGCATCCACCGCATGCTGCTGCACGCGGAGCAGCTCCACTTCCCGCACCCCTTCGAGCCGGGCGTCACCGTGCGGGTGCGCGCGCCGGTCGACGCCGGGTTCGCGCGCGCGCTGGCACTGTTCGGGCAGCCATGAACGACACCGACGCCATCGCCATTCCCGAACGCGAGCTGGTCGAGCGCTTCGTCCGTGCATCCGGCCCCGGCGGTCAGAACGTCAACAAGGTCGCCACCGCGGTCGAGCTGCGCTTCGACGTCGCCAACTCGCCGTCCCTGCCGGAGGCGGTGCGCGAACGCCTGCTGGCGCGGCGCGACCGCAGGGTCACCGACGACGGCGTGCTGGTGATCAACGCGCAGCGCTTCCGTACCCAGGAGCGCAACCGCGAGGACGCGCGCCAGCGGCTGGCGGCGTTCATCGCGACCGGACTGCACGCGCCCAGGCCGCGCGTGGCCACCCGGCCCAGCCGTGCGGCGAAGGCGCGGCGCCTGGAAGCCAAGCGCGAGCGTAGTACGATCAAGCGCGGGCGCAGCGGGCGCGACTGGGACTGAGCGCACGGGGAACGCATGGGCGCATCCAACGACATCCTGCCGTCGCTGCCGCCGCAGGCGCCGAGGGTGCGGCACAACCGGTTCACGCGATGGCTCGGGCGCAGCATCCTGCGCCTGGGCGGCTGGCGGCTCGTCGGCGAGTTCCCCGACCTGCCGCGCGTGGTGCTGATCGCGGCGCCGCACTCGTCGAACTGGGACGGTGTCTGGGGCTTCGCCGCGAAGCTCGGGCTGGGCCTCGACATCAGGATCCTGGGCAAGCGCGAGCTCTTCTGGTGGCCGCTGGGCGCACTGCTGCGCAAGCTGGGCGTGATCGCGGTCGACCGCAGTCGTTCCGCGGGCGTGGTCGAGCAGGTCGCGCAGATGATCCGCGGCAGCGAGCGCTTCTGGTTCGGCCTGGCCCCCGAGGGCACCCGCAGGCGCGTGGAGCACTGGAAGAGCGGCTTCCTGAAGGTGGCCCGCGCCGCCGACGTGCCGGTGCTGCCGGTTTACTTCCACTACCCGGAGCGGATCATCGGCATCGGGCCGCCGTTCCACGTCGGCGACGACGCCGACGCCGACATGCGCCGCATCCGCGAGTGGTACCGGCCCTGGCAGGGGCGCAACCGCGGCACGGTCTGATCCCGCGCCGCGGCTCCGCCGCTACAGCGCGCTGCCGCCGAACTTGTGCGTGTACTGCAGGTAGAAGCTGCGGCCTTCGCGGTCGAACCAGGCGATGTCGTAGTAGGGATAGCCGGTATAGGTCGGGTCGTAGGGCGGGTCCTTGTCGAAGAGGTTGACCACCGACAGCGACAGCCGCGAGCGCTCGCTGAACTCGTACTGCACGTTGGCGTTGTAGCGGTAGGTGGCCCCGGTCCACGGATCGGTGCCGTCCTCGGGCGACCAGATCTCGTAGTAGGAATCATCGTTGGGGATGCGGCCCAGGCGACGGCCCTGGATCGACGCCGACAGCGGGCCCTTCGACCACGACAGCCGCAGGCTGGCCTTGGTGCGCGGGATGTCGTAGCCGCTGTTGATCGCGAACATGTCGGTGACCGGTTCGTCCGGGTAGTCCTGGATCTCGTGCTCGTGCACCCAGGTGTAGCTGCCGGTGAGCCGGAACAGGCCGATCGCGGTGTCCCAGCGCAGGTTGGCGCTGAGGTCGGCGCCGCTGGTGCGCTCGCGGGCGATGTTGATCGGGTTCACGTGCACGCCGTAGAGCGTGCCGTCGGGCATGCGCGTGATCCGCGCCAGCGTGTCCACGCAGATGGGCGAATCGATGTCGAGCGTTCCGAGGCGGCAGTCGCGCTCGTTGATCATCACGTCCTGCACGCGCAGGTCCTGCACCTGGTTGCGCATGTCGATGTCGAACCAGTCCAGCGACAGGTCCAGCCAGGACGAGGGCGACCAGACCAGGCCGACGGTCCACGAATCGCTCGTCTCCGGCTCCAGGTCCGCGCTGCCGGCGCGGCTGCGGATGATGCCTTCGCGGTCGTAGTCGCACTCGTCGAAGGGCACGTCGCCCTGCTCGGTGGCGCAGCGCCAGTAGTCGGGTGCGCTGGTCTCGTCGTTGCCGGGGCCGGCGAATACGTAGTGCAGGTCGGGTGCGCGGAACGCGGTGCCGTAGGAGCCGCGCACCAGCAGGCTGTCGAGCGGGCGCCACTCCATGCCCGCGCTCCAGGTGAACTTGCCGGGGTCGCGGCCGGCGAAGCGGTACCGGTCGTAGCGGCCGGCCACGCTCAGGTTCAACGTCTCCAGCACCGGCATGCGCAGCTCACCGGCCAGCGCCCAGCGGTTGCGGCTGCCATGTCCATCGGAGTCCTTCCAGCTGTAGTAGTAGTACTCGGTCGCCAGCGGGTCGGGATTGAGGTCGTAGGACTGGCGGCCGATCTCGGCGGTGGCCGCGAAGCCGGCCGCGCCGCCCGGCAGGCTGAACAGCTCGGCGCGGGTCAGGGTCAGGGCCAGGGCCTGGCTCTCCGACTCCGGGTGGTAGGTGGTGTAGGCGAAGATGCTGTCGTACTCGGCGCGGGTCAGCGGTGTCCACAGCCGCGCGGGGTCGGCGTTGTAGATCGGGTAGCCGCTGTCGGTGTAGCCCAGCAGCGGCCCGAGGAACAGGTCGTTGGCCGCGGCGGCCACGATCTGCGGCCAGCGGATCCGGGCCTTGTACTGCGAGTGGCTGAGCGAGGCCTCGTAGTTCCAGTCGCCCCACACCGAGCCGCGCATGCCGGTGGTCAGGCCGAAGGTCTTCTGGACGGTCCTGACCATGCCGTTGCCCAGGCCGCCCATTTCCTCGAGCGTGAACTGGCGCTGCCAGTACTGGCGGTTGTAACGCTCGTCCTCGTCCTCGCCGCCGAAGATGTTGTGGAAATAGTCGTGCTCGACGCCGTCGGGGGTCATCAGCGCCCAGCTGCGCGGCGCGCGGAACAGCGACACCTCGTGGCGCCCGGCCTGCACGTCGGCGAACCACTCGTGGCCGCCTTCGAAGGCATGGCCCAGCGAGGCGTAGGCGTTGATGCCGTCGCGCTTGCTGATCTGGGTGCGGTAGGCGACCGCGCGGTCGCTGCCGCAGAACATGCCGTAGCGCGGGCGCTCGTGGTAGCCGAGCGTGCCCTCGTTGAGGTGCGACATGGCCGCGCAGGTGTCCTCGCCGGGGTCGATGTAGTCGTCCCACCAGTCGGTGACCAGGAAGGTGCGAGGGGGCACCCGCGAGTTCGCGGTGGGCGCGTCGAAGCTGGAGTCCTGCTCCCTGCGCTCGAAGCCCCACAGCGGGTCCTGCCTGCGGTACTCGAAGCCGAACACGGCGTGGAAGTCGCCGTTGTCGTAGCCGCTGGACACGTTCAAGCGATGCGACTGCGCGTCGCCACGCTCCGTCTGGCCGTAGCGGTAGTCGACCGTGGTGCCGTCGGCGCGACGCTTGAGGATGAAGTTGACCACGCCGGAGATCGCATCGGAGCCGTAGATCGCCGACGCGCTTCCGGTCAGCACTTCGATCCGCTCGATCATGCCCAGCGGCAGGCTGGAGACGTCGGTGAAATTGCTGCGGCCGCCGAAGGGCAGCGGGAAGTCGGCGATGCGGCGGCCGTTCACCAGCACCAGGGTGTGGTTGGGCCCCAGCGCGCGCAGGTCGACCTGCTGCGCGCCCGGCGAGAAGTCGGCGCCGCCCGCCGACTGCTGGCTCTGCGTCTGGCCGCCGTTCTGGGTCAGCGACTGCATCACGTCGGGCACGCTGGTGAAGCCGCCGGCCTCGATGTCGGCCGCGGTGATCACGGTGATCGGCGCGGGGCCCTCGACCTGCGCGCGCGGGATGCGCGAGCCGGTGACCTGCATCGCGTCGAACTGCGTGACGTCGTCTTCCGCCTGCGCGGGCACGGGCGCCGGCGGGGACGCCGGCCGCGCGGGCACGGACCGTGGCGCGGCCGGCGCAGTGGAGGCGGGCACGATGAGCACGGCGCCGGATTCGTCGCGGCGCGCGCTGAATCCGCTGCCCTGCAGCAGGCGGTCAAGCGCGTCGGAGGTGCTCAGGGTCCCGCGGACGCCGCCGGTGCGCGCGTCGCGGAGCTGGTCGGCGCGGTAGACCAGCTGCACGCCGGACTGGCGGGCGAGCGCGTCGAGCGCCGAAGCCAGGCTGCCGGCGGGGATGTCGATCGCGGCGGCGGCCGGTTCCTGCGCCTGCGCGGCAAGCGCGGCGGAGCAGGCCAGGGACAGCAGCAGCAGGCGCAAGGGACGAAGCGGCTTCATCGGTCGGGCTCCCCATGCGGCGCGGGCGCGCCGCCTCCACGTACCGGGACGAACCACGCGGCGAAATCCCCCCGCGCCGGGCGGCTATTCGCCGTGCAGCACGATCCGGTCGTCGTGGACCTCGGCGCGGACCGGGAAGCCCTGCTCCAGCAGGCGCACGAAGCCCTCCGCGTTCGACCAGCGGAAGCTGCCGCCGATGCGCAGGGCGGCGGCGGCCTCGTCGGCAACCAGGATCGGGCGCGCGTTCCAGCGGTTGAACTCGGCCGCGGCCTCGGCCAGCGTGACGTCGTTGAAGCTGAGCAGACCGTCCTGCCAGCCGACCAGGCGCTCGGCCTCGTCCACGGTGCCCGATTGCACCACCACGCCGGTCGCGGTGGCCAGCGCCACGCTCCCGGCCGGCAGGGTGGCCATGGGACGCCGGCGCCCGCCGTCGGGTCCCGACTCCAGGCGCACGCTGCCCTCGGTCACCACCACGCGCAGGTCGGGGCCGTCGCGGCGCACCGAGAAGCGGGTGCCGACGGCGACCACGCGGCGTTCTCCGGCCTCGACGACGAAGGGCCGGCGCGGGTCTTTCGCGGCTTCGAAGAAGGCCTCGCCCTGCTGCAGTTCGATCCGCCGCTCGCCGCGCGACAGGCGGACCTCGATCCGGCTGTCGCTGCCGAGCACGGTGCGCGAACCGTCGGCGAGGGGCACGCTTTCGATGCCGCCCATCGCGGTGCTGTGCGTCGACGCGTCCACCGCCGAGCGCCACTGCCAGCCCAAGGCCAGGCCCAGGGCAACCACGGCCGTGGCGGCGAACGCGAGCCGGCCGCCGGTGCGCGCGGCGCCGGGCCGGGGGTGCCGCGGTGCGAAAACGAGCGATTCCAGCGCGGGACCATCGTGGAGTCCATGCGGCACGGCCGCCGCACCTCGGGTCCAGTGTCCACGTCCGGGTGGTCCGTCGTGCAGCCCCGCGCCCAGCGCCTGCAGCCGCCCGCACTGCTCCCAGGCCGCCTGCACGCGCAGGAAAGCGACGCGGTGCGCGGTGGCTTCCTCCAGCCAGGCCTCCAGCCCGGCGGCATCGGCATCGCTCCAGCCGCCCCGGTCCCGGCGCGCCAGCCACTCGGCGGCGCGCGCGTCGACCCCGCCGGGCGCTTCAGTCGATTCCCTGGCGCCCATAGGCCGGACCCGCGTCCGTATCCGCTTCCGGCGCGCCGGCATGCCCGCTCCCGCCGTAGAAGGAGTCCGCGAGCAGGCGCATGCCCTTGGCGACGTGCTTTTCCACCGTCTTCTCGCTGATGCCCAGGCGCATGGCCACCTCCCTCTGGGACAGTTCCTCGACCCGTCGCAGCCACAGCACTTCGCGGCAGCGGTCGGGCAGCTGGTCGAAGGCCTCGGCCAGCCGGTGCAGGACCTGGCGCCCGCCGCACCAGCGCTCGGGCGAGAGGTCATCCATCAAGACGTGCCAGGGCTCGAGATCACCCATCGGCTCGATCGAGACCACCCGCGCCCGGCGCAGGTGGTCGGCCATCAGGTTGCGCGCACTGGTGAACAGGAAGGCCTTGGGCTGCAGCGGCAGGGCCCGCGCGGCCGCCTGGTAGACGCGGACGTAGGTCTCCTGGCGCAGGTCGTGGACCTCGTCGCGCCGCGGCCAGCAGCGGGAGAGGTAGCGCATCAGCGCCTCCTCGTGCACCAGGATCTCGCGGACGAACCAGGCATCGAGCTCGGTGGCCATGGCCGCAAGAGTGCCCGATCGCGCGCCGCGCGGGAACGGGCCGGGGAGGGACGCGCTACGCTCGTTCGTCTTGAGGAGGGAGGCGCCGTCCCGTGCGCCCCGACGGAGGACGCGCGCAATGGGAACCCGGATTCGCCTGTGCATCGTGGCCGCGATGCTCGCGTGCCTGTCTCTGGCCTGGCCGGCCTTCGCCTCGGGATACGACCGCCACCTGGCCGGCGATCCCTCGTTGCCCACGCCGGGGGTGACGTCGCCCGGCCTGCTGCTGATGGGCGGCGGCGACCGCAACCACGAGGCCCTGCGCTGGTTCCTGGCCAAGGCCGGCAACGGCCACGTGGTGGTGCTGCGCGCATCGATGGGCGGCGAGATCGGCGAGGAATTCCACGACGAGGTGGGCGGCGTGGCCTCGGTGGAGACCTTCGTGTTCCACGACCGCGAGTCGGCCAGCGACCCCGCGATCCTTGCCAGCCTGGCGAAGGCCGACGGCATCTTCATCGCCGGCGGCGACCAGTCGCGCTACGTGCGCCGGTGGCGCGGCACTCCGGTGGCCGAGGCCATCGACGCCCACCTGCGCGCCGGCAAGCCGCTGGGCGGCACCAGCGCCGGGCTCGCGATCCTGGGCGAGTTCGTGTACGGCGCCATGGACGGCGGCAGCCTGCGCAGCCCGGCGGCGCTGGCCGATCCGCTCGGCGACGCAACGACGATCGAAACCGGCTTCCTCCACGTCGACGCGCTGCGCGGCGTGGTGACCGACACCCACTTCCGCGAGCGCGGCCGCCTGGGTCGGCTGCTCGCCTTCGTCGCGAAGTCGGAGGCCATGTCCGGCGGCCGCGCGGTCATCGGCCTGGGCGTGGACGAGGACGCCGCGCTGGCGGTGGAGGCCGACGGCACCGCGCGCGTGTACGCCACCGCGCCGGGCGCGGGCGCGACCGTGGTGCGCGGCCCGCTGGCGACGCAGGAAGACGGCCAGCCGATGCGGCTCGCCCGCGTCGATGCCGTGGGCGTGGGCGTGGACTCGGTGCTGCACCTGCCCTCCGGCCGCGTCGAGCGGCCGATGTTCGAGCGGGCCCATGCGGTGCGTGACGGCGTGCTGGTGGCGCTCGATGCCCCGCTGCTGGTGGTCCATGCCGGCGCCGGCGTGGAGCGCGCCGGACTGTCCGCCGAAGAGGAAGCCGCCGCGCGCGACGCGCTGGCCGCCGCGCTGCGCGCCGGCCACGCCGAGCTGAGGGCCGGCAAGGCCGCGACCGAAGCCGTGGTCGCCGCGATCCGGGTGCTCGAGGATGCACCGCAGTTCAATGCAGGGCGCGGCGCGGTGTTCACCCACGACGGCCGCAACGAGCTCGACGCCTCGCTGATGGACGGTGCCAGCGGCCGTGCCGGCGCGGTCGCCGGAGTGCACGTGGTGCGCAACCCGATCCTGCTGGCGCGGGCGGTGATGGACCGCTCGCGCCACGTGATGATGGTCGGCGACGGCGCCGAAGCCTTCGCCCGCGAGCAGGGCGTGGAGATCGTCGATCCTTCGTACTTCCGCACCGAAAAGCGCTGGCAGCAGCTGCAGGAGGCGCTGCGCGGGGAGGCCGCCGAAGGCGCGGGGGCCGGGGCGCGGGACGGGAGGAAGTATTTCGGCACGGTGGGCGCGGTGGCGCTCGACGCCGGGGGCCGCCTCGCCGCCGGCACGTCCACGGGCGGCATGACCAACAAGCGCTGGGGGCGCGTGGGCGACTCGCCGATCATCGGCGCCGGCACCTGGGCCGCCGCCGGCTGCGCGGTCTCGGGCACCGGCTGGGGCGAGTTCTACATCCGCACGGCCGCCGCCCACGAGGTCTGCGCGCGCATGCGCCATCGCGGCGACACCATCGCCCGTGCGTCCGAGGCCGTGATCAACGGCGACGTGGTCCGCGCCGGCGGCGACGGCGGCGCGATCGCGATGGACGCCGCCGGCAACGCCGCCTTCCCCTTCAACACCGAAGGCATGTACCGCGGCTGGATCGGCGAGGATGGCGTGCCCCACGTCGCGGTGTTCGCGGACGAGGAGCTCCCCCTGCCCGGCAGGTAGAGGGGCCGGCCGGCAGGCCGGGACCGCCGCGCCCGCCCCGGGCTCAGCGCTCGGAGTGCCCGCCGTCCTCGTGGCTGCGGCGCACGAACAGGTCGGGCCTGATCAGGTCGATGAAGGCCCGCGCCTGCGGCGACAGCACCTTGCCCTTGCGCACCACGACGCCGTAGCTGCGCGCCGGGAACCAGGCGTCGAGCGGCCGGATCGCCAGGCGCTCGGCGTCGGCGTCGCCCAGGCAGATCGAACTGACGATCGAGATCCCCAGGCCCATCGCCACGTACTGCTTGATCACCTCCCAGCCGCCGACCTCCAGCGAGACCGTATAGGGCACGCGCGCCTGCTGGAACACCAGGTCGACCAGGCGCCAGGTGACTTGGCGCTGCGGCGGGAGGATCAGGCCATGCTGCGAGATCGCCTCGAGGGTGAGCCGCGGCGCCAGCGCCAGGGGGTGGTCGCGCGGGGCGATGAGCATCGGCTGGAACGAGTACACCGGGACGTAGCTGAGGTCGGCGGGCACGTCGAGCATCGAGCCGACCACCAGTTCGACCGTGTCCGCGCGCAGCAGGTCGGTGCCGTCGGCGCTGATGGTGTTGTGCAGGCGCAGGCGCACCTCGGGCCGCTGCCTGCGGTAGGCCTCCACGATGCGCGGCAGCAGGTAGAGGATGGTCGAGCTGTTGGCCGCGATCTCCAGGTCGCCGGCGTCCATGCCCGCCAGCTGGCGGCGGAAGGCGGCGGGCAGGGCGTCGATGCCCTCGACCAGCGGGCGCGCGAGCTCGTACAGCGCCTCGCCCTCGCGTGTGGGGAGCAGCCTGCGCCCGTTGCGCTCCAGGAGCGGCGCGCCCATCTCGCGCTCGAGCGCCTGCAGCTGCTGGCTCACGGCGGGCTGGCTGACGTACAGGGCCTCGGCCGCGCGCGACACCGAACCCAGCCGCGCCACCTGGCAGAAGGCCCGCAGCGGCTTCAGGCGATCGCCCTTGTAGGCGAACCGCGGGGTCCTGGGGGTGTTCAAGCCCGCATCCTGCCTTGGTTATAAGTGCAACTTATCAATTGCATTGTCATATCTGTTTTGTCAAATACTTCCGGCCCGGAGAAGGTGGCAGCCCGTCCCGCCGGAGCCGACCATGTCCGCAGCCCCCGATCTCGCCGTGGCCCCCGCTGCGCCCGCGCCGGGCGCCAGCGCTGCGCCCGACCTGCTCGACGAGCGCGCCTTGGCCTTCCTGGCCGGGCTGCACCGGTCCTTCGACGCCCGCCGCCGCACGCTGCTTGCCGCACGCCGCGAGCGCCAGGCGGCCTTCGACGCCGGCGCGCTGCCCGGGTTCCGCGAGGACACCCTCGCCATCCGCGAGGGCGACTGGCGTGTGGCCGCGCTGCCGGACGCCCTGCTCGACCGCCGGGTGGAGATCACCGGGCCGGTGGACCCGAAGATGGTGATCAACGCGCTCAACTCCGGCGCCAGCTGCTACATGGCCGACTTCGAGGATTCGACGGCGCCGACCTGGGACGCGCTGCTCACCGGCCAGCGCGCGCTGCGCGGGGCCATCGCCGGCACGCTCGCGTACGACGCGGAGAACGGGAAGGCCTACCGGCTGAAGCCGGAAGGCGAGCGCGCGGTGCTGATCGTGCGCCCGCGCGGCTGGCACCTGGACGAGAAGCACCTGCTGGTCGACGGCGAGCGCATCGCCGCCAGCCTGTTCGACGCCGGCCTCTTCTGCCTGCACAACGGCGCCGCCCTGGCCGCCAGGGACCGCGGTCCCTACCTCTACCTGCCCAAGCTGCAGTCGATGGAGGAGGCCGCGCTGTGGGACGACGTGCTGGCGCAGGTCGAGCAGACCCTCGGCCTGCCCCGGGGCTGCATCAGGGTCACCGTCCTGATCGAGACCCTGCCGGCGGTGTTCGAGATGGACGAGATCCTGCACGCGCTGCGCGGCCGCATCGCGGGCCTGAACTGCGGGCGCTGGGACTACATCTTCTCCTACATCAAGACCTTCCGCGCCCACCGCGACCGGGTGCTGCCCGAGCGCGGCCAGGTGACGATGGCCCGGCCCTTCCTGAAGGCCTACTCGGAACTGCTGGTGCGCACCTGCCACCGCCGCGGCGCGCACGCGATGGGCGGCATGGCGGCGCAGATCCCGATCGCCGGCGACCCGGAGGCGAACGGGGCCGCGCTGGCCCGGGTGCGTGCCGACAAGGAGCGCGAGGCGGCCGCCGGCCACGACGGCACCTGGGTCGCGCACCCCGCGCTGGTGCCGATCGCGAAGGAGATCTTCGACCGCGCGATGCCCGGGCCGAACCAGCACCACGTCGCGCGCGCGGACGTCGTTGCCGATCGCGACGCGCTGCTCCAGCCGCCGCTCGGCAGCATCACCCGCGCCGGGTTCGACGGCAACGTCGAGGTCTGCGTGCGCTACCTCGCCGCCTGGCTCGGCGGCAACGGCTGCGTGCCGATCCACTGGCTGATGGAGGACGCCGCGACCGCGGAGATCGCGCGCGCGCAGCTGTGGCAGTGGCTGCATGCCACGGACGGCGGCGGCGAACCCGTGTGCCTGGACGACGGCACGGTGATCGACGACGGCCTGTTCGACCGCGCCCTGCTGAACCTTCCTTCGCGGCTGGCCGCGCAGGGGCCGATCCCCGGCGCGGAGCACGTGCCGGAGGCGCTCGGGATGCTCGACACGCTGACCCGCAGCGCCGTCCTCGAGGAGTTCCTGACCGTCCCGGCCTACGAGCGCCTGCCCTGACCGCAGGCGCGCAACGGTCCGGTCGGCAGCTCCTCGACGATCGGCCAACCCGCGGCCCCGGCCGCACCCCACCCGACACCACAGCTCCATCGGAGGACTCGCGACATGGGCACGACGCTGAAGACCACTGAGCAGATCAGCCAGGAATGGAAGACCAGCCCGCGCTGGGCCGGCATTACCCGCGACTACACCGCCGACGACGTGGTGCGCCTGCGCGGCACGGTCCACGTCGAGCACTCGCTCGCGCGGCTGGGGGCGGAGAAACTGTGGGCCTCGCTGCACGAGCGTCCGTACGTCAACGCGCTGGGCGCGCTGACCGGGAACCAGGCCATGCAGCAGGTCAAGGCCGGACTGAAGGCGATCTACCTCTCCGGCTGGCAGGTGGCCGCCGACGCCAACCTCGCCGGCGAGATGTATCCCGACCAGTCCCTGTACCCGGCGAACTCGGTGCCGCAGGTGGTGAAGCGGATCAACAACGCGCTGCTGCGCGCCGACCAGCTGCAGCATGCCGAAGGGGACGACTCGATCGACTTCCTGCAGCCCATCGTGGCCGACGCCGAGGCCGGCTTCGGGGGCGTGCTCAACGCCTTCGAGCTCATGAAGGCGATGATCGAGGCGGGCGCGGCCGGCGTGCACTTCGAGGACCAGCTGGCGAGCGTCAAGAAGTGCGGGCACATGGGCGGCAAGGTGCTGGTGCCNNGCGGTGGAGAAGCTCAACGCCGCGCGCCTGGCGGCCGACGTCTGCGGGGTGCCGACGCTGCTGGTCGCGCGAACCGACGCCGAGGCCGCGGACTTGCTGACCTCCGACATCGACGACAACGACCGCCCGTTCACCACCGGCCAGCGCACCGTCGAAGGCTTCTACAAGACCCGCAGCGGGCTGGACCAGGCGATCAGCCGCGGCCTCGCCTACGCTCCGTACGCGGATCTCGTGTGGTGCGAGACCGGCAAGCCCGACCTCGGTTTCGCGCGCGCGTTCGCCGAGGCGATCCACGAGAAGTACCCGGGCAAGATGCTGGCCTACAACTGCTCGCCGAGCTTCAACTGGAAGAAGAACCTCGACGACGCCACGATCTCCAGGTTCCAGGACGAGATCGCGACCTACGGGTACCGGTTCCAGTTCATCACCCTCGCCGGGTTCCACGCGCTGAACTACTCGATGTTCCACCTCGCGCACGGCTACGCGCGGCGGCAGATGAGCGCGTTCGTGGAGCTGCAGGAAGCGGAGTTCGCGGCGGCCGACAGGGGCTTCACCGCGGTCAAGCACCAGCGCGAGGTCGGCACCGGCTATTTCGACGCCGTGACCCAGGCGATCCAGCAGGGGCAGTCGTCGACCACGGCATTGGCGGGCTCGACCGAGGAGGAGCAGTTCCAGGCGAAGGCCGTGGCCTGATCGCCACGGCGACGGCAGGCGCGGCGTCCGGGTTCAGAACCGGAGGACCCGCGCTTCGGTGACGTGCGAGACCTTCTCGCCGTCCCAGTGGTACTGCAGGTGCGGGCCCTGCCGCACCGGCTCCAGCACGTCCGGATGGAAGGCCGCCAGGCAGGTGCCGCCGGGCGCGCGCACGCTGTCGTAGACGATGCCGTTGCTGCCGGCCTGGCGCAGCTCGACCGCGAAGCGCTGGCTCGCGACGTAGCTGTCGGGATCGTGCAGCTCCGGCCAGCCGCCGCGGATGTCGTGGAAGCGGCCGTCGACGTCGCCGAGGTAGCAGCGCATGTCGAGCACGCAGGCCGGCTCGCGGGTGGCGCGGAGGAAGCGCGACTTGTGGAACACCGTTTCGGCGACCGCCGTCGACTGCTCGCGCGCGCAGTAGTAGACGCCGTACCAGCCCGGCGTGAAGCGCGAGCCTTCCGGGTTCAGGTGGGTGAAGGAGGCCATGATCGGGGTGGTCCCGGGGCCGGAAATCCGCCGCCCGGGCGGGACCAGCGCGATCGCGCCGAGCTCCTCGCGCATGCGCGGGTTGGTCATCGATTCCAGCTCGTGCAGGGCCGGGATGTCGGCCGGATCGGCGATCGCATCGAACACGCCCACCGGCGGGAAGCGGCTGGACACCACCCGGTAGGCCGGGCGGAAGCGGACCCGGGCGGTGCCCGGGGGCGTCATCAGCTCCAGCCCCGCTGCGCGTCCAGGTACTGGCGGACCACGAACAGGTCGGCCACCTGGCCGCCGAGCATCCGCTCCAAAGCCGAGCCTCCGCCGAACGGCGGCGCCGCGTTGGCGCGGCCCACCCAGTCGTCGGCCTGGCGGTCGTTGCCGAAGATCAGGTGCAGCGCCTTGTAGATGCCCAGCACGTAGCTGATGCGTTCGAGCACGTCGTGCGGAAGCTGGCCCGAGAGGTCGCGCTTCCAGCGGTAGAAGGTGGAGCGGCCGGGGCTGCCCAGCAGCACGCGTTCCTGCTCGTTGCCCAGGCCCCAGCGGGCGGTGATGTTGAAGAAGGCGCGCAGGGCCGGCGCCGACAGGTCGCGTCGGGCAGGTGCGTCGGAGATGCGGGGCTGGGCCATGGCTGCTCGTCCTCGTCTGGACTTTAAACAGATAATAGTCCCATTTGGGACTCACTGCAAGCCGCGTGCAGGTCGCCTGGCGACGCGGGCGTGGCTCAGGCCGTCATGGCCTGCCCGCGCGGATCGACGCCGCGATAGCCCAGCGCTTCCGCGAGGTGCGCGCTGCGGATCCCGCCGCTGTCGTCGAGGTCGGCGATGGTCCGGGCCACACGGAGGATGCGATGCATCGCGCGCGCCGACAGCTGCAGGCCGTCGATCGCGCGCTCGAGCAGCGCCTGGTCGCCCGCGCCGAGGCGGCAGTGCAGGGCGGTGTCGGCCTGGTCGAGGTGGGCGTTGAGCACGCCGGCGCGGGCCTGCTGGCGTTCGCGCGCGGCCTCGACCCGGGCGCGGACCGCGGCGCTGGGCTCGCCGGGCTGGGCATCGGGCCTGAGTTCGGCGGGCGCGACCCGCGGTACGTCGACGTGCAGGTCGATGCGGTCGAGCAGCGGGCCCGAAACGCGCATGCGGTAGCGCTGCACGGCGTCGGCGCTGCACTGGCAGCGGCCGGAGGGATCCCCGGCCCAGCCGCAGGGACAGGGATTCATGGCCGCGACCAGCTGGAACCGCGCCGGGAACTGGGCCTGGCGGGCGGCGCGCGAGACGGTCACGGTGCCGGCTTCGAGCGGCTCGCGCAGGACCTCGAGCACGTGGCGGCTCCACTCGGGCAGCTCGTCCAGGAACAGGATGCCGTTGTGGGCAAGCGAGATCTCGCCCGGGCGCGGCTCGCCGCCCCCGCCGGCCAGGGCGATCGCGCTGGCGGTGTGGTGCGGTGCGCGGAACGGCCGCTGCCGCCAGCGCGCGGGGTCGATGCCGCGCCCGCTGATCGAAGCGATCGCCGCGGTCTCCAGGGCTTCGGCCTCGCTGGCCTCGGGCAGGATGCCGGGCAGGCGCGAGGCAAGCAGGGTCTTGCCGCAGCCCGGGCTCCCGCTGAGCAGGAGATGGTGTCCCCCGGCGGCCGCGATCTCGAGCGCGCGACGTGCGCGCAGCTGGCCGCGGACGTCGGCCAGGTCGGGCGCGCCCGGTGCGGGCCCGGCCTCGGGATCGGCCGCCGCGCGCGGCAGCGGCCGCTGCCCGGACACGTGGGCGCAGACTTCGGACAGGGTGCGCGCGACACGCACGTCGACATCGCGGGCCAGCGCGGCCTCGGCGCCGTTCGCGGCCGGCACCACCAGCACGCGCCCGGCTTCGCCGCAGGCCAGCGCCGCCGGCAGGACGCCGTCCACCGCGCGCAGTTCGCCGGCCAGGCCGAGTTCGCCGAGGAATTCGTGGCCGGCCAGCGCGGTGCGCTCGAGCTGCCCGCTCGCGGCGAGGATGCCCAGCGCGATCGGCAGGTCGAAGCGGCCACCGCCCTTGGGCAGGTCGGCCGGGGCCAGGTTCACCGTGGTGACGCGCGGCGGGAACTCGAACTGCGCGCAGCGGATGGCCGCCCGCACGCGGTCCTTGGACTCGCGGACCGCGGCCTGCGGAAGCCCGACCATCGACATCCGCGGCAGTCCGCCGCTCATGTAGACCTCGACCGTGACCTCGGGCGCGCGCACGCCGGCGCGTGCACGGCCGTGCACGATCGCGAGCCCCGCCATGGGATGGCCTAGTGGGGCTGCTGCGGTGCCGGCGGCGCCGCGGCATCGCTGCCGCTGCCGGCGCCGGCGAGCTGGGCCTCGAGCTGGGCCACCTGCGCCTGCAGCGCCTCCAGCTTCTCGCGCGTGCGCAGCAGCACCGCCTGCTGCACGTCGAACTCCTCGCGGGTCACCAGGTCCAGGCGCGCCAGCCCGGCCTGGAGCACCGACTTGAAGTTCTCCTGGAGTTCTTCGCGGCCCTCGCGCAGGCCGGGGGGCACCAGGCTGCTGAGGCGGCGGGCGAGGTCGTCGATGTGGCCGAGGTCGATCATGGGGGTGTCCTCCGGTAGTGCAGTCAGCGTGGCCGTCGCGCGGGCCGGGCGCCATCGGCCCGCCGCGCGCGGCCGGGTGGGAAAAGCCCGTCGCCCGTGCCGGGCCGCGCTATGCTGCGCGCACTGCAAGCGGAGGCCGCGTGATGAAGATGATCATGGCGATCATCAAGCCGTTCAAGCTCGACG